>Ga0207870_100042_pt1 | contig 161947 bp, 151 predicted proteins | sample CeladaPassage60B_FD_187477 | JGI IMG/M metagenome (GOLD analysis project Ga0207870, IMG submission 187477) | Cellulose-adapted microbial communities from the Joint BioEnergy Institute, USA - Passage3 60B (SPAdes) (version 2) | ecosystem: Engineered > Bioreactor > Continuous culture >... | reverse complement strand
GGTGAGGGTGAGGCCGAGCGCCGGGGTTCCGGTGAGGGCGCGGGTGGTAAGGGCGAGCCTGGTGATTCCGGTGGCAAGGGTGAGGCCGAGCGCCGGGGTTCCGGTGAGGGTGCCGGTGGTAAGGGCGAGCCTGGTGATTCCGGTGGCAAGGGTGAGGCCGAGCGCCGGGGTTCCGGTGAGGGTGCCGGTGGTAAGGGCGAGCCTGCTGATTCCGGTGGCAAGGGTGAGGCCGAGCGCCGGGGTTCCGGTGAGGGCGCCGGTGGTAAAGGCGAACCCGACGATGCCGGCGGCAAGGGGGAGAGCGAACGCCGGGGCTCCGGGGAGAACGCCGGTGGCAAGGGCGGGTGTGCGCCGGACGGCACGCAACCCGATGCCTCGGGGGACGGCCGGACGGACAAGGGCGATCGGGCCGACGCGGGTAACGGCGGTGCGATCCCGGACACCGGCGGCAAGGACCACCCGGACGACATCCCCGCCGGCGGCGGGCTGCGCGTGATCGAGGTCGACGGGGTCAAGGTGGTGACCGGCTCCCTGCAGCCGCCGAGCGAGGCCTACCTGCGGTGGCTGGAGCAGAACATGGACAAGATCCAGCCGATCGGCATGCCCGCCGCGGAGGACGGGCGCCTCGGCACCCCGGACGGCGCCGGGCCGCGACCGGACGGACCCGCCGGACGCATGGAGCCCGCCGCCCCCGACGCCGGCGGCTCGGCCGGCGACGGAGCGGGCCCGTCGGACGCCTCACGGTGGCCGATCACCGACCGGGAGGTCGCCGGGGTCGAACCCGGGGCGCAGCACGCCGGGAACGGCGGCGCGGCGAACGCCGAGGACGCGTTCGCCCGCGACGACATCGCGATCGTCAACCGGGACGGCGTCACCCTCCTGCCGTACCTCGACAACGCGGCCACCGGGGACGGCGCGGCCGGGGCCGACGCGAACGGCCGCCAGGAGCGTGCGGAGCCCACCGGCGGCGCCCGGCCGGACGCGAGGTACGGCGAGCCGTACCCGTCCGCCCGGGGCGCGGCCCTGGGGCAGGAGGGCGGCCCGTTCACCAGGGACGACATCACGCTCATGCCGTACCTCGACGGGCCGGCAGACGGCGCGGCCGGGACGGGAGCGGCCGCGTCCCAGGGGCAGGGTGACGCCGCAACCGGCGCCGCCGCGGGGGCGCGCACGGACGGCACGGGCATCGAGGGCGCCGACGGGCGGGCGGACGGCGACGGCGGCCGGTGCGACGGCGGCGAGCGCCCGGGCCGGTCGATGGGAGCGTAGAAAGGATCGCGGATGTACGTGGACCCGCCCCGGCCGAAGCCGATGGCACCCGGCGAGGCGCCGCCCCGGCAGTCGCCCGCCGAGCAGCTCGTGCCCGGAGGCCAGGCGACGACCTGGGTGTTCAACCCCGAGTACCAGCGGCTCGTCGAGCTGTGGGACCAGGTCGTACCGCTGCTCGACCGGCTCGACGCGACGCTGGCCGACGTGCAGAAGAAGGCCCAGAGCCGGGAGGTCTGGGACGCGCCGGTGGCGGAGCGGTACCTGAAGGACATCGCCGAGTGGCGCAAGCGCATCGGCCTCTACCGCCAGGGCGTGCTCACCGCGATCAGCGACGAGGCCGCGGACACCCCGCGGTGGATCCCGAGCGGCGCGGACGCGCCCCGCGCCTTCCTCTTCTGACCCCGGGCCCGCCCCTTCGGGCCGCGTGCGGGCCGCGACCCCGCGGACCCGCCCCAGGCCGCCACCCGCGTGTCCGAAAACCGGGTTCACCCGCCGGTCATCTCGCGGTGCGGATCGCCCCAACCACGAGTTCATTCGCGGCCGGAAGGTCGAAAGCGGCGAAACGGGGGTAGCGCAGGATTTCGGCCGGCGCACCGGCGGGACGCCGCCCGGGCCGGTGGCCGCGGCGCGGGCCGGCCGCCGGGCCGCGGACGTACGGCCCGGCCGGACGCGAGCGGAAAGCACGCGAGGGCCGCCCGGCAGGGCGGCCGGCACGGGGGTGGGCGAGATGGAGCGCTACAGCGGACCCGACTTCTCGTCGCTCGCGCGGCACGACCCCGAGATCGCCGAGGTGCTCTGTGACGAGCTGGCGCGGCAGCGCCACGGCCTCCAGCTCATCGCCAGCGAGAACCTCGCCTCGCCCGCCGTGCTCGCCGCCCTCGGCTCGCCGCTCACCAACAAGTACGCCGAGGGCTACCCGGGGCGGCGCTACCACGGCGGCTGCGAGGTGGTGGACCGGGCCGAGCAGATCGCGATCGACCGGGCGAAACGGCTGTTCGGCGCCGAGCACGCCAACGTGCAGCCGTACTCGGGCACGACGGCGAACCTCGCCGCGTACGCGGCGCTGCTGCGGCCGGGCGACACCGTGCTCGCCATGGCGCCGCGGCACGGCGGCCACTTCAGCCACGGCTCCCCGGTGAACTTCTCCGGCCGCTGGTTCGACGTCGTGACCTACGGCGTGCGCCGCGACACCGAGCGGATCGACTACGACGAGGTGCGCGACCTCGCCCTCCGCCACGAGCCCCGGCTGATCGTCTGCGGCGCGGCCGCCTACCCGCGGCACATCGACTACGCGGTGTTCCGCGGCATCGCCGACGAGGTGGGGGCCTGGCTGCTCGCCGACGCCGCGCACACCGTCGGCCTCGTCGCGGGCGGCGCCGCGCCCTCGCCCGTGCCGTACGCCGACGTGGTCACCCTCACCACGCACAAGACGCTGCGCGGGCCGCGCGGCGGGGCGATCCTGTGCACCGCCGAGCTGGCGCGGCGGATCGACCGGGCGGTGTTCCCGTTCGTGCAGGGCGGGCCGATGATGCACGTCATCGCGGCGAAGGCGGTCGCGTTCGGGGAGGCGGCGCGGCCGGAGTTCGCCGCGTACGCCCGGGGCACGGTGGCGAACGCGCGCACGCTCGTCGCCGCGCTGGAGGCCGAGGGCCTGCGCCCGGTCACCGGCGGCACCGACACCCACCTCGTGCTCGCCGACCTGCGCCCGGTCGGCGTCGACGGGGCCACCGCGGAGCGGCGCTGCGCCGCGGCCGGGATCACCCTCGACCGCTGCCCGATCCCGTTCGACCCGGAGCCGCCCTCGGTGGCCTCCGGCATCCGGCTCGGCACGCCGTACGTGACCAGCAAGGGCATGGGCCCGGACGCGATGAAGGAGATCGCGTCGATCGTCCTGCAAGCCGTCGGAAACCCGAATGCGGTAACGTCACTCCTCGCGAGAGTGCGGGCCCTGACCGACGCTCACCCCGCGTATCGCAACGAAGGATGAACGGTTGGTTGTGTGACGATTTCCGGCCCCTGCGGCCGGGCAATTCGGGAAACTAGGTCCGTGCGCGAATACCTTCTCACGGCGCTGGTCACGGCGGCCGTCACGTACCTGCTGGTTCCGCCGGTCCGGAGGTTCGCCCTCCGCATCGGCGCGGCACCCGAGATCCGTGAGAGAGACGTGCACACCACGCCCACGCCGCGGCTGGGCGGCCTCGCCATGTACGCGGGGTTCGTGGTCGGGCTGCTGGTCGCCTCCCAGCTGCCGTACGTCGGCCAGGTGATCGCCCAGGAACAGATCATGCTGCCGCTGCTCGCGGCGAGCGGCCTCATCGTGATCACCGGCTTCCTCGACGACTGGTGGGGCATGGACCCCTTCGTCAAGCTCGCCGGGCAGATCGGGGCGGCGGGCCTCATGGTCTACTTCGGCATGAGCCTCACCTCGATCCCGGTGCCGGGCGGCGCGGGCTACAACCTCGACAGCACGCTCCAGGCGGTCGTCACCATCCTCATCGTGGTGATCAGCATCAACGCGGTGAACTTCGTCGACGGGCTCGACGGGCTCGCCGCGGGCATCGTGGCGATCGCCGGGATGGCCACGTTCGCGTACTCGATCGCGCTGTCGTGGGACATCCAGGACACCCGGATCAACAGCACCGCGGTGATCACCGCGCTGCTCATCGGCATGTGCGCCGGGTTCCTGCCGCACAACTTCCACCCGGCCAAGATCTTCATGGGCGACACCGGGGCGATGCTGCTCGGGCTCGTGCTCGCCGCGTCGATGGTGAAGGTGACGCCGATCGACCCGAGCATCCTGCCCGACCTCAACCGGTTCCCGGTGATCCTGCCGATGCTGGTGCCGGTCGCGGTGCTGGTGCCGCCGCTCGCCGACTTCCTCATGGCGGTGATCCGCCGCATGTCGTACGGCAAGTCGCCGTTCGCGCCGGACCGGGGGCACCTTCACCACCGGCTGCTCGACACCGGGCACTCCCAGCGCAGCGCGGTGCTGATCCTCTACGCCTGGACGTTCCTGTTCGCGTTCACCGTCGTCGGCCTGTCGATCTTCGGCGTCGCGCTCATCGTCTTCCCGTTCACCGTCGTCTTCGCGATCGCCGTGCTCATGCTCATGTGGCTGCCGAAGTGGCGCTCGCGCAAGGGCGGCGGCGCGGCGGCCGAGGAGCGGCCACGGCCGGACGCCCCGTCCGCGGCCCCGGCCGCCGCGGGCGCCCCGGCCCCCGCGGCCGCGCCGGGAGCCGGCGGCACGTCCGCCGCGGCCGCGGACCGGCCGACGGCGGCCCCGCCCGCGGCGGGCACCCGGGCGACGCCCCCGCCGGGCGCGCCCGGCGAACGGCCCGGCGGTGCGTCCGGTGAGGCCCCCGGCGGCAGCGCCGGGACGCCCGGCAGGCCGGTGGCCTCCGGGGCCGCGCCCGGCGACGGGGGAGCGGCCGCCCCCGCGGACCCGTTCGCGGGCGTGCGCCGCCCCGCGGCGGCGGAACGTTTCGCCGTGGAGCAGGCCGACACCCAGGAGCTCACCCCGATAAAGCCGGCCGGCGGCCCGCGGGTCCGCGGCGAGCACCCGTACGGCGCGGCCCGGGCGGAGCGGCCGCGCGGCGGCGTCGCGGAGGCGCGGCCGGGTGCCGGCGACCCCGCCGACCTGCGGCGTTCCGCCGGAAACGGGTCGGCCAGCGTCGGGCGGAGCGGGCCGGACGGGACGGCGTTCCCGCGGTCCTGACCGCTCGCCCGCCCGGATGACCGGGCGGGGGCGCGCTCCCGGCCGACGCGATCAACCTTCGAAAGGGCAGGTAAAGGTGTGCCTGTCCGAGCTTGTGATACCTTTCACTAGCAAGGACGAGCACTATGCGTCCTCTGCGGTAGCAATCGCTCGCTTGATTGACCACCCGCCTGGAGCATCGATGCAGGTCAACGACGTCCGCGTACTCAAGAGCGCGGCGCTGCCCACGGCCGTCGTCGGCGTGGTGGCCGCGATCGTCTCGCTGTTCGCCGTCGGGGGCAGCGGGGCGCTCGGCGCGGCCGTCGGGGTTCTGCTGGTGGCGGTGTTCTTCACCATCGGCCTCGTCGCGGTGAGCTGGGCCGGCCGCATCTCGCCGACGGCGATGTTCGCCGCCGCCATGGTGAGCTACCTGCTGAAGGTGATCGTGATCGGCATCCTGCTGCAGGTCTTCGAAGGCATCGGCGCGTGGCACTTCCCCACCTTCGCCTGGACCGTGGTGGCCGGCACGATCGCCTGGATCGGGGGCGAGGTGTGGGGGTTCACCCGGCTGAAGATGCTGTACGTGGACGACTCCGTCACCAAGGCACCGGGTCGGGCGGAGCCATGAACCAAGGGCCGGTCCACCGAAAAGGGCCTGATATGACTAGTCCCCTTCCCACCTGCTATCGTCGGGGCCGCGATGAGCGAGCAGAAGCGCACGCCCGAATACGACGGCCGCGACTTCGCCGACGCCGCTTGGTCGGTTCCCGCGTATCTGCTCTCGGGAATCCTGGTTTGGGGTGGCTTCGGCTGGTTGCTGAGCCGTTGGACTGGCGTGTCCGCGTTTATCCCCATAGGGGTCATCCTCGGGGTGGGGCTCGCCGTGTACCTCGTGTACCTGAAGCACGGTCGCTGACCGCGCAGGTCGGCGCACACGACCTTTCGTTGATCAACACTGTTGAAGGGAACGCCGCGTGAACACGCCGACGCTCCTCCTCGCCGCCCTCCCCACGCAAGCCGAAGACCCGGAGGGGTTCCACGCTCCCGGCCCGGAGATCTTCGACCTCCCCCCGCTGTGGGAGGGTGCCCCCACCTGGCTGACGAAGCCGACGCTGCTGGCGGCGCTCAGCGCGGTGATCCTGATCGCGTTGTTCTGGGGCGCCTTCGCCAACCCCAAGCTCGTCCCGAGGGGCCTGCAGAACCTCGGTGAGATCGGCTACATGTTCGTGCGGGAACAGATCGGCCGGCCGTTCCTCGGCAAGGACACCGATCGGTTCATGCCGCTGCTGGTCTCCATCTTCTTCCTGGTCCTGGTATGGAACCTCATGGGCGTCTTCCCGGTGATCCAGTTCCCGGTGGCGTCCCACATCGCGTTCCCGATCGTGCTGGCCGCGGCGGTCTACCTGCTCCGCATCTACCTGGGCATCAAGCACCAGGGACCGATCGGCTACTTCAAGAACATGATGTTCCCGCCGGGCGTGCCCAAGCCGGTCTACATCCTGCTGGCCCCCATCGAGTTCCTGTCGAACCTCGTGCTGGCGCCGGCCACGCACGCGCTGCGGCTTTTCGCGAACATGTTCGCCGGCCACATGCTGCTGGCCTTCTTCAGCATGGTCGGCTTCTACTTCATCTTCCAGAACTTCAGCGTGCTCGGCTTCCCCGTGGGCGTCCTCGGGACGCTGGTGACCATCGCCATGACCGCTCTGGAGATGTTCATCCAGTTCCTGCAGGCGTACCTGTTCGCCATGCTGGCCGCCATGTACATCGGTGGCTCGCTGCATGCCGAGCACTGATCTACCCAAGACCACCGTAGTCGAAGCATTCCGGTAAGTAAGTGCGGACCGGTGGACGACCCACCGGCCTGATCAGTAAAGGAAACCAACCCATGCAAGCTCTCGCTGAGGTCGCCGGCAACATCACCGCCATCGCCTACGGCGTCGCCACCCTCGGTCCCGGTATCGGTGTGGGCATGATCTTCGGTCAGGGCGTGCAGGCCATCGCCCGGCAGCCCGAGGCCTACAACCTGATCCGCCAGAACATGCTCCTGGGCTTCGTTCTCGTCGAGGCCCTCGCGCTGATCGGTCTGGTCGCGCCGTTCATCTTCGCGGGCATCTAAGAGCGCCCCACCACGACTGACGGAAGGCTGGACCTATGCCATTGACAGCCACGATCCTCGCGGCGGAGAACAACCCGATCCTGCCGCACACCTACGAGCTCGTCGTCGGCGTCTTCTCCTTCCTCGTCGTCTTCCTCGTCGTCGGCAAGATGCTCGTCCCGCGTATCCAGAAGACGCTGGAGGAGCGCACCGAGGCGATCGAGGGCGGCATCAAGCGGGCCGAGGAGGCTCAGGCCGAGGCGCAGCGGGCGCTCGAGGAGTACCGCGCCAAGCTCGCCGAGGCCCGGCAGGAGGCGGCCCGGATCCGCGAGGAGGCGAAGGCGGAGGGCGCGCAGATCAAGGCCGAGCTCCGCGAGGAGGCCCAGGCCGAGGCTCGCCGCATCATCGAGGCGGCGCAAGCCCAGATCGAGGCGGATCGCCAGGCCGCCTTCACCCAGCTCCGCGCGGAGATCGGTCGGCTGTCCGTCGAGCTGGCCGGCCGCATCGTCGGCGAGTCCCTCGAGGACGAGGCGCGGCAGCGCCGCATCATCGACCGGTTCCTCGAGGAGCTGGAGTCCACCACCACGACCGACGCGCGGGCGGTCCGCGGATGACCGGTGACGTGAACGCAAGGTCCGGCCCGGGGTTCGCCCTGGGCCCGGGCCCCGGCTTGGGGACGGTGAGCGGCCGATGAGAGGTGTGAGCAGGACCTCGCTCGCCGAGGTCGAGGAGCGGTTCAACAGCGCCGCGGGCTCGGCCGACTTCGGCACGCTGGCCGACGACCTGTTCGCGATCGCCGACCTGCTCGATCGCGAGCACGGGCTGCGCCGCGCCGTGGCCGACCCCACCCGCCCCGCCGAGCAGAAGGCGCAGATCATGCGCGTGCTGCTGGAGGGCAAGGTGTGCGCGGCCTCGCTGGAGACGGCCGTCGCCGCGGCCGAGGCCAAGTGGGCGCGGCCCCGTGACCTCGCCGACGTGCTCGAGCGGTTCGGTGTGGTCGCGACCGTGGCCGAGGCGGAGGGGCAGGGCCGGCTGGACGATCTGGACGACGAGCTGTTCCGGTTCGGCCGGATCGTCCAGGGGCACGCCCGGCTGGAGTGGACCCTGTCCGACCCCTCGATTCCCGCGGAGCGCAAGCGGGCGCTCCTGGAGGACCTGTTGCGCAACCGGGTCACTCCCTCCGGCCTGCGACTTATCACCCAGGTCGTGGTGCATCCGAGAGGACGTAGCCTGGAGGCAGGCCTGGAGGAGTTCGGGCGGCTCGTCGCGGAGCAGCGGCAGCGCCTGGTGGCCGTGGTACGCAGCGCCGTGCCGCTCAGCGACGCGCAGCGGGGCCGGCTCGCGGCGTGGCTCAGCGCGACCTACGGTCGCGACATCCGCCTCAACTGCGAGGTGGATCCGAAGGTGATCGGTGGCTTCTCGGTCCGGATCGGAGACGAGGTCATCGACACCACCATCCTGGGACGTATCGAAGAAGTCCGCCGCAGGTTGGCCGGCTAGGGAGAGCGGTGCGGCGATGAATAGGGAGACGGAATCAAGATGTCGGAGCTGACGATCCGGCCGGACGAGATCCGGGACGCGCTTGAGCGCTTCGTCCAGGCCTACGAGCCGGAAGGCGCGGCCCGCGAGGAGATCGGGACCGTCGTCGACTGCGGCGACGGCATCGCCCATGTCTCCGGCCTGCCCTCGACGATGGCGAACGAGCTGCTGGAGTTCGAGGACGGCACGCGCGGTATCGCGCTCAACCTCGACGTGGGCGAGATCGGTGTCGTCATCCTCGGTAACTTCGAGGGCATCGAGGAGGGCCAGACCGTCCGCCGCACCGGTGAGGTGCTCTCGGTGCCGGTGGGCGACGCGTTCCTCGGCCGCGTGGTCGACCCGCTGGGCAACCCGCTCGACGGCAAGGGCCCGATCGAGGCCGAGACGCTGCGCGCCCTCGAGCTGCAGGCCCCCTCGGTGGTCCAGCGCCAGTCGGTGAAGGAGCCGCTGCAGACCGGTATCAAGGCGATCGACGCGCTGACGCCGATCGGCCGCGGCCAGCGGCAGCTCATCATCGGCGACCGGCAGACCGGTAAGACCGCGATCGCGGTCGACACGATCCTCAACCAGCGCGACAACTGGCTGTCCGGCGACCCGAAGCAGCAGGTGCGCTGCATCTACGTCGCGGTCGGCCAGAAGGGTTCCACGATCGCGCAGGTGAAGGCGCGCCTGGAGGAGGCGGGCGCGATGGAGTACACCACCATCGTCGCCGCCCCGGCCTCCGACCCGGCCGGCTTCAAGTACATCGCGCCGTACACCGGCTCGGCGCTCGGCCAGCACTGGATGTACAACGGCAAGCACGTCCTGATCGTCTTCGACGACCTGTCGAAGCAGGCGGACGCCTACCGTGCCATCTCGCTGCTGCTGCGCCGCCCGCCGGGTCGTGAGGCGTTCCCCGGTGACGTGTTCTACCTCCACTCCCGGCTGCTGGAGCGGTGCGCCAAGCTGTCGGACGAGATGGGCGGCGGCTCGCTCACCGGTCTGCCGATCATCGAGACCAAGGGCAACGACATCTCGGCGTACATCCCGACGAACGTCATCTCCATCACCGACGGCCAGTGCTTCCTGGAGACCGACCTGTTCAACGCCGGTCAGCGCCCGGCGATGAACCCCGGTATCTCGGTCTCCCGAGTCGGTGGCTCGGCGCAGATCAAGGCGATGAAGACCGTCGCCGGTACGCTGCGTCTCGCCCTGTCGCAGTACCGGGAGCTGGAGGCGTTCGCGGCGTTCGCCTCCGACCTCGACGCGGCGTCCCGGGCGCAGCTCGAGCGGGGTGCGCGGCTCATGGAGCTGATGAAGCAGCCGCAGTACAGCCCGTACCCGGTCGAGCAGCAGGTCGTGTCGATCTGGGCCGGCACCAACGGCCACCTCGACGAGGTGCCGCTGGAGGACGTGCGCCGGTTCGAGACCGAGTTCCTCGAGTACGTCGGCCGTAACCACAAGGCCATCTACGACTCGATCCGCGAGACCAAGGCCCTCTCCGACGACACGGTCACCCTCCTGAAGGAGGCCGTCACCGAGTTCAAGAAGGGCTTCCAGACCTCCTCCGGTCAGCTCCTCTTCGCCGAGGAGCCGGTCGAGGCGCTCGAGGAGGAGGCCGTCGGTCAGGAGAAGGTCGTCCGGCACGTACGCCCGCGGGCGGAGAAGAAGTAGCAGATGGGCGCCCAACTCAGACAGCTGCGACGGCGCATCCGCTCGGTGCGCTCGATCGCCAAGATCACGCGAGCGCAGGAGCTCATCGCCTCCTCGCGGATCGTCAGGGCGCAGCAGCGGATGCAGGCGGCCCTGCCGTACGAGCGTGAGATCACGCGCGCGGTCTCGGCGGTGCTGTCCTACGACACCACCGCCGAGCACCCGCTCATGGTCGCCAAGGAGAACCCGCAGAGCGCGGCGGTGCTGATCGTCACCAGCGACCGCGGGTTCGCCGGCGGCTTCAACGCCAGCATCCTGCGCGAGGCGGAGGCGCTCGCCGGTCTGCTGCGTGAGCGGGGCATCGAGCCCAAGCCGTACGTGGTCGGCCGCAAGGGCATCGGCTGGCACCGGTTCCGCGGCCGCGAGATGCACGGCGAGTGGTCGGGCTTCTCCGACAACCCGTCGTACGCTCACGCGAAGGAGATCGGCGAGACGCTGGTCGAGGCGTTCACGGACGACAACGGCATCGACGAGATCCACATCGTCTACACCGAGTTCGTCTCGATGCTCACCCAGCGGCCCAAGGTGGTGCGCATCCTGCCGCTGGAGGTCGAGGAGAGCGAGGAGGCCCCTCCGGGCGGGCCGCTGCCGTACTACGAGTTCGAGCCGAACGCCCAGGCCGTCCTCGACCGGCTGCTGCCGCGTTACATCGAGTCCCGCATCTACAACGCCCTGCTCCAGTCGGCCGTCTCCGAGCACGCGGCGCGCCGCCGGGCGATGAAGGCGGCGACCGACAACGCCAACGAGTCGATCCAGAGGCTGTCGCTGCAGATGAACCAGGCGCGGCAGGCCGAGATCACCCAGGAAATCAGCGAGATCGTCGGTGGCGCGAACGCGCTCGCCGAAGCTGCAGCGGGGAAAGAGTGAAATGACTGCACAGACTGTTGAGACCGAGACCGGCGTGGGCCGTGTCGCCCGGGTCATCGGCCCGGTCGTCGACGTGGAGTTCCCCGCCGATTCGATACCGGACATCTACAACGCGCTGCACGTCGACGTCACCCTCAACGGGCAGACCAAGACGCTGACGCTCGAGGTCGAGCAGCACCTGGGTGACAACCTGGTGCGGGCCATCTCCATGCAGCCCACCGACGGACTCGTGCGCGGGGCCCTGGTGCGCGACACCGGCGCGCCGATCTCGGTCCCCGTCGGCAACGTCGTCAAGGGCCACGTGTGGAACGCCCTCGGCGAGACCCTCGACGTCGACGTCAACTCCCTCGAGGTGACCGAGCGGTGGCCGATCCACCGCAAGGCCCCGGCGTTCGACCAGCTCGAGCCGCGCACCGAGCTGCTGGTCACCGGCATCAAGGTCATCGACCTGCTCACGCCGTACGTGCAGGGCGGCAAGATCGGCCTGTTCGGCGGCGCGGGCGTGGGCAAGACCGTGCTGATCCAGGAGATGATCCGCCGGGTCGCCCGCGAGTTCGGTGGTACCTCGGTGTTCGCCGGCGTGGGCGAGCGGACCCGTGAGGGTAACGACCTGTGGGTCGAGATGGCCGAGGCGGGCGTGCTCAAGGACACCGCCCTGGTGTTCGGCCAGATGGACGAGCCGCCGGGCACCCGGCTCCGCGTCGCGCTCTCCGCGCTCACCATGGCGGAGTACTTCCGCGACGTCCAGGGCCAGGACGTGCTGCTGTTCATCGACAACATCTTCCGGTTCAGCCAGGCCGGTTCCGAGGTGTCGACCCTGCTCGGCCGGATGCCCTCGGCGGTGGGTTACCAGCCGACCCTCGCCGACGAGATGGGTGTGCTGCAGGAGCGCATCACCTCGACCCGCGGTCACTCGATCACCTCGATGCAGGCGATCTACGTGCCCGCGGACGACATCACCGACCCGGCGCCGCACAACGCGTTCGCCCACCTCGACGCCACCACGGTGCTCTCGCGGCAGGTGTTCGAGAAGGCGATCTTCCCGGCGGTGGACCCGCTCGACTCCACCTCCCGGATCCTCGACCCGATGATCGTCGGCGAGGAGCACTACCAGGTCGCCCAGGAGACGATCCGGATCCTCCAGCGGTACAAGGAGCTCCAGGACATCATCAACATCCTCGGTGTCGACGAGCTCTCCGAGGAGGACAAGGTCATCGTCAACCGGGCCCGCCGGGTGGAGCGGTTCCTGTCCCAGCCGATGTTCGCGGCCGAGCAGTTCACCGGTCAGCCGGGCGTGTTCACGCCGCTCGACGAGACCATCGCCTCGTTCAAGGCGCTGTGCGCCGGCGAGTACGACCACCTGCCCGAGCAGGCCTTCTACATGGTCGGCGGCATCGACGACGCCGTGAAGAAGGCCAAGGAGCTGGCCCGCTGACCTCTCGAGGACCACGGGACACGACGAGCGGGATAGGAGAGAGGATCAGGGATGGCCAAGCTGCGCGTCGGCGTCGTCTCGCCGGAGCGTGAGATCTGGTCCGGCGAGGCCGACATGGTGATTGCCAAGACGGTCGACGGCGAGATCGGTATCATGCCTAACCACGCCCCGGTACTCGGCATCCTCGTCGACGGCGGGGTGCTGACGGTGAAGCGCGGGGACGGGGACGACCTCGTGGCCGCGGTCCACGGCGGGTTCATCGCCGTGGCGAACAACGACGTCTCGGTGCTCGCCGAGGCGGCCGAGCTGGGCTCCGAGGTGGATGTCGCCGCCGCCCGCGACGCCCTCAACCGGGCGCTCGCCTCCATCGACGCCGAGAGCACCGGATTCGACGCCCAGCTTGAGGCCAAGCGGGCGCGTGCCCGGCTGCGCGCCGCGGGCGTAGAGGTCTGATCGACGAGCGAAACGGAGGGTGAGGGTGGCGCTTGCGGCATTGCAGATCGCCGCGGTCCTGCTGCTGGTCGCCGCCCTCATCGCGGTGCGCGCGCTCTACCTGTTGCGCTCGCGCGGAACGATCGTCTGTCGGCTCCGCGCCGCCGGCTCGGGCTGGCGTCGCGGGGTGGCCCGCTACGTCGACGGCGAGCTCCACTGGATCCCGTTTTTTGCGGTACGTCTGAGGCCGCGCCACGCGATCGCGAGGCGCGGCCTCGTGATTTCCAGCCGCCGTGTGCTCGACGGCGCCGACGGCCCGAAAGGGTTATGGGCGGTCGACTGCGGCTCGGTCACCCTCGCGATGAGCGAGGACGCCCTCACCGGGTTCCTCGCCTGGCTGGAGGCGGCGCCGCCCAGCGCCCACCTGCTCGACCGGGCCTGACCGCGGGCCGGTACGGCGAGGGCCGGTCAGCGGGTGCCGCCCGGTCGCCACAGCACCTCGTCGCCGTCCGCGGCCACCCGGCAGAGGATGAACAGCAGGTCGCTCAGCCGGTTGAGGTACTTCGCGGTCAGCGGGTTGACGTCGTCGTGGGCCTCCAGCGCGGCCCAGGCCGAGCGCTCGGCACGCCGTACCACGGTGCGGGCCTGGTGGAGCAGCGCGGTGCCGGGGGAGCCGCCGGGCAGCACGAAGCTGCGCAGCGGCTTCAGGTCCTCGTTGAACCGGTCGCACTGCGCCTCCAGCCACTCGATCGCGGCGGGCTCCACGCGCAGCGGCGGGTGCTCGGGGTTCGGGACCACCGGGGTGCACAGGTCGGCGCCCACGTCGAACAGCTCGTTCTGGACGCGGCGGAGGACCTCGGCGACCGGCTCGGGGAGGTCGCCCAGGGCGAGCGCCACGCCGATCGCGGCGTTCGCCTCCTCCACGTCGGCGTAGGCCGCGATGCGCGGGTCGGTCTTGCGGGTGCGGCTTCCGTCGCCGAGGCCGGTGGTCCCGTCGTCGCCGGTCCTGGTGTAGATCTTGGAGAGCACCACCGGGCGGTCCTTGTCAGCGCGTGTCATGCGGCTCAGCCTAGCCGTCGCGCATTCCCGCGCCCCGGTGGCCGGGCGGCACCGCGCCGGTCCGCCGCGGCGTCCGCGGAAAACAGCCGTCGATCCGGATTCAGGGCGATTTAGGCGGTATTTCCCGGTATCGTGCCGGCCGGGTTTCCGATACGGCCCGCGGCCGGCGCGGAAAGCGCGGCCGGCGGGGTCAGCCGATGAGCGACTTGCGGAAAATCGTCACCGCGGTGTCGATGACCGACTCGAGCGGCGCCGGTTTCGCCGACAGCATCCGGTCGAGCAGTAACTCCTGAACGGCCCCGATGAGGCCGACCACGAGCAGATGGGAGTTCTCCGGCAGCCCACCGGGCAGGCCGGCAAGGGATTTCTCAATCGTCTGCGCCAGCGTGGATATCTTCCGCTGGCGGAAGGCGTGGACGGCGTCGCCCGCCCGGCGCACCTCCAGGTTCATGATCCGGGCCCGGCGGCGATCCGCCATCACGAACGTGATGAACTCCCGGACCGCCGCCTCCATCTTGGCCCGCGGATCGTCCGGCGCCGCGTGGATCGCCCGGTAGACCGCGGCCTTGGTGTCCTCCACGCAGCGGTCGTACACCGCGCGCATCAGCTCCTCGCGGCCGGAGAAACACTCGTAGAAGGCACGGTTGGATATCCGGGCGGTACTGCACAGCCGTTCGATCGTGGTCGCGGAAAAGCCGGGATCGGCGAACTGCGTGTACGCCGCCGAAAGTAAGCGTTCCCTCCGGTCCGCCAATCGTTCTTCCGGCGTCATGCCCCGGTAACCCCGTGCCATGACTCCCACCCCTCGCCCGGTGGTCTGCCAACGGATCACTAATTATCCCGGCAAGATCTTTTGGGTGGAAGTTCAGGGTGCGTCATCGCCGCCGCCGGCCGTACAGGAAGGTGACGAGCCGCACCACGCGGTCGAGATCCCGCGGTGATCTGCCGAAAGAGGTGACGTTCGCGCCGGGCAGCGGGAAACGCCGCCGGGCGATCGCCTTCGGCCGGGCGAACTCGCGCAGCCCGTCCGCGCCGTGGATGCGGCCGAACCCGGAGCCGCCGACGCCGCCGAACGGCAGCGACGGGATGCCCGCGAACGAGATCACCGAGTTGATCGCCGTCATGCCGCTGCGCAGCCGCCGGGCGAGCGTCATCGCCCGCCGCCGGTCGCGGGAGAACACCGTGGCGCCGAGGCCGTATGCGGTGGCGTTGGCGCGGCGGATCGCCTCGTCCACGTCGGCGACCCGGTTCACCACGATCGTCGGGCCGAAGGTCTCCTCCTGCACCGCGGGCGAGTCCTCCGGCACGTCCGTGACGATCACCGGGTCGACGTACGGCGGGCGGACCGACTCGGTGCCGCCGAGCACCGCCTTGCCACGGGCGACCGCGTCCGCGACGTGGCGGCGGATCACGTCGAGCTGCCCGGGCATGGTGATCGGGCCGTAGTCCTTCCCGGCGCGCAGCGCGGCGGCCCGCTCGGTGAGCTCGCGGAGGAACGCCTCGTGCACCTCGGCCACGACGTAGACGCGCTCCACGCCCACGCAGGTCTGCCCGGCGTTCGAGCAGGCGCCCCACAGCGCGGCGTCGGCCGCGGCCGCGAGGTCGGCGTCGCGATCGACGATGAACGCGTCCTTGCCGCCGCACTCGGCGACGATCGGGGTGAGGTTGCGGGCGCAGGCCGCCATCACCCGCTTCGCGGTCGCGGTCGAGCCGGTGAACGCGATCTTGCCGACGCCGGGGTGCCCGGCGAGCGCGGCGCCGGTCTCGCCGAGCCCGGTCACCACCTGGAACACCGGGTACTCGGGGACGCTCTCGGCGAACAGCTCGGCGAGCAGCACGCCGGTGCCGGGGGTGAGCTCGCTCGGCTTGAACACCACCGCGTTGCCCGCGGCGAGCGCGTAGGCGATCGACCCCATCGGGGTGAACACCGGGTAGTTCCACGGCCCGATCACCCCGACCACGCCGAGCGGCTGGTACTCCACGGTGGCGGCCATGTTGACGCCGAGCAGGCCGGGGGAGACCCGGCGCGGGCCGAGGACCCGGCCGGCGTGCCGGGCCGCCCAGGCGGTGTGCGCGATCGCCAGCACGATCTCCAGGCGGGCGTCGTCGAGCGGCTTGCCGGTCTCCCGGCGCACCAGGTCGGCGAGCCGGCCGAGGTTTCCGGTGAGCACCGCGGCGAAGTCGAGCAGGCGCCGCTTGCGCTCGGCGAAGCCGAGCCCGGCCCACCAGCGCGCCGCCTTCTCCGCCCGCTCGACCGCGGCCGCGACCGCGGCCTCGTCGTGGATGACGTGGGTGCCGACCACCTCCCCGGTGGCCGGATCGAGCGAGTCGAAGGTCCGCCGCTCCGTAGCCGTTGCCATGAGGCCTCCTCACGTTCTTCTCGCCGTGGGGCCACGATAGAACGGCGGCGCCGTACCGGCCGAGTACCGGGGCTCAGCCGGCCGGGCGGTCGAGCGGGGGCAGCAGGCCGCGTTCCAGCGCGGTGGTCACCGCGGCGGTGCGGTCGGAGACACCGAGCTTGCCGAACACCCGGATGAGGTGGGTCTTCACCGTGGTCTCGCTGATGAACAGCGCCCGGCCGATCTCGGCGTTCGTCAGGCCGCGCGCGACGAGGGCGAGGACCTCGGTCTCCCGCGGGGTGAGGGTCTCCTGCGCGGGCGCGCGCATCCGGGAGACGAGCCGGGTCGCCACCGAGGGGGAGAGCACGGTCTCCCCGCGCCGGGCCGCCGCCACCGCGGCGATCAGGTCCTCCCGCGAGGTGTCCTTGAGCAGGTAGCCGGTCGCGCCCGCCTCCACCGCGGGCACGATGTCCTGGTCGGTCTCGTAGGTGGTGAGCACGACCACCTTCGCCTCGGGCCGCTCGGCGAGGATACGCCGGGTCGCGCTCACCCCGTCGCCGTTCGGCATGCGCAGGTCCATGAGGATCACGTCGGGCGCGAGCGCGCGGGCGAGCGCCACCGCCTCGTCGCCGGAGCCCGCCTCGCCGACGATCACGATGCCCGGGTCGTGCTCGAGCATGCCCCGCAGGCCCATGCGCACCACCGGGTGGTCGTCGACCAGAAGTACGCGGATCGGCTCGTCCATCAGCCCGCCTTCCCGTGCGGCGAGTCCGCCGAGGGCACGTGCGGCTCGGCCGCCAGGGGCGGCCAGGCGGCCGGGGCCGCGGCCTGCGGCCGGGGCGGCAGCGGGAGGCGGACCACCAGCTCGGCGCCTCCCGTCTCGGCGTCGCCGACGCTGAGCGTACCCCCGGCCTGCTCGACGCGGCTGCGCATCGCGCGCAGGCCGTACCCGGCGGCGGGCTCGCCCACGCCGGCCGCGGAGAACGGGTCCCGCCCGCCGAAGCCGCGCCCGTCGTCGCGCACCCGCAGCGTCACCTCGGCCGGGCCGTACTCGAGGACGACCTCGACGCGCGTGGCGGTGGCGTGCTTGCGCACGTTGTTCAGTCCTTCCTGGGCCGCCCTGATCAGCACCACCTCGTACTGCGGGGGCAGCGCGCAGCCCTCGCCGCGGGTCTCGAACGCGGTCGCGAGGCCCAGCTCCTCGCCGATCCGGCCGGTGATCCGGCGCAGCGCCTCGCTCAGCGTGGAGCCGTCGAGCGGCGCCGGGCTGAGCGCGGCCACCAGGGCGCGCGACTCGGCGAGGTTCTCCTTCGCGGTCTGGATGGCGAGCGCCAGGTGCCGGGACGGGTCCGGCTGCGCCTCGGCGGCCTGGAGCAGCATGATGATGCTGGTGAACCCCTGGGCGAGGGTGTCGTGGATCTCCCCGGCGAGCCGCTCCCGCTCGGCGAGCGCGCCGCGCTCGGCCGACAGCCGGGCCACCTCGGCGTGGCTCGCCTCAAGCTGCCTGATCAGCTCGGCCCGCTCGGTGCTCTGGGTGACGATGCGCTCGCTCCAGATCCCGAACGCCGAGGCGAAGAAGACGATGGTGGTGAGCAGCACCAGCAGGTCGAAGACGTCGGTGTCCGGCTTGGTGAGCCACAGGTACACCGCCTCCGGGATCACCAGCACGACCGTGGCGACCACGGCGCGCTGCACCGGCACCGCCAGGAAGATCTGCGGGCACACCCCGAACAGGGCGAAGGTGGCGAAGGTGGAGCCGGGGCTCATGACCAGCGTGACCGGGGCGTACAGGATCACCAGGATCGCCACGTACCAGGTGCCGAGGCGGAAGTCCCGGCCGAGGATCGCCCGCCGGCCGACCAGGAGGTAGGCCACCGGTATCGCGAGCAGGCAGGCGACCGCGACCGCGTGCCACGGCGTGGGCGTGCCGTACAGCAGGGTGTGGATCACCGACGCCGCGATCGCGAGGCAGAGCAGCGTCTCCCAGCCGCGCAGCCGCTTCCACGCCTCGGGTGCGAGCGCCCCGGTCACCCCTCGCGACGGCTCTTCCAGCGGAACGTCAGCAGGCACAGCAGCAGCCCTCCAATGGTCCAGGCCGCCAGCACCAGAGCGACCCGGCCCAACTCGTAAGAGCCGGTGAGCTCCAGGGACGCCCCGACGTCGCCGAGGAAGACCGACCGGAAGCCCTGGCACATCCAGCGCAGCGGGAAGACCGACGCGATGTGGATGAGCCAATCCGGCAGCTGGGTGAACGGGATGTACACCCCCGAGATGAACTGCAGCATAACGAACGGCATCGTGATCACCGCGGCCGCGCTCTTGGCCGACCGGGGCAGGCTGCTCGCCGCGATGCCGAGCAGCGAGGAGGCGGTGAGGCCGAGCACGAAGACCCAGCCGAAGGTGGCCCAGTCCGACAGGGTCGACGGCAGCGTCAGGTCGTACAGGAGCACGCCCACGGCGAGCAGGATCGCGGTCTCCAGCACGGCGACGAGCAGCACGCTGAGCACCTTGCCGAGGAAGTACGCCGCGGGCGGCATCGGGGTTCCGGCGAGCCGCTTGAGCGTGCCCTCCTCGCGTTCCACCGCGATGGAGATCGCCAGGTTCTGGAAGCTCACGCTCATCAGGCCCGCGCCGATCAACGCGGCCGCGTAGAGCTGGGACACGGTGATGCCGGTGCCCTCCACCTGGCCGGAGAAGATCGAGCCGAACAGGACGAGCAGGATGACCGGGAAGCTGAAGTTGAAGATCAACGAGTCGCGTTCCCGGAAGAACATCTTGGTTTCGACGACCGCACGTGACCAGCCGACCCGCAGGGTGCCGGGCAGACTCGTCGTGGCCGCCCGGGGGGCGGCGGCCGAAGCCGTGGTGGACTCGCTCATCGTGTCTCCTGGGGATTGGAATGGGGCGACGGGCCCAGGGCGGGCCGGAAGGGGTGAGCTGCGGGCCGGATGACGGCCTGCGAATCGTTCGGGCCTGCGGGCGCTCCGCGCCGTTGGCTCAGACCTCCTGGATGAGCTCGAGGTAGATCTCCTCGAGCGTCGGGCGCTTGATCGTCAGCTCCGGCACCTCGCCGGAGAACCGCCGGGACAGCTCCAGCACCGTCCGGGTGGGCTCCTCGGTCTCCACGGTCCGGCGCACGCCGTCCTCCAGCCAGCTGACCCGCGCCTTCGCCGACGCGCGGCCGCCGAGCGTCGCCGGCTCGCCCTCGGCCACCACCCGGCCCTTCGCGATCACGGCGAGACGGGTGGCGAGGGCCTCGATCTCGTCGAGATAGTGGCTGGTGAGCACGATCGTGGTGCCGTCGTGCGCGAGGCCGGCGATCAGGTCCCAGAACCGGCGCCGGGCCTCGGGGTCGAAGCCGGTGGTCGGCTCGTCGAGGAAGAGCAGCTCGGGGCGTCCGATGATGCCGAGCGCCACGTCGACGCGGCGCCGCTGCCCGCCGGAGAGCTTGCCGACGCGCGTGTTCGCCTTCGCCGCCAGGCCCACCCGCTCGATCACCTCGTCGGGATTCCGGGGCCGGGGGTAGAAGCCGGCGAAGTGCCGTACCAGCTCGCGTACCGTGAGCTCGGCGACGTCGTTGCTCGTCTGCAGCACGACGCCGATGCGGGAGCGCCACTCGCGGCCGGCGCGCGCCGGGTCGGCGCCGAGCACGGTCACCTCGCCCGCGTCCCGGTGGCGGTAGCCCTCGAGGATCTCGACCGTGGTGGACTTGCCCGCTCCGTTCGGGCCGAGAATGCCGAACACCTCGCCTCGCCGGATCTCCAGGTCGAGGCCGTTCACCGCGGTCACCTCGCCGTACCGCTTGGTCAGCCCGCGGACCTTCACCGCTGTCTGGTTCATGCATCGAGCATGACGGTACGGCCCGGGGGCGCGGCACCTTCGACCGGGCGAGATCCGGGGTCCTCCGAAAGGAGGACCTCCGGGGGAGGCGCGGGATCGCTAGAAGAGCGTGTCCTCGCGCTTGATGCCGCGCAGCGCGTCGTAGTCGAGCGTCACGCAGTCGATGCCGCGGTCGGCGGCGAGCACCCGCGCCTGCGGCTTGATCTCCTGGGCGGCGAACACCCCGCGCACCGGGGCGAGCAGCGGGTCGCGGTTGAGCAGCTCCAGGTACCGGGTGAGCTGCTCGACGCCGTCGATCTCGCCGCGGCGCTTGATCTCCACGGCGACGGTCTGGCCGCTCGCGTCCCGGCAGAGGATGTCGACCGGCCCGATCGCGGTGGGGTACTCGCGGCGGATCAGCGTCCAGCCCTCGCCCAGCGTGGTGATGTGCTCGGCGAGCAGCTCCTGCAGGTGCGCCTCGACGCCGTCCTTGATCAGGCCCGGGTCGACGCCGAGCTCGTGGGTGGAGTCGTGCAGGATCTCGTCGATGGTGAGGATGAGCCGCTCGCCGGTCTTGCTGTGGGTGACGGTCCACACGTTGCCCTCCTCCTTCAGGCGGCAGGGCGGGCTCATCCAGTTGAGGGGCTTGTACGCGCGGTCGTCGGCGTGCACGGACACGGACCCGTCCGCCTTGATCAGGATGAGCCGGGGCGCCATCGGGAGGTGGGCGTTGAGCCGGCCCACGTAGTCCACGCTGCATTTCGCGATGACCAGCCGCATGACCGTCAACCCTACCGGGGCCCGCATGCCGCGTGACCGGCGTCTGGAAGACTGGAGCACCGGCGTCACACCAGACCGATATGCGACGGATGGAGGGAGCGTGCGGATCGAGGCACGAGCCGGCCGGGCCGCCGGCGGCCGGGAGGAGACCGGGCGTCGTTCCGCGCCGCGCCGTACGCCATGAGCCCGCGCAGGGCCCGCCGGGTGGGGCCGTACGATCGTGTGGACCGCCGCCGGCGCGTGGTGCCCGGCCGCGGGCCGATCCACGGCGGCGTGCCGGGCGTGGACCAGGTGGAGGAGTGGCCGGACGGCGACTGGGTGGTGCGCCGGGTGACCGGCGCCGACGGCCGCGTCTACCGGTGTCCCGGCTGTGACCAGGAGATCCGCGCGGGCCTGCCGCACGTGGTGAGCTGGCCGGCGTGGCCCGGCGGCGAGGAGGAGCGGCGGCACTGGCACACCGCGTGCTGGCGCGCGCGGATCCGGCGCAACCCCGGCCGGACGCGCTACTGAACGCCGTCCGGCCCATCGAGCGGAGAAGGATGCACATGGACATTCGCGCCTCGACGGTGCTGCCCGCGCGGCGGGAGCCGATCGAGCTGCACACCGCGGACGGGCTGACCCTGGTCGGGGAGCTCGCGCTGCCCGAGGAGCGGCCGCCCGTGGCGACCCTGGTCTGCCTCCACCCGCTGCCCACCGCGGGCGGCATGATGGACAGCCACCTGCTGCGCAAGGCGTCCTACCGGCTGCCCGCGCTCGCCGACCTCGCCGTGCTGCGGTTCAACACCCGCGGCACGAGCTCGGAGCGCGGCACCTCCGAGGGGACCTTCGACGAGGGCGAGGGCGAGCGGTACGACGTCGCGGCGGCCCTGGAGTTCGTCGAGTTCCGCGAGCTGCCCCGGCCGTGGCTGCTCGGCTGGTCGTTCGGCACCGAGCTGGCGCTGAAGTGGGGCCGCGACCCGATCGTCGAGGGCGCGATCCTGCTCTCGCCGCCGCTGCGCCGGGCCACCGACGCGGACCTGGACGCGTGGACCGAGTTCGGGCGGCCGCTCGTCGCCCTCGTGCCGGAGCTCGACGACTTCCTGCGGCCGGAGGAGGCGCGCAAGCGGTTCGCCCGGGTGCCACAGTGCGAGGTCGTCGCGGTCGAGCGGGCCAAGCACCTGTGGGTGGGCGAGACGTACGTGCGGATCGTGCTCAACGAGATCGTGCGGCGGGTCAATCCGGCCGCCTACCCGCTGCCCACGCAGGTGTGACCGCCGGCGCCGCCGGGCGATGACCCGGGGCGGTACGGCACCGGCCGGGCCGGCGCGTGCCGCCGGGCTGGCACTCCTCGCGGACGCGGGCCGTCGTGCCTGCGCCGCGTTCGTACTACCGTTGTTCGTCGTGCGGCTCTACTTACGATCGGCCGGTAACGGGGTGCCGGTCGTCCTGCTCCACGCCTTTCCGCTCTCCTCCGCCATGTGGCTGGGGCAGCGCGAAGGGCTCGCCGGCGTCTGCCGGGTCATCACCCCGGATCTGCGTGGTTTCGGCGGCTCCGTGCTCGGCGAGGAGGAGCCGTCGCTCGCGGTGATGGCCGACGACGTGGCCGAGACGCTCGACGCCGAGGGCATCGAGCGCGCGGTCATCGGCGGCCAGTCGATGGGCGGCTACGTGACCATGGAGTTCTGCCGCCGCCATCCCGACCGGGTGCTCGGAGTGATCCTCGCCGACACCAAGGCGAGCGCCGACTCCGAGGCCGCGCGGGCGAACCGGGAGCGGATCGCCCAGGCGGTGACCGAGAGCGGCTCTCGCATCCTGCTGGACGAGGTGGCACCCGGCCTCGTCGGACGCACGACGCGGGAGCGTCGTCCCATGGTGTACGGGCGGGTGCGCGGCCTGGTGCAGGCGGCGCCCCCGGCCGCGGTGGCCTGGGCCTCGCGCGCGATGGCCCGCCGCCCGGACTCCTTCGACACGCTGCGCGGCCTGAAGGTGCCCGCGCTGGTGATCGTGGGTGCGGAGGACGAGCTGTCGCCGCGCGCCGACGCGGAGGCGATGGCCGAGGCGGCGCCCGACGCGACGCTCGTCACGATCGAGGAGGCCGGGCACCTCAGCGCGGTGGAGCGGCCGGAGGCGTTCAACCGGGCGGTCGCGGACTTCGTCCGCACCCTGGGGTGAGCGCCACGCCCTCGGGCCGCCGGGCCCGAGGGCTACCGGGCCGCCTGACGCGGGATCACCACCGCGCGGATGATCAGCGCCACGGCGGCGGACCCCGGACAGACGAAGGAGAGCCTAGCGATCACCGTGTCGCCAGGCTCTCCCGTGTCGTCTCGGTGCCCTGAACCGCCGTGCCGGTCGGTGCCCGCCGGTCACATGATCGTGCCGGCCGGGATCACTCCTGCCACCACTCCGCGTCCTCGTCCGGCTCGGTGCTCTTGCGCTGGGTCGAGCCCGAGGAGGCGGCGGGGGCGGACGACGCGGCGGGCGCCGGGCTCGCGGGCTGCTGCTCCGACTGGCCCGAGGCCCCCGCGATCGCCGGCTTCGGCGCGGGCGCGGACACCGCCGGGGCGGGCTCGTCCATGCCCGGCAGCGCGGCCCCGCCGAGGAGCTGGCGCAGCTGGGCGAGGTGGCTGGTGATGCTGTCCCGCTGGCGGGTGAGCTCGTCCACCTGGCGCTGCGCCGCGGTGCGCATCCGCTCGGCCTCGGCCTTCGCCTCGGACACGATCGCCTCGGCGTTCGCCTTCGCCTCGGCGAGGAGCTGGTCGGCGTTCTTGCGGGCGTTGGCGATGAGCTGCTTGGCGTGCGCGTCGGCCTCGCGGCGGGTCTGCTCGGCCTGCTGGGTGGCCTTGGCGGCGCGCTGCTCGGCGGTGGCGGCCCGCTGCTCGGCCTCGGCGACCAGCTTCTGGGTGGCGGCCTGCGCGGCGGCGTGCCGCTCGGCGTCCTGGCGCTCGGCCTCCTCGCGCCGGGCGGCGAGCTGGATCTCGAACTCGGCCTCCTCCTGGGCGCGCTTGGCCTCGCTCTCCTCGAGGATCCGCTGCGCCTGGGCGCGCATCTCGTCGGCCTGCCGCTTGGCGGTGGTGAGGATCTCGTCCCGCTCCCGCTTGGTGTTGGCGCGCAGCTGCGCGACCTCGCGCTCGGTCGTGGTGCGCAGCTTGGCGATCTCGCGCTCGGCGGCGGCGCGCTTCTCGGCCACCTCGTGGTCCGCGGCGGCGCGCAGCTTCGCCACCTCGCGCTCGGTGGTGGCGGTGAGCTCCTCGGCCTCGCGCCGCGCCGTGGACCGGATCTCCTCGGCCTCACGCTCGGCGTTGGCGCGCATCTCCTCGGCCTCCCGGGAGGCGAGGGCGAGCTTCTCGGCGGCCTCGTTCTCGGCGGCGGCGCGGGTGTCGGCCGCCTCCACCTTCGCCGCGGCCCGGATCTCGTTCGCCTCGGACCGGGCCGCCTGGACGAGCTCGGTGGCCTGCTCCTCGGCGAGCCGCAGCAACTGCTCGATCCGGGCGCCCAGCCCGGCGTAGGTCGGGCGTTCGTTCTCCTGCAGCTGCCGCTTCGCCTCGGCGAGCTCGCGCTGCAGCGTGACGATCTGCTCGCGGGCCTGGCGCAGCTCGGCGTCGAGCTGCTTCAGGTGGTCGTGCACCTGGTGGCGGTCGAAGCCGCGGAGCACCACGTCGAATTCGCGCACGGGTGCATCCTCGAAGAAATTATTGAGCTGGGCGTCGATGTCGGACTGCATGAGGCTCGATCCTGGTTGTCGAGACGGCTACACGGGCCGGACGGGGGGTTCGGACTGCCGAAGCGGGCCCCTGCCGCAGACGCCGTCCGGGCACGTGTGGCAGCGGGGCGGCGCCGTCACTCACCCCATTTGCCCCATGTGCCCGATCCGTCACATCAAACGGCACGGTCCACATTCGGTGGAAGGCCAGCGTACTCCTGCGCCGCCTTCTAGGACGCCCGCTCCGACTTTATGCGCGACTTGTTACGAATAAATCGCTATCGCGACCTTACATATCATGTGGCGGGCCGCGGCGGCGCCTCGACGAGCTCCGTCAGAACGCCCCCGACGTCCTTGGGATGGAGAAACGCAATCGAGGCGCCCATGGACCCATGCCGCGGGCGCCTGTCGATGAGCCGGATGCCCTTGGCCTCGAGCTCCCGGAGCGCCTGCGTCACGTCGGCAACACCGTAGCCCACGTGATGCACGCCCTCCCCCCTTTTCGCGATGAATTTCCCCACGGGGGTGTCCGGGCCGAGCGGCTCCAGGAGCTGGATGTAGGAGGCGCCGGCCTCGCCGTCCGCCACGTGCAGCATCGCCTCGCGCACCCCCTGCTCCTCGTTCACCTCCCGGCTCACCACGGTGAGCCCGAAGGTCGCCTCGTAGAAGGCGATGCTCTCCTCGAGGTCGCGGCAGGCGATGCCGACGTGGTCGATGCGCAGGAACATGCGCTGGTCCAATTCCTCCCCCTCACGTCGAGGCCGGGCGCGGTCACATGGGTATCGTGGCAAAGGCGGTTCGCGCATGGGAGTAGGAGGGCCCCATGTCCACATCGGTCATCGTCGCCGGAGCACGCACCCCGATCGGCAGGCTGCTCGGCGCGCTGTCGCCGCTGTCCGCGGTCGAGCTGGGCGGCATCGCGATCAAGGCGGCGCTGGAACGGGCCGGCGTCTCGCCGGACCAGGTCGAATACGTGATCATGGGGCAGGTGATCCAGGCCGGGTGCGGCCAGATCCCCTCCCGGCAGGCCGCGGTCCGGGCCGGCATCCCGATGACCGTGCCCTCCCTCACGATCAACAAGGTGTGCCTCTCCGGCCTCGACGCCATCGCCCTCGCCGACCAGCTCATCCGCGCGGGCGAGTTCGACGTCGTCGTCGCCGGCGGCATGGAGTCGATGACGAACGCGCCGCACCTGCTGCCCGCGCTGCGCAAGGGGGTCAAGTACGGCGGGGCGCAGCTCGTCGACGCGATGGCGTACGACGGCCTCACCGACGCCTTCGACCACCTGGCGATGGGCGAGTCCACCGAGCGGCACAACGCCCGGCTCGGCATCACCCGCGAGGAGCAGGACGCCTACGCGGTGCGCTCGCACCAGCTCGCCGCCGCCGCGATCAAGAACGGCGTCTTCGAGGACGAGATCACCCCGGTGGCGGTGCCGCAGCGCAAGGGTGACCCGGTGCTCGTCACCGTCGACGAGGGCGTGCGGCCCGACACCACGCTGGAGGCGCTCGCCAGGCTCAAGCCCGCGTTCACGCCCGACGGCACGATCACGGCGGCGTCCTCCTCGCAGATCTCCGACGGCGCCTGCGCGGTCGTGGTGATGTCGCGGCGCAAGGCCGAGGAGCTCGGCCTGCCGTGGCTCGCCGAGATCGGCGCGCACGGCAACGTGGCGGGCCCGGACAACTCGCTGCACTCCCAGCCCGCGAACGCCATCCGGCACGCGCTGACCAAGCAAGGCCTCACCCCGGCCGACCTCGACCTGGTCGAGATCAACGAGGCGTTCGCCGCGGTGGTGCTCCAGTCGGTCAAGGAGCTCGGCCTGCCGCTCGACATCGTCAACGTCAACGGCGGCGGCCTCGCCCTCGGTCACCCCATCGGCGCCTCGGGCGCGCGCATCGTGCTCACCCTCGCCCACGAGCTGCGCCGCCGCGGCGGCGGGGTGGGCGCCGCGGGCCTGTGCGGCGGCGGCGGCCAGGGCGACGCCCTGATCCTCAAGGTCCCCGCGGCCTGACCGGCGGTACCGGCGAGGACCGTGTGCGGGAGGACCTGAGGGGAGGGCGCGCGTGGCCGACCACGTCGAGGAACTGATCGCGGGCACCCGCGCGGGGCGGCCGCGCGCGGTGGCCCGGCTGATCTCGCTGATCGAGCGCGCCGCGGGCGAGGCGGCCGCCGACTCGGCCGCCTCCGCCACGCTGCGCCGGGTGATGGCCGGCCTCGCCGCGCCGGGGCCGGACGGGCGCGAGCCGTACCGGGCCCGGGTGATCGGGCTCACCGGCGCGCCGGGCGTGGGCAAGTCCACCACCACCTCGATGCTCGTCGGCGAGCTGCGGCGGCGCGGGGTGCGGGTGGGCGTGCTCGCGGTCGACCCGTCGAGCCCGTTCACCGGCGGGGCGCTGCTCGGCGACCGGGTGCGGATGCAGGAGCACGCCACCGACCCCGGGGTGTTCATCCGGTCGATGGCGAGCCGCGGCCACCTGGGCGGGCTCGCCTGGGCGACGCCGCAGGCGCTGCGGGTGCTCGACGCGGCCGGCTGCGAGGTGATCCTCGTGGAGACCGTCGGGGTCGGCCAGGCCGAGGTGGACATCGCCGGGCTCGCCGACACCACGGTGGTGCTGCTCGCCCCGGGGATGGGCGACGGCGTGCAGGCCGCGAAGGCGGGCGTGATGGAGATCGGCGACGTCTTCGTGGTGAACAAGGCGGACCGGGAGGGCGCGCAGGCCACGATCCGGGAGGTGCGGGGCATGCTCGCGCTCGGCACCGGCCCCTGGCGGCCGCCGATCGTGGCGACGGTGGCGAGCCGCGGGGAGGGCGGCGCCGAGCTGCTCGCCGCGCTCGACAAGCACCACGCCTACCTCGCCGAGTCCGGCGAGCTGGCGCGCCGCCGCCGGGCGCGGGCCCGGGACGAGATCGAGGCGATCGCCGTGGCGAGCCTGCGGTCGCGGCTGGTGCGGGTGCACGGCGACCGGCGGCTCGACGAGCTCGCCGGCCGGGTGCTCGCCGGCGAGACCGACCCGTACACGGCGGCGGCCGAGCTGGTCGCCGGGCTGTGACGCGGCCCGCCGTACGGCACGGCGGCGTCAGGCCGCGCCCTCGAACTCGACGACCACGGTGGTGAAGCCGAGCGCCTTGAGCATGCCCTCGAGCATCGCCCTGGTGTTGTGCTCGGCGCGCCGGCGCAGGTCGCTCGCTGCCGCGGCCTCGGCGATCTTCTTCTCCGCGAGCAGGTAGAGCTCCCGCTGGTCCTGCGGCGAGGCGGAGAGGAACTCTTCCAGCCGGTCGATCAGCCCGCGCCGCTGCGCCACCACGTACGAGCGGGCGTTGTCGAGAGAGGTCTTGTCCAGCCGGGCGCGGGGCACCCGCACGGTCACCGCGGTCCCGTCGCGGGAGACCGTGATCGCGTCCTCGGCGAGGCGGCCGAAGTCCACGTACGCGTCGACGCTGCCGGTGCCGACGAACAGGGTGCGCGTGCCCTTGATCGCGTCGGGGAGGAACGGCGCGTCCTTCTCCAGGTCGACGATGACCTGGAACTCGCCGGACGCGGCCTGGTACCGGCTCAGGTCGTGGATCGAGCGCAGCAGCACCGGCCCGCTGCGGTCGATCGTGTCCGGGGCCGGGTCGAGCCACACCCAGGTGAGCCGGGCGCCGGCCGCGAGCAGGGCGACGAGCGGCAGGACAATGGCGAGCGGCCACCACCGCCGGCGGCGCCGCGCGGGCGGGGCCGCCGGGCCGCCGGGTGCGCCGGTCGCGTCCGCGGGCCCCGGCGGCGTGGCGGCCCCGGAGGAGGACGTCTGTCTGGTCACCATCGGTGGATTCCCGGTACGCGCTCTCGTCATCCGCCCCCGCAGGCCGGTCTCACCGTGCCCTCCACCCGGATCTCACCGGGCGGACACGTTCCCCGGGGAGGGGTTGACCGGGTAGACGTCGTACGTCGCCGGCGTGGCCTGGCCGGACGGCGGGGTGACGTCCGCGAAGTGGTTCCCGCCGAGCTCGCACCGGACGAGGTCGGTGTAGAACATCTGCAGCCAGCCGCGGCGCTGCGCCTCGGTGAGGCCGGAGAACCACGCCGCGGCCCGGCGGTGCTCCGGCAGCGGCCCGGCGGGGATCGGCCCGCCGCGCAGCCAGCCCAGCACGATCTCGCGGTACCCGTTCGCCGGTTCGGCGCACCGCGGGGCGAGCCCCTCGGTGAACTCCGCGACCGCGCGGTCGGCGAAGCCCGGCCGCAGGTCGTCGACGTGGACCGCCACCACCCCGGCGGGCAGCTCGGGCCGCCCGCGCCGGGAGTGCTGCTCGACCCGCCAGAACTCGGCCGGGGTGCCCGCCACGCGGGAGGCGAGCCCGATGAACCGCGCGCTCAGCTCGTCGAGCCCGGCCTGCATGCCCGGGTGCACGCACACGGTGATCGGCCACTCCTGGCAGGCGTACGCCACCGGCCCGGCCGCCTGGGCCCGCGCCGGCGGGGTGAGCAGCCGCGCCACCCCGACGCCGGCGGCGACGAGGGCGGCGATCGCCGCGACCGCGGGCAGCACCCGGCGGCTCACCACCGCCGCCCAGCCGAGCAGCAGCGCCGCGCCCGCGCCGGCCAGCCAGAGCGCCTGCCCGGTGAACAGCTCCGGGTCGAGCGCGCCGAACAGGTCGTACGGCTCGCGGATCGACGGCCCGAGCCGCTCGGCCCAGCGCGGCCCGTGCGCCGCCCAGTGGGAGATCGCGTATCCGGCGGCGAGCACCGCGACCGGGGTGATGCCCCGCGGCACCGCCCATCCCGCGACCCAGCCGAGGGCGACGAAGAACGCCAGCCCGGCCACCCCGGCGAGCAGCCCGCTCGGCGGCATGCGGCCCGCGTGCTCGCTCACCGCGCCGCGCAGCGCGAGCACCACGACCGTGGCGCCGAACGCGCACACCACCACGGCGAGCACCGCGAGCGGCACCCGCAGCGCCCGCCACGGCCCCGGGGCCGGGGCGCGGCGCCGGCGTGCCCGCCGTACCCGCAGCGCGACCCAGGCCGCGAACGCCGCCGCGGCCGGTCCGGTGTGCCGCAGCGAGCCGACCACGGCGACCACGGTGTTCTCCCAGGCCGCGACACCCGGAATGAGGACGTTCCACGCGGTGACGAGGCCGATCCCGAGCAGCACGGCGACCGCGACCGCCGCGCTCTGGTTCAGCTCCTCCCGCGTGACGCCCCTGTGCCTACGCACGGGTACGCGTGGCCCCCGGCCACGCCGCCCGTCGCTTCCCGATATTCATCTGCCAACCCCCCGTATGGGAGGGCGGCGGCTCATCGACGGTGCCGTCCCCCCTGGCACCGCTCGCGAGGAAAGCCCCCTGCGTCGCGTCGCGACCGCGCGCATACCCCCGGCACGCGGTCGTGGCGCGGCCTTTCCCCGCGACTTTGCCGCAGCCTCACCCTTTCGACGCGACAACCATAACTGAACGTGATGTTTGCCGTCGTGTTTCTTGGTTAAACGGGCGATCGGATCACGGTATGTGTTTGGGCGAATCCCTGCGAGGCGCGCTACGGTACGGCTGTGCATACCGGTGGGCCCAAACCGCTCAATCTCCCCTTCGACCCCATCGAACGGGCCGCCGCGATCTGGCGCGACCGGTTCGGCGCCGCCTCGGCGATGGCCGCGGTGACGTCGATCATGCGAGCGCACCAGATCCTGCTGGCACAGCTCGACGCGCTGCTGCGGCCGTACGACCTGACCTTCGCCCGCTACGAGGCGCTCGTGCTGCTCACCTTCAGCCGGACCGGGGCGCTGCCGCTGTCGAAGATGGGCGAGCGGCTCATGGTCCACCCGACGAGCGTGACGAACACGGTGACCCGGCTGGAGCGGGCCGGGCTGGTGCGCCGGCTGCGCAACCCCCGGGACGGCCGCGGGGTGCTCGCCGAGATCACCGACGCCGGCCGGGAGGTGGTCCGCCGCGCCACCGCCGACCTCATGGCGGCGGGGTTCTGCATGACCATGTACGGCGAGCGGGAGCTCGCCGAGCTGTTCGACCTGCTGCGCACGCTGCGCCGGGCCGCGGGGGACTTCGTCGCGGACGGCCCCGGCGACGGCGTGGGGGAGCGGGCCGCGGACGACCGCGATGCCGGGGGCGCCGGCGGGGCGGCGGAGGGCGCGGGGCGCGCGGCGCCCGCCCGGCGGCCGGACCCCGCCGGGGCGGTGGGCGCGGAGGCCTAGCCGGGCCTGCGGGCGGACGCCGGGCGCGCCGGGAACGGCGGGCGGCCGGCGGGGAGGGGCTCGCCGGCCGCCGGGTGGATGCGCCGTGCCGCGAGGTGCGCGGGGTGCCTGCCGGGCGGCGCCCGGGGTGTGGTCGGGAGCGGTCAGGGCGCGATCCGGGGCGGCGTGTGCCGGAGCGCCGTCACAGCCGGGCGCGGACCGCGTTCCGGGCGTTCACCAGGCCCGCGCCGTAGAAGCCGTTGCGGGCGGCGGTGCCCTCGCAGGTGTGCGTGGTCTCCACGACGGTCACGCCGCCGTCCTGCTGCGGGACCCGGCGGGTGTAGGTGGAGGCGCCGCCGGGCGGGCAGGGCACCTTGACCGCGGTCGACTTCATGATCCGCTCGACCACGTCCGGGTCGAGGGTGAGGCCGCCGCGGCGCCGGTCGGGCTTGCCGTACCGGCTGACGATGAGCGCGGCCACCCCGGCCGCGTGCGGCGCCGCCATCGAGGTGCCCTGCAGGTACTGGTAGTAGGCGCAGACGCCGGTGGCGTCGCAGTCGCGGACGACGGTCGGCACCTTCGGGGTGCCGTCCGGGTTGAGCTCGCCCCGCCGCTCGGCGAGCGCCTTCGGGTAGGCGGCGAGCACGGCGCGGGTGCGGTCGAGGTCGCCGGTCGGGGTGTCGTAGGCGTCGCCGCCGGGCGCGGCGACGTCCACCGCGCCGTCGCCGTGGCTCGAGTAGTAGGCCTTGCGCCCGCTGATCCCGGTGGCGCTCACCGAGATCACGTGCTCGCCCTCGGCGGGCATGACCTGGCAGCTCGGCGGGACGGTGCGGGTGCGCGGCGTGCGGCCCGGGACCGAGGCGAAGTTCGGGCTGCCCCGGTCGACGTTCTCCTTGGTGAGGTCGAACCCGTCGTTGCCCTGGGAGGCGACGAGGGTGACGCCGTGGCGGTGGGCGTAGTCGAGGGCGCGCTGCACGGCCTTGATCACCATGGCCTGCTCGGCGCGCTCCTCCGGGGAGTCGGCGGGGTGGTCGAGACAGTTGAATTGCCACGGATCCACGAAGAGGCTCATGTTCACCACGTCGACCCCGATGTCCGCGGCGTAGGTGAGCGCGTCCACCACGGGCCGCAGGAAGAAGTAGCCCGAGTCCTGGCCGGCGCGCAGGTTGACGAGCGTGACGCCGGGCGCGACGCCGGCGATGCCGAGGCCGTTGATCGGCGCGGCGATGGTCGCGGCGACGTGGGTGCCGTGGTCGTTCTCGTCGACGTCCGCCGGGTCGTGGCAGGAGCGGTCCGGCTCGGCCTCGCACGGGCCGTCCACCTCCTTGCCGTCGGCGTCGACCGGGATGTCCACGGTGAAGTTGCGGCTCAGCTCCCGGCTGAAGTTGGGCGCGATGTCGGGGTGTGAGCCGTCGATGCCGGTGTCGATCACGCCGACGAGCACCCGCCGGTCGCCGCGCTCCACCCGGTGCGCGCCCGCGGTGTCGATCTGCCGCATGTCCCACTGCAGGTCGGCGAGCGGCTCGGCCGGGCCGTGCGGCGCGGCGGGCCGGTGCGGCCGCTTCCCGTGGTCGCGGTGGCCCTCCTTCTCCACCGCGTGCCGCGCCGGGCGCTCGGTGATCACGCGGCGCGGGCGCTCGGACGGCCGGGCGCGCGGGCTGCCGGGAGCCGCGCCGATCACCCGGTCCCGGGCGACGCCCTCGATCAGGGCGTTGCCGGCGAGCGCGGCGGCGAAGCCGGAGTTCCCGGTGGTCACGGTCGCCAGGCCGACGGCGCCGTTCTCCTTGACGACGGTGCCGCCGGCGGCCTCGATCGCGCTGCGGGCGGCGACCGGGTCGGCGCCCTCGGCGTACAGGACGAGGAACTCCGTCTCGGCGCCGGACCGCACGGCGGCGCCCGGTGAGACGGTCGCGGTCACGGCTGCCGCGGGTGTCGCCGCCGCCGCGGCGAGCACGGCGGCGGCGAGGCTGACGCGCTTCACGCTACCTCCCGACAGGACGAGTTGACGATCGGTCATCCTGGGGGGTTGCGGCGTCGCCGTCATGATCCGTCAATGATCCGCGATCAGAGCGTGATCGGCCCTGACCACGGGCGTGATCGTACCGCTCCTGGCGGAAATTACTTGGACGTCCTAGTATTTCGCCAGAGGGTGGCACCAGAGGGGGAGTCATGAAGCGTGGCGAGATCGAGGCCGGACGCGCGCGCTGGCAGGCACGGTACGACGCGGCCCGCAAGCGCGACGACGACTTCACGACGCTGTCCGGCCTGCCGGTCGATCCGGTGTACGCACCCGATCATGACGACCCGCGGTTCGAGCGCATCGGCTGGCCGGGGGAGTTCCCGTTCACCCGCGGCCTGTACCCGACCGGCTACCGGGGGCGGACCTGGACCATCCGGCAGTTCGCCGGGTTCGGCAACGCCCGCCAGACCAACGAGCGCTACAAGATGATCCTCGCGGCCGGGGGCGGCGGGCTCTCGGTCGCCTTCGACATGCCGACCCTCATGGGCCGCGACTCGGACGACCCGCGCGCGCTCGGCGAGGTGGGCCACTGCGGGGTGGCCGTCGACTCGGCCGAGGACATGGAGATCCTGTTCGACGGCATCCCGCTCGGCGAGGTCACCACCTCGATGACGATCAGCGGGCCGGCCGTACCGATCTTCTGCATGTACCTGGTCGCCGCCGAGCGGCAGGGCGTGCCGCACCGGGAGCTCGACGGCACGCTGCAGACCGACATCTTCAAGGAGTACATCGCGCAGAAGGAGTGGCTGTTCGCGCCCCGGCCGCACCTGCGGCTCATCGGCGACCTGATGGAGTTCTGCGCCGCCGAGATGCCGTCGTACAAGCCGCTGTCGATCTCCGGCTACCACATCCGGGAGGCGGGCTCGACCGCGGCGCAGGAGCTCGCCTTCACCCTCGCCGACGGGTTCGCGTACGTCGAGCTCGGCAAGAGCCGCGGCCTCGACGTGGACGCCTTCGCGCCGAACCTGTCGTTCTTCTTCGACGCGCACATCGACTTCTTTGAGGAGATCGCCAAGTTCCGGGCGGCGCGCCGCGTCTGGGCCCGGTGGATGCGCGACGTCTACGGCGCCAAGACCGAGCGCGCCCAGTGGCTGCGCTTTCACACCCAGACCGCCGGGGTGTCGCTCACCGCGCAGCAGCCGTACAACAACATCGTGCGCACCGCGATCGAGGCGCTCGCGGCCGTGCTCGGCGGCACGAACTCGCTGCACACCAACGCGCTCGACGAGGTGCTCGCGCTGCCGAGCGAGCAGGCCGCGGAGATCGCCCTGCGCACCCAGCAGGTGATCATGGAGGAGACCGAGGTCACCAACGTGATCGACCCGCTCGGCGGCTCCTGGTACGTCGAGGCGCTCACCGACCGGCTGGAGGCCGAGGCGGAGAAGATCTTCGACAGGATCCGCGAGATGGGCGGGGACGGCACGATGCTCTCCGGCGTGCTGCGCGGCATCGAGGAGGGCTGGTTCACCTCGGAGATCGCCGAGGCCGCCTTCGCCTACCAGCAGAAGCTGGAGAAGGGGGAGAAGCGGCTGGTCGGCGTGAACTGCCACACCACCACCGTGTCGCAGCCGCTGGAGATCCTGCGGGTGAGCCACGAGGTCGAGGTGGAGCAGCGGCGGGTGCTCGCCGAGCGGCGCGCGGCCCGCGACCAGGCGGCCGTCGACCGGGCCCTGGCCCGGATGGTGGAGGTCGCCCGGGGCGACGGCAACCTCATCCCGCCGATGCTCGAGGCGGTGCGCGCCGAGGCCACGCTCGGCGAGATCTGCGACGCCCTGCGCAAGGAGTGGGGCACCTACGCCGAGCCCGCCCGGTTCTGATCGCCCACTCCCCGGGCCGGCCGCCGCGGCCCGCCGTACCGCGGGCCATAGGGGTACGGCACGGCGCCCGTTGCCGGGCCCGCACGCCGCCCGCGCGCCCCGGCGCCGGCCGCGCCACTGCCGGTCCGCCGCCGTGACCGGACCGCGCCGCGCCGTCACGGTGCAGGGGTGAACACGTGCTCACCGCGGATGGCAGGATTGGACCTATGAGCCCAGCGGAGTTCAATCCTCGACCCGGATCGCTGTACGGCGCCGTGGACCTCGGCGCGCGCAAGCAGGCATTGGAGGCCCAGGCCAAGCGTGAGGCCGCGGCGGCACAGGCCGGTGGGGGAGCCCCGGCGGCGGGCCCGGCCGTGATCGACGTCACCGACCAGACGTTCGCCACCGAGGTCGTCGAGCGGTCGATGCGGGTCCCGGTCATCCTCGACCTCTGGGCGACCTGGTGCGGGCCGTGCAAGCAGCTCAGCCCGATCCTGGAGAAGCTGGCCGCCGAGGCGAACGGCCGGTGGGTGCTCGCCAAGGTGGACGTCGACGCCAACCCGCAGATCGCCCAGGCGCTGCGGGTGCAGAGCATCCCGACCGTGCTCGCGATCTTCCAGGGCCAGGCGGTCACCGGCTTCCAGGGCGCGCTGCCGGAGGCCCAGGTGCGCCAGTGGCTGGACCAGGTGATGCAGGCGCTCGCGCAGTACCTGCCGCAGGCGCAGGGCGCCGAGGCGCAGCGGCCGGCCGACCCCGACCTGGTCGCCGCCGAGGAGGCGGTGCAGAAGGGCGACCTCGACGCCGCCGAGGCCGCGTACAAGCGGGTGCTCGACCGTTCGCCGAAGGACGCCGACGCCAAGATGGGGCTCGCGGGCGTGGGGCTGCTCCGCCGTACCCAGGGACTCGACCCGGCCAAGGTGCTGCGCGAGGCCGCGGAGCGTCCCGACGACATCGACCTGCAGCTGCAGTCCGCCGACCTGGAGATGCTCTCGGGCTCGGCCGAGTCGGCGTTCAACCGCCTGATCGACCTGGTGCGCCGGACCGCGGGCGACGAGCGCGACAAGGTACGGCTGCACCTGCTCAGCCTGTTCGAGACCCTGCCGGTCGACGACCCGACCGTGGCGAAGGCCCGCAGGGCGCTGGCGAACGCCCTGTTCTGAGCCGGGCTCCGATCCGGGTCCGGGTCCCCGGGCCGGTCGCGACTCCGCCGTGGCGCGCCCCGCTCCCGACGCCGGATCCGGGCGCGCCCGGGGCGGCGGATCCGGTTCCGGACGTCCGTATCCGGCCCGTGCCGCGGGCCGATACAGTTGGCCTACGGCGTCCGCACGGCGTCCGCGCAGCGCGGATGCGGCGCCGCGAGTGCGCCGACGCGCCGCGGGCGCGCCGCCGATCGGAGACGGGTTCCCCGTGCCGGTACCGCGAGCCGGTGGCCGCCGCGCGCCCGGGAACGGCCGCCGGGCCGCGGCGGGTGACCGCGAACGCCGGTAAAGCACGCCTTTACCGTGGCACGATGGAGGGACCCACCCAGGTCAGGGGCGAAGGAGCGTAGCAACCGTGGCCACCGTGCCGAGCGTTTCGTATTCGATCACCGTCCGCCTTGAGGTGCCCGCCGGGGGCAAGGCCGTCAGCCAGCTCACGCACGCCGTCGAGAACGCCGGTGGCGTCGTCACCGCGCTCGACGTGACCACGGCCGGTCACGAGAAGCTGCGCATCGACGTCACCTGCGCCGCCAAGGACACCGACCACGCCCAGCTCATCGTCGACCGCCTCGGCGCGGTCGAGGGCGTGAGCATCCACAAGGTCAGCGACCGCACCTTCCTCATGCATCTCGGCGGCAAGATCGAGATGCAGTCGAAGGTGCCGCTGCGCAACCGCGACGAGCTGTCCATGGCCTACACGCCCGGCGTCGCCCGGGTCTCCATGGCGATCGCCCGCAACCCCGAGGACGTCCGGCGGCTCACCGTCAAGCGGAACAGCGTGGCGGTGGTCACCGACGGCTCGGCCGTGCTCGGCCTCGGCAACATCGGCCCGGCGGCCGCGCTGCCGGTGATGGAGGGCAAGGCGGCGCTGTTCAAACGGTTCGCCGGCATCGACGCCTGGCCGATCTGCCTCGACACCCAGGACGTCGACGAGATCGTGCGGACCGTGCAGATCATCGCCCCCGGGTTCGGCGGCATCAACCTGGAGGACATCTCCGCGCCGCGCTGCTTCGAGGTGGAGCGGCGGCTGCGCGAGCTGCTCGACATCCCGGTCTTCCACGACGACCAGCACGGCACCGCGATCTGCGTGCTCGCCGCGCTCACCAACGCGCTGCGCGTGGTGAACAAGAAGCTGGAGGACGTCCGCATCACCATGGCGGGGGCCGGCGCGGCCGGCACCGCGGTGCTGCGGCTGCTGCTCGCCGCGGGCGCCCGCAACGTGATCGTGTGCGACTACCGGGGCGCGGTGCACCGGGGCCGCGACGACCTCGACGACACGCTGCGCTGGATCGCCGAGAACACCAACGCCGAGGGCTACAGCGGCGACCTGCGGAACGCGGTGCGCGGGGCGGACGTGTTCATCGGGGTGTCCGCGCCCGGCATCCTCACCGGCGACGACATCGCCACGATGGCCGACGACGCGGTGGTGTTCGCGCTCGCCAACCCCGACCCGGAGGTCTCGCCGGACGAGGCGCGCGAGCACGCCGCGGTGGTGGCCACCGGCCGGTCGGACTACCCCAACCAGATCAACAACGTGCTCGCCTTCCCCGGCGTGTTCCGCGGCCTGCTCGACGCGCAGTCCCGCACGGTCACCGAGGACATGCTGCTCGCCGCCGCGCGCGCCCTCGCCGCGGTGGTGACCGACGAGGAGCTCGGCCCGAACTACATCATCCCCAGCGTGTTCCACCCGGACGTCGCCTCCGCCGTGGCGAGCGCGGTGCGCGAGGCCGCGGGCGGCCGGGCGCGGGGCATGACCGAGGCCTGAGCCCGCCGGCGGGGCCGTGCCGTACCCCCGTCCCCGCCCGCCGCGCGGCGGGTGAACCGCTCCGGGCACGGACGGCGTGTTACGGCTCTGCGAACTCGGGGGGCGAGGCTCGCGTAGGCCGCAATACCCGCCATCATGGATGTATGGCAGAGGGGATCTACGTCGGCGCGCTGCTGGTGGCCACGCCACTGCTCGACGACCCCAACTTCAGGCGCAGCGTGGTGCTGATCCTCGAGCACGACGAGGACGGCGGCACGCTCGGGGTGGTGCTGAACCGGCCGAGCGACATCAGCGTGACGCAGGTGCTGCCCTCCTGGGACTCGCTCGTCACGGGACCGTCGGTGCTGTTCCAGGGCGGTCCGGTGCAGACGGACAGCGCGCTGGCGTTGGCGGCGGTGTCGAGCGCGGACGAGCCGTTGGGCTGGCGGCGGCTGCACTCGCCCACCCCGGCGGTGTCCCGGCTGGGGACCGTCGATCTCGACGCGCCCCCGGAGATCCTCGCGGGCGAGATCACTCAGATGCGCATCTTCGCGGGGTACGCCGGGTGGTCCCCCGGTCAGCTCGAGGCCGAGATCCGGCAGGGCGCCTGGTACCTGGTGGACGCCGAGCCCGGGGACACCTTCCACTCCGACCCCGAGAGCCTCTGGCGTGCGGTGCTCCGCCGGCAGCGGAACGAGCTCGCCTTCGTGGCGACCTTCCCCGACGACCCCACCATGAACTGACGCCCGGCCGGGCCGATGCGCCGCGGCGCCGTGCCGGGAGGTCGCGTGTGCGCCGGGCGGCCCGGGCTCGCGCGTTCCGCGGCGGGGTGCGTCGCCGTACCGGCGATCGCGGCGGTCCGCGGCCCGTCGGAACGGGCGGGACACGCCCGCGCCGGCGGCGTCGCCGGCACCCGCCAGGCGTCCTCCGGCGCCGCGGACGGTCGTGCGGGCACGTCGCGCGGCGTCCCGCCCGGGCCGGGTGCCGCCCGCCGGGCCGCGCGGACCTTCGCCGACGCAATAGACTCGATTCTCGTGAGTGAGCGAAGCCGGCGAGCCAGTGCGCACAGTGGACCTGTGCTCGCCTGGCCGGAGAGGGAGGCCAGTTGAGCACCAAGATCCTTCCCGAGAGCGACGTCCGCCCCAAACTCTCCCACGGGGACGGTGACCACGAGCGGTTCGCCCACTACGTGGAGAAGAGCAAGATCGTTGAGAGCAACGTGACCGGTGTCCCGGTCCGTGCCCTCTGCGGCAAGGTGTGGGTCCCGAACCGCGACCCGAGCAAGTACCCGGTCTGCCCGGAGTGCAAGCGGATCTACGACGAGCTGCCCCCTGGCGAGCCGGAGAACGACTGACGCGTCGCGGCCCCGCCACGGGGCGTCCGGCCCGCCTTCGGGGAGCCCGCCGGGTGCCCGCGCCGCCGCGTGAGCCGCGGCGGGCGCGCGGGTGGACGGCGCGCCGGGCGGGCCCGGCGGGCGGTGTCCGGCCCGCCGGTACGAGAACAGGTCAAAACCCGGTTGTGCGCTGAGCGGTACGGCGTGTTGGTCGTCGGCGGCGCGCGCCCTTCCCGTTAGCGTCAGCACTCCGCCTACTGCTATCGGGGGGGGTGCATGGGCCGGCGGCTGATCGCCGTATCGTTGGTGTGCCTGTTCGTAGGGGCGAGCGCGCCCGGCTCGATCGACGTACGGCACGGCTCCTGCGGCCCTCGCCACGCCCTCCGCGTGGCCGCGCGCGGGCTGGAGCCGTACGCGCCGAGCGCCGCGGAGATCGAGCGCATGGAGACCGACTTCCGGCGGCGCCTCGCCGCCGTGGAGCGGTCCAAGCCCCGCCGCCGGGCACCGCGCATCATCGTGCAGACCTGGGTGCACGTCATCACCGCGAAGGGAACCGGCGCCTCCACCGCCGCGGTGAAGCAGCAGCTCGCCACCCTCAACGCGGCCTACGGCGGCAGGCTGGGCGGCGCGGACACCGGCGTGCGGTTCCGGCTGGCGGGCATCACCCGGACCGAGAACGCCGAGTGGTTTCGTGACCCGCTCGCCCATGAGGAGGCGCTGAAGCGGGCGCTGCGCCGGGGTGGCCCGGAGACCCTCAACCTCTACCTCGCCGAGCCGGGGGAGGTCGTGCTCGGCTACTCGACCTATCCCTACCAGTACGCCGCGGCGCCGGTCCTCGACGGCGTGGTGATCGACTGGCGCACCCTGCCCGGCGGGACGATCCCGCACTTCGACCGCGGCATGACCGGCGTGCACGAGATCGGCCACTGGCTCGGCCTGCTGCACACCTTCGAGAACGGCTGCGAGGAGCCGGGGGACTACGTCGACGACACCCCGCCGGAGGCGGTGGCGACCAACGGCTGCCCGCGGCACAAGGACACCTGCCCCGCCCCCGGCGAGGACCCGGTGCACAACTTCATGGACTACTCCCACGACCGGTGCATGACGCACTTCACCCCCGGGCAGGCGGCGCGCATCCGCCAGATGTGGCTGGCGTACCGGGCGTCCGCCCGGTAGACGCCGCGGCCGGTACGGCCCGCCGCGGATCCGGGCCGGGTGCGCGCGGGCCTTCATACCGACCGAAAACGCACAACAGCGGTGCGGCGGCGGCGCGTGGGTTTGAATGAAAGCCCCGGCAGCTCGACCAGGAGGCCGCGTGGACGATCGACCGCCCAGGCGCCGCCCGCCGTACGCGACCCGCGTCTGGCCGCCGCCGACCCCGGACGACCCGCCCCGGCCGGGTCCGGGGCCGGAGGCCGCTCCCGCCGCCATGGAGCACGCGCCGCCGGTGGCGGACGGGTCCGCGCCGCGGGAGGTGCTCCCGCCCTCGGCGCGCTGGTACGGCACGCCGACGCCGCCCCCGCCGCCGCGCATCCCGCGCCCGCTCGCCCGGGCGCTGATCGCCCTCGCCGTGCTCGTCGCGGGCGGCGGGCTGGTCGCCGGGCTCGTGCACGCCGGGCTCGGCCTGCTGCGGGACGACGGGGAGCCGCCGCCGCGCGTGGTGGACGCCCTCGCCGGGGTGAGCTATCCGCTGCCGCCCGGCTGGCGGGCCGGGAAGGTGGCGCCGGTGACCGCGTTCACCTCGGTGGCGAGCCACGAGAACGCGGTTGTGATGGCGCGGCCGGGCGACCCGCTGCGCCCCTCCGGGCTGCGCACGGCCGCGGAGGAGCTCGGCGAACTCTACTCCCGGATGCTGCTCCACCCCGACAAGGTGACCGTGGTGGAGGACCGGGGCGTCACGGTTAACGGCCGCGCCGCCCACGTGCGGGCGCTGCGCGCGGAGTACCGGGACGTGGTCAACGCGCCCGCCTACCTGCGGGTCATGGTGATCGAGGGGGAACGGAGCGGCACGGTCGTGGTGGGCGTGGCCCAGCCGGACGAGCCCCGCCTGCGCGGCGAGATCGCCACGGTCATGACCGGTCTGCGCTGACCGCGCCCCGCGGGACGGCGCGCCGGGCGTTCCCCGTCGCTCTGCACGTTCGTCGGTGGCGCAGGCTACGCTCGATTCATTGTGAGCACCTCAGCCGCGTCACATCTGTCACCGTCGTACCCCCACCGCGCCGCCTGGGGGACGGCGCCCAAGCTGCGTGCCTGGCAGCAGGAGGCGTTCGACCTCTACTTCCGGCGCGAGCCGCGTGACTTCCTCACCGTGGCGACGCCCGGCGCGGGTAAGACGACCTACGCGCTGCGGATCGCGACCGAGCTGCTCGCCCGCGGTGTCGTCCGGGCCGTGACGATCGTCACCCCGACCGAGCACCTGAAGCGTCAGTGGGCCGAGGCCGCCGGCCGGGTCGGCGTCCCGGTCGACCCCGACTTCAAGAACAGCCAGGGCACCACCTCGCGGGACTACGTCGGGGTGGCGGTCACCTACGCCCAGGTGGCGATGCACCCGGCATTGCACCGGGCGCGCACCGAGGCCCGCCGTACCCTCGTCATCTTCGACGAGATCCACCACGCCGGCGACGCCAAGTCCTGGGGGGACGCCATCCGGGAGGCGTTCGAGCCCGCCACCCGCCGGCTCGCCCTCACCGGCACGCCGTTCCGCTCCGACAACAACCCCATCCCGTTCGTCACCTACGTGGAGGACGGCGACGGCGCGCTGCGCAGCGTCGCCGACTACTCCTACGGGTACGGCCCGGCGCTCGCCGACGGCGTCGTCCGGCCCGTGATCTTCCTCGCGTACGCGGGGGAGATGCGGTGGCGGACCCGGGCGGGCGACGAGATCGCCGCGACGCTCGGCGAGCCGCTCAGCAAGGACCAGCTCTCCCAGGCCTGGCGGGCCGCGCTCGACCCGAAGGGCGACTGGATCCGGCAGGTGCTGCGCGCCGCGGACAAGCGGCTCACCGAGGTACGGCGCGGCATGCCCGACGCCGGCGCGATGGTGATCGCCTCCGACCACGAGGCGGCCCGGGCGTACGCCCGGCTGCTGCGGGAGATCACCGGGCACGGGGCCACCGTGGTGCTCTCCGACGACCCCACCGCGTCGAAGAAGATCAAGCAGTTCGCCGCGTCCGACGACCGCTGGCTGGTCGCGGTGCGCATGGTCTCCGAGGGCGTCGACATCCCCCGGCTCGCGGTCGGCGTCTACGCGACGAGCGTGTCGACGCCGCTGTTCTTCGCCCAGGCCATCGGCCGGTTCGTCCGCGCCCGGCGCCGGGGCGAGACCGCCTCGGTGTTCCTGCCCTCGATCCCGCTGCTGATGGGCTACGCGGCGGAGATGGAGGCCGAGCGGGACCACGTGCTCGTGCGGCGGCAGCCCGAGGAGGGGCTCGACGACTTCCTCGTGGAGGACGCGCAGCGCAAGAAGGACAACCCGGACGTGGTCGGCGACGAGCTGCCGTTCGAGACCGTCGAGGCCTCCGCCACGTTCGACCGGGTGCTCTTCGACGGCGGCGAGTTCGGCACCGCCGCCGCCCCGGGCTCCCCCGAGGAGGAGGAGTTCCTCGGCCTGCCCGGCCTGCTCGAGCCCGAGCAGGTCGCCACCCTGCTCCGCAAGCGCCAGTCGCAGCAGCTCGCCGCCAAGCGTCGCAAGGCGAAGGAGGAACCCGAGCCCGAGCGGTCGCCGCATGAGGAGCTGCGGGCGCTGCGCAAGGAGCTCAACAGCCTCGTCGGCGCGTGGAACCACCGCACCGGCCAGCCGCACGGGGTCATCCACGCCGAGCTGCGCCGCCTCACCGGCGGGCCGCCCGTCGCCCAGGCCACCGCGGAGCAGGTGCGGGAGCGGATCGCGCTCATCCGCAAGTGGGCGACCCAGGGGCGTTCCCGCTGAGCGGCCGTCCACAGGCCGTTGACCATCCCCCTACGAATGTGTGACCGATCAGATACTCTTCGTGTCCGTCTTCGGCCCGCCAGGGCCCGGTCACCGCATCTACGGTGGGGGAGGTACGCCGATGGACCCGACCACGCTGATCCGGGCGGAGGTACGCGAGTACGTGACCCCGATGTTCGAAGAGGTCCTCAGCCGGATCGACGCCACGAACGGCAAGCTGGACGACCTCCGCACGGATCTGACCGGCAAGATCGAGGACGTCCGGGGCGAGCTCACGGGCAGGATCGAGAACGTCCGCACCGAGCTGACGGACAGGATCGAGGATGTCCGGACCGAGCTGACGGACAGGATCGAGGATGTCCGCACGGAGCTGAAGGGTGAGATCGATTCCGTGCGCGTCGAGCTCACGGACAAGATCGTGGGCGTGCGCACCGAGCTGAAGGCCGAGATCGACGGTGTCCGCACCGAGCTGAAAAGTGAGATCGACGGCGTTCGCATCGAGCTCACGGACAGGATCGAGGGGGTGCGCACCGAGCTGAAGGGTGAGATCGACGGCCTTCGTACCGAGCTCAAGGGTGATGTTCAGGAGGTCCGGACCGAGCTGACGGACAGGATCGAGGATGTCCGGACGGAGCTGAAGGGTGAGATCGATGGGGTCCGTGCCGAGCTGAAGGGCGACATTCAGGAGGTCCGGACCGAGCTGACGGACAGGATCGAGGATGTCCGCACGGAGCTGAAGGGTGAGATCGATGGGGTCCGTGCCGAGCTGAAGGGCGACATTCAGGAGGTCCGGACCGAGCTGACGGACAGGATCGAGGATGTCCGCACGGAGCTGAAGGGTGAGATCGACGGCGTCCGTACTGACTTGAAGGGCGAGATCGAGGGCGTGCGCGCCGAGCTCAAGAGCGACATCCGGGACGTGCGCACCGACGTCGCCTCGGTGCACGACAAGCTGGACCGGGTCATGGCCTTCCTCGGCCTGACCACGGCCTGAGCGGGATCCGGCTCAGGCGGCGCGCACCACCGGGGTGCCGGTCAGCTCGACGCCCGCCGCCTTCATCTCGGAGAGCGCCCGTTCGGTCGTCTGCGGGGCCACACCGGCGGTGAGATCGAGCAGCACCCGCGTGGCGAAGCCGTGCCGCGCCGCGTCGAGCGCGGTGGCGCGGACGCAGTGGTCCGTGGCGATGCCGACGATGTCGACGGATGTCACGCCCCGGGCGCGGAGCCAGTCGGCGAGCGAGGTGCCGTCCTCCGCCGTCCCCTCGAACCCGCTGTAGGCCGCGGAGTGGGCACCCTTGCTGAACACCTCCTCGACCGCCGAGGTGTCGAGGTGGGGGTGGAACTCGGCGCCCGGGGTACCGGCGACGCAGTGCGCGGGCCAGGAGCGCACGAAGTCGGGCTCGTCGGCGAAGTGGTCGCCCGGATCGATGTGGTGGTCCCGGGTCGCCACGATGTGGTCGTACCGCCGCTCCGCGATGTGCCGGGTGATCGCGGCGGCGACGTCGGCGCCGCCGGCCACCGCCAGGCTGCCGCCCTCGCAGAAGTCGTTCTGTACGTCGACGATGACCAGTGCCGTGCTCATGGTCGTGCTCTCCTCGACTGCTGTGGCGTCGCCCACCCTGATCGTACGTCAGGCGAACACGGTGGGAATCGCCGTGTCCCCGGGCGACAGGTGCAGCGCGGCGGGCGGCAGCTCGGCGACGGACCGGCGGTGCCGCTCCCGGGCGGCGTCGAGCGACTCGCGGCCGACGACCTCGCCCTTGCGCACCAGCGGAACCAGCAGCGGACGCCCGGGCCGCTCGCCGCCCTGCGTCTCGGCGAGCGAGTCGAGCTGGTCGACCGGCATCGCCGGGGCGGTGGTGACGATCTCCGCCCGCGCGACCCCGTCCGGCCCGATCGCCCGGAACGCGAACTTGCGCCCGCCGCGGCTGGGCTTGCCCACCGAGCGCTTGGCGACCGGCCGCATCACGCCCTGGGCGTCCTCCCGGGCGACGAGCTTGTAGACGAGCGCGGCCGTGGGCGCCCCGGACCCGGTGACCAGCTTGGTGCCGACGCCGTACGCGTTGACCGGGGCGGCGGCGAGCGCGGCGATCGCGTGCTCGTCGAGGTCCCCGGTGACCACGATCCCGGTGCGGTGCGCGCCGAGCTCGTCGAGGAGCGCGCGCACCTCGTGGGCGGCCTCGGCGAGGTCGCCGGAGTCGATGCGCACCATGCCGAGGTCGGTCCCGGCGACCTCGATCGCGGTGCGCACCGCGGTCTTCACGTCGTAGGTGTCGACGAGCAGCGTGGTCCCGTGCCCGAGCGTGTCGACCTGCACCCGGAACGCGTCGGCCTCGCTGTCGTGCAGCAGGGTGAAGGCGTGCGCGCTGGTGCCGGTGGTCGGCACGCCGTACCGCAGCCCGGCGAGCAGGTTGGAGGTGGCCGCGAAGCCGCAGATGTAGGCGGCGCGGGCCGCGGCGACCGCGGCGTCCTCGTGGGTACGGCGCGAGCCCATCTCGATCAGCGGCCGCGAGCCGGCCGCGCGCACCATGCGGGAGGCCGCGGCGGCGATCGCGCAGTCGTGGTTGAGGATCGACAGGATCAGCGTCTCCAGCAGCACGGTCTCGGCGAACGTGCCCTCCACCACGAGGATCGGCGAGCCGGGGAAGTAGCACTCGCCCTCGGGGTAACCGTGCACGTCCCCGCTGAACCGGTAGCCGGACAGGTACTCGGCCGTCCGGTCGTCGATGATCCCGCGGCGCTGCAGGAAGGTGAGTTCCTCCTCACCGAACCGGAAGTTCTCCAGCGCGTCGAGCAGCCGGCCGGTCCCGGCGACCACGCCGTAGCGGCGGTCCCCGGGCAGGCGCCGGGCGAACACCTCGAACACCGCCCGCCGGTGCGCCGCGCCGCTCGCCAGCGCGGCCCGCAGCATGGTCAGTTCGTAGTGATCGGTGTGCAACGCCGTACTCGTGCTCGTTTTCACGTGTCGAAGACTACGGCTCGGTTGAGGCAGACTGGGGATGTGGTTGCCACAGCTGCTCCGGTCGAGGTCGAGCGTCCGTCGTCGGACGTGCGGCCCGACGTGCCATGGGTGACGATCGTCTGGAACGACCCGATCAACCTGATGTCCTACGTGACCTACGTCTTCCAGACCGTGTTCGGCTACCCGCGCGCCAAGGCGGAGAAGCTCATGCTCGACGTGCACTACAAGGGCAAGGCCGTGGTGGCGAGCGGTACCCGGGAGGAGATGGAGCGTGACGCGCAGATCCTCCACTCCTACGGGCTGTGGGCCACGATTCAGCAGGACCGGTAGCCGGACGCCGGCGAGGCGGGCGCAGGCGGACACGTAGGCGACAGGGATCGGTGGACGCGGCATGGGCGGCGGGTTCAAGGCCGAGCGCGACGGCGGGGTGTCGATCCGGCTCGACCACGGCGAGGTGGCGATCCTCCGCTCGCTGGTCGCGCAGATCCTCGACCTGGTCGGCCCCGGCTCGACCGGGTCGGACCCGCTCGAGCGGGCGCTGGGCATCGGCGCCGCGGAGGTGACACCGCCCACCGACCCCGTGCTCGCCCGGCTGTTCCCCGCCGCCTATGCCGACGAGAAGGAGGCGCTCGAGTTCCGGCGGTACACGGAGCCGAGCCTGCGCGACGGCAAGCGCGCCGACGCCGAGGTGGTGCTGCGCACCGCCGTACCCGGGAAGATCCGGCTCGACGCCGAGCAGGCCAAGGCGTGGCTGCGCGCGCTCAACGACGTACGGCTCGCGCTCGGCACGCGCCTGGACGTCACCGAGGAGGTCCACGAGCAGATCGAGCGCATGTCCGAGGACGACGAGCGGTATGCGGCGTTCGTCACCTATGACTGGTTGACCTACCTCCAGGACAGCCTGGTGAGAGCGCTTTGGTAGCGTCCAAGACATGCTGAGGATCTCGCGGGATCTCGTCGACAAGATCATCGCCCACGCCCGGGCCGACCACCCGGACGAGGCGTGCGGCATCATCGCCGGTCCGGCCGGCTCGGACCGCCCCGAACGGTTCATCCCGATGCGCAACGCCGCGCGCTCGCCCACGTTCTACGAGTTCGACTCGACCGAGCAGATCAAGGTCTGGAACGAGATGTGGGACCGGGACGAGGAGCCCGTGGTGATCTACCACTCCCACACCGCGACCGAGGCCTACCCGTCCCGCACCGACATCGCCTTGGCCGCCTGGCCCGAGTCGCACTACGTCCTTGTCTCCACCGCCGACCCCGACCACACCCCGCTGCGCTCCTTCCGCATCGTGGACGGCGTGGTGACCGAGGAGGAGGTCGAGATCGTCGAGGAGGACTGAGCCGCCTGTCCCGGCAGTACCCGGGCGGGTAGACTCGGGGTCATGCCGACCGCCGAGCAGCCGACGCCCAGTGTGCCGCCGGGCTCGCCCGTGCAGAGCTTCCTGTTCGGCCACTGTCGGTTTGTCGTCGTCTACGACTGTTCCGGCCACCGCAGTCGGCCTGTGTCACGGTAGCCGCGACCCGCGCGCGGGCGCGCCGCCCCGCGGGCCGCAGGCCGAGGTCTGGCCCGAGGAATCCCCTCCGGCCCGCCCGTTGTTCACTAAGGGTGGCGCCTTTCACGACGTCCACCGATCAAGGAGTTTGACCCGCGATGGCCATCAACGTTCGCATCCCTACCATCCTGCGCAGCTACACCGGCGGCGAGAAGCTTGTCAGCGGCGAGGGCGCCACTCTGAAGGAGTTGATCTCCGATCTCGACTCCCGGCATCCGGGACTCATGGACCGCCTGGTCGACGAGAACGGGCTGCGCCGGTTCGTGAACGTGTACCTCAACGACGAGGACGTGCGGTTCCTCGGCGGACTCGACACGCCGCTGTCCGACGGCGACACGGTGACCGTGCTCCCCGCGGTCGCCGGTGGCGCCGGCTGACGGACCGCACGCGCGAAGGCCGGACATCATGCGTTTCGACTCACTGCTCGACTCGGTCGGCCACACGCCGCTCGTGGGGCTGCCCCGGCTGTCCCCGTCGCCCGAGGTGCGGCTGTGGGCCAAGCTCGAGGATCGCAACCCCACCGGCTCGGTGAAGGATCGTCCCGCGCTGTGGATGATCCAGCAGGCGGAGAAGGACGGCCTGCTCACCCCGGGGTGCACGATCCTCGAGCCGACCTCCGGCAACACCGGCATCGCGCTGGCGATGGCCGCCAGGCTCAAGGGCTACCGGCTCATCTGCGTGATGCCGGAGAACACCTCGGAGGAGCGCAGGCAGCTGCTCCGCATGTGGGGCGCGGAGATCATCTCCTCGCCCGCGGCGGGCGGCTCGAACGAGGCGGTGCGGGTGGCCAAGGAGCTGGCGGAGCGCCACCCGGACTGGGTGATGCTCTACCAGTACGGCAACCCGGCGAACTGGCGGGCGCACTACGAGACCACCGGCCCGGAGATCCTCGAGGACCTGCCGTCGATCACCCACTTCGTGGCGGGGCTCGGCACGACCGGCACGCTCATGGGCGTCGGCCGGTACCTGCGGGAGCGCGTGCCCGGCGTGCAGATCGTCGCCGCCGAGCCCCGGTACGGCGAGCTGGTGTACGGCCTGCGCAACGTCGACGAGGGGTTCATCCCCGAGCTGTACGACGAGTCGGTGCTCACCACCCGGTACTCGGTGTCGGCCGCCGACGCGCTGCGCCGTACCCGGGAGCTGCTGGAGACCGAGGGCATCTTCGCCGGGATCTCCACCGGGTGCGCGCTGCACGCCGCGCTCGGCCTGGCGGCCAAGGCGGTGAAGGCCGGGCAGCGGGCCGACATCGTGTTCATCGTCGCCGACGGCGGCTGGAAGTACCTGTCCACCGGTGCCTACGAGGGCACCCTGGAGGAGGCCGAGGAGCGTCTCGAAGGCCAGCTCTGGGCCTGAGGGACGGGTCTGGATCGGCGCGCCCGGCACGAGCCGGAGAACCGAGCCGGAGGAACCGGAGAAACACGTCGCCCCGATCCGGCGCCACCGCGTATGGTGCCGGATCGGGGCGCGCCCGTCTCTGGGCGTCCCCCTGACCGCCGACCGCCGGATGTCACAGAGGAGGGAGCAGGGCGGCCGCCCTGCGCGCATGATGACCTTCGAGGCCTTCGCCCGCCTGCATCGCCCGGGACAGCCGTTCCTGCTGCCGAACGCCTGGGACTACGGCTCGGCGGCGCTGCTCGCCGCGCACGGCTTCCCCGCCGTCGGCACCACGAGCCTGGGCGTCGCCGCGGCCTGCGGCCGCCCGGACGGGGCCGGGGCCACCCGGGACGAGACGGTCGCGCTCGCCCGGTCGCTGTCGCGGCTGCCCTGCCTGCTCACCGTCGACATCGAGGGCGGGTTCTCCGACGACCCGGGCGAGGTCGCCGACCTCGTCGCCGAGCTGGCCGAGCTCGGCGTGGCCGGGGTGAACATCGAGGACGGCCGGCCGGACGGGCTCGCCCCCGCCGATCACCTCCCGCGGGTGATCGCCGCGGTCAAGGCGCGCGCCCCGCGCGTGTTCGTCAACGCCCGCACCGACACCCACTGGCTCGCCGTCGCCGGCGTGCCCGGCCACGTGCCCGATCTGACCGAGACGCTGCGGCGGGTGCGCCGGTACGCCGACGCGGGGGCGGACGGGGTGTTCGTGCCCGCGCTGCCGGACAGGGCCGCGATCACCGCGGTGGTGGAGGCCGCCGGGGTGCCGGTGAACGTGCTGTTCCAGCCGGCCGGGCCGACCGTGCGCGAGCTCGGCGAGCTGGGCGTCGCCCGGGTGAGCACCGGCTCGCTGCCGTACCGCGCCGCGCTGCACGCCGCGCTCGCGGCCGCGCTCGCCGCGGACGGTCGCGCGGACGCCGTCCCCGCGGTGCCGTCGTACGGCGAGATCACCGCGCTGCTGCCGTAGGCGGGCCCGGGCACGGTTCGGGCCCGGAGACCGCGGGGTCCCCGGGCCCGATGACGCGTCGGCGGTCAGTTGAACAGCACCCGCAGCGACACGTTCACCTCGTCGCCCTCGGTGCTGCCGCTCATGCCCACGGCGCGCAGCACCTGGACGTTCGCCCGCTCGTCACCCTGCAGGTTCTGCAGGTAGAGCGGCTCGAGCTTGTCGAGGTCGACGAAGATCGCGATGTGGGCGTTCTCGGCGTTCGGCACCGCGGTGGTGAACGTCTCGTTCTGGCTGAGGTTGCCGTCCGCGGCGAGCTCGCCGGCGTAGCTCTGGGAGGAGGCGAGCACGAAGGTGCCGTCCTTGGACGCCTTGAAGATCTGCGGCGCCGACGTCGTGGTGGTCGTGCCCATGCCGCCGGTCCCCATGCCGCCGCCGGCCTGGTTGATCAGCCGCTCGATCTTGGCCCAGACCTGCTCGGCGGCCGCGGTGTCGGTGGCGAACCGCACGCCGACGTTCGGGGTCTGCTGCTGCAGGCCGCGCTCGTCGAGCGCGAGGGTGACGTTCGTGCCGAGCAGCGTGACCAGGTCCTGCGGCAGCTGCAGGCCGGTCGCCTGCTGGAGCTGGCTGAGCTGCTGCTCGAAGGTCATGCCGTTCGCGCCCGACGGCGCCGACTTGAGCAGCTCCGACCACTGCTCCTTGAGCATCTCGCCGAGACCGGAGACCGACACCGCGGCGGCCGTGGTGCCGGGCAGGGTGGTGATCTGGGCGCCCGCGGACGCGGTCTCGGGCAGGCCCTGCACGCCGCGGACCTTGCCGGCGATCTCGGCGTAGGCGCTGTCGAACCGGAGCGCGCCCACGAACCGGGACGCCTCCAGGCTCTTCAGCTGCGCCCGCTGCTCGGCCGAGATCTCGTCGCCGGCGGCCTTCATGACCTCGCCGACGTTCACCCAGAAGGACAGCACGCCGGGCTCGCCGAGGGCGGACATGTCGCCGGTGAAGTCGCCGTTCTGGGCGAGCGTCGAGGCGTTCAGCGCCTGGTCGATGATCTTCTGGTCGTCCGCGACCAGGGCGTAGTCCTCGCGGAAGTCGACGACGACGCCCTCCTTGGTGATCTTCTCCAGGCCCTCGCGTGCGGCGTCCTCGTCGGTCACCTGCACGGCGAGCAGGGTCAGCGGCTCCTTCCCCGGCTGCTCCGGCGGGAGCAGGGCGACGCCGACCCGCTGGCCGAGCCACGGCTCCACGTCCCGGGCGTAGTCGACGTTCTTGTTGTCCTGGAACAGCAGGTCGACGAGGGCCTTGCGCGGGTCGTCGCCGCTGAACGCGTCCTTGGTGACGGTGAACTTGCGGCCGATGTTGAGCAGCGCGATCTTCTGGTTCGCCGCCGGGTCGAGGTCGAGCCGGATGTAGGCGATCGCGTTGCCGGGCAGCACGTCCTGCGGCTGCGCCCCGCCGCCACTGAGCAGGCTCACCGCCGCATACCCGCCGCCGCCCAGCAGGGCGACGATCACGGCGGCGACGATCGCGAGCAGCCAGCCCTTCTTGCGCGGCTGCCCCGTCCCGCCCTGGCCGGCGCCGAGCACCTCGCCGCCCTGCCCGCTCGGGGCCCAGGCGGGGTGCGGGGCCTGGAGGGTCGGCTCCTCACCGGTGGACGCACCGTACTGCTGCTGGCCGTACTGCTGGCCGTACTGCTGGCCGTACTGCTGCTGGCCGCCGTAGGCCTGCTGGCCGTACTGCGGGGACTGGCCGTACTGCTGCTGCCCGTACTGCCCGCCGTACTGCTGCGCGCCCGGCTGGCCGTACTGCTGCTGGCCGCCGTAGGCCTGCTGGCCGTACTGCTGGCCGGCGTACGGCTGGCCACCGTACGGCTGCTGGCCGTACTGGCCGCCGTACTGCGCACCCTGTGGGGGCTGTCCGTACTGCGGCCCGCCCTGCGGCTGCCCGCCGTACTGCCCGCCGCCCTGCGGCGCACCCTGGCCGGGCTGGCCCTGCTGCGGGCGGTAGATCACCGTCTGGTTGGGGTCCTGTTCCGGTGGATATGGCTGGTTCGGGGGATCGTTGACAGGCATTCTCTCGCTCATGAAACGACGTTGCGGGATGCTCGAACGCTAGGACGAGCCGCTAGCGATCGGCTTACAAGGAACTAAATCACTACTTTCACTCGTCCAACCCTAATGTCGTGGTATCACAGCTGCGCGACGTTTTCCCGGCTGTGACGGATTGTGGCCGGACTGTAGGCTGAGGCACAGAACTTCGTTCGGCCTTGCGGGGGCGCGTGCATGACCAAGTTCGACGACGCGACACAGGCGATCAAGGTGGACGACACCACCTACGACGTGTGCCTCGACGCCGGCTACACGATCGGCACGGCGCTCAACGGCGGCTACCTCATGGCCGTGCTGCTCCGCGCCGTCGTCGACGCCTCACCCCACGACCACCCCGTCGCCACCAGCGCCCAGTTCCTCCGCGTGGCGCGGCCGGGCCCGGCGACGGTACGGCTGGGGCAGATCAAGTCGGGCCGCACCACCACGGTGACCCGGGCCACGCTGGTGCAGGACGGCACGCCGTACGTCGAGGCGTTCGTCACCACGGCGAACCTGCGGCCGTACGAGCCCGGGGCGGAGCCCGGGCCCGGGGAGCTGACCTGGTCGGCCCCGCCGCCGCCGATGCCCCCGATCGAGGAGTGCCGGCCGCTGCCCGCCCCTAAGCCCGAGTCGAACATGCCGTTCAACGCCCAGGTGGAGCTGCTGTTCGACCCGCCGACGATCGGCTGGTACCGCGGCACCCCGACCGGCCGGCCGGAGATGCGGGCCTACTTCCGGCTCGCCGAGCCGCAGGACCCGGACCCGTTCGTGATCGCCCTCGCCGTCGACGCGCTGCCGCCGGTGGTGTTCTCGGCCGGGGCGCGCGGCTGGGCGCCCACCGTGGAGCTCACCTGGTACCTGCGCGCGCTGCCCGCCCCCGGCTGGCTCACGGTGATCGGCAGCGGCTCGCTCATCGCCGAGGGCTGGTTCGACGAGAACGTCGAGGTCCGCGACTCCGCCGGGCGCCTGGTGGCGCAGAGCCGGCAGCTCGCGCGGCTCGGCCGCGGCTAGCGCGCGGGGCCGGGGCGGGGATTACGGCCGCCCCGAACGGACACGCCAGTGTGAGCATTATTACCGTGAGCGATCGTGACAGGTCGCCTAACCTTGGGAATCGTGTCGGAATCAGCGGGCCGGGGGGATAGCCGGCCGATCGGGGTGTTTGACAGCGGTGTGGGCGGCCTCACGGTCGCGCGGGCGATCATGGATCAGCTCCCCAACGAGTCGATCCTCTACGTGGCCGACACCGCGCGCCAGCCGTACGGGCCGAAGCGGATCGCCGAGGTCCGGGCGTACGCGCTGGAGGTGATGGACCACCTCGTCGCGCACGACGTGAAGATGCTCGTGATCGCCTGCAACACGGCGAGCGCCGCGGTGCTGCGCGACGCCCGGGAGCGCTACGACGTCCCGGTCGTGGAGGTGATCCAGCCCGCGGTACGGCGGGCCGCGCGGGCCACCCGCAACGGCAAGGTCGGCGTGATCGCGACCCGGGCCACGATCGAGTCGATGGCCTACCACGACGCGTTCGCCGCCGCGCCGGACGTCGAGCTCCTGGGGGTGGCGGCGCCGCGCCTGGTGGAGTTCGTGGAACGCGGCGACACCGGCAGCGCCGAGCTGATCGAGGTCACCCGCGGCTACCTGGAGCCGCTGCTGCGGGCCGGGGTGGACACGCTCATCCTCGGCTGCACCCACTACCCGCTGCTGCTCGGCGCGATCTCCTACGTGGCGGGCGACGGCGTCACGCTGGTGTCAAGCGCGGACGAGACCGCCAAGGACGTCTACCGCGTCCTGCGCGACCGGGGCCTCGCCGCGCCCCCCGGCCAGGCGGTCCGGCACCGGTTCCGCACCACCGGCGATCCCGAACAGTTCGCGCGCCTTGGCCGCCGCTTCCTCGGGCCGGAACTGCAGGCCGTGGAACCCGCGCCGTTGGGGGAGGTACCGCTCGATGGCGCGACAGCCGTACAAGCCGTCACGCCCGGTTAGGAGGCCGCCGTGAAACTCACGATCGTCGGCTGTTCGGGGAGCTTCCCCGGGCCCGACAGCCCTTCCTCCTGCTATCTGCTCGAGGCCGAGGGGTTCCGGCTCGTGCTCGACCTCGGCAACGGCGCCCTTGGGGCACTGCAGCGCTACGCGGACCTCGCCGACATCGACGCGATCTGCCTGTCCCACCTGCACGCCGACCACTGCCTCGACGTGTGCGCCTACCACGTGGTGCGCACCTACTCGCCGCACGGCCCGTTCGGCAGGCTCCCCATCTACGCCCCGGCCGACGCGCCCCGGCGGCTCGCCGCCGCCTACGGCATGCCGGACGAGCCGGGGCTCGACACCACGTTCAGCTTCCACGCGCTCTCCCCGGGCACGCTGCGGATCGGCCCGTTCGACGTCACCGTGGCGCCGATGAACCACCCGGTGGAGACCTACGGCTTCCGCGTCTCGTACGGCGGGGCGTCGGTGGCCTACTCCGGGGACACCGGCGAGTGCACCGAGCTGGTGAACCTCGCCAAGGACGCCGACGTGCTGCTGTGCGAGGCGTCGTTCCTCGACGAGCCGGGACTCCCGGCCGGCCTCCACCTCAACGGCCGGCAGGCGGCCGAGCACGCGGCCCGCGCGGGCGTCGGCACGCTCGTGCTCACCCACCTGGTGCCCTGGTACGACCGGCGGCGCATCCTCGAGGACGCCGGTCGGGGCGGGTTCACCGGGCGGATCCAACTGGCGCGAAGCGGTGCCGTATATGACCTAGGGTGAGCACCATGGCTCGTGCAGATGGACGCAAGGCCGACGAACTCCGCCCCGTCACGCTCACCCGGGGCTGGCTCGCCCACGCCGAGGGCTCGGTGCTCGTCGAGTTCGGCCGCACCCGGGTGCTGTGTGCGGCGTCGGTGCAGGAGGGGGTCCCGCGCTGGCGCAAGGGCAGCGGGCTGGGCTGGGTGACGGCCGAGTACGCGATGCTGCCCCGCGCGACCAACACCCGCGGGGAGCGTGAATCGATGAAGGGCAGGCCGGGCGGCCGCACCCAGGAGATCTCCCGCCTGATCGGCCGGTCCCTGCGGGCCTGTGTGGACGACCAGGCGCTCGGCGAGTACACGATCATCCTCGACTGCGACGTGCTGCAGGCCGACGGCGGCACCCGCACCGCCGCGATCACCGGGGCGTACGTGGCGCTCGCCGACGCGGTGGCCTGGATGCGCGAGCAGAAGCTGGTCACCGCCGACCCGCTGGTCGCCTCGGTCGCCGCGGTCTCGGTGGGCGTGGTGGACGGCACGCCCATGCTCGACCTGTGCTACGAGGAGGACGTGGTCGCGCAGACCGATATGAACGTGGTGATGACCGGCTCGGGCGAGTTCGTCGAGGTGCAGGGCACCGCGGAGCACGCGCCGTTCGACCGGCACATGCTCGACACGCTGCTCGACCTCGCGGTGGCCGGCTGCGCCGAGCTGTCCCGGCTGCAGAAGGACGTGCTCTCGGGGGTGGGGGCGTGACCAGGATCGTGCTCGCCACCCGGAACGCCGGCAAGGTCCGCGAGCTGCGCGACATCCTCGCCGACGCGGGCCTTTCGGTCGAGCTCGTCGGCATGGAGGAGTTCCCGCAGATCGGCGATATCGCCGAGACCGGCCTCACATTCGCCGAGAACGCGCTGCTCAAGGCGCACGCGGTGGCGAGGGCGAGCGGCCTGCCCGCGATCGCCGACGACTCGGGCCTGTGCGTGGACGCGCTGAACGGCATGCCCGGCGTGTTCTCCGCCCGGTGGTGCGGCCGGCACGGCGACGACCGGGCGAACCTCGAGCTGCTGCTCGCCCAGATCGCGGACGTGCCCGAGGGCCGCCGGGGCGCGCACTTCGCCTGCGCCGCCGCGCTCGCCCTGCCGTCCGGCGAGGAGCACGTGGTCGAGGGCGCGGTGTACGGCACGATCTGCCGCGAGCCGCGGGGCACCGGCGGCTTCGGCTACGACCCGATCTTCGTGCCGGACGGCCACGACCGCACCACCGCCGAGATGACCCCAGAGGAGAAGAACGCGATCAGCCACCGGGGACGCGCGTTCCGCGCCCTCGTGCCGGTGATCTCCGAGGTGCTCGCCGCCCGCGCCTGAGCCGGTACGGCCCGGCAAAGTCCCGGTAAACGGGTCTGCGCCCGGCGTGTCCGCACGCGTACGCTCGGCTGCGGAACGTGGTGATCTCGAGCGTTCGCGGAGGTGGGTGTCCGTGTCGACGGGCGTGCCGGGCCGTCGCGGCCGCGGGCCGGGCAGGTCCCGATGGCGGCTGCCCACCGGGGTGTACAACCCGGTGGTGGCGGGCGGGTGGCGCTGGCTCGACTACGAGCTCGCCGCCGAGACGCCCTCGCTCGACGACTCCGCCGGGGGCGACTGGTTCGACCGGTCCGGCCGTCCGCCGCCGCTGCACCTGGCCCGGCCGTACGGCAGGCGGGGCGGCCTCGCCCGTCCCGATCCCCGGGCACAGGACGACCTGGTGCAGGCGGTCGGCGACCAGGGGCGGTTCCCCGATCCGCGGGGCACCTGGATCCGGCTGATCAACGCCGAGGGCCCGTCGGAGAACCCGTTCCGCGCCACCAACGCCGTGGACTGCGCGCTGTCGGTGATCTCCACCTGGCACGGCGAGCCGGTGGTGGCCGCGCCGCGCATGCCCGAGTACGACGCGGTGGGCCGGCCGTCGCTGCTCGGCGAGGTGGGCGGGGTCGCCCGCGCCGAGCAGTGGCTGGGGCACCGGTTCGAGTTCGCCGGGCTCGGCCGCCGCGCCTTCGGGCCGATCGCCGAGCGGCTGCTCGCCGGGGGCCACGGGTCCTCCGCGGTCCTCATCACCCGCTGGCCGAGCGGCGGCAGCCACGCGTGGAACGCGGTTAACGCCGCCGGGGAGATCCTGTGGATCGACGCGCAGCGCGGCCACATGTCGATGGAGCCGCCGTACGCGGTGGTGACGGGGGTGTTCTGCGTCATCGTCGACCGGCAGGGTCGACGGTTGTGAGCCGCCGACCGGCAGGGTCGGCGATCGGGAACCGCGCCGAGCGCCGGGGGAGACGGGTGTGATCAACGCGGACCAGGCGCGGGCGCTCGCCGAGGAGTACATCAACGGCGCCCGCCCGTTCGACGAGGCCCGCGAGGTGGGCCTGTGGGGGTTCGACGAGGGCTACGTGGTGTGGGCGAAGGAGCCCGAGCCGGACGACCCCAGCGTGCTGCCCGAGGTGGTGGGCGGCGGCTGCGTGATCATCGACCGGGTGACCGGCGAGATCGAGATCCGCCCGCTGCTCGCCCCCGACATCGTCGCCGAGCAGTGGCCGGGGCGCCGCCACCGCTGAGGCGGCGCCCCGGCCGGCGCGGGCCCGCGCGCCGGTCAGGTGGCCGCGATCGCGCCGACGACCGAGGCGCGGGCGGCCCGGCGGGCCGGCAGCACCGCCGCGAGCACCCCGGCGACGCCGGAGCCGGCGATGAGCAGCAGGATCTGCCCGACCGGCACCTCCAGCGGCACGTTCGACGCCTGGGTCTTGACCACGGCCCAGCCGAACACGATGCCGAGCGCGACGCCGACGAGCGCGCCCACCACGCCGAGCACGAGCGCCTCGAGCGAGAGCGTGCCGCGGAGCTGGGCCCGGGTGAGGCCGAGCGCGCGCAGCAGCGCCGACTCCCGGGTGCGCTCGTGCACCGAGAGCGCGAGCGTGTTCGCGATGCCGAGCAGCGAGATCAGCACCGACAGCCCGAGCAGCCCGGCCACCACGAGCAGCAGCGTGTCGAGCACCGACTCGAACTCGTCGCGCATCTCCGCCATGCTCGCCACCTGCGCGGTCGGGTACGGCGCCGCCGCCGCCTCGACGACCCGCCGCGCCACCCCGGGCGCGACGCCGTCCTTCGCGTTGACGATGATCTCGCTGTCGTCGAGCTCGCCGAAGGCCCGGGTGAAGTCGGTCTCGTGCACCAGCAGCCCGGGCAGGAACAGCAGGTCGCTCTCGACCACCGCGACGACCCGCACGTCGAGCCGCCGCCCGCGCTCCGTCTCGACGGTGACGGTGTCGCCGGGACGCACCCCGAGGCGTCTGGTGGCCTGGCGGGATGCCACCGCCGTGCCGGGCCCGAAGCCGCGGAGGTCGCCCTCGGCGACCTCGACCCGGAGCATGTCGCCGAGCGCCCCGTCGGTGACCGTGGTGATCTGGTGGCGCCCGCCGCCGACCATGGCGAAGGCCCGGCGGGTCTCGGCCACCTGCTCGATCTCCGGGCGGGTGCGGAGTTCCGCGGCGATCGCGCGCGGCACCGTGGCGTCCCGGCCGTCGTCCCGGTACTGGGCGCTGATCTGGTAGTCCACCGGGAACTCCGCGTCGAGCCGGGAGGTGAGCCAGGCCTCGGTGGAGGCGGCGACGACCGAGACGAGCGTCATGAGGCCCACGCCCACGGTGAGCGCGATCGTCGTGGTCGCCGAGCGGCGGGGGTTGCGGCGCGAGTTGTCGACCGCGAGGCGTCCGGTGACGCCGAACAGCCGGCGGGGCAGCCAGCCGACGAGCCCGGCGAGCGGCCGCACGAGCACCGGGCCGATCACGAGCACGGCGAGGAAGACGAGCGTGCCGCCCGCGGCCACCATGATCAGCGGCCCGTCGCCCGGCCCGGTCGCGATGCCGAACCAGGTGAGGCCCGCGCCGAGGAGGACGAGCACCACGGAGCTCGCGATCATCAGCACGCCGGCGCGGAAGGTGGGCTGCTCGGTCCGGGCCGAGAGCGCGGCCACCGGCCGGGTCCGGGTGGCCGTGCGGGCGGGCAGCAGCGCCGCCCCCACGGTGACGAGCACGCCGGTGAGCAGGGCGGCCACGACGGTGCGGGGCTGCAGGGAGAGCGGCCCCAGCGGCAGGTTGCTGCCGAGGTCGCCGAAGACGGCGATCGAGGCGGCGCCGAGCCCGAACCCGGCGGCGAGCCCGGCCGCCGAGGCGATCACACCGACCACGAGCGCCTCCAGCAGCACCGAGCCGAACACCTGGCCCCGGGAGGCGCCGATGCAGCGCAGCAGCGCCAGCTCGCGCACCCGCTGGGCGACGAGGATGTTGAACGTGTTGTAGATGACGAGGCCGGCGACGAGCATCGCGACGAGGCCGAACGCCAGCATCATCAGGGTGAACGTGCTGCTGTCGACGTTGTTCTGCGCGGCCAGCCGGTCGGCGAGCTGGGCGCCGGTGATGACCCGGTGCTCGGACCCGACGGCCCGCTGCACGTCGGCGCGCAGCCGCGCGGCGGAGACGCCGTCCGCGGCGAGCACGTCGATCTCGCGGTAGCCGTTAGCGCCGGTGACGCGCAGCGCGTCGGCCGCGGTGAAGCCGACCACGCCCCGGTAGGCGAGGTCGGCGCGCACCCCGGTGTCGATCACGCCGACGAGGCGGAAGGTGTGCCGGCGCTCGCGGTGGTCGAGCACGGTGATCGCGTCGCCGACGCGGTAGCCGGTCCGCTCGACGGTGTTCTCGTCGAGCACGGCCTCCCCGGCGGCGGCCGGCGCGGCGCCCTGCACGACCGCCATGCGGTTGAGCCGCCCGGTGGAGATCGAGATGCCCGCGGTGGCCACGGTCCCCACCGCCTTGCCGTCCCGGCCGAGCAGCGGGGCGGTCCCGGAGACGAGGCCCTGGGCGTCCGCCACCCCCGGCAGCGACCGGACCCGCTCCAGCACGTCCTGCGCGATCACCGGCGGCTCGTCCGGGTTTCCCCGGCCGGTGGGCTCGACCACGACGTCCACCTTGCCGGCGTCGGCGGCGATCGCCTGGTCCACCCCGGCCTGCAGGGCGTCGGTGAGCACGAAGGTGCCGGAGACGAACGCCACCCCGAGCGCGATCGCGATCGAGGTGAGCAGCAGCCGCAGCCGGTGCGCCCGCAGCCCGGCGAGTGTCGCCTGCAGCACCGCTCAGCCCTCCAGCTTCACGAGCGTGTCGAGCACGGACTGCGCGGTCGGCCGCTGCAGCTCGGTGACGAGCCGGCCGTCGCGGAGGAACACCACCCGGTCGGCGTAGGACGCGGCGACCGGGTCGTGGGTGACCATGACGATGGTCTGCCCGAGCTCCCGCACCGAGCTGCGCAGGAACGACAGCACCTCCTGGCCGCTGCGCGAGTCGAGGTTCCCGGTCGGCTCGTCGGCGAAGATCACGTGCGGCTTGGTGATGAGCGCGCGGGCCACCGCGACCCGCTGCTGCTGGCCGCCGGAGAGCTCGCCGGGCCGGTGGCGGAGCCGCTCCCGCAGCCCGACGGTGTCGACGACGAGGTCGAACAGGTCCCGGTCCGGCTGCCGCCCGGCGATGTTGAGCGGCAGCAGGATGTTCTCCTCGGCGGTGAGGGTCGGGAGCAGGTTGAACGCCTGGAACACGAACCCGATGCGCTCCCGGCGCAGCCGGGTGAGCTCCCGGTCGTTCAGCCGGGTGATCTCGGTGTCGCCGATGAACACCTGGCCCTCGGTGACCGTGTCGAGCCCGGCGAGGCAGTGCATCAGCGTCGACTTGCCCGACCCCGACGGTCCCATGATCGCGGTGAACCGCCCGGCGGCGAAGGCGACGTCCACGCCGCGCAGCGCGTGCACGGCCGCGGCGCCGCTGCCGTACACCTTGACGAGCCCTTTCGCGGTGACGGCGGGGCGCTCCTGGACGTGTTCCGTGAGCCGCTGTCCGGCTCCGGTGATGGTCATGTGGGCCTCCGAAAGTCCTCCGTCCGCCCGGCCCCCGAGGTACGGCGGGCGGCGCGGTCATGCGCGTCTTTACGTGCGCACCACGCTAGGGACGGACAGGGGCCCCTCCCATCGGCCGCGCGGCCGGAGTTCGGCTGCGCCGGGCGGACCACCGCGGCGGCGACGTGCGACCTCGGACGTAGCCGCGGGTCAGCCTTTCGGCCGACCCTGCGGTGCGACGAGGCCGCTCTCGTAGGCGTAGACCACCGCCTGGGCCCGGTCGCGCAGGCCCAGCTTCGCCAGGATGCGCCCGAGGTGGGTCTTCACGGTCGCCTCGGCGAGGGTGAGCCGGTCGGCGATCTCGGCGTTCGACAGCCCGCGGGCGACGAGCACGAGCACCTCGCGCTCCCGCGCGGTGAGCAGCCCCAGCCGCTCGGGCTCGGTGCCGTCGCCCGGCGGCAGGTGTACGGCGAAGCGGTCGAGCAGCCGCCGGGTGGTGCTCGGTGCCACCACCGCGTCCCCGGCGTGCACCGCGCGGATCGCGCTCACCAGGTCGCCCGGCGGCACGTCCTTGAGCAGGAAGCCGGACGCGCCCGCGCGGAGCGCCGCGAACGCGTACTCGTCGAGGTCGAAGGTGGTGAGGATGAGCACCCGCGGCCCGGGGCCGTCCCCGGCCGGCCGCCGTGCGCAGATCCGCCGGGTGGCCTCGACGCCGTCCATGCCCGGCATCCGCACGTCCATGAGCACGACGTCGGCGGCCACCGTGCGCAGCGCCTCGACCGCGGCGGCGCCGTCCCCGGCCTCGCCGACCACCTCGATGTCCGGCTGGGCCGACAGCACCATGCGGAACCCGGCCCGCACCAGCTCCTGGTCGTCGACGAGCAGCACCCGGATCGTCATGCCGCCCTGCCCACCGGCAGCCGTGCCGTCACCTGGAAGCCTCCTCCCCGGCGCGGGCCGGCCTCCACGGCCCCGCCGTACACCGCGACCCGCTCCCGCATGCCGATCAGCCCGTGGCCGCCGTCCCCGGGCGGGGCCGCCGCGCCGCGGCCGTCGTCGGTGACCCGCAGCACCACCTCGGCCGGGTGGAACTCCACCTCGACCCGCGCGGTCGCCCGCGGGCCCGCGTGCTTGAGCACGTTGGTGAGCGCCTCCTGCACCACCCGGAAGATCACGAGCTGCTCGCCCTCGGACAGGCCGCCCGGCGTGCCGGTGACCGACAGCTCCACCGGCAGCCCGGAGGCGCGCACCTTCGCGATCAGGTCCGTGAGCTGCGCCAGGCCCGGCTGGGGCGCGTACTCCTCGGCCGCCGGGTCGTCCGCGCGCAGCACGCCGACGAGCCGCCGCATCTCGGCGAGGGCGCGCCGGCCGGTGGCGGAGATCTCCTGGACCGCCTTCTTCGCCTGCTCGGGATCGCCGTCGATCGCGAACGCCGCGCCGTCGGCCTGCACCACCATCACGCTGACATTGTGCGCGACCACGTCGTGGAGCTCGCGCGCGATGCGGGCGCGCTCGGCCGCCGCGGCGATCGCGGCGCGCTGGTCGCGTTCCCGCTCGGCGCGCTCGGCCCGCTCCTCGAGGCTCTCCAGGTAGCGGCGGCGGGTGTTCACGTAGCCGCCCGCGATGGCGATGGCGATGACGAACCCGGACGCGGAGACGAACCCCTCCAGGCTCGCGGCCTGGGGCCAGTCGGCGAAATCGACCATGGAGAGCCACACGCCCAGCTCGGTGACGAGCCAGGCCGCGATCGTCCACGGGACGGAGCAGGCCGCGGCCACCGCGAACAGCGCCACCAGGACGGACAGGTTCGCCGGAATCGGGTCGATCCCGGCGAGCCACTGCAGGAAGCTGACCGCGGCCACCGCGGCGAAGACCTCGCGCGGCCGCTCCCCGCGCCACCACAGCGGGACCAGCAGCGCGGCCGAGAGCAGCAGATACCCGATCGTCCCGGCGGACGGCCAGGCCGAGCCCGCGGACGGGGCGTGGTAGACCACTCCCAGCAGGCTGAACAGGACCAGCGGTGCCGGCCACAGCGCGTTCGCCGCCCTCCGGTGCCGCCGCGCCCACCGACGCAGTCGCCCGAACACGGTCCAACCCTATGCACGCCGCCGACCAGGGGAATTACGCCGGAAGACCGATTCCGGGGTGCGACCTGGGTAGCACGCGGCGGCGCGGGTCATCCCGGCGTCGCGCTCCCGGGACTACGGCGGGCGCCCGCCGTGCGGCCGGCGGCGGCCTGCCGGTCGGGATGCGAGGCCGCGAGAGGACTGGGGGAGTGGGTGAGAGGCTTGCCGCCCGGGGACGTGTCGTGGCGTTTCGGACAAACTTCGCACACTGTGCGTAAGTGGGGCCGGTGGGATTCGAACCCACACTTACAGCCACCTAAAGACTGTGCCTCTGCCGTTGGGCTACGGCCCCTGCTCGCCGGCCTCAGCCGTCTGGGTGTGTCGCCGCCCGGCCGCCGATGACGGCCGCGGCACGAACCACGGGTGCTCCCCGGCCGCGACGCCGGTCGTCGCCCTGGTCCCACACAGGCCCACACGGGGGCCGTCGGCACGGGCCAGGTCCCCTCGATCTTACAGTCCGGGTCGGCGCTAGGACACCTGGGAATTACCGGGCGCGGGGCGGCCGCGGAGCGCGCGGGCCGGGCTCACCCGGCCAGGCCCAGTTCCTTCTTCAGGCGCGCGACGTGACCGGTGGCCTTCACGTTGTACATCGCCCGGTCGATGGTGCCGTCGGCGTTGATCACGAAGGTGGAGCGCAGCACGCCGACCGTGGTCTTGCCGTACATGGTCTTCGTGCCGTAGGCCCCGTAGGCCTTGTGCACCACCAGGTCCGGGTCCGACAGCAGCGGGAAGGTGAGCCGGTCGCGCTCGGCGAACCTCGCCAGCCGCTCCGGGGTGTCCTTCGACACGCCGAGCACCACGTACCCGGCGTCGGTGAGCTCGGCGAGGTTGTCCCGGAAGTCGCACGCCTGCTTGGTGCAGCCGGGTGTCATCGCGGCGGGGTAGAAGTAGAGGATGACCCGCTTGCCGCGAAACGACCGCAGGGATACCTCGCCCCCCTGAGCGTCGGGAAGGGTGAAGTCCGGCGCCACATCGCCGGGCGCGAGCCTGATGTCGGTCACGAGGTGCCTCCTGCGTTCCGCCGGCCGGGTCCGACACCAGACTAGCGGCATGGCCGATGTGCCATGAGGTGCCCGGACCTGGAAGACTGATCACGTCGGCGTCGCGGGGGAGTCACTCCCCGTCAGGCCGCCGGCGGCGCCGCGCGGCGCGACCGCGGGCGAGGGCAGGACGCGCAGAGCGACGACGCGCGGGGGACCGCGCGCCGCAGAGGAACACGGAGAAGGGGATCGTCATGGCGGACTCCGATCCCGCGGCACTGGAGCGGGAGATCGAGCGCACGCGGGCCGAGCTCGCCCGCACGATCGACGCGATCGCGGACCGGGTGAGCCCGCGGCGGGTCGCGGAGCGGAGCGTCGCCCGGGTGAAGGCGAACGCCGAGCAGCTGCTGGCCACCGTGGGGGATCTGATCGCCGGGGACGCGTACCGGCCGGTGGACGGCGCCGAGGACGACCGGCGGCAGCCGCCTCCGGACCTCGGCCCGGTGCTCATCGGCGTCGGGGTGGTGCTGGCGCTCGGCGCGACCGTGGTCCTGCTGCGCCGCCGTCGCCGCCGCCGCGGCTGATCCCCGCCCGCGGGCGCGCGGGGCGGGGATCAGAGGAAGGCCTGTCCCTCGCCGCGGTAGGTCGGGGCCTCGCCCACCCGGCGGTCGCCCTCGACCAGGTGGAGCACGTCGAACCGCTCGCACAGCTCGCCCGCCTTGGCGTGGCGGAACCACACCCGGTCGCCCACCCGCAGCTTTCGGGCGGCCCGGCCGAGCAGCGGGGTCTGCACCTCGCCCGCCCCCTCGTTCCGGCTGTAGCGCAGCCCGGCCGGCAGGTACGGCTGGGGCAGCCGGTCGGCCCCCGGCGGCCCGGACGCGACGTAGCCGCCGCCGAGCACGGTCACCACATCGCCGCCCGGCCGCCGCACCACCGGCAGCGCGAACAGCGCGGCCGGGCGCCCGCGGAACGAGCGGTAGAAGTCGAACAACCGCGGGTGGAACAGCCCGGACCCGGCGGCGATCTCGGTGACCGCCTCCTCCTGCGTGGTCTTCTCCACGCTGCCGGTGCCGCCCCCGTTGACGAACTCCAGCTCGGCGTGCCGCCGTACCGCCCGCACCACCGCGGCGCGGCGGAGTGCCAGCTCGCGCTGGGAACGCCGCTGCACCCAGCGCAGCACGTGCCCGTACGGCCCGCCGACCCGGTCGCCGACGCCCGCGATCTGCGCCTCGTACGCCATGAGCCCGACCAGGCGCATGCCCGGCCGGGCGGCGATCGCCCGGGCGAGCTCGGCCGCCTGCGCGGGCTCGCGCACCGGGGAGCGCAGCGCCCCGGCGCGCAGCAGGCCGCCGAAGGCGCGGTAGCCCGCGTCGACGTCGAGGCAGAGCCGCAGCTCGTGGCGGGGCCGCACGTCCCGCACGGCGGACTCGATGAGGTCGAGGTGGGCGAGGTCGTCGACCATGAGCGTGATCTCGCGGGCGGCGTCCGGGTCGGCCGCGAGCCGCGCGATCGCCCGCCGGTCGGCCGTCGGGTAGGCCACGACGATGTCGGTGAAGCCGTGCCCGGCGAGCCAGAGCGCCTCCGGCAGGGTGAACGCGAGGATCCCGGAGAAGCCGTCCATGGCGAGCACGCGTTCCAGCACCGCGCGGCACCGGACCGACTTGCTCGCCACCCGGATCGGCTTGCCGCCGGCCCGCCGTACCAGGTCGGCGGCGTTGGCGCGGAGCGCGTCCAGGTCGACGATCGCCAGCGGCGGCTCCAGATCGGCGGTGGCCCGGTCGTAGCGGCGGCGCAGCCCGGCCGAGGGCTCGCCGCCCGCCCCGGCGGGCGCCGACGGGCCCGCGGGCAGGCCGGTGGGCAGGTCGGAAGGCGCTGTCATGTCCGCAGCATAAAAGCGGCGCCCCGAAATTACATGAGGTGATCTCGCATTCTCTTTGCGCGCGTGCGGCCGGAGCGCAAAGTCTCCGCCGGGCGCGGTCCCGGAAACGGCAAGGGGTGGGGCAAGGCGCTGCGCGACCCGGCCGCGGGCGTGTACCTGTGCTGGTGTGACGAGTCCGGGCAGCACGAGGCGGCAGGCGGGGGCGGCCATGCGGGAGTCCTCGGGCCGGTGGGATCGGGAACCGCTGTGGGGGTCGGAGGCGGCGCGTACCCGGCTCCGCGGCGCCGCGCCGGAGCCCTTGCGCGGTGACCCGCCCGCATCCGGGGACGAGCCCGGCGCGCGCACGTCCAGGCGCGCGCTGCGGCCGGGCCGCACCCCCGCCGGGATCGTCGTCGCGCTGCTCGTCTCGGTCGCCGGATGGGCTGCGACGGCCGAGCTGATCTTGCTCATGCTCGGCGGGCGGCCGCGGTGGGGACCGCTCGACCGGGTCGGCGCGCTCGGCGCGCGCACGTGGGGCGATCCGGTCGTCGGCGTGCTCGCCTGCCTGCTCGTCCTCGGCGGGGTCGTGCTCGTCGTGCACGCGCTCACGCCCGGCCGCCCCCGGCTCATCCCGCTGCGCACCCGCGACCCGCTGCTCGCCATCGGCCTGACCCGCTCCGGCCTGCGCCGCGCGCTCACCGCGGCGGTGCACGAGGTGAACGGGGTCGCCGCGGCGCGGGTCGCGGTGCGCGCCGACCGGGTCGAGGTGGTCGTGCGCACCCCGGCCGGCCGTACCGGCGAGCTGCTGCCCCGGGTGGCGGCGGCCGTCGGCGACACGCTCGTGCGGGTGGGCGCGGAGGCCGGCCGCGAGGTGGTGCTGCGGATGCAGGCGGGGAGAGGCTGACCGTGCGGTCGCACCTGGGGAACCGGGTCGGCCTCGCCCTCGCCGGGCTCGTGTTGCTCGGGGCCGGCGGGGCCGCGCTCTGGCTGCGGGAGCGGTACCCGGCCGTCCCGATCGTCGACCCGCGGGCCGAGATGTTCCTCTACGCCCACCCGTGGGTGGTCCCCGTGGCGGCCGTGCTGTGCTTCCTGCTCGCGCTCGCCGCGACCCGCTGGCTCGTGCTCGCGGCCGGGTGGGGGCGGCGCGGGGTGCGCTGCGGGGCGGGCATCGCCACGCTCGGCGTCGCCCTGCAGGGCATCACCGGGGTCGGCGCGGTGCGGGTGCGGCTCGTCGGCGACCGGCGGCTGCGGGTGGGCATCACCTGCGACCCGCGGACCGACCTCGGCGCCCTGCTCGGCCGCCTCGACCAGCGCACCCTGTCACGGGTACGCGCCGCGGCGGGCGTGCCCGACGCCGAGATCCTCATCCGGCTGCACGTACGGCGCCGCCCGGCCGGCCCGCCGTTCACCCGCCCATAGCCGGGCCGCGGCGAGCCCGCCGGCGAGGCACGCCAGCGGTACGGCGGGCAGCACGTAGCGGTGGTCGAACGCCGCGATCAGCGGCGGCCCCAGCAGCAGCGCCATCGCGGCCGCCCAGGGCAGCAGCACGGTCGGCCCGGTCACGCCCGGGGCACGGCGCGCGCGGCGGCGCGGCACGACCACCCCGGCCGCGCCGAGCAGCAGGATCGCGGCGAGCAGCGGCCCGCGCAGAAAGCCCTGGGTCTGGTAGGCGCGCAGCAGGCCCGCCCACGGCTCGGCCACCGTGGTCTGCCCGCTCTCGCCCTGGTAGAGGGTGGTCAGCTCGGTGGCGGTACGCCCCGACGAGGCGACCCGGTCGGGGAACGGCCGGACCGACTCGGGGAACGTGTAGGCGCTCTGCCAGCCCGGCGACGGGTAGACGCGCCGCTCCCAGGTGAAGATGTGCGCGAAGTCGGTCAGGCCGGTGACGAGGAAGTCGACCGGCTGCGCCCGGATCGCCTGCATGGCGAACCGCCCGGCGAGCTCGTTGCGGGTGCGGGAGTCGAGCCCGGCCCGGTTGAGCGGGGAGTCGCCGCTCCAGATGTAGCGCGGGGGTGGCTCCCGCTCGGCGACCGGCTCGTCCGGGCACAGCCGCCGGGTGTCCCGGTCGAGCTCGATCACGGCGCAGTCGGCGAACGTCAGCGTGCGCGCGTACAGGAACGCGTTGCCGCGGGAGAGCGCGAACTCGCCGTACTCGGCGCGGAACCACGCCGCGTACCCGCCGACGACGAGGGCCGCGGCGGCCACCGCGGCCACCAGGTGGGTCCACCGCGCCCGGGCGAGGAGCAGCCAGCCGAGCACGAGCGCGAGCAGCGGCAGCCCGATCGTCCGGGTGACCGTCGCCGCCGCGAGCAGCAGCGCCGCGACCACCGGGAACCGCCACGACGGGCGCTCCCGCCACAGCAGCAGCGCCACCGCTGCCGTGACCAGGACGGTGAACAGCAGGTCCGCCATGATCAGGTGCTCGAGCTGCACCTGGTGGGCGTCGAGCAGCACCGGCAGCGCGGCGAGGGTGGCCGCCCATCCCGGCAGCCGGGTGCGCCGCCGCAGCACCGCGTACACGCAGACCCCGAGCCCGAGCCCGAGCAGGTGCTGCACGATCACGACCGCCTCGATGCTCGACAGCGGCCGCATCAGCCACAGCAGCAGCGAGTAGCCCGACGGACGGCTCTCCAGCGGGCGGGGGTAGATCGCCGCCCCGAGGTAGGCGAACGAGTCGGCCCAGAACCACAGCGCGGGCCGGTACCCGAGGACGGCGAGCGCCCGCAGCCCGGCCCCCGCGGCGAGCGCCACGAGGAACACCCCGTGCGCCCGCAGCCACCCGCGCAGGCCCGCCCGTCCCGGTCGCGTCTCCGTCGACACCTGCAGACCTCCCGAACCGGCTCACGAGGCCACTCAGGATAGACCGTCGCCGCGGCGCGCTCGCCCCGGCCGACGATCAGAAACGCACGGGAATACCGGGAAACGAGAAACGAGATGCGCGGTGGTGCTCGCCCCGGCGCCGATCGAGAATGGAATGCACCCGCAAATCGATACGGCGACGGGGGACGGTCATGGTTCATGTGTTCCGGCGCATTTTTCGCGATCTTCGAAACGGGCGCAACATCGACGCATACGTCCTCACCGTCATCATCGTCGTTTTCGCGGTTCTCGGTTTTTTCGACGATAAGCTCGACGACGATCTCCGGTGGGCCGCCGTGCTCGCCGCGCTGGGCGTACTGCTGTACCGGGCGACCCTGCCGGAGACCGCCACCGAGCCCGCGCCCGACCTGCTCCACGACCGGTCGGTTTTCGAACAGCGCCCGCTGTCGGAGACGTTCGCCAATGCGCGGGACGTCCGCGTATACGCGCCCTCGGCGGTGAATCTGCTCTCCGCCGAGACCTGTGACGTGCTGCGCCGGACCGTGCTCGCCCGCAGGAACGGGTCGGTTCGGGTGGTCGTGCTCGACCCGGAGGAGAAGGACGCGCTGCGGCTGGCCGCGCGGCAGCTCGACGACTCGGTGGAATTCCCCGTGCAGCGGCTCCCCGCCTCGCTGGAAAGCACGCTGGAACGCCTCGAGCTCATGAGCCGGTGGACGACGAACGGGAGCTTCGAATATCGCCTGCTGCCCTACAATCCGGGGTTCAGCCTGGTGCTGCTCGACCCCGAGACGTCACACGGCCGCGCGATCGTCGAAATCCACGGCTTTCACAACACCGCCACCCCGGCGCGGATGCACCTGGAGCTGACCCGGGACACCAGCGAGCGCTGGTACGCGTACTGGGTGGAGCAGTTCGACCACATCTGGGAGGCCGCCCGCTCGCCGCTCACGCCCTCCGGGTGACCAGCTCCTCGGCCTGCCGGCGCAGGTGCGGGGGCAGGCCGGGCATCTCGAGCGCCTTCCTGGCGAGGTCGGCCGCGAGCGCCGGGTCGCCGAGCAGCGCGTGGGTGCGCGCCGCCCGGAGCAGCGCGGGCCCGCGGCCGTCCGGCCCGCCCACCGGCCCGGCGGGGCCGCCGGACTGGTCGATCGAGTCGACCGCGTGGAGCGCCTCCTGCTCGGCCGCGTCGAGCCGTCCGGTGAGCGCGAACGCCAGCGCCCGCGCGGCCAAGGTCTCGGGCCGCAGCCGGGAATGGACCCGGGTCAGGTCGCGCAGCGCGTCCCGCGCCCGCCCCAGGTCGGCGAGGATCTCCCCGCGCAGCGCCAGCGCGTCGGCGTCCGGCTCGTCGGCCCGCTCGACCGCGCCGTTGAGGCAGGCGAGGGCCGCGTGCGGCTGGCCCGAGAGCCACAGCGCCTGCCCGAGCGCGTGCTGGACGGACACGTCGCCCGACGCCCAGGTGAGCGCGCTCTTGAGCAGTTCCACCGCCGCGGCGTACTCGCCCTGGGCGAGCCGGAGCCGTCCCTTCGCGGTGAGCACCTCGGCGACCTTGTCGAACTGCTGGCGCAGCACGAACGTCGCGATCGCCTCGTCGTAGCGCCGCTCCGCCGACTTGACGTCGCCGAGCGCGGCGTCCACCTCGCCGAGGATCGCCTGGACCTCGGCCTGTACCCAGGTGTCGTCGATCTCGGCCATCCGCGCGGCGGCATCGGCGAGCTCGCGGGCCACGTCCCACCGGCCCTCCTTGAGCGCCCGGCGCGCCTGATCCAGGCTCGCCTCGGGGGACTCCGGACGCCTGATCGCGGAGATGAGGCGGTCGTGCTGCAGCTCGTACCAACGGCTGTTGATGCGGTACTCCGCCCGCAGCACGTGGCGGTCCTCCAGGGCGCGGGCGACCGTGTTCGGCATGCCCGCGGTCTCGTGCAGGCCCTCGTTCACCACGCTCCGCGTGCCGTGCTCGGTGACGAAGTGGCTGCTCAGCCAGTGCCGGAGCTCGCCGACCGTGATGCCGTGCTCGGTCGCCACCTCCTGCAGCGCCCGGCGGCAGAACCCGACGAGGAACCGGTCGACGTCGGCGTACGCGCGCACGTGGTCGATCGTGATCGTGGTCACCTCGGGCGGCAGCGCGTCCCACAGCGCCGAGCAGACCACCTGGAGCTGGACCGGCTCGACCTCGTCGACGACGAGCCGCGTCCGGCGGCCCTCGTCGTTGACGAACGTCACCGTGCACAGGTCGTCGACGAGCACCTCGGCCGCGCCCGGGCCGAAGCTCCGGTCGGTGTGCCGGAGCGGCCCGGTGACCGCCTCGAGCGCGGCCTCCCGGGCGAACGGCTGCAGGTGGAACCGCGCCCGCGACCCGGGCCCGAGCCGCCGCTCGTAGGGGAGCACGGCCGCCAGGTACTCCTCGCGCAGCGAGAGCAGCAGGTGCAGCCCGTCGTGCTCGCGCGCCGCCTCGGCGAGCTGCTCCAGGCAGGCGATGCGCTCCGCCTTCCACTGCACCGGGCTGCTGAACAGCTCCTCCGCCTGGTCGATCGCGGCGAGCACCGGGATCGGATCGCCGTACCGGTCGCGCCGTACCGGCCGCGTACGGAGGAACTCCGAGATCGTCATCCGCGCCAGCGTCGCCGGGGGCCGGTCCGGGGCCCAGGCGGACAGCAGCTCCAGCACGTACCGGTTCGCCCCCGGCGGCGGGGTCCCGGGGCGCGGCGCGGGCCGGGCGACCGGCAGCAGGTCGGCCCGCTCCGGGTCGATGCGCGGCACCACGCCGGCGTTCAGCAGGGACGTCTTGCCCACGCCGGACGCCCCGAACAGCACGGTGAGCCCGGTCGCCTGCCAGATCGTGGCGACGTCCCGGGCCTCCCGGTCCCGCCCGAAGAACAGCTCGCGCTCGGCGGAGGTGAACGGCCGTAGCCCGACGTAGGGGCCGCCGGTGCGCTCCTTCGGGATCGTCGTGATCGGCACCGTGGTCACGAGGCCTCCATCCTCCGCCGCAGCTCGGCGCAGAACTCCGCGGCGGTACCCAGGAAGATCGAGATGTTCCATCCGTCGAGGTAGTGCGTGAGGTAGCGGCGCGCCTTCTCCTCCGCGTCCCTCGCCGTGCCGTTCACCTCCGGCATGAGCTGCACGCTCACGTGGCGGCGCTTGTTCCGGTGCGGGATGTCCCGGGCGAGCCCGTGGAACAGCACCCGGAACGTCCAGTCCTGCAGGCTGTAGCCGATGAACAGCAGCGGGCGCATCGTCATCGCCTCGAGGATCGCCGTCGGCAGGGGAAGCCGCCCGTTCGCCGCCGACGTGTCCACCATGTTCACCAGGTAGGTCAGGTAGTCCGACTCGGTGAGGACGAGGGACCGCGGCTCCTCCCATCTCCCGTGCAGGTGGTAGACGACGGGCTTGTCGACCGTCGGCTCCGGGATCAGGGGGATGCCGCCCGTTCCGGTCTGCCACCACGGGGAGACCTCCGGCTGCGGGTCCTTGCCCTGTTCTCTCAAGGCCTTGACCAGGAAGTCGTCGTAGTTCGTGGTGAGGAAGACCGGAAGCGGGAAGCCGGCGAGCAGGGTGTGGACGTCGTCGGGATCGGGCGGCGCGTTGCTCCCCCTTGCGCGCAGCATGCGGCACACGTCGACCTTGAGGTCCACGGGGTCCAGGACCTCGGCCTCCGCGTACTGCATTACCCGCGCCAAGTTGTGCCGGTCGGTGAACGGGTAACCGTACCGCTCCGCGTAGATAGCGCTCAGCTCGCCGCCGGTGGGCAGCCTGCCACTGCACGCGCCGGCGCCGAGGAACGGCGTGCAGTCACCCCTGCGGAGCTGGTCGACCAAGCGCTGCCAGTCCGCATCGTCCACTGCGCTGTCCTGATGGTTGGGAAATGAGCTGTCTTGAAGCTTCTATTTCCCATAAGGACCAGCGCCGCGTCAAGATTTGAAAAGGTCGGGTGACCGAAATTCCCCCGTTTGGGGCATCTCGTCGTCGTCCAGGGACGAGCTGAAGCCCGCCACCGGGCCGGTGTCCTTATTGTCGACAATGCGCTGGATAGCGCGGCGGAGAACCGGACGATCGATACGATCCAGGTCACGAAGGCTCAGTCCGGTGACATCAAGCAGGCCTTCACCGACGGTCTCGCCAGACATTACACCACCTTAACTCTCAGGCCGATCACAAACTCTCAGACCGATCAAGCGAAACATTCACCGGGATAGGTCCGCCGAGATGAGCCTTGGCACGAGATCGCCCGGTTGCGGCTGCGGACCGGGGGGATCCCGTGTCATCATGGGGCGGAGGGCGGCGGTGAGATTCGCATAACGCGATCCGGGCGGTACCATACCGCGCCCTCATAGCGCCGTCATGCGGTCTCGGCACATGATTCTGGCTCATCGTTCATGTCCTCGCGGCGGCGCGGCGATTTAGGCTGGCCTCGGCATTTCACGAGGGAGGCGGTCAGATGGCTGTGTCGGACTCTTTGAGTTCTCCCCGTCTGCCCGGGCGTCAACCCCAGGTCTGGGGCAGGATTCCCCAGCGAAACAAAAACTTCACCGGTCGCGAGGAGCTTCTCGAGAGACTGCACCGCGCGATCGGCTCCGACGTCACGGCCGTGGTTCCGCACGCGCTGCACGGATTCGGCGGTGTCGGCAAGACCCAGCTCGCGATCGAGTACGCCTACCGATACGGGCACGAATACGAGCTGGTCTGGTGGATCCCGGCGGACCAGCCGATCCTGGTGCGCTCCGCGCTCGCCGCCCTCGCCCCGCACCTCGGGCTGCCCAGCGCCACCATGACCGGTACCGAGGACGCGGTCACCGCCGTGCTCGACGCGCTGCGCCGCGGCCGGCCGTACGAGAAGTGGCTGCTCATCTTCGACAACGCGGACCGCCCGGAGGACATCCAGGACGTGCTGCCGCACGGGCCGGGCCATGTGCTGATCACCTCCCGCAACCACACCTGGGAGGGCGTGGTCGACACCGTGGCGGTCGACGTGTTCACCCGGGCCGAGAGCATCGAGTTCCTGCGCAAGCGGGCGCCCCGCACCTTCACCGAGGAGGACGCCGACCGGCTCGCCGAGGAGCTCGGCGACCTCCCCCTCGCGCTCGAGCAGGCCGGCGCGCTGCAGGCGGAGACCGGCATGTCGGTCGACGAGTACCTGCGGCTGCTGAAGGAGCGGGCCACCCAGCTGCTCGACGCGAACAAGGCGGCCGACTACCCGCTCTCGGTGACCGCCGCGTGGTCGCTGTCGGTGGCCCAGATCGCGCAGCGGCTCCCCGAGGCGCTGGAACTGCTGCGCTGCTGCGCGTTCTTCGGACCGGAGCCGATCCCCCGGGACGTCTTCGGCATGCTGCCGGAGCAGTACGTCGAGGGGTCGCGCATGGCCGGCCTGCTGGCCGACCCGATCCTGCTCAGCAAGGCGATCCGCGAGCTCGGCCGGTTCGCGCTGGTGCGCATCGACTCCGAGAGCCGGACCCTCCAGGTGCACCGGCTGATCCAGGCGCTGCTGCGTGCCGACCTCAGCGAGGAGGAGCGGCAGTCCTTCCGGCACCAGGTGCACCTGCTGCTGGCGGCGGCCGCGGCCCCGCTGCGCACCGAGGACAACGCCAACTGGCCGCGCTACGCCGAGCTGCTCGCCCACCTGACCCCCGCCGACGTCGCCGAGTGCCAGGACACGCGCGTCCGGGAGTTCGCGCTGAACATCGTGCGCTACCTCTACTCGGCCGGACAGTACCAGTCGGCCGTCGACATCGTGCAGCGGCTGCTCGACCGGTGGCGCGGCGACAGCGGAGAGGACGACCTGCACGTGCTCAAGGGACAGCGGCACCTCGGCACGGTGCTGCGCGAGCTCGGCGACTACCGGCGCTCGTTCGAGCTGAACCGCGCCACGCTCGAGCGGATGCGCCGGGTGCTGGGCGAGGAGCACGAGGAGACGCTGCTGCTGTCCAACAGCTTCGGCGGCGACCTGCGGCAGCGCGGCGATTTCAACGACGCCCTGCGGCACGACATCGACTCGCTGCGCCGCCACCAGGAGGTGTTCGGCCCGGACCACCGCCGGACCGCCCGGGCGATGAACAACCTCGCGGTCGACTACATGCTCCTCGGCGACTACACCAGGGCCCACGAGCTGCAGCAGGAGGCCTACAACCTGCAGCGCCGCCAGTCGCTGCTCGACAAGCAGGCGGTGCTCATCGCGTGGAACGGCCTCGCCCGCGTGGTACGGCTCCGCGGCGACTACTTCGAGGCGTGCGACATCGGCGAGGACGCCTACGAGTTCGGCATCCAGGAGCTCGGCGCCGACCACCCCTGGACGCTGCGCACCGCGAAGGACCTGTCCATCGCCAAGCGCCGGGCCGGGCGGATCGACGAGGCGTACGAGCTCGCCCGGCAGACCTACTCGCGGGTGGAGCGCCGGTTCGGCCGCGACCATCCCGACACCCTCGCCGCGGCGCTGTGCCTGGCGAACGCCCAGCGCACCAGGGGCGAGGTCGAGCAGGCGCTCGACCTGCTGCGCGACTCCGCCGAGCGGTTCGCCCGGACGTACGGCCGGAGCCACCCGTTCACCTTCGGCTGCGACATGAACCTCGCCCTGCTGCTCCGGGTGAGCGGCGACCTGGCCGCGGCCCGCGAGCTCGACGAGGAGAGCCTGCGGGGGTTCGACGGCAGGCTCGGCCGGGCGCACCACTACTCGCTCACCTGCGCGATCAACCTCGCCAGTGACCTCGCCGAGCTCGGCGACGTCGCCGCGGCCCGGCGGCTGGGCGAGGAGACGCTGGAGACGCTGCGGGAGGTGCTGGGCGTCGACCACCCGCTCACCCTCGCCGGCGCCGCCAACCTCGCCATCGACCTGCGCGCGGCGGGCGAGGAGCAGCGCGCCGAGGAGCTGCTCGCGGACACCATCGCCCGGTACGAGCGGGTGCTGGGCCACGGGCACCCGGACACGGACGTGGCCCAGCGGTGGCGGCGGCTCGACTTCGACTTCGACCCGCCCGCCGTGTAAGCGCCACGGGCGGGACGGTCTCATGTCGCGTCCGGGTCCATGCCGTTGCGCTCGCGCCAGCGCGCCCGGTGCCGTTCGGCGCGCCTCCGGGCCAGCTCGCGGGCGGCGGGGGAGACCGGCTCGTCCGCCCAGGACTCGAGCCGCCGGGCCATGCGGGCGGTGAACGCCTCGCCCTCCGGGGTCAGCCGCCCGCTGCGCATGAGCGTGCGGGTCACCAGGTACGCCGCCTCGCGCCAGCGGCAGAACTCCGCGCTCGCCTCGAGCTCGGCCCGGCCGGTCTCGAGCCGGCGCTGCCGGCGCCAGAAGTCGGTCACCCCGAGGTAAGCGTAGGCGCCCTGGAGCAGCCCGGGGATGGGGCGCGGGTCCTCGCGCCAGGGGGCGTAGTGGCGGGAGCCGTCGTCGCCCTCGGTGAGCGGGACGATGTCGAGCAGGGCGGAGAGCTTGGCGTGCTGCGTCTCGTGGGTGAGGGTGACCGCGAAGGTGGCCGGATCGGGCGGCGTGGACAGCGCCACGCAGCCGAAGGTCTCCCGCGAGGTGGCGCTCGACTGGCCGCCGGTCGGCGGCTCGCGCAGCGGGGTGAGCACGCTGATCGCCGTGCGCACCTCGTCGGCGACGGTGCGGTGGTGCCGGACGAGCAGCCGCCACGCCGCCTGCAGCCGTTCCTGCCAGGTCTCGGCGTCGCCGCCGCTCAGCCGGCCGCCCATGTTCGCGGTTCCGGGCATGCGGTAGGGGTCGAGGTCGTCGATGACGAGGCGCAGCGGCACGCCGTCCGACTCGGCGGAGACCGTGCGTAACCCGCGCCACCCCGGGCCGTCCTGCCGCGGGTCGGCGGGGATGGCCACGATCATCCCGCCGCCGGAGACCTCGGCGCCGTCGGCGGTGCAGTGCACGGTCGCCTCGGTCACCGTGGGCGCGAGCACCGCCTGGCCGAGGGAGGGGAGGGTCACCACGCCCTCGTCCGCCGGCACGTCGACCTCGCACTCGGTGCCCGCCCGGATCGCCGCGGCCGCGGCGAGGCCGGCGAGCCCGAGCGGGGTGGCTCCGGGACGCTTCTCCTGGATCGCCTTGATGGTGTCCCGCGCCCAGGCCCCGACCGAAGGGTGGCGGAGCACCGCGTCCACGGCGTCGCCGTCCCGCATCTGGATCGCGGCGAGCAGGTCGTAGGCGCGGCGCGCGGCGCCCGCGTCGGGGTGGCCCGCCGCCTTCGCCGCCTCGACCACGCCGCGCACGAGGAGCACGTGTTTGCTGTGCTGCGCCGCGGCGAGCCGGGCGACGGCGGACGATCCGCCGCCCCCGTCGGCGAGTTCGTCGAACACCTGGACCGGAATGCGGTGCTCACGCAGGTTCATCGGCGCTCCTCGGTGATCGGTCCCGGGCCGCGGCGGCGAGGTCGGCCGCGACGCGGCTCCTGATGTGGGTGATGAGGCGGAACAGGTCCGGGCAGTAGACGGAGGGGTTGGCGAACCCGCTCCCCGCCCGGTAGCGGTGCACGTACAGCCCGCCCCCGCAGACCGCGGAGATCGGGCAGGCGCGGCATCGCCCGGCGAGGGCCGCCCGGCCGAGCTGGCGGGCCGCGATCGCGGGCAGCCGCAGCGCGTCGTCGAACGAGTCGCGCAGCACGTGCAGACCGGTGGCCGCGGCGCCGTCGTAGACGGACTTGAGCAGGTCGGACTGCTCGATGGCGCCGTCCGTCTCCACGACGATCATGGCGGCCGGGGAGAGCCCGACCAGCTCGGTCGCTGACGCGCCGCCGAGCAGCAGGTGCAGGATCTCCTCGAAAAGCCTCACGCGAGGGACGTCGTGGTCCGCGTGGTACCAGCGGTCGAAGATCGTGATCAGCCAGTCCGCGTACGGCGTGGCGTCGCCGTCCGGATCGCGCCCGGGCGGCGGGGTGGTCCAGTTGCCGTGGGGAAGCAGGAAGTCGATGGCGGGCGGATCGAACTCGAGCAGCGCCTCGTAGACGCGGATCGGATCGTTCCCGAGGTCGATCGTGCACAGCAGCCCGCCGAACACCCGGCGGAACTCCGGCTTGGTGAGCAACCGGAGCGCCTCGACGACGTGGCGGTGGCTGCCCCGGCCGTCGGCCCGGCGGCGGTTGCGGTCGTGCGCCTCCTCGTCGCCGTCGAGGCTCACCCCCACGCGCACCTCGAGCTCGCCGAAGAGCTCCAGGTAGCGCGAGTCGAGCAGGACGCCGTTGGTCTGCAGCGTGGCCGCGACGCGGGTGCGGTCGCCGACCGCGGAGCGCACCCCGGTGACGATGCGGCGGATCACGCCGGGTCCGGCGAGCAGCGGTTCGCCGCCGTGCAGGATCACCTCGATCTCCGGCAGGCGGTGCGCGTCCACGTGCTCCGCGATCCGGTTGACCGTCGCGTCCGCGATCTGCGGCGACATGGTCTTCGGACGGCCTTGCCAGCCCGAATCCGCCATTTTGTACACGTAACAGTACGTGCAGGCGAGGTCGCACCTACTGTGGATTTTTAGGATGAATTGTCGGAATGGCGTAGGTCGCCACCCGGCCGCCCTGAGCCCGTCGACGTCGAGGGTGAGCGGCCACTCGGCCATGGCTGACCTGCCTCCACGTCGAGACGGAATACGTCGCCCGGGAACGACGCGCCCCAGAATATAGGAGTGACGGCGCAACGGCCAGAGAATCGACGTGTCGAGTCGTTGTGATGTCCCGCGTGGACACGTGAACGCCCCGTGAGCTGCGGTGACGCCGGCCGGTCATCGCCCGCGCCGTCGCCACCGTTCCGCATCGCGTGGGCGAGCCGAGATGGGATTGGCGCGCATTGGTAAAGAATTTCCAGTGCGGGCGAGCGACGGTGCGACTATCTTCTATCGCTTTGGTTGTGATGTGAAAATTGCTCAGAAGTGAGAATTGAATGGTCTATCGCGGAGATTGTGTATTTATGGGGCAAATGTCGTGCTGGCGAGCATCGAGCGCATTCGGTGGGTGAACACGAGTCCGGCGCCCGGAGAAGCCGTGGCCGCGGCCCGCAGCGCATCGGAGGCGGCGGTGAGCAAGCCCGATGACGTCACCGATGGGTAAGTTCGACGGGGCCGATGCCGGTGTGAGACCGCGGACACCGAAAACCGTCCCGGGACGCGGCCGGCCGCGCCGGGCGCCGACACGGCCGTGGCAGCGCACCCACCCTCGGGCCGGCGCTCCTTCGGCCCGGACACGGGCGCGCACGACGCCTCGCCCGGGCAGGTCCTCGACGACGGGGCGGTTCCGCCGGGCCGGAGGCCGGGCCGACCTCGTGGCCCACCCACGCGAGGCAGGCCACGACATCAGCAGGCGGCGATCTCAGGAATCGCCGGCCGTCAGGGCCGCGTACTCCTCGGCGCTGAGCAGCTCCTCGGCCTCGCCGGTGGTGCGCACCTTGAACAGCCACCCCTCGCCGTACGGGTCGGAGTTGATCAGCGAGGGGTCGTCGACGACCGCCTGGTTGATCTCCACGACCTCGCCGCTCACCGGGCAGTAGACGTCGCTCACCGACTTGGTCGACTCCACCTCGCCCACGGGGTCGCCGGCCTGGACCGTGGAACCCACCTCGGGGAGCTGCACGTACACCACGTCACCGAGCTGCTCGGTCGCGTACGCGGTGATGCCGATCGTCACCACCCGGCCGTCGTCGAGCCCGGCCACCCACTCGTGCTCCTTGCTGTACCCGAGCTCCTCAGGGATGCTGCTGCTCACCTGTTCCTCCTGTAGAAGGGCAGATCGACCACGTCGACCGGCTCGTGCCTGCCGCGGATGTCCACCGCGAGGTCCTCGATCCGCTCGTCCGCCACGTTACCGATCATCCGCCCGATCGCCCGCCCGGTCAGGTACGCCATCGCGATCGGCTTGCCGAGCGTGGGGGAGGGCGCCCCACTCGTCACCTCGCCGACGACGGCGCCGTCGGCGGCGGTCACCACCGGGTAGCCGTGCCGGGGGACCCGCCGCCCCCGCGCCACGAGGCCGACGAGGCGGCGCCGCGGGCCGTCGGCGGCGTCCCGGGCGGCCTCCAGCGCCGCGCGGCCGACGAACTCCCGCGGCTCGCCGGGGTCGCCGAAGTCCACCACCCGGCCCAGGCCCGCGTCGAACGGGGTGACCTCCGTGGTCAGCTCGTTGCCGTACAGCGGCATCCCCGCCTCGAGCCGCAGCGTGTCGCGCGCCGCCAGCCCGGCGGGACGCAGGCCGTACGGCTCGCCCGCCGCGGCCAGCGCCCGCCACAGCCGCTCGGCGTCGTCCGCGGCGATGAACAGCTCGAACCCGTCCTCACCGGTGTAGCCGGTGCGCGCGACGAGCGCCTCCACCCCGGCCACCTTCGCCGGCCGTGCCGCGTAGTACCGCAAATCGCCGAGGCCGTCCCCGGCCACCCCGGCGGCGGCGAGCACCTCAGCGGACCGCGGGCCCTGCACGGCGAGCAGCGCATGCGCCGCGGACCGGTCGGCCACGGCCGCGTCGTACCCCTCCGCCCGCGCGGCGAGCTCGGCGGCCACCCGCTCGGCGTTCGCCGCGTTGGCGACGACGAGGAACTCCTCGGCGGACAGCCGGTACACGATCAGGTCGTCGAGCACGCCCCCGTCGGCCGCGCAGAGCATGGTGTAGCGGGCGCGGCCCGGCGCGAGCCGGGACACCCGGCTCACCAGGGCGTGGTCGAGGGCCGCGGCCGCCGCGGGCCCGGTGACGAAGATCTCCCCCATGTGGGACAGGTCGAACAGCCCGGCCGCGCCGCGCACGGCGCGGTGCTCGGCGGACTCACTCCCGTATCGGAGCGGCATGCGCCAACCGGCGAAGTCGACCATGGTCGCACCGAGGCTCTCGTGCACGCCGTGGAGCGGTGTGGTTCGGGACATGCTGCGGCACCTCAGCTGGGTCGGATGCGGGCAGTATCGTCGGGCATCCTCCCCCTCTGTCATCTGTGCCTGAGAGCTTCGCCCGGGCTTTGCCGGACTTTCACCTTCGGCGAGACCGTGCCGGCCTGCTTTCCAGAGGGCACCACTTCCACGCGGTTCGTTGGCCTGAGAGGTTCTCGGGGAGGGGATTGCTCCTTCGGCGGCCCCGACCGGCTGCCGGGGCACTCTCCCGCGCGGAATCCTCGGTGTCAGCGCCAGAGTATCAGGATGGGGCGGTTTCGCCAGAGGGGGCGGTGGATCGGCGTTCCGGCCGGTCCGCCCGGCCCCGCCCCGCCCGGTACGGCGGTGCCGGGCCGGCGCGCGCCGGGTCTCCCGCGGCCCGCCCGCGGTCCGGGCCATCGCCCAGGTGATGGTGGGATGGGGACGGGGTCGACCGTCGGGGGGTGACCGAACGTGCTGACGTGGTTCGAGGAGACGATCGTCGAGCAGCGGCGGCTACCGCTGTTCTGTTTCTTCGTCGCGCTCATCCTCGCGTTCGTCGTCACCCGGGTGCACGTGCGGCTGATCCGCGCCGGCGTGGGCTGGTTCCGCAACGTCAGCATCGGCGATTTGCACATCCACCACGTCGTGTTCGGCGTGGTGCTCATGCTCGTCGGCGGGGTGACCGGGCTGATCGTCTCGGCCGGCTCGACCGGGTGGTACGCGTTCGCCGCGGCGGTCTTCGGGGTCGGCTCCGCGCTCGTGCTCGACGAATTCGCGCTCATCCTCCACCTCCGCGACGTGTACTGGTCGGAGGAGGGGCGCACCTCGGTCGACGCGGTCTTCATCGCGGTCGCGGTGACCGGGCTGCTGCTGCTCGGCCTGCGCCCGCTGAGCTGGGAGAGCATCGGCGGCCTGCCGGTGCACGGCGGGTTCGCCGTCGCGGTGCTCGTGATCAACCTCCTGCTCGCGGTCGTCACGCTGCTCAAGGGCAAGATCTGGACCGGGCTCGCCGGGCTGTTCGTGCCGGTGCTGCTCGTGGTGGGCGCGATCCGGCTCGCCCGCCCGGGCTCGCCGTGGGCCCGCTGGTTCTTCGGCCCGGGGGCGCGCCGCCCCAACCCGGCGAAGATGGAGAAGGCGATGCGGCGGGAGATCCGCTGGCGGCGCCCCGTCATCCGCGCCAAGATCGCATTCCAGGAGTTCCTCTCCGGCCGCCACGACCTGCCGTCGATCGCCGGGTCCGCGGACCGGCGGCGGCGGTACCGGCGGGCGCGCCGGCCCCGCCTCCCCGCCCGCGGGCGGCGCTTCGTCCCGCCGCGGGCGCTGCGCCGCCGCCGGCCACCCCGGTACCTCCGCTGACGATTCCCCGCGGCCGGGAGATACTTGACTCGACAACCACAATGCGGCGGAAGGCGCACGAACGTGGTCATGGGGCGGAACATCGTGGGTGACCGCGTGGCCGGCAACCGGCACGACCGGTCATCGGACGAGCACGAGGAGTCGGCGACCGGCGGATTACCCGCGGCGGCGCCCGGCGCGCCGGCCGGCGGGACGGGGACCGGGACGGACGTCCCCGCCTCCCACCCGCCGGACGGGCGATCGGGCGCGGATCCCGGCCCCGGCGTCGGAACGGCCGAGGCGCGCCCGGGCGGCCGGGCACCGGGACACGACCGGCGCCGCGCGGCCCTCGACGGTGGCGGGCGCCGCCGGGCGTCCCGCGCCGGGCGCGGCGCGCGGGCCCGCACGATCCGGAACGCGCGCCGGGCGGTCACCCTTGACGACGTGGCGCGCCTCGCGGGCGTCTCGCTCGCCACCGCGTCCCGGGTGCTCGGCCCGGGCAGCGCCCGCCGGGTCGGCAGCGAGCTGCGCGAGCGGGTGGAGCGCGCCGCCCGGCAGCTCGGCTACACCCCCAACCTCGTCGCGCGCAGCCTCGCGCACGGCGCGAGCGACCTCGTCGGCCTGCTCGTGCCCGGGCTGTCCGACCCGCAGTTCGCCGCGCTCGCCGACGGCGTGCTGCGCGCCGCCGAGCGCGACGGCCTCGCGGTGCTGGTCGGCGCGGGCCGGCGGGACCCCGAGCGCGAGCTCGCCCACCTCGCGACCCTGCGCGCGCAGCGGGCCCGCGCGATCGTGCTCGCCGGGATCGAGACCGCGGACGCGCACGGGGCGGCCCGGTTGCGCGCCGAATTGGAGCGTTACCACGCGACCGGCGGCCGGGCGGTGCGGGTCGGGCGGGCGGCGCCGGCGGGCGAGGCGGACGACCTGCCCGCCGACCTCGTGGTGCCGGACGATCGCGAGGCCGCGGCCCGGCTGGCGCAGGCGCTCGCCGCCCTCGGCCACCGCCGCTTCGCCGTGCTCGCCGGGCCGTCCGAGCACGCCGAGGCGCGCGAGCGGGTGGCCGGGTTCATCGCGGGCCTGGCCGGGGCCGGGCTGCCCGCCCCGCGGATACTGCACGCCTCCGGCGACCGGGAGGGCGGCCGGGCCGCGGCCGAGCGGCTGCTCGCCGCGGGCGCCGACGCGACCTGCCTGGTCGCGGTGAGCGCCGCGCTGGCGGCGGGCGCGCTCGCCGCGCTGCGCGACCGCGGTGTTCCGGTGCCGGAGGCGATGTCCGTCGCCGCGTTCGGCGACGGACCGGTCCCGCCGGAGGTGTCGTCCCTCACCGTGGTGCGGCCGCCGCTCGAGCGGATGGGCGAGCGCGCCCTCGACCTCGCGCTGCGGCCGGCGGGCGCGGCCGAGCCGTACCGGCGGCGCGTGGTGGCGGTGCCGGGCGAGGTGGTGATCCGGGAGTCGGTGCGGCGGATCGGCTGAGGGCCATCGACGGAGGGCGGCGCGCGCGGCCCGGGGTCAGCCCTCGTCCGGGCGCGCCCAGATGCCGCGCTCGTGCATCAGCTCGATCTGCCGCTCGATGACCTCCTTGCGGTACTCCGCGTGGGTGTACGGCTTGCGGTGCAGGTAGAGGTTCTTGGGGTAGATCGGCTTCTCGTAGATGAGCCGGTACTGCTCGGTCTTGAGATCCTTCATCCAGTTGTCCCACTGCGCGCTCGCGCGGAACCGGCGCAGGGCCTCGATGTCGATCGTTCCGGCCACCCAGGAGGAGCCACCGCTGTAGTCGTGGCGGCCGATGATGTTCCCCTTGTAGTCGACGATCATGGAGTGGCCGCCGAAGGTGTCGATGGGGGTGTCGGACTCGGCGTTGAGGTAGTACGTCCCGACGTTGCAGGCGATCAGGTAGCAGTTGTTGTCGAGCGCCCGCGCCTGGTTCTGGATGGTGTACATGCCGTTGCCGACGTGCGGGTGCGGGTACGGCCCGCGGTAGAGGATCTCGGCGCCGTTCATGGCGAGGCCGCGCGCGTTCTCCGGGTAGGAGGCCTCGTTCGCCATGAGGATGCCGATGCGGCCGATCGGGGTGTCGGCGACCGGGTAGAACGCGTCGATGGTCTCGCCGTACAGCTCGACCCAGCGGTCCCACACGTCGTGCGGGGTGACCGAGTGCTCGACCGGCAGCAGCGGCACGGTCTTGTAGTGCTTGAGGATGATCTCGCCGTCCGGGTCGATGATGAAGCCGACGTTGAAGAACCGGTTGGGGAACTCCGGGTGGCGGGCCTTCGCCTGGGCGATCAGGTAGGCGTCCCACTGGCGGGCGAGCTCGCCGAGCCGGTCGGTCTCCGGGCCGGGGATCGAGATCGCGCACTCGCGGGCGAACTCCTCGTGGTCGAGGTCGAGCACCTCGTCGTTGAAGCCCTGCAGCGCGCCCTCCGGGATCGCGATCAGCTTGACCGGCAGGTCGAGGCCGGTCAGCCAGGACGCGGCCTTGATCAGGTGGGCGATGTGGTCGATGTTGCGGCCGATCTCGTCGCGGTGCCGGATGCCCCGCATCGTGGGAATCAAGCCGACCGCCTGGTACGGGTCGATCATCGGTGCACCCCAGGTGTGCCCGTGGTCGGGGCCGTCGCTGGAAAACGTGCAGTCGGGTGATCGTGCTCGATGTCGTGATCCGATGTCCGAAATCCTGGGTCCAAAACCGGATCGTAACATTACGTGTGCGAGTAAAAAAGGGAAAAGCGTCCCGTCCATTCGGACGTGGACAAGCTTTCGCGTGTATCGACCGAAACGCGAAAGCGCCGTCCCCGGGCAGGTGCGGCGCGCCCCGCGCCGGTCGCCGGCGCCGCCGCGGGCCGCCGCCCGGCGCGCCGGCGCGCGTACCGGCCTCCGGCCGACCGGGTGATCTACCGCCTGCGGCGGCCCGGATCTACGGGCGTGCGAGAGTCCCCGGGTATGTGACCAAAAAAGGACATGCCGGTTTCGGTCCGCCGTAATGTCGCGATTTACCGGGCATACCGGTGAACGTCATCCGAGGGTGCGGCGAAGCCTGATCCGGGCGGCGGAGCGAAGCGGGATGGTTCGGGCACCTGCCGCCGGTGGGATTGACGGCCGGGGAAAACGGGAACCTCCGCCAAGGCGGAGCCTCTCCTTCGCTAGAGATCCGGTACCCGGAAATCGCTCGTGCGGGGCGTTCCGGGACTGGCGGCGCGATATCGGGGCATCCCTGTGGCCGGGCCGCCGGGATGCCCCACCCCCGATCGCGCCCCGCCCGATCCGATCCCCGGCTCCGGCACGGGCGGACGGCCGTACCACCGTCCGAGGGCGCGCGCCCGGCGATCCCGCGGCGCGGCGGCCGCGGGCGACGAGAGAAAGGGGCGGACAATGGCGTCCTCCACTGCTCCCGGCGGCGCTCCCCAGGGTGCCGCCCCCCAGAGTGCCCCACTCCGGGCTCCCCGCGGGCCCGTACGCACCGCCAAGGGCTGGCCGCAGGAGGCCGCCCTCCGGATGCTGCAGAACAACCTCGACCCGGAGGTGGCCGAACACCCCGAGCAGCTCGTGGTGTACGGCGGCACCGGCAAGGCGGCGCGCGACCGGGCCTGCCTCGAGGCGATCCTGCGGGTGCTGGCCGACCTGGAGAACGACGAGACGCTGCTGGTGCAGTCGGGCAGGCCGGTCGGCGTGCTGCGCACCCACGAGTGGGCGCCGCGCGTGCTCATCGCCAACGCCAACCTCGTGCCCGAGTGGGCGAACTGGGAGGAGTTCCGCAGGCTGGAGCGGGCCGGGCTCACCATGTACGGCCAGATGACCGCGGGATCCTGGATCTACATCGGCACCCAGGGCATCCTGCAGGGCACCTACGAGACCTTCGCCGCGGTCGCCGCGCGCATCCGCCCCGACGAGGGCTCGCTCGCCGGGACGATCACCCTCACCGCGGGCCTCGGCGGCATGGGCGGCGCCCAGCCGCTCGCGATCACCATGAACGGCGGGGTGGCGATCTGCGTCGACTGCGACCCGCGCAGCATCGAGCGCCGGCTGCGCCACGGCTACCTCGACATCCGGGCGGAGAACCTGGACGAGGCGCTGCGGCTCGCCCACGCCGCCCGCGACGAGCGCCGCCCGCTGTCGATCGGGGTCGAGGGCAACGCCGCGCACGTCGTGCCCGAGCTGCTGCGCCGCGGCGCCGAGATCGACGTGGTGACCGACCAGACCAGCGCCCACGACCCGCTCACCTACCTGCCGCTCGGCGTCGAGTTCCGCGACATGGCCGCCGAGCGGGAGAAGGACCCGGCCGGGTTCGTCCGCCGCGCCCGCGAGTCGATCGCCCGGCACGTGGCGGCGATGGTCGGCTTCGCCGACGCCGGGGCCGAGGTGTTCGACTACGGCAACTCGATCCGGGCCGAGGCCCGGCTCGCCGGGTACGAGCGGGCCTTCGACTTCCCCGGCTTCGTGCCCGCCTACATCCGGCCGCTGTTCTGCGAGGGCAAGGGCCCGTTCCGCTGGGTGGCGCTGTCCGGCGACCCGGCCGACATCGCCCGCACCGACCGGGCCGTGCTCGAGCTGTTCCCGGAGAACCGGTCGCTCGCCCGGTGGATCCGGCTCGCCGGGGAGAAGGTCGCCTTCCAGGGCCTGCCCGCCCGCATCTGCTGGCTCGGGTACGGCGAGCGGGAGCGGGCCGGCGAGCGGTTCAACGACATGGTCGCCCGCGGCGAGCTCGCCGCGCCGATCGTGATCGGCCGCGACCACCTCGACTGCGGCTCGGTCGCCTCGCCGTACCGGGAGACCGAGGGCATGGCCGACGGCTCGGACGCGATCGCGGACTGGCCGCTGCTCAACGCGATGGTGAACGTGGCCTCGGGCGCCTCCTGGGTGTCGATCCACCACGGCGGCGGGGTCGGCATCGGCCGCTCCATCCACGCCGGGCAGGTGGTCGTCGCCGACGGCACCCCGCTCGCCGCCGAGAAGATCGCCCGGGTGCTGACGAACGACCCGGCGACGGGCATCATCCGGCACGCCGACGCGGGTTACGATCGGGCCATCGAGGTGGCGGAGCGGCACGCCGTACGCATCCCGATGCGCGAGGCCTGACCGGACGCGGGCCGGATCCCCGGCCGATTCGCGCGCAATCCCCCACGGCGGCCTCACCCGCCGCGTGCGGGCCGCACCTCGGCCGGGACGGCGCCCGCGATGCGTGGAGACGCCGGGATCGGGGAAAGGCCACTCGGGCCGCCCGCGTGTCCAGCCCGCCGCACGGCGCGGCGGAGAGGCACGGGACCGCGGCGGCGACGGGTGGCACCGCAGACGGACGACCCGAGGGGGACGGGCATGGTGATGAGCGCGGAGAGCCATGGCCTCCAGGGCATGTGGCGTGCCCTGGAGGGGATCGGCCGGGACGGGCGGACCGGCGGCTACCGGCGCGACGCCTGGTCACCCGCGGAGCAGGAGCTGCGCGAGTGGTTCGCCCAGGAGGCCGACCGGCGCGGGCTCGACCGCTACGAGGACCGCAACGGCAACCTGTGGGCCTGGTGGGGCGACCCGGACGAGCGCCCCGGCGTGGTGACCGGCAGCCACCTCGACTCGGTGCGCGACGGCGGCGCGTTCGACGGGCCGCTCGGCGTCGCCTCCGCGTTCGCCGCGCTCGACCTGCTGCGGGACCGCGGCTTTTCACCCGTCCGGCCGATCGGGATCGTGTGCTTCGCCGACGAGGAGGGCGCCCGGTTCGGGGTGCCGTGCGTGGGCTCCCGGCTGCTCACCGGCCTGCTCGACCCGCGCCGGGCCCGGGCGCTCGCCGACGACGCCGGGGACACCCTCACCGACGTGCTCGCCCGCGCCGGGCGCGACCCGTACGCGCTCGGCCGCGACCGCGAGGCGATGCGCCGGATCGGGGTGTTCGTCGAGCTGCACATCGAGCAGGGGCGCGGGCTCGCCCCGCTCGGCGCGCCGGTCGGGGTGGCGAGCGCGATCTGGCCGCACGGCCGGTGGCGGTTCGAGTTCCACGGCCGCACCGACCACGCGGGCACCACCGCGCTCAACGACCGCAAGGACGCGATGCTGCCGTTCGCCGCCGCCGTGCTCGCCGCCCGCGAGGCCGCCCGGCAGCACGGCGTGGTCGCCACCTTCGGCAAGGTGCGGGTCGAGCCCGGCAACGCCAACGCGATCCCGGGCCGGGTCACCGCCTGGCTCGACGCGCGGGGCGCGGACGAGGCCGCGGTGCGCCGCCTCGTCGCCGAGCTCGCCGACGGCCACGAGGTGACCTGCGAGTCGTGGATCCCGCTCGTCGCCTTCGACGTGGCGCTGCGCGACCGGGTCGCCTGGGTGGCCGGGCAGGCCCTCGCCGAGGCCGGCCGGGCGGACGGGGCCGCCACCGGGGAGAACGGCAGGCGGCCGGGCCGGGGCGGCGGGAAGGCGGCCGGGAACGGGGCCGCCCGCGGCGGCCGTGCCGTACCGGTGCTGCCCACCGGGGCCGGGCACGACGCGGGCATCCTCGCCGCGGCCGGGATCCCCAGCGCGATGCTGTTCGTGCGCAACCCCACCGGGGTGTCCCACTCGCCGGAGGAGCACGCCGAGCCCGCCGACTGCGAGCTCGGCGTGGTCGCGCTCGCCGCGGTGCTGGAGGACCTCTGCACGGGAGGGGGCACGCGGCGGACGGGGGCGTGACCGGCGACCGGCGGGGGAGGAGCGGGGTGAGGTGATGTGGAGGTGAGCGGCGACATGAGCGTCCCCACGCCGGACGGCGCGCAGCGGTACTGGTGCGAGCTCGCCTGGCTGCCGCAGGGCGAGGTGGCCGAGGGCGTGCTCGTGCACGTCGAGGGCGACCGCATCGCCGACGTCGTGCCGGGCGTCCCCGCACCGCCGGACGCGGTACGGCTCGCCGGGCTCACCCTGCCCGGGCTCGCCAACGTGCACTCGCACGCGTTCCACCGCGCGCTGCGCGGCCGGGTCCAGCCCGGCCCCGGCGCGCCCGCCGCCGACGAGGCCGGGGACTTCTGGGGCTGGCGGGAGCGCATGTACGAGCTCGCCGCCGTGCTCGACCCCGACGCCTACCTCGCGCTCGCCCGCGCCGTGTACGCCGAGATGGCGCTGGCCGGGATCACCTGCGTGGGCGAGTTCCACTACCTGCACCACGGCCCGGACGGCGTGCCGTACCAGGACCCGAACATCATGGGCCACGCGCTCATCCAGGCCGCCCGGGACGCGGGGCTGCGCATCGCGCTGCTCGACACCTGCTACCTCACCGGCGGCATCGGCATCCGGCTCGTCGGCCCGCAGCTGCGGTTCGGCGACGGCGACGCCGACCGGTGGGCGGCCCGGGCCGAGGAGCTCGCCGCCGCCTACGCCGACGCCCCGGACGTGGTGATCGGCGCGGCCGTGCACTCGGTGCGCGCCGTGCCCGCCGAGCAGATGCCGGTGGTCGCCGAGTTCGCGAACCGGCACGCGGCGCCGATCCACGTGCACCTCGCCGAGCAGCGCGCCGAGGTCGAGGCCTGCGTGGAGGCCTACTGCGCCACCCCGGCCCAGGTGCTCTACGACCGCGGGGTGCTCGGCCCGCGCGCCACCGCGGTGCACGCCACCCACCTGTCCGACGTGGACATCGCGCTGCTCGGCGGCTGCACCGCACACGTGTGCCTGTGCCCCACCACCGAGCGGGACCTCGCCGACGGCATCGGGCCGGGCCGCCGCCTCGCCGACGCGGGCTGCCCGATCACCCTCGGCTCGGACAGCCACGCGGTGATCGACCTGTTCCAGGAGGCGCGGGAGGCCGAGTACGGCGAGCGGGCCACCACCGGCCACCGTGGGCACTGGGGCGTCGCCGACCTGATCGGCATGCTCACCGTGGCCGGCAACGCGTCGCTCGGCTTCCCCGGGGCCGGGCTGCTGCTCGCCGGGGCGCGGGCGGATCTGGTGTCGGTGCGGCTCGACACCCCGCGCACCTCGGGCGCCACCCCGCGGACTGCGGCCGCAACCGTGGTGTACGCGGCCACCGCGGCCGACGTGCACTCGGTCGTCTCCGGCGGCCGCCGCATCGTGGCCGACGGCGAGCACGTGCTCGGCGACGCGGGCGCGCTGCTGCGCGAGGCGATCGCGGCGATCGACCGCACGGCGGAGGCCGGGCGGTGAGCGGGTCGGTGCTGATCGACCGGATCGGCCTGCTGCTGTTCGCCGACCCGGAGCGCGAGGAGCTCGCCGACGCCGCGCTCGTCATCGAGGGGGAGCGGGTGGCGTGGGTCGGCCGGGCGGCCGACGCCCCGGCCGCGGACCGCCGCGTCGACGCCGACGGCCGCGCCGTGCTCCCCGGGTTCGTCGACAGCCACACCCACCTGGTGTTCGCCGGGGACCGGGCCGCCGAGTTCGCCGCCCGCATGGCGGGCGAGCCGTACCGGGCGGGCGGCATCCGCAGCACGGTCGCGGCCACCCGGGCGGCATCCGACGCCCGCCTCGCCGAGCAGGCCGGGCGGCGCGCCGCCGAGCTGCTCGCCCAGGGCACCACCACCTTCGAGATCAAGAGCGGGTACGGGCTCACCGTCGCGGACGAGCGCCGCTGCCTGCGGATCGCCCGCGCGTTCACCCCGGAGACCACGTTCCTCGGCGCCCACGTGGTGCCGGAGGGCGCCGACGCGGACGCCTACGTCGCGCTGGTGGCCGGGCCGATGCTCGAGGCGTGCGCGCCGTACGCCCGGTGGGTGGACGTGTTCTGCGAGCCCGGCCTGCCCGGCGCGTTCGACGGCGACCAGGCCCGGGCCGTGCTCGCCGCGGGACTGCGGGCCGGGCTCGGCGCCCGGGTGCACGCCGGGCAGTTCGCCGAAGGGCCGGGGGTACGGCTCGCCTGCGAGCTCGGCGCCGCCTCGGCCGACCACTGCACCCACCTGTCCGACGCCGACGTGGCCGCGCTCGCCGACTCCGGCGTGGTCGCCACCCTCCTCCCCGGGGCGGAGTTCGGCACCCGCTCGCCGTACCCGGACGCCCGCCGCCTGCTCGACGCCGGGGTCACCGTGGCGCTCGCCACCGACTGCAACCCGGGCTCGTCGTACACCTCGTCGATGCCGTTCTGCATCGCGCTCGCGGTCCGCGAGATGCGGATGACGCCGCTGGAGGCGGTGCGGGCCGCCACCCGCGGCGGGGCGGCCGCGCTGCGCCGCGACGACGTCGGCACGCTGCGGCCGGGGGCCCGCGCCGACCTGGTGGTGCTGGAGGCGCCCTCGCATGTGCACCTCGCCTACCGGCCCGGGGTGCCGCTCGTGGCCCAGGTGTGGCGGGCCGGGACCCGCGTGGCCTGAGCGGTTAACGAGCCGTTGATTTCCCGGAAACCGGCCGTTAATGACCGCGCCGCCCCGCGGAGCGCGGCCCGGAAGGCGCGCATCCTCCTCCGGGAGGATTCCAGAACCGTTCTCCGGTCGTATTTCTCCCGGGAATCTTTGCCGCGGGCCGGACGTTGTCGGGGCAAGTGACAAAGGCGCGGCGGAAGAGGTGCCAACGCATGGCTACGGGGAATCGCGTGCAGGACAACCTGGCTGGGGACCGGGACCTGCTGGGGACCTACCTCGCCGAAATCGGGCGGGTCCCGCTGCTCACCGCCGAGGAGGAGGTCGAGCTCGCCAAGCGCATCGAGGCCGGGCTCTACGCGGAGCAGCTGCTCGACGGGCCGGCGCCGCCGGCGGGCGAGAGCCGTACCCTCACGTCGGACGCGACCGACGAGGAGCTGGAACGCATCGCCATATCGGGCCGCCGCGCCAAGGACGAGTTCATCCAGGCGAACCTGCGCCTGGTGGTGGCCGTCGCGCGCAAGTACTCCGGACGGGGGATGCCGCTCATCGACCTCATCCAGGAGGGAAATCTCGGCCTGGTGCGGGCCGTGGAGAAATTCGATTACCGGCGCGGCTACAAATTCTCCACCTACGCCACCTGGTGGATCCGGCAGGCGGTGGGCCGGGCGATCCACGAGCAGGCCCGGCCGGTGCGGCTGCCCACCCACGCCGGCGAGCAGATGACCCGGCTGATGCGGGTGCGCCGGGACATGCTCGCCGAGCTCGACATCGAGCCGACCGACGAGGACCTCGCCGAGGAGCTCGACCTGCCGCTGGAGCGGGTGCAGGAGCTGCGCCGGTGGGCGTCCGACCCGATCTCGCTGCAGCTCGGCGTGGGGGACGAGGACGAGACCGAGCTCGGCGACATGATCGCGGACGACTCGTGGGCCGACCCCGAGCAGCAGGCGATCTCCACGATCGAGCGGGAGCGGCTGGAGGAGTGGCTCACCGGCCTGGAGGGCCGCACCCGGGAGATGCTGCGCTGGCGGTACGGCCTCGTCGACGGCCGCGAGCACACGCTCACCGAGGTGGGCGAACGGTACGGCATCGGCCGCGACCGGGCCCGCCGCATCGAGCGCGACGCCCTCGCGCGGCTGCGCAAGCTCGCCGCCGCCTGAGCGGCCGCCGCGGAGCCCGGCCGGGCGCCGGATGCGCCCGGCCCCGCCGGACCGGCCCCGCACCGACCAGCGAGCCGGTCACCGCCCCGGCGTCCGGCCCGGCCCTCCGATCCTCACCATCCGGCCCACCCTGTCCGAACCTCCGTCCGACCCTCCTTAACCGACCCGCTCTGTCCGGCCCTCCCCATCCGCTCGATCCGCATCCCGTCGCCGGATCTCACCGCCGGGAGACTCCGGCGGTGCGGCCCGTGCCGCCGGAAACCCAAATGAAACACGGGTGCGGTGAGTTTCACACCTGCGAAACACATCAGGTCACGAGCTGAAACGGCGGAAGAACACGCTGTCGCCGGACGGGTCGAGCGGCGTCCGGCAAACGGCGTCCGGCAGCGGGTCGCGTACCGGCGGGGTGCGGCGTTCGGCCCGGTCCTATCAGTGCGTCAGCCGGTCAACGTCGCCCTGCGCGAAGAGCACTGGTACCGCGATAGCCGGCCATATGCCACACGTGAGGAGGGTCGGATCGGATGGAGATCGATACCGGCAGTACCGCCTGGGTGATCATGGCAGCCGCGCTCGTGCTGCTGATGACGCCGGGCCTTTCGCTCTTCTACGGGGGGATGACGAGGGCGAAGGGCGTCCTGAACATGATGATGATGTCGTTCGTCAGCATCATCGTCGTGACCGTCCTGTGGGTGCTCTACGGTTACTCGCTCGCGTTCGACGAGTCGGGTAACTCCGCCCTCAACACCATCATCGGCGGGCTGGACAACATCGGCCTTGCGGGGCTGCACGAGACCGCCACCGCTGACGACGGCACGGGCATTCCGTACCTCGTGTTCAGCGCGTTCCAGCTCACCTTCGCCATCATCACCGTCGCGCTGATCAGCGGTGCGATCGCCGACCGGGCCAAGTTCGGCGCCTGGGTGGCGTTCGCCGCGCTGTGGGCGACGCTCGTCTACTTCCCCGTCGCCCACTGGGTCTGGGGCGGCGGCTGGCTGGGCAGCCTCGGCATCATGGACTTCGCCGGCGGCACGGTGGTCCACATCAACGCCGGTGCGGCCGCGCTCGCGCTCGCGCTCGTGGTGGGCAGGCGGCACGGCTGGCCCAAGGAGCGGATGCGTCCGCACAACCTGCCGCTCGTGCTGCTCGGCGCGGCCCTGCTGTGGTTCGGCTGGTTCGGCTTCAACGCCGGCTCCGAGCTCGGCGTCGACATGACCACCGCGCTCGCCTTCATGAACACCCAGATCGCGACCGCGATCGCCGCGGGCGGCTGGATCGTCGTGGAGAAGCTGCGGGACGGCCACTCCACCAGCCTCGGCGTCGCCTCCGGCGCCGTCGCGGGCCTGGTCGCCATCACCCCCTCGTGTGCCTTCGTGGACACGCTCGGCGCCGCGATCATCGGCCTGCTCGCCGGTGTGCTCTGCGCCTACGCGGTCGGCCTGAAGTACAAGCTCGGCTACGACGACTCCCTCGACGTCGTGGGCGTGCACCTGGTCGGCGGCCTGATCGGCTCGGTCGCCCTCGGCTTCGTCGCCGCCTACCCCGGTGACGGCCAGAACCCGGGCCTGTTCTACGGCGGCGGCGTGAGCCAGCTCGGCCTCCAGGTCCTCGGGCCGGTCGTGGTCATGATCTACTCGTTCGTGGTCGCCTGGATCCTGGCCAAGATCATCGACAAGGTGATGGGCTTCCGGATCCCCGAGGACGCCGAGATCACCGGCATCGACATCACCACCCACGCCGAGACCGGCTACGACCTCGGCACCATCCACGCCTCGGGCGTGGCCGCCAGCAACGGCCCGGTCACCCTGCCGGCCGCGCAGCCGAGTGAGAAGAAGGTGGACGCATGAGGCTCATCACCGCGATCATCAAGCCGTTCAAGCTCGACGACGTCAAGGCGGCGCTGGAGCAGGCCGGCGTCAAGGGCATGACGGTGAGCGAGGCGAGCGGGTACGGCCGGCAGCGCGGCCACACCGAGGTCTACCGCGGCGCCGAGTACCAGGTGGACCTGGTGCCCAAGGTCCGGGTCGAGGTCCTCGTCGAGGAGGACGACCACGAGGAGGTCCTCGACGCCATCGTCAAGGCCGCCCACACCGGCAAGATCGGCGACGGCAAGGTCTGGTCGGTGCCGGTCGACACGGTGGTCCGCGTGCGGACCGGCGAACGCGGACCGGAGGCCCTGTAGCCGGATGAGGAGAGGCGAGCCCTTGTCGCGCGCACGCTCGTACGCCGCGGCCCGCAAGGAACGGACCGCGGACATCGACCGCTGGCTCACCGACCTGTTCCGCGCCGCGACCGCGCGGCCGTACGGTCGGGAGGGCCGGGGCGTGGCGCCCGGCAGGGGCGCGCCGGACCGCTTCGACGAGCGCGGCGCGGCCGCCCACGCGGGCGGCGGCGTCGCGCTCGTCGCCGTCGGCAGCCTGGGGCGGGGCGAGCTCGCCCCGGGCAGCGACCTCGACCTCGTCCTGCTCCACGACGGGCGGGACGACATCGGCCGCATCGCCGATCGCATCTGGTATCCGATCTGGGACTCGGGGGTGGGCCTCGACCACTCGGTGCGCACCCCGGACGAGGCCGCCAAGGTGGCCCGCGAGGACCTCAAGGCGGTGCTCGGCCTCATCCAGGCCCGGCACATCGCCGGGGACCCCGAGCTCACCCGCGCGGTGCGCGAGGTGGTGCTCGCCGAGTGGCGGGCCGACGCCCGCAACCGGCTCGCCGAGCTGCGCGAGGCCGCGGACAAGCGCGCCGAGGCCGGCGGCGAGCTGGCGTTCCTCCTCGAACCCGACCTGATGGACTCCCGCGGCGGGCTGCGCGACGTGCAGGCGATGCAGGCGGTCGCCGCCGCGTGGGTCGCCTCCGCGCCCGGGCCGCGGGTGCGCGAGGCCTACGAGCTGCTCCTCGACATCCGGCACGCGCTTCACCTGGTCACCGCGCGCGGCAGCGACCGGCTGGTGCTCCAGGAGCAGGACGCGGTCGCCGCCGCGCTCGGCCTGCTCGACGCCGAGGCGCTGATGCGCCGGGTCGCCGAGGCCGGCCGTACCATCGCGCACGCCCTCGACGGCACCTGGCGCACCGTGGACCGGCTGCTCAACGGTCCCGCCCCGCGCGGGCGCCGCCCGCTCGCCGACGGCGTGGTGGAGCACGGCGGCGAGGTCGTGCTCGCCCGCGGGGTCAACCCGCGCCACGACCCGGTGCTCGTGCTGCGGGCCGCCGCCGCGGCCGCCGAGGCCGGGCTGCCGCTCAGCCCTGCCGCGGTCGCCACGCTCGCCGCGCAGTCGCCGCCGATGCCGGTGCCGTGGCCCACCGAGGCCCGGGACGCGCTCGTCGCGCTGCTCGGCGCCGGGCGCGCCGCGGTGCCGGTGTGGGAGGAGCTCGACCAGGCCGGCATCATCGTCCGGCTCATCCCCGACTGGGAGCGGGTACGGCACCGCCCGCAGCGCAATCCGGTGCACCGCTACACCGTGGACCGGCACCTGATCGAGACCGCGGCGGGCGCGGCGTCGTTCACCCGCGAGGTCTCCCGGCCCGACCTGCTGCTCATCGCGGCGCTGCTGCACGACATCGGCAAGGGCTGGCCGGGCGACCACTCGGTCACCGGCGAGATCGTCGCCCGGGACATCGGCGCCCGCATGGGGCTGCCGCCCGCCGACGTCGACGTGCTCGCCACCGTGGTCCGCCACCACCTGCTGCTGCCGGAGACCGCGACCCGCCGCGACCTCGACGACCCGGTGACGATCCAGCGGGTCGCCGAGGCGGTCGGCTCCCGCGAGGTGCTCGAGCTGCTCGCCGCGCTCGCCGTCGCCGACGGACACGCCACCGGGCCGGCCGCGTGGAACTCGTGGAAGGCCGGGCTCGTCGCCGACCTGGTGCGCCGGGTCCGCTCGGTGCTGTCCGGCACCCCGCCGCCGCCCGCGCCCACGCTCTCCCCGGAGCAGGCGGCGCTCGCCCGGCACGGCGGCGGCGCGGTGCGCGTGGTCGGCGGGTCGGTCACCGTGGTCGCGCCGGACCGGCCCGGGCTGCTGTGGCGCGCGGCCGGGGTGCTCGCCGCGCACCGGCTCGTGGTGCGCTCCGCGTCGGCCGCCTCGGCCGGATCCACCGCGGTGATCGAGTTCTCCGTGGTGCCCGAGTACGGCTCGCCGCCGGACCCGGCGACGCTCGAGGCCGACCTGCGGCTCGTGCTCGCCGGGCGGCTCGACATCGAGCAGCGGCTCGCCCGCCGGACCCGGTCGCTGCGCCCGCCCCGGGTGCCGGTGGCGCCGCCGCGGGTGACCATCGTCGACGACGCGTCCAGCACCGCCACCGTGATCGAGGTGCGCGCGCACGACCGGCCGGGGCTGCTGTGGCGGATCGGCCGGGCGTTCGGCGAGTGCGCCCTCGACGTGCGGGCGGCCCGGGTGGAGACCCTCGGCGCCGAGGCGGTCGACGTCTTCTATGTGGTGGACCGGGCGGGGCGGCCGATCACCGACGAGGCCCAGCGGGCGCTGGTGCGGGAGCGGGTGCTCGCCGCGCTGCGCTGACGCGGCGCGCCCGGCCCCGGCGGATCCGCCCGTTTCATGCCCGTTGGTAATAGGCCGGTCCGGGAGCGGGTTTCCCGCCTAGCATCGGTGGCCCGTGCGCTGGCCCGCCGGGGTTTCGGCGTGCCCGCCGCGCCGCCCGCGCGCCGGCCCGGACCACGCGTCCTCAAGATCCGAGGTGAGACAGATGACCGCCAGGCCTTCGCACCCGGCGCCGGCCGTACCGGCCGGGCGGCGGTGGCTCGCCGTACCGGCGCATCCCCCCGATGCCCGGCGGCCGGCATCCGCGGGAGGGGATCGATGACCGGACTGAGCACGGCGGCCCGCCGGTTCGACTGGCTCGTCACCGAGTTCGTCCGGGAGACGCCCGGGGTCGCCCACGCGATCGTGGTCTCCTCGGACGGGCTGCCGCTCGCGGGCTCGGACGGGTTCCCCGCCGACCGGGCCGACCAGCTCGCCGCGGTCGCCGCCGGCCTGCAGGCCCTCACCGGCGGCGCGGCCCAGGTGTTCGACGGCGGGCCGGTCCGGCAGACCGTCGTGGAGATGGAGGCCGGCCTGCTGCTGCTCACCGCGATCGCCGACGGGTCCTGCCTCGCCGTGCTCGCGTCCCGCAGCTGCGATCTGGGGCTGGTCGCCTACAACATGACGCTGCTGAGCGACCGGGCGGGCAAGGCGCTCACCCCCGCCCTGCGCGCGGAGCTGCGCGCGGCGCGGACCCGGTGAGCCGGACCGGATGACGGTCCGCCGCCACCCGGTGGGCGGGCCCGGCGGCGCCGGGGCGTCGCCGATCGGTTGCCTCGTCGTTACCGGCCGCCGATCCGGCCCGCGATACGATCATGCGGTGGAGACGCTCGTCTCGTCCGCGGCCGTCGTCACCGATGATCCGTCCGCGCCGACCACGGACCCGCGCGGGCCCATGCCGGGCCGCCGGGGCGGGCCGGCGGGCGGTGTCGTCCGGTGCGCTCTGTGGCTGAGATCTCCGTCGCGGATCCCGCGCCGACCGCAGCGCCGGATCCCGTCATGGAACTCCGCGCCGCCCCGGGTTCCGTCCGGTCGGCGGGCGGCCGTCGCTCGTTCTGCTCGAAAGGGTATGCAGTGGACTTCGGAGGCTCCGGCCCTTACGGCCGGCAGGGCGCAGCACCCGCCCTCACCTCGACGAAGATCGTCGTGGCCGGGGGCTTCGGCGTGGGCAAGACGACGTTCGTCGGCGCGGTGTCGGAAATCCTCCCGCTGACGACCGAGGCGGTGATGACCGACGCCAGCGTCGGGATCGACGACCTGGCGCTGACGCCGAACAAGACGACCACCACGGTCGCGATGGACTTCGGGCGGGTGTCGCTCGACCGGGACCTGATCCTCTACCTGTTCGGCACGCCCGGTCAGCACCGGTTCTGGTTCATGTGGGACGACCTGGTGCGCGGCGCCATCGGGGCCGTGGTGCTGGTCGACACCCGCCGCCTCGCCGACTGCTTCCCGGCGATCGACTACTTCGAGGAGGCGCGGCTCCCGTTCATCGTCGCGATCAACGGCTGGGACGGCCAGTTCCCGCACGGCGAGGAGGAGGTGCGCGAGGCGCTCACCCTCGCCCCGTACGTGCCCATCGTGCGCACCGACGCCCGCAACCGCGAGGCCGTGAAGGCGACCCTGATCGCGCTGGTGGAGCACGCGCTCGCGGTGCGCACCCGGTACTGACCGTCCGCCCCGCCCGGCGGGGTGGCGCCGGAAACCGGGCGCGCGCCCCGGCGAGATCGGGTACGCCATATATACGTGCGTCCTCCCGCCCCGCCGAGCGCGCGGCACGACCGCGCCCGGGCCGCGGCCTGCGCCGCGGCCGGTCTCGCCCTCGTCCTCACCGCGTGCGTCCCGGGCCGCGGCGGCGCCGTACCGGGGGTGGACCGCCCAGGCGCCGGTGAGCCGGAGCGCGCCCGGCGGCTGTCGGTGGCCATCCGGCACGGCCTCACGCCGCCGGACCTGGCGCGCACCGCCTCCGCCGCGCTCGGCGTCGAGCTACGGCTGCGCGGCCACGACCGCGGCGCGGACGTGGCCGCCCGGATCGCCCGCGCCGCCGCCGCGACGGCCACCGCCGGCGACGCGGGCGCGGACGGCGTCGACGTGGCCGTCGTCCCCGGCCACCACGCCCAGGCGCTCGGCCGGGCTGCTGGAGCCGCTGCGCCCCGAGCTGATCCCGAACCTCGCCAACCTGCACCCCGAGGCCGCCCGGCTGCCCCACGACCGGGGCAACCGCTTCTCGGTCCCGTACGCCTGGGGGACGACCGGCATCTGCTACCGCGCGGATCTGGTGCGGCGCCCGCCCACGAGCTGGACCGACCTGCTCGACCCGCCGCGGTGGGCGCGCGGCCGGGTGACGATGATGACCGGCGACCGCGCGCTCGCCCTCCCGGCGCTCAAGGCGCTCGGCTACTCGATCAACACGGCCGACGAGGCGGGGCTCGCCGCGGCCGCCCGCAGGCTGCTCGCGGCGAAGCGCACCCTGCTCGCCTACGACGACCTCACCGCGGGCGAGCGCCTGCTGCGCGGCGAGGCGGTGCTCGCCCAGACCCGGGACGGGGCGTGCCCGACCGGCGAGCCGCGCATCCGGTTCGCGGTGCCGCGGGAGGGCGGCGACCTGTGGACCGAGACGATGGTGATCCCGCGCGGGTCCCGCGACCCGGAGGCCGCGCACGCGTTCATCGACCACGTGCTCACCCCGGAGGTGCACGCCCGGGTGCCGCTGCACACCGGCTACAAGGTGCCGAACCGGCCCGCGATGGAGCGGGCCCTGGCGCGGGGCGCCGACCGGCCGCAGCTCCGCATGAGCCCGGCCGACCTGCTGCGCCACGAGCCGCTGGTGGACCTGGGCGAGGACGCGGCCAAGTACGCCCGGCTCGCCGTACGGGTGGCCGAGGGCTGACCTGGCAAGCGGCCGGATCGCCGCAGGATCGCCGTCCGGCAAGCGCCCGGTTACGAGTAGGTCATGCATGGGGCGGCTGGGTCGGCCCAACATGTAGGGTGCCGATGTGAAATTTGGCAGTATGCCCGCTTTGGTGTCGTTGTCGGCGCCAAGCTCGGTTGGCCGATCTGGCGGGGGTGTGTTCCAATTACCCTCGCCTGCATCACGTCACGGACGTCCCGTACGTCTCGCGAGTGACCGCGCAAGCGACACGGCCGGGCGTGCGTCGGGCCCGGCGAGAGGGTGCGACAGCCAGTGAGGAAGACCGACCCCCAGGGTGGCCGCGGCTCCGCGAGCGATGCCTCGCGGGTGCCGCGCGGTGCGGGCACCGGCGGTCGTCGTCGCCTGCGCGGCAGGCGGGTCGGTACCCGGCTGGCCACCCTGATCCTGCTGCCCACGGTGGTGGCGGTGCTCGTCGCCGTGGTGCAGCCGGTCGGCGCGGTCACCGCGTGGGCCGACCAGCGGCGGCTCGCCGAGATCGCCGCTCTCACCGAACGGCTCGGCACGCTCGCGCACGAGACCGGTGCCGAGCGCACCCTCACCGCCTGGTACCTCGCCGACCCCACCTCCGCCCGGCGGGAGCGCGTCGCGGAGCAGCGCGCCCGGGTGGACGCCGCGGCACGGCGGGTCACGGCCCTGCTCGCGCCCCTCGAGGCCGGCGGTGACCCGCGGCTCGGCCGCAAGGCGAAGGCGGTGCGGGAACGCCTGGCGGGCATCGAGACCCTGCGGGCCGAGGCCTTCCGCGACGGCGCTGAGCCGCGCATCGCCCTCGACGGCTACCGCCCCGTGGTCGACGCGTTCCTCGCGCTCGCCGACGAGCTCGGCCGGTACGGCGACGCCGACCTCGGCGGGGACGCCGTCGCGCTCGGTGCGCTGAGCCGCGCCAAGGAGGAGCTCTCCCGGCAGATCGGCGGCCTCCTCGTCGCCGTGGCGGCGGACCGGTTCGACGCCGAGGCGAAGTCGGCGTTCCTCGTCGCCCGGGAGCGGGAGCTGGCCGAGACGGCCCTGTTCCAGAGCGAGGCGAGCGCCGCCACCCTGGCCCGGTACCACCGGGCGGTCGGTGGCGAGCGGGTGGCCGAGACCGACCGGATCCGCGGCCTGGTCAGCGCGGACGGCCGCGACCTGGACGAGATCGCCCCCGACGGCGGCGACGACGCCCGCCACTGGTACGAGAACGCCACCGCCGTGCTCGAGCAGCTCCGCACGGTGGAACGCGACCTCGCCGGCGACCTCGCCGGCCGGGCCGCCGACCTGCGCGACCGGGCGCGCACCCGCGCCCTCGTCGCCGGCGGCGGCTGCGCGCTGCTGCTCGCGCTGGCGCTGCTGATCACCGGCCTCGTCGCCGCCTCCCTCGCCCGCCCGCTGCGGCGGCTGCACGCCGCGGCCGTGGGGGCCACCGGCGACCGGCCGGGCACCGCCGCGCCCGAGCCCGCGTCCCCGGACTCGGCGGACGGCGGCGAGATCGGCGAGCTCACGCGGGCCTTCGACGAGCTGCACCGGGAGACGGCACGGCTCGCCGCCGAGCAGGAGCGGCTCCGCGGCGACGTCGCCGCGCTGCTCGGCGACCTGTCCCGCCGCGCCGCGGAGACGGCCGAGCACCAGCGCCTGCTCCTCGCCGAGCTGGAGCGGGGCGAGTACGACGAGCGGCGGCTCGGCGCCCTGGTACGGCTCGGCCGCCTCGCCGACCGCATGCGGCGCACCGGCGAGAACCTGCTGCTCGCCACCGGCCAGGAGCCGCCGGCCCCGACCGGCCGCCCGGCCCCGCTGACCCAGGTGGTGCGCGCCGCGCTCGCCCAGGTGGCCGACGGCGAGCGCGTGATCGTGCACGTGCGGCACGACCCCGTCGTGGCGGGCGAGGCCGTCCGGGACGTGACCCACCTCCTCGCCGAGCTGGCCGAAAGCGCCCTCGCCGCGGGCGCGACCCCGGTCATCGTGACCTCCAGCGCGGGGGAGAGCGGCGGCGTGCTGCTGTCGGTGAGCGACCACGGCCCCGGGATGACCGACGAGGAGCTCGCCGCGGCGAACGCCGCGCTCGCCGCCGCCCCTGAGGCGGACGGCGCCGTGCCGCGGCACCTCGGCCTCGCCGCCGCCGGCCGCCTGGCCCGGCGGCACGGCATCCAGGTGCGGCTCCGGCGGCGCGAGGAGGGCGGCGTCGGCGCGATGGTGCTGCTGCCCGACGCCCTGCTCTCGGCCGGACCTGCGTCCGGCATGGGGCTCTCGGCCGGACCTGCGTCCGGCATGGGGCTCTCGGCCGGACCTGCGTCCGGCATGGGGCTCTCGGCCGGACCCGCGTCCGGTGTGGCGCTCCCCGCCGGAAACCCGCCGGGCGCCGGCCTCTTCGGCGCACCGTACGGAACGGGCGCCCACGGCGGGACCGTTCCGCGGGCGGACGCCCACGGCGACGGAGGCCGGCCGTCCGGGCCCGACGTCCATACGGCGGCCCCCGTCGACACCCCCTGGCCGGGCAGCCTGCCCCCGCCCGGGAGCGCCACCGGCGGCGACACCGCGAGCGGCGCCGGGCGCGCCGCATTCCCGGCGGCGGCCCTCGCCAGGGACGAAGACCTCCGGGACCCCCAGCGGCGGCAGGAGCCCTGGGACCCGTGGAAACCGCGGTCGCCCGCGGGCGCCGGGACCGGTGTCCCGCCGGCGGCCGAGCGAGCCACCCCGGCCGGCGGTGCGGAGTATCTCCCGATCTTCGCCTCGGTCGAGTCCGAGTGGTTCAGGCGTGCCGGCCGTCCCGCCCCGGCGGGCGGCGCATCAGCGGAGGAGGAGATCGTCGTGGTTCAAGGGGAGGAGGGCGGACGCGCCGCCCGCCGCGCCGGAGGGTGGTCGTCACCCGCCGACGCCGGCTGGCGCGCGGCGCAGGCGATCGGCAACCCGGTGGCGGACGGCGTGACCGACGCCGGGCTGCCCAAGCGCGTGCCGAGGGCGAACCTCGTCCCCGGATCGGTGGGCACGGACGCCACATCCCGGCGGTACCCGGCGCCGGCCCTGTCACCCGAGGGCGTGCGCGACCGGCTCGCCGGATTCCAGCAGGGGGTCCGGCAGGGTCGCGCTGCGGCCCGCGGGCTGCGCAACCAGGAACAGGCCCATCCGGGCGGCATGCCCGGTGTCGATGGTTACAAGGAGGACCCGTGAGGGAGATGAGCCAGGCCGCACGCGGCATCAACTGGCTGATCACGGATTTCGTGAACAACACGCCCGGAGTGGCGCACGCGGTGGTCGTCTCGTCCGACGGCCTGCCGCTGGCGTACTCGGAGGGCTTCCCGAAGGATCGGGCCGACCAGCTCGCGGCCGTCGCCGCGGGTCTGATCAGCCTGACCCAGGGCGCGTCCCGGGTCTTCGAGGGCGGCATGGTCACCCAGACCGTCGTGGAGATGCAGCGCGGGCTGCTCCTGATCATGTCGATCAGCGACGGCTCCTGCCTGGCGGTGCTCGCCGCCTCCGACTGCGACATGGGTCTGGTCGCCTACCAGATGACGCTGCTCGTGGACCGTGCCGGTCAGGTCCTCACCCCCGCGGTGCGCGCGGAGCTGCAGGCGTCGCAGCCGCGGTGATGCCCGCATGAGCAGGACATCGGGGAACGACGCCGTCGTTAGGAGGACGCCGTGGCCGAACACGGTTGGGGCGGTGCGGGCGGCCCGCTGAGCGGTGGATCGCCCTACGCGCCGCAGGACGCAGGTGCCGGGTACTCCGCCGGGGCCGCCCCGAATCCGGGAACGCCCATGGAGTCCAGTTCGCTGGTCCGGCCGTACACGGTGACCGGCGGCCGCACGTCCCCGCGCATGAACCTGGCGTTGGAGGCCCTGGTGTCCACCGCGATGACGGTGCATCAGGATGTGTCGTCGTTTACGCCGGAGTATCAGGCGATCATGTCGCTGTGCCGGCAGGTGCGTTCGGTGGCGGAGGTCTCCGCCCTGTTGCGCATCCCGCTCGGGGTGGCACGGATCCTGATCGCCGATATGGCGGCCGAGGGCTTGGTGCACGTGCATCAGCAACATCTCGATGCCGGCAAGCCCGATGTGAACTTGCTGGAGAGGGTGCTCAGTGGACTTCGCAGGCTCTAGGTCAGGCACATCAGGAGCGCTGACCTCGACGAAGATCGTCGTCGCCGGCGGATTCGGCGTGGGAAAGACGACCTTCGTCGGCGCCGTTTCGGAGATCATGCCGCTCACCACCGAGGCGGTGATGACCGACGCCTCGGTCGGGATCGATGACATCGGCCTGACTCCGCACAAGACGACCACCACGGTCGCGATGGACTTCGGCCGGGTGTCGCTCGACCGGGACCTGATCCTCTACCTGTTCGGCACGCCCGGTCAGCACCGGTTCTGGTTCATGTGGGACGACCTGGTGCGCGGCGCGATCGGCGCGGTGGTGCTGGTCGACACCCGCCGCCTCGCCGACAGCTTCCCGGCGATCGACTACTTCGAGGAGGCGCGCCTCCCGTTCATCGTCGCGATCAACGGGTGGGACGGCCAGTTCCCGCACAGCGAGGAGGAGGTGCGCGAGGCGCTCGCGCTGACCCCGGCGGTCCCGATCGTCCGCACCGACGCCCGCGCCCGCCAGGCGGTCAAGGAGACCCTCATCACCCTGGTCGAGCACGCGCTCGCCATGCGCACCGCGGCGCACGGCTGGGGGCGCTGAGCCGTACCGGAGCGGCATGGGTACGGCCGGGCGGGGCGTGCCCGAGCCGGTGGCCGCCTCGCGTGCCGTGCGGGCCGGCGCGATCCGGCCGGCCCTGGCGACCGGCGGGCCCGCACGCCGTCTCCATGCCCGCCGTGCCCTGGTCACGCCGCGATCCGCGGGCGGGTCGGGTCGGGGATCGCGGGTGGGGCGTCCGGTCGCCGTCCGGCCCGCTTCCCGGTGACCTTGCCGGGCCACGAGAGCGACGGAACCGGGACGCCGCCTCGGAACGCGCGCCCGTGCCGCGCGACGCACCGGCTCGCCACCCAGGGCCTTTCGCATCGCGGGCACCGCGACACCGACGCGAACCATGCGCGCCGGCGGCGTGATCGTTTCACCGACATCCCGGCCACACCCGGCCGCCGCCCGATCCTTGCGATCGCGGCGCCGCGGCGAATCCGGTGCCTCACCGCGCACCGCACGGGGCCGGCGGCCGCCATGCCGCGCCAAGGCGCCCGCCGCCCGTGACGATCCCTCGCCCGCGCCGCGCACGGGGCGGGCGAACCGCACGCCGACCGGTGGAACGCTCGGATCCGCACATCCTTCGGATTCGGCGGACCGCCGGGAGCGTCCGGCGCACACCGGCGGCGTCGTCACCTCCGCCGCGGGCCGCCGGACACCGCGATCACCGGCGCCGTCACCACGGACGCCGCGATCGCACACCGCGCTCCGCCCTCCTGCGGCCACCCCGATCCGGGGCCGGACGCGGTCGCGGGCCCGCCAGGCCCTTAGCTCTCGTATTCGGCTGTCACCCGGTCGCGGCCAGCACCGCGCGAAGGGGGCGGTACGGCACGGCGCGCACGACCGCCTCGCCCACCCGGGACACCGCCGCGGACGACGGGCGGACGTGCCGTACGTCGTGTTCGATCGGCGCGTTCGACCGGTGCGGCGGCGCGCGTCCGCACCGGTGCCCGATCCGGCCCGGTCACTCACGCCGGACCCGGGGCGGCCTCGGCATGGCGCGACCGGTGATCCACCCGCCGCGCGGTCCGGGCGCGATCCGGCGGCGGGGCGATATATGAAAGCCTCACAGCGCCTCCGCGGGCGGTGAGGGCCGTCGGCGTTCCTGACGCCAGGCCGCCGCGCGCTCGCGCGGCGCGGGGCACGCCGTACACGCACGCTGCGACGGCCGCCGTGCAGGCGGTGGCTTTGAAGAGGGCAGCTTATAGCACCCCGCGCCCGCCCCGGGTATCGAGGGGGCCGCCGACCGCGGCGGAGGACGCCGCCGGCCCCGGCACACCTTGTTATATGTCCCTGGTTGAGCCGTTTGTCGGGCCGTGGACCGGTCCACGCTTCGGAGAGTAAGACATCCGTCACGATTGTGCGCATTGCCGCCGCGTCGGGCGGTTGCCGTTCTGTTACCGACGCACTTTGCAATTTGGACCGTTTGAAACCCGCGGTCCTATTGGTCGGTGTAGTCTCGTTATGCTCAAATTGCCCGTGACTTGACGCAGCTATCAGGCGCACAGGACAACCACCTCCCACGAGGGCGAGCCGTCGAGAGGTCGCAACCAGTGAGGACAGCAATAAACGAGGGCACCAGCCCGCCTGAGCAGGAAGCCCCGAATCAGGCGGCTCCGTCGACCGGGAGTCCTCTCGCCCTGCGCAACTGGCGGGTCCGGACGCGACTCATCGCGCTGATCCTCATCCCCACCACCGTCGCCGTTCTGCTCGGCGCGCTTCGGGTCACCACGTCGATCAGCAGCGCCGCCCAGTACGAGCGGGTCAACAACGTGGCGGAGCTGGTCAACAGCCTCGCCACGCTGGCGCATGAGTTCCAGGACGAGCGGGACAAGACGGTCGCGTATATCGCCGCCGGCCGCCCACAGGGCCCGAGCCTGGTGGCCATCCGCAACCAGCAGGACGCCGTGGACGGCGCGGTCACCCAGGTGCGGGCGAAGGCCGGTCCGGCCCGTGACGCCCTCAGCGCCTCCGGCCGCCAGCGTCTGCAGGCGCTGCTCAACCGGCTCAACGACCTCGGCACCCTGCGCAACACCGCGATCGGGACGAAGCTGCCGCCGCTGCCGGCGATGGACCGGTACTCGCTGGTCATCAGCGACATGCTGCAGCTCTACGAGGAGATCCGGCAGGGCAGCACGAACGAAGAGCTCAGCGCCACCGCCTCCGCACTCGGCGCCCTCGCCCGGGCGAAGGAGGAGACCTCCCGGCAGCGCGGCCTGCTCGCCGCGGCGCTCGCCCGGCGGCCCGTGCCGCGGTTCACGCCGATGGAGCTGGACGCGTTCAACTCCGCGGACGCCGGCCAGGACAGCCAGCTCATCGCGTTCGGCCAGTTCGCCACCCTCGCGCAGAGCCAGCTCTACGCCGACACCGTCACCGGTCAGAAGGTCGACCGCGCCGAGGGTCTGAAGGAGCGGGCGAAGTTCCTCACCGACTCGGGACGGCCGCTGCGCCGGCTGGAGTCGGCCAACACGGCGCGCGACGCCGAGCTCTGGTACGACGCCATGACCGACACGGTCGACCGGATGCACCGGGTCGAGAACGAGCTCATCAAGCAGATCATCACCAAGAGTGACGAACTGCAGGGCGCCGACCAGGGCTTCGCGGCCCTCAACGTGATCCTCGTCGCGGGCCTGTTGATCCTCGTCCTCATCGTCACCTCGGTCGTGGCGCGCTCGCTGGTGCGCCCGCTGCGCCGGCTGCGGGCCGAGGCCCTCGACATCGCGGGCAACCGGCTGCCCGCCATGGTCGCCCGGCTGCGGGAGGCCGACGCCGCCCCCGCGAACATCGCCGCCGAGGTCAAGCCGATCAGCGTGGCCTCCAGCGACGAGATCGGCGAGGTGGCGCGGGCGTTCGACGAGGTCCACCGCGAGGCGGTCCGCCTGGCGGGCGACGAGGCCGCGCTGCGCAGCAACATCAGCGCGATGTTCGTCAACCTCTCGCGCCGTACGCAGACGCTGGTCGAGCGCCAGATCAGCCTGATCGACAGCCTCGAGCAGGGCGAGCAGGACGAGCAGCGACTCGCCAACCTGTTCAAGCTCGACCACCTCGCCACCCGAATGCGGCGTAACTCCGAGAACCTCCTGGTTCTCGCCGGCCAGGAGCCGGCCCGCCGGTGGAGCCAGCCGGTGCCGCTGGTGGACGTGGTGCGCGCCTCGCTCTCCGAGGTCGAGAACTACGAGCGGGTCGACGTGCAGGTGCTGCCCGGCGTCGCCGTCGCCGGCCAGGCCGTCAACGACGTCATCCACCTGCTCGCCGAGCTGATCGAGAACGCGATCTCCTTCTCCTCGCGGGACACCAAGGTCACCGTCACCGCGAACCGCATCGACGGCGGCGGCGTCATGATCGGCATCACCGACCACGGCATCGGCATGACCGCCGAGGAGCTCGCCCAGGCGAACTGGCGGCTGTCGAACCCGCCCGTCGTCGACGTGTCGGTGTCCCGCCGCATGGGCCTGTTCGTGGTCGGCCGTCTCGCCCTGCGCCACGGCATCCGGGTCCAGCTCCGGCCGCACGACGGCGGTGGCCTCACCGCGATGGTGCTGCTGCCCGAGACGCTCGTCGGCGTCACCCAGCCCGCGATGCCGTTCGGCCAGTCCGGCGCCTTCGCCGCGGGCATGGCCTCCGCCCAGGTCGGCGGCGGCTCCGGCTGGGACGCCTCCGGCGACTCCGGCCGGTTCTCCGCCGGTGACTCCGGCAGGTTCGGCACGGCCACCCCGGCGCTGGAGGAGCCCTCGCGGCCGGGCGCGCTGCAGGGCGCCGGCCTCGGCTCCGGCTCCTCCCAGGGCTCGGACTCCGCGCGGAGCCTCGAGAGCACCCAGAGCTTCGGCGCGGTCGAAGGGTTCGCCGGCGCCTCGTCCGGCGCTCAGCCCTCGGGCGCCTCCGGGCCGCAGAACTTCAGCGGCGGCTTCGGCCAGGGCTTCGGCGGCTCCGGATCCTCGTCGTCCACGTCGCAGGAGCTGCCGAGCGGTGTGCAGACCTTCGACACGCCGTCCGGCCCGGTCTTCACCGGCCCGCAGCAGCAGCAGACCGACGGCGGCGGCGAGTCGGCGTTCGGCTCGGCCTTCACCAAGCCCGCCGGCGCCACGTCGGGCGGGTCGAGCGGCCAGCAGGGCTTCGACACCCCGTCCGGCCCCGTGTTCGGCGGCAGCGGGCAGCAGCAGCAGCAGACGCACCGTCCCGGCCAGCAGCCCAGCTTCAGCAGCCCGCCCCCGGCGATCGGCCGCATGCGCTCGCGCCGGTTCGACTTCCCCGACCCCGACGCGTCGAGCACCGGCCCCATGCCGTCGGTGTCCGAGTCGTCGCCGATGGAGCAGCAGAAGGAGGAGTACCTGCCGATCTTCGCGGCGGTCGAGTCCGCGTGGTTCCGGCGGGCCCCGGCGAACTCCTCGGACGAGAACGACCCGTCCGGCGGGTGGCGTGCCTCGTCCGCCGACGCCGGCTGGCAGGCTGCCCAGGTGGTCCGCGACCCGGTGCGCGAGGGCAAGACGGCGTCCGGTCTGCCGAAGCGGATTCCGAAGGCCAACCTGGTGCCGGGTTCGGTCCCGACCTCCGACGCCGGGCGGCAGTCCGGTCCGCAGCGGCCGCTGCTCTCCCCGGACCGGGCGCGCAGCAGGCTGGCGAGCTTCCAGCAGGGCATCCGGCAAGGCCGGGCCGTGGCCCGCGGCGAGCTGAGCGAGGACGAGGCCTACCCGAGCGCCTTCCGGCGATTCGATGAAGGCAAGGAGGACGCGTGAGGGAGCTGAGCCAGGCCGCTCGCGGCGTCAACTGGCTGGTCACCGACTTCGTCAGAAACGTCCCGGGCGTGGCGCACGCCGTGGTGGTCTCCTCGGACGGTCTTCCGCTGGCGTTCTCGGAGGGCTTTCCGAAGGACCGGGCCGACCAGCTCGCGGCGGTCGCCGCGGGTCTGATCAGCCTGACCCAGGGGGCGTCGAGGGTCTTCGAGGGCGGGCTCGTCACCCAGACCGTCGTGGAGATGGAGCGCGGCCTGCTCCTCATCATGTCGATCAGCGACGGCTCCTGCCTGGCGGTGCTCGCCGCGCCCGACTGTGACATGGGCTTGGTCGCCTATCAGATGACATTGCTGGTGGAGCGAGCCGGTCAGGTTCTTACGCCGGCCGTCCGTGCCGAATTACAGGCCACGCAACCCGGGTGATGAGTATGGATCAGTGGGGAAATCAGCAGTACGGAGGTCCGGGTCCGCACGAGCCGCCGTCGCCGGTACGGCCGTATGCGATGACCAAGGGCCGTACGGCGCCGCGAACCAATCTGGCCTTGGAAGCGTTGGTGTCGTCGGCCACGGTGCCGCAGGTCGACCTTTCGGGGATGACGCCCGAGTACCAGGCGATCTCCTCGTTGTGCCGTCAGGTGCGGTCGGTGGCTGAGATCTCGGCGATGCTCCGCATACCACTGGGCGTCGCGCGGGTTCTGGTCGCGGACATGGCGGCCGAGGGACTTGTGCACGTGTATCAGCCGCAGCTTGACGCCGGCAAGCCGGATCTGAACCTGCTGGAGAGGGTGCTCAGTGGACTTCGCAGGCTCTAGCCGAGGCGGTGGTGGCGGCGGCGTGCTCACCTCGACGAAGATCGTCGTCGCCGGCGGGTTCGGCGTGGGCAAGACGACCTTCGTCGGCGCCGTCTCGGAGATCATGCCGCTCACCACCGAGGCGGTCATGACCGACGCCTCGGTGGGCATCGACGACACGGCCCTGACCCCGAACAAGACGACCACCACGGTCGCGATGGACTTCGGGCGGGTGTCGCTCGACCAGGACCTGATCCTCTACCTGTTCGGCACGCCCGGTCAGCACCGGTTCTGGTTCATGTGGGACGACCTGGTGCGCGGCGCCATCGGGGCCGTGGTGCTGGTCGACACCCGCCGCCTCGCCGACAGTTTTCCCGCTGTGGACTACTTCGAGGAGGCCCAGCTCCCGTTCATCATCGCGATCAACGGCTGGGACGGGCACTTCACGCACAGCGAAGAGGAGGTGCGCGAGGCGCTCACCATCTCCTCGCACATTCCGATCACTCGCTGCGACGCGCGCGTCCGCGAGTCGGTCAAGGAGACCCTCATCACCCTGGTCGAGCACGCGCTCGCCATGCGCATGGCCGTACCGGGCGGCGGCCTGGGCCGCTGAGCGAGCCGGAGGGCCGGGTCGCCCCCGGCCCGCCGCGGTACGGCCGTACGGACGCGGAGCCGCCCGAGACGGGCACGGATCGGGCGGCCTCCGCGCGCCGGGGGCGGCGCCGACCGGCGCCGCCGTTTCGGCGTTTCGGGGCCCGGCGCACGGCACCGGCCGGTGCGGGACGCCCGGTTCCGGCCGGCAGGCGCGATCGGTACGGCTCGGCCGGTAGGGCGCCGCGACCACGATGCGCCGCCGCCGGTCGCGGCCGCGCCCTCGCGGGGAGGCGGGAGCGGATAGGCTGGGGGCTAGTCGCAGACGACGCAGTTAAGCACGGACCATTCGCGCAGAGGCTGGCCAACACGTGTTTGAGACCCTATCCGACCGGCTGACATCGGTATTCTCCTCCCTTCGGTCGAAGGGCAGGCTCTCCGACGCCGATATCGATGCGACCTGTCGGGAGATCCGGATCGCCCTGCTCGAGGCGGACGTCGCGCTCCCGGTGGTGCGGGAGTTCGTCGCCCGGGTCAAGGAGCGTGCGCGCGGAGCCGAGGTCTCCCAGGCGCTCAACCCGGCCCAGCAGGTCGTGAAGATCGTTCACGACGAGCTGATCGAGGTGCTGGGCGGGGAGACCCGCCGCCTGCGGTACGCCAAGACGCCGCCCACCGTGATCATGCTGGCGGGTCTGCAGGGTTCCGGTAAGACCACGCTCGCGGGCAAGCTCGCCCGCTGGCTGCGCATGCAGGGCCACGCCCCGCTGCTCGTCGCCTGCGACCTGCAGCGGCCCAACGCGGTCCAGCAGCTCTCCGTGCTCGCGGAACGGGCCGAGGTGGCGATCTTCGCCCCCGAGCCGGGCAACGGCGTCGGCGACCCGGTCGACGTGGCCCGCCGGTCGATCGAGTACGCCCGGCAGAAGCACCACGACATGGTGATCATCGACACCGCCGGCCGGCTCGGCATCGACCAGGAGATGATGCAGCAGGCGGCGGACATCCGCGACGCCGTCCAGCCCGACGAGATCCTCTTCGTCGTCGACGCCATGATCGGCCAGGACGCGGTCACCACCGCCCAGGCCTTCATGGACGGGGTCGGCTTCGACGCGGTCGTGCTCACCAAGCTCGACGGCGACGCGCGCGGCGGCGCCGCGCTCTCGGTGCGTCACGTCACCGGCCGGCCGATCATGTTCGCCTCCACCGGCGAGAAGCTCGAGGACTTCGACCTCTTCCACCCGGACCGGATGGCGTCGCGCATCCTCGACATGGGTGACATCCTCACCCTGATCGAGCAGGCGCAGCGCACCTTCGACGAGCAGGAGGCCGCCAAGATGGCGGGCAAGCTCGTCTCGGGTGAGGACTTCACGCTCGACGACTTCCTCGAGCAGATGATGATGGTCCGCCGGCTCGGGCCGATCAAGAACCTGCTCGGCATGATGCCCGGCATGGGGCAGATGCGCGACCAGCTCAACAAGATCGATGATCGCGACCTGGACCGCATCGCCGCCATCATCCGCTCGATGACGCCGGCCGAGCGGCGCGACCCGAAGATCATCAACGGCTCGCGCCGGGAGCGCATCGCGCGCGGCTCCGGGGTGACCGTCACCGAGGTGAACAACCTCGTCACGCGCTTCTTCGAGGCGCAGAAGATGATGAAGCGCATGGCGAGCGGCCTCGGTATCCCGGGCATGCCGGGCGGGCGCAAGGCCAAGTCGAAGAAGGCGAAGAAGGGGCGCCGGGTGAGCGGCGACCCGCGCAAGGCCGCCCTCGGCAAGGCGGGCTCCCGGCCGTCCCCGGACACCCCGCCGCTGCCGCCCGGCCTGGGCGGGCTCGGCGGCGGCAAGCTGCCGCCCGGGCTCACCCTGCCGCCCGGGTTCGACCCGTCGAAGCTCAAGTTCCCCGGAAAGAAGTGACGGCCGCGGGGTGATCGCGGCAGCGGGAGGGACACCGCATGACCGCCGAGCACGAGGACGAGGACAAGGGCGCGCGGTTCGACCGCCGGATGCGGCTCATCTGGGCGGCCATCATCGTGGCGATGATCGCGATCACCGCCCTCGAGCTCCTCGGCGTACGCCCGAAGTGACGACCCGGCGGGGCGGCGGCGCGCCGCCTCCCGCCGCCGGGCCCCGGCCTCGGTGCCGGTTCGGCGGCGTGGTGGGCTACCGTAGTGATCCACGGTATCGGGCACCGTGCCGGGGGACGCCCGGAGCGGCCTTCGGCATGCGACGCTCCGGCGGTCACGTCGCGGAACACTCTGCGGTTCTGGCAGAATGACATGTTGGAACACCGTGGCCGGACGGTTGCCCTCTCATCTCCGCCGGTCGCGCCTGTCCCTGGAGCGTCCTTTCGTCGTGCCCCACTCGATGTGACGGCGCTCAATCACGTCTCGAAGTCCAGGAGTTGACCACACCCGTGGCAGTCAAGATCAAGCTTAAGCGGCTCGGCATGATCCGCAATCCGCAGTACCGCATCGTCGTGGCCGACAGCCGGACCAAGCGGGACGGCCGCGCGATCGAGGAGCTCGGCCTCTACCACCCGAAGGAGAACCCCTCGCGCATCGAGGTGAACTCCGAGCGGGTGCAGTACTGGTTGGGGGTCGGGGCCCAGCCGACCGAGCCGGTGCTGAAGATCCTCAAGCTCACCGGAGACTGGCAGCGGTTCAAGGGCGAGAAGGACGTGCAGTCCAAGGTCCAGGTCGCCGAGCCGAAGCCGGATCGTCACGCGATCTACGAGGCCGCGGCGAAGGAGGCGCTCGCCGGGGACACCGGTGCGCCCGCCCCCACGCCGCCGCGCAAGTCAAAGAAGAAGGAGACGGCCGAGAACGCCGCGGAGTCCGCCCCGGCCGAGCAGAAGTCGGAAGGCGGAGCCTGAGGTGCTCGAGGAGGCCCTCGAGCACCTGGTCAAGGGCATCGTCGAGAATCCCGACGACGTCCGGGTCCGCGCGCGCCGGATCCGCTCCGGACGGGTGCTGGAGGTCCGCGTCCATCCGGAGGATCTCGGCAAGGTCATCGGGCGCAACGGCCGTACCGCGAAGGCCCTGCGCACGGTGGTGAACGCGCTGGCCGGCGGCAAGTACGTTCGGGTCGACCTGCTCGACCTGAACGAGGGCCGCTGAGCCCGGGCGCACCGCGCCGGACCGTCACCGGCCGCCGGTCGCGCGGCCGGTCCGCACCGGGGCTGGGACGAGCGTGCCCAGGTCCGGGTGCCCGTGGTGCCGTCCGCGGTGTCGCCGTGCCGTACAGGTGCGAGCCCTCCTTCGTCAGGGGACCTGCCCCGCCCGTGTGGCGTGTGGCGGTCCCCTGACGCGCTGTGGGGGCACAGGACGTGTGAAGAAGGGCCGGGAAGAAGGGCCGGGGAAGAAGGGGATCGTCACGTGCAACTCGTCGTCGGTCGGATCGGGCGCCCCCACGGCATCCGCGGCGAGGTCACGGTGGAGGTCCGCACCGACGATCCGGAGCGGCGCTTCGCGCCCGGGGCGCGGTTCGCCACCGAGCCGGCGTCGGCCGGGCCGCTCACGGTGGCGGGGAGGCGCTGGCACTCCGGCGTGCTGCTGCTGCGGTTCCAGGGAGTGACCGACCGGAACGCGGCCGAGCGGCTGCGCAACACGCTGCTCCTCATCGACTCGGCCGACGTCCCGCCGCCGGAGGATCCCGACGAGTTCTACGACCACCAGCTCATCGGCCTGAAGGTGGTCACGGTCGGCGGCGAGGAGGTCGGCGAGGTGACCGACGTGCTGCACCACGGCCAGGACCTGCTCGTCGTCCGCCACGCGGGCCGCGAGGTGCTCATCCCGTTCGTCAAGGCGATCGTGCCCGAGGTGGACCTGGAGGCCGGGCGGCTCGTGATCGATCCGCCGCGCGGGCTGCTCAACCCGGATGAGGCGGAGTGATGCGCGTCGACATCATCTCGATCTTCCCCGAGTACTTCGCGCCGCTCGACGTGTCGCTCATCGGCAAGGCGCGCAGCCGCGGCATCCTCGACATCCGGCTGCACCAGCTGCGGGACTGGACCCACGACGTGCACCGCACCGTGGACGACACGCCGTACGGCGGCGGGCCCGGCATGGTGATGAAGCCCGAGCCGTGGGCCGAGGCGATCGACGCGGTGATCGCCTCCGCCGAGACCGAGGGCGCGATGCCGCGGCTCGTGGTGCCCACTCCGAGCGGGCGGCCCTTCACGCAGAAGGTCGCGCTCGAGTACGCCCGGGAGCCGTGGCTGCTGTTCGCCCCCGCCCGGTACGAGGGCATCGACGCCCGGGTCGTCGAGGAGTACCGCGAGCGGCTGCGCGCCGACGAGGTGAGCATCGGGGACTACGTGCTCGCCGGGGGCGAGGCGGCGGTGCTCGTGATCGTCGAGGCCGTGGCCCGGCTGCTGCCCGGCGTGCTCGGCAACGCCTGCTCGGTGGCCGACGACTCGTTCGCGCCGGGGGCTATGGAGAACCTGCTCGAGGGCCCCGTCTACACCAAGCCGCCGGTGTGGCGCGGGCACGAGGTGCCGCCGATCCTGCTGTCCGGGCACCACGCGGCGATCGCGCGCTGGCGGCGCGACCAGGCGCTGCGCCGTACCGTGGAGCGGCGGCCGGACCTCGCGGCGCGGCTCGACCCGGACACGCTCGACCGGCGCGACCGGGAGGTGCTCGAGGAGGCCTGGCGGGCGGTCCGCGGCGAGCGGGCCGGCGAGGAGGAGGAACCGCCCGCGGGCGAGGAGCGGCCCGACGTGGCCTGACGGCCCCCTCCGGCGGCGTCGGCGGGCGCCGCGGCCGGGCCGTACCCGGGCCTGCGGTGAACCGGTATAAACCGCCCGTCCGGCCGCTTTGTTTCGCGCCGGATGCGAACCTGTGGCAGACTGAATCGCTGTTGCCAACTGTCTTCGACCTCGCGATCGGGCACGGTTGGCGCGGTCGGCCGGGTCGACACCGTCCCGGCCTGGAAGACGTATCCAGCCCAGTGCGTGTGTCCCCCTCGCCGTCGCGCGTCGGCGTGACCGGGTGGACCTCCGCGCGCTCGCGTTTGATGAGGAACCGCTGTCATGCACACCGCGATCCAGGAGATCGAGAAGTCCCTGATGCGCACCGACATCCCGGACTTCCGTCCGGGTGACACCCTCGAGGTGCACGTCCGCGTCGTCGAGGGGAACCGGTCCCGCATCCAGGTCTTCAAGGGCTTCGTGCTGCGCCGGCAGGGCGGTGGCCTCCGGGAGACCTTCACCGTGCGCAAGGTGAGCTACGGCGTGGGCGTCGAGCGCACGTTCCCGGTACACAGCCCGGTCATCGAGAAGATCGTCGTGGTGAGCCGTGGCCGTGTCCGCCGCGCCAAGCTCTACTACATGCGGGATCTGCGCGGTAAGGCGGCCCGCATCCGGGAGCGGCGCGAGGCGGCCCCGGCGGCCAATTAGCCTCGATCGCAATGAAATGGCCCGCGCCCGCTGTGGTGCGGGCCATTTCTCGTGTGATCGTGCCGAGTCGGACGCTCGTGGCGGGGCCCATATCATCTAGGCTCGTCACCGATGGCTAGCGAGGACCAGGGGTACGGGGCACCGGCCCGCCGCCCTGCCGGGGACGAGGTGGACGTGGTCGCGGAAGACACTCAGCCGCCCGCCGCACGGGGCGGGAAAGAGAAGGGCGGAAAAGAGAAGGACGAGAGGAAAGGCTCCTTCTGGCGGGAACTGCCGGTGCTGGTGGTGGTCGCGCTCGCACTGGCGCTCGCGATCAAGACGTTCGTCGTCCAGGCCTTCTACATCCCGTCCGAGTCGATGGAGAACACCCTCCTCACCAACGACCGGGTCTTGGTCAACAAGCTCGTCTACCACTTCCGCGACATCGAGCGCGGTGACATCGTGGTGTTCTCCGGCGTGGACTCCTGGGATCCGGAGGTCGAGATCGAGGAGCCGTCGAACCCGGTGGCGGCGGTCGCCCGGTGGCTCGGCACCGCGTTCGGGTTCGTGCCGGGGGAGAAGGACTACATCAAGCGCGTCATCGGCATCCCCGGCGACACGGTCAAGTGCTGCGACAAGGAGGGGCGGATCACGGTCAACGGGGTGCCCCTCGACGAGAGCTCCTACCTGTACCCGGGGGACATGCCCTCCGAGCGGCCCTTCGAGATCACGGTGCCCGAGGGCCGGCTGTGGGTGATGGGCGACCATCGCTCGGTGTCCCTCGACTCGCGCGCGCACCAGGGTGACCCGGGTGGCGGAACGATCCCGGAGGACCGGGTGATCGGGCGGGCGTTCGTGATCGTGTGGCCGTTCTCCCGCATCGGCACCCTGCCGATCCCGGACACCTTCAACCAGGCCGCGCTGAAGGCCGCCGGTGCCGTGACCGGCCAGGCGCCGCTCATCCTCGGCTGCATCGGCGCGCTCCCGATCATGGCGCTGCGGCGCCGTCTCACCCGTCCGGTGGGGGAGCCGGCATGAGCCGTACCGGCAACGAGATGGGCGGCGCGCCCGAGAACGCGTCCGCGGCGCCCGGCGGGGAGCCGGCCGTGCCGGCGGACGCCGCGGCCGAGCGGAACGGCGTGACGAACGACGGCGAGGCCAAGGGCGAGAAGAACGCCGGGCAGAACGGCGCGCAGACCACCGGGAAGAACGGCGGGAAGGACGCCGCCGAGCGGCCGGCGAAGAGGCGCAAGAGCGGCTGGGCGGAGTCGCTGCTGCTCATCGCCGGCGGTGTCGCGGTGGCGCTGCTGCTGCGCGCGTTTGTCATCGGCACGTTCTGGATCCCGTCGGAGTCGATGGAGAACACCCTGCTCGAGAACGACCGGGTGGTGATCAACCGGCTGTCCGGCTCGCCCCAGCGCGGCGACGTCGTGGTGTTCAAGGGCTGGGACGGCCAGGAGTGGATCAAGCGGGTGATCGCGGTCGGCGGCGACACCGTGAAGTGCTGTGACAAGAAGCACCGGCTCTCGGTCAACGGCGTGCCGCTCGACGAGGACTACCTCTACCCCGGCGACTACGCCTCGGGCGAGTCCTTCGAGGTGAAGGTGCCGAAGGGGCGGCTGTGGGTCATGGGGGACCACCGGGTCGCGTCGCGTGACTCGCGGGCCTTCATCAACGACAAGTACTCCGGCACGATCTCCGAGGAGGCGGTCCTGGGCCGCGCCTGGGCGGTGTACTGGCCGCCGTCCCGGATGAAGCTGCTGGAGACCCCGAAGGTCTTCGAGAAGGTCCCCTCGCCCTCCGGGGCGTCGGCGTCCCGTTGACGCGCACCGCCGCAGGGAGGGTTCGGCCGCTCGATGTCCGGCCGGTACGGCGGCCGCCGCGGCGGCCGGTGTCCGCGCATTCGACGTGGTCATCGGCGTGGTCATCAGCGTGGCCGGCGCCGGGGCCGATGCCTCGGCCGATGCCCGGGCCGATACTGTATGGCCGCCGTGACGCCGGGCGACATACGCTGCGTACTGTCATGACTGTTGCCTATCGCCCGCGGCCGAGCGTCGTCCGGCGGGATTCGGGGATCTACGGCTACGAGCGCGCGCTCGCCCGGCGAGGGCTGTCCCCGATCGCCGGGGTCGACGAGGCGGGGCGGGGCGCCTGCGCCGGACCGCTGGTGGTCGCCGCGGTCATCCTGGGGCGGGAGATCGACGGGCTCACCGACTCCAAGCTGATCACACCCGCGCGGCGGCAGGAGCTGTACGAGCGCATCATGGCGACGGCGCGGGCCGTGCACGTCGTGGTCATCCCGCCGGTCGAGATCGACGCCCGCGGGCTGCACCGGTGCAACGTCACCGGGATGCGCCGCGCCGTCGCCGGGCTGAGCTGCGAGCCCGGGTATGTACTCGTCGACGGCTTCGCGGTGCCGGGGCTTCCGGCGCCGTCCCTGGCGATCTGGAAGGGGGACCAGGTAGCGGCCTGTGTGGCGGCCGCGTCCATCGTGGCGAAGGTGACCAGGGACGGCATCATGACCGCCTTGCACGAGTCCTTCCCGGAGTACGGCTTCGCCGACCACAAGGGGTACGTCACCCCCGCACACCGGGCGGCGCTCGCCAGGCACGGACCGAGCCCGCACCACCGCTTCTCGTTCGTGACGGTGGCGCGGTCCGGCCGGGGAGAGAGGATACGGGACAATGAACTGGGGGCCGGCGTTGCCTGATCGGGCATGCCGATCTGGGCGCGATGCGGCGCGATATCGGGCACTGACCGCGCGAGATCAGGTGCATGCGACCCAGAAGCACGGAACAGGAGGACCGGAATGAGCGCAGAGGATCTCGAGAAGTACGAGACCGAGATGGAGCTGCAGCTCTACCGGGAGTACCGCGACGTCGTGGGCCTGTTCACCTATGTCGTCGAAACCGAGCGGCGGTTCTACCTCACCAACTCGGTCGACCTCGACGTGCGCACGGCCGAGAACGGCGACGTCTACTTCGACGTGCGGATGCAGGACGCCTGGGTCTGGGACATGTACCGCCCCGCGCGGTTCGTTAAGAACGTCCGCGTGGTCACGTTCAAGGACGTGAACATCGAGGAGCTCGCCAAGCCCGACCTGGAGATGCCGAAGGAGGGCTTCTCGAGCTGAGCCGGGCCGCCCCGTCCGCCCGGCGTCCGGCGCCGATCGACGCCGGCGGGGGCACCGGGCGAGACGACCGGGGCGGCGGAGCCGTACCACGCTCGTCGCGGTCACGCGGGCAGTGCCCGCCTGACGTTTTCCGATGACGGTGCCCCGACGCGTGCCCGATCGACGATGACCGGCCGCCGGTGCCGGCCGTGCCCGGCGTGACGGCGCGGCGCCGACGGCCGGAACGCGGTCTCGCGGCCGATGCCGTGTGGTCGGACGGGCGTCGCCGTTTCGATCTCACATCGGCTCCCGCCCGGCCGTGCGGCCGGTCTTGTCGTTCCACCGTGTGCGGCGGCGTGTGCCGCCGTCGTGCGCCGTTCTCCACAGGCCTCCGTCATCCACAGAATCGCGTTCCAGCGCGATGGGCGGCCGCCGGTCCCGCGATGGTTGGGGCCGGAGGTGGTCCCATGGCCGTTGGTAACGCGCTCGGCAGACGCGGTGAGGAGATCGCGGCCGCGTTCATCCGCGACTCCGGCATGCGCATCCTCGAACGCAACTGGCGATGCCGGGAGGGCGAGGTCGACATCCTCGCGCGGGACGGCGACACCCTCGTCGCGGTCGAGGTGAAGACCCGTTCCGGGGACCGGTACGGCACGGCGCTGGAGGCCGTCACCCCGGAGAAGGTGGCCCGGCTGTACGGCCTCGCGACCAGGTGGCTGGCCGGCAGCTCCGAGCGGTTCGCGCGGGTGCGGGTCGACGTGGTGGCGCTGGAGCGGTTCGCCGGGGAGTTCGTCCTCCGCCACGAGCGGGGGGTGAGCTGACATGCCGGTCGCCCGCACCCGCTGTGTCGCGCTGGTAGGGATCAGCGGCCGGGTGGTGGAGGTCGAGGCCGACGTGGGCCGCGGCGTGCCGGGCATCCACCTGATCGGTCTGCTCGACACCGCGCTGAGCGAGGCACGCGGCCGGGTCCGCTCGGCCGTCATCAACAGCGGATTCGCCTGGCCGGACGCGCGGATCACGGTGAGCCTGTTCCCCGCGGGCCTGCCGAAGAAGGGCGGCCACTTCGACCTGGCGATCGCGGTCGCGATCGCCGGAGCCGCCCGGCTGGTGCCCGCCGACCGGATCGCGGAGCCGTTCTTCATCGGCGAGCTCGGCCTTGACGGATCGATCCGGCCGGTGCGCGGGGTGCTGCCCGCCGTGCTCGCCGCCGCGGAGGCGGGCGCCCGCACCGTGATCGTGCCGGCGGCGAACGCGGCCGAGGCGCGCCTGGTGCCCGACATCACCGTCGTCCCGGCGAGCTCGTTCGCCCGCCTGGTCGCGTGGCTGCGCGACGGCGGCGGGGACGGCGGGCCGCCGATCGACGCGGCGGACCCGGCCGAGACCCCCGCCTGCGGGACCGGGGACGCGCAGGGCGGGGCGGCGGGCGTCGCCGTGGACGCCGGGGCGGAGCCCGAGGAAGGCGCGTGCCCGGGGCAGGTGCGGCCGTCCGGGCGGGGCGAGGCGCGCCGTCCGCTCGATCTCGCCGACGTGGTCGGGCAGGCGGAGGCGCGCCGCGCCCTGGAGGTCTGCGCGGCCGGCGGGCACAACCTCTGGATGCTCGGTCCGCCGGGCAGCGGGAAGACCATGCTGGCCGAGCGCCTGCCCACGCTGCTGCCCCCGCTCGACCGCGACCAGGCGCTGGAGGTCACCGCGATCCACTCGGTCGCCGGCACCCTGCCGGCCGGCGGCCCGCTGCTGACCCGGGCGCCGTTCGTCGCCCCGCACCACACCGCCACCGCCGCCGCGATCATCGGCGGCGGCACCGGCCTGGTCCGGCCCGGCGCGGTGAGCCTCGCCCACCGGGGCGTGCTCTTCCTCGATGAGGCGCCGGAGTTCCCCGCCACGGTGCTCGACTCGCTGCGCCAGCCGCTGGAGTCCGGGGTGGTCACCGTGGCCCGGGCCGCGGGCACCGTCACCTTTCCCGCCCGGTTCATCCTCGTCCTCGCCGCCAACCCCTGCCCCTGCGGCCAGGCCGGGATGCCCGGCGGCACCTGTTCCTGCACCCCCAACATCCGCCGCCGCTACCTCGCCCGGCTCTCCGGTCCGCTGCTCGACCGCGTCGACGTGAAGGTCACCCTGCACCGGTTCACCCGCCGCGAGCTGCTCGCCGACCGCCGCTTCATCGAGCCGAGCAAGACCGTCGCCGAGCGCGTCCTGCTCGCCCGGGAACGCGCCGCCCGCCGTCTTGCCGGCACCCCGTGGCGCTGCAACGCCGAGGTCCCGACCTCGGTGCTCCACCGCGAGCTGCGCATCCCGGCGGACGCGATGGCGCCCCTGCAACGGTGCCTCGACACCGGCGAGCTGAGCGCCCGCGGCGTCGACCGCGCCATCCGGGTCTCGTGGACCCTCGCCGATCTCGCGGGCAAGGACCGCCCCACCGCCGACGAGACCCACGCGGCCCTCACCTTCTGGCGGGGGGCGCCATGAGTGTTCGCCACGTCGGCCCGGTCCCGCGCATGCCGCGTGTCCGGGAGAGCGAGCCGGTGCCGCGCGGCCGCGCGGCCTCCGCCGTCCCGCCGCGGCCGCCCGCACCCTGCGGCGCGGCCGATCGCGGCGGCGCCGCGCCCCCGGCCGGGGATGCGCCGGTGCGCCGCCCCGCCCCGCCCGGACGCGCCCGGCGCGGACGGCGGCCGTCGGGTTCCGCCTGGCCGTGCCCCGCCTGCGCGTGCCACGGGCGTCACCGAAGCGCGGGCCCGACCGGGGCAGGTGGCGCATGGTAGCCCCGCCCACCCGGTCCGCCGGAGCCGAGGCGCGGCGGGCATCCGCCGACGAGCGCGCGGCCCGGGCCGCGCTGATGCGCGTCGCCGACCCCGGCGACCACGTCATGGGCCACCTGCTCGACCACCTCGGGGCGGTGGAGGTGCTGCGGCGGCTGCGCGAGGGCGGCGACGCCCGGCGTCTCGCCCACGAGCTCGCCGGCGAGTGCCGGGCCGCACGGCGGACCGCGCGCGACGGCACCGGAACACCGGACGGCGGCGATGCTCCGCCCGGGTCCGCGCAAGCCGCTCCGGCCGCCGAGGACGAGGTGGCGGCCGGGCCCCGGAACGCCGGCGGTGCGGAGACGGGCGCGAAGGCCCTCGCGCGCGGCGAACGGGTGCGACCGGTGACGGCCGGGACGCGGGGTGACCTGCCGCGGCTGCTCGAGGCGTGGCGGGCACGGCTCGAACTCGCCGATCCGGAGCACGACCTCGCCGCCGGCGAGGCGATGGGCGCGCGGCTGATCGTGCCGGGCGACATCGAGTGGCCCACCCAGCTCGACGATCTCGGCACGGCCCGGCCGTACGGGCTGTGGCTGCACGGCGACGCCGACCTGCGGTTCTCCTGCCTGCGCTCGGTCGCCGTCGTGGGCTCCCGCGCCGCCACTGCGTACGGCGCGCACGTGGCGGCCGAGTTCGGCGCCGCGCTCGGCGACGCGGGCTGGACCGTGGTCTCCGGCGGCGCGTACGGGATCGACGGGGCGGCGCACCGCGGCGCGCTGGCGAGTGCGTCGCCGACCGTCGTGGTGCTCGCCTGCGGCACCGACGTCGACTACCCGCTCGGGCACCACGACCTGTTCCGCGCGGTGCGGGGCAACGGCCTGCTGGTCAGCGAGTGCGCGCCGGGCGTGCGGCCCACGCGGTGGCGCTTTCTCGTCCGCAACCGGCTCATCGCCGCGCTGTCGCGCGGCACGGTGGTCGTGGAGGCGGCGCTGCGCAGCGGCGCGCTGAACACCGCCGGGCATGCCGAGTCGCTCCGGCGGCCGGTGGGCGCGGTGCCGGGTCCGGTCACCTCGGCCGCCTCGGCCGGCTGCCACCGGCTCATCCGCGAGGGCCGGGCGGTCTGCGTCACCCGCGCCGATGAGGTGATCGAACTCGTCGGCGCGATCGGCGACGACCTCGCGCCGCCGCACCGCGGACCGGTGCTGCCCCGCGACCTGCTCAGCGAGTCCATGCGCCGGGTGCTCGACGCGGTGCCCGCCGGGGTGGGCGCCGGCCCCGCCACCATCGCGGTGGCGGCCGGGGTCGACCTGCCCACCGTGCTCAGCTGCCTCGGCGGCCTCGCCGCGGCCGGATACGTCGAGCGGCACCGGCGCGGCTGGCGGCTGCGGCCGGACCGCGCCCGCTGAGCCTCCGCGGGCGCCGCTCGCCCAGGGCGGCGCCGGGAGCGCCGAAGGGCACCTGCCAGAAAGGGAGCAGCCGCACCCGGGCCCGGCCCAGCAGCAGGAGCGGATCGAGGTAGTGATCCCCGCGCAGCAGACCCCAGTGGAGGCAGCTTCCGGGGCAGTGCCCGGTCGGCGACTCCAGCGTGCCGATCACGTCGCCCGCCCGGACGCTCGCGCCCCGCTCGACGAGCGGGCGCACGGGCAGATACGTGGTGCGCAGCCCGCCCTCGTGCAGCACCGTGACCACGCCCCGCCCCGCCAGGTCGCCCGCGTACCCGACCCGCCCGGCCCCGGCGGCGCGGATCGGTGTCCCCGGCTCGGCGGCGAGATCCACCCCGCGATGCCCGGAAAGCCAGGGCAGCGCGGGAGGGGCGAAGCGCCGCAGGATCCGGATCGGCGCGTCCAGCGGTGCGCGCCAGCGCGGCTCGGGCGGCTCGGGCGCGGCCGGCACCGGGACCGCGACGCCGAGCGCGAGCACGGCGAGCGTGGCCAGGGTGTGGACACGCCGCGCATCGGCGCGGGCTCGGGCGGCTTTGGAGGTCGACCGCGGCGAGGGCCGCCAGATGGAAAGCCAGGTCATGTGCCGAACTCTCGCCGTGCGGACCGGGTTTCCGGGGCGGCGAATCGGATTCTGTGGACGAGCAGGGATCACCCGTGCCCTTCCACATGCGGAGCCGCGCAACGCCTGGGGAGCACGGGCAGGCTCACCGGGGCGTCAGCGCCCTGTCCGCGTCCGGCGCACGGCGGCGGCGGGTCGGCGGTGCCGCACAGTGGTGGGGGATGCCGGTCGCACGAGGGGCGGGCGCGGCGTGCCGGGCCGCCGGGGAGGGCGGAGCGTGTCAGGCGGTGGCGGGCGGGGTGGTGCGTTTGGGGACGGGGACGCGCATCAGGTCGCGGGCGAGGACGATGTCGCCGGGGTAGTGTTCGGCGGCCTCGGCGAGGAAGCGGGGTTCGTCGTCGAGGGAGTAGCGCTCGGAGAAGTGGGTGAGGACGAGGCGGCGCACGTTGCACTCGGCGGCGACCCGGGCGGCCTGGGCCGCGGTGAGGTGGCCGTAGTCCTCGGCGAGGTCCTTCTCGGCCGACAGGAACGTCGACTCGATGACGAGGAGGTCCACTCCGTCGGCGAGGGCGAAGACGTTGTCGCACAGGCGGGTGTCCATGATGAGCGCGGCGCTCTGGCCGGGGCGGGGCACGCTGCACTGCTCCAGCAGCACGGTGGACCCGTCCGGGGCGGTCACCCGGCCGGTGGCCTGGAGCTCGCGGATCGCCGGGCCCGCGATGCCGTACCGGGCGAGCCGTTCGGGGAGCATGCGGACGCCCGCGGGCTCGTCGACGCGGTAGCCGTAGGCGTCCACGGAATGGGAGAGCCGCCGGGCGGTGAGCCGCACCGGGCCGGCGTCGAACTCCGCCCCGTCACCGCTCACCGGCGTCGGCCGGATCACCTCGGTGTCGGTGAAGTCCGAGGCGTACCGCAGCCGCCGCCAGTACGCCTCGCCGCTCGCCGGGTAGACGGCGCGCACGGGATGCGGCACCCCGTCCCGGGCGATGCGCTGGACCACGCCGGGCACGCCCAGGCAGTGGTCGCCGTGGAAGTGCGTGATGCACAGCCAGTCGATGCCGTGCGCCGACACCCCGGCGTGCAGCATCTGCCGCTGGGTCCCCTCGCCGGGGTCGAACAGGAACCCGGCCCCGTCCCAGCGCAGCAGGTACCCGTTGTGATTGCGCAGCCGGGTGGGAACCGCGCTCGCGGTGCCGAGAACGACGAGTTCACGGAGCGACACGAGCGCGATGGTATTCGCGGTCCCGCATACGGCGCGGCCCGGCCCGGCGACCGGCCCTTCCGCCCGCCCCGCGCGGCCGCCGCCGGTGGCGCCCGGCCCGGGCGCGTGGGCGCACGTGATCGGCGGCGGACGACGCGCCGCCCACCCACGCCCGGCGGCCCGGCGAGAAAGACGCGGGCCGCCGCGCTCGCGGTAATTCCGTAATCTTCGTCACCGCCCTCGTTTGCCCTCGTCAACGTCCGGGCAGGGGGAGCGACGCCGGATGGGGCCCGCCGACGGGAGTCACCGCACGCGCCGCGGCCGGGGCAGGAGCCCCGCCGGCTCGCCGTACCCGCACGTGGCCGCGGATGTCGCCCCGGCCACGTGCGGGTACGGCACGCCGGTTCCGTGGCCTGCCGCGCACCCGGCGACGCGGGGCCGACCGGCCCGGCGGACCCGCACGGACGAGGGCCGCGATCCGATGGAGGCGTCCTTGCGGACACGGAAAGGCCGCGTTGTCAAGACGACGGTCGGGAGGGGAGGCGGTTACCGGTAGACTTTCCGATGGCCCGTGTCGAGTCGGGCCGACTACGCACGCCCGCGTAATGGCCGAACTCTCGGTCCGGAGCGTTCCTCCGGCTGTTCGGTGCCGGGCGTCAGGGCGAAGGCCGCCGGCCTTCGCGGTAACCGAGGCCGTGCCTGCGGGCACACGACCATGGAGGTCCAGACCATGGCCCCCGTCGTCACGATGCGGCAGCTCCTGGAGAGCGGCGTTCACTTCGGCCACCAGACGCGCCGGTGGAACCCGAAGATGCGGCGCTTCATCCTCACGGAGCGCAACGGCATCTACATCATCGACCTGCAGAAGTCGCTGTCCTACATCGACCGCGCCTACGACTTCGTCAAGGAGACGGTCGCGCACGGCGGCACCATCCTGTTCATCGGCACCAAGAAGCAGGCGCAGGAGGCCATCGCCGAGCAGGCCAAGCGCGTCGGCATGCCGTACGTGAACCAGCGCTGGCTGGGCGGCATGCTCACCAACTTCTCCACGGTGCACAAGCGGCTGCAGCGCCTCAAGGAGCTCGAGGAGATCGACTTCGACAACGTGGCCGGCTCCGGGCTCACCAAGAAGGAGCTCCTCATGCGCCGCCGCGAGAAGGAGAAGCTGGAGCGCACGCTCGGCGGCATCCGCGACATGAACCGCGTCCCGAGCGCGGTCTGGGTGGTCGACACCAAGAAGGAGCACATCGCCGTCAGCGAGGCCCGCAAGCTCGGCATCCCCGTGGTCGCGATCCTCGACACCAACTGCGACCCGGACGAGGTCGACTACCCGATCCCGGGCAACGACGACGCGATCCGCTCGGTCAGCCTGCTCACCCGGGTCGTGGCCGACGCCGTGGCGGACGGCCTCATGGCCCGCGCGGGCGCCTCGCGCGGCGGTGAGGAGAAGCCGTCGGGGGTCGCCGAGGGCGAGCCGCTCGCCGAGTGGGAGCGTGAGCTTCTCCAGGGCTCCGGGGAGAAGGCCGAGGCGGCGCAGCAGCAGGCCGCCAAGAGCGGTGAGAAGAAGGCCGAGGGCGGCGAGAGCGCCGGGGAGCAGCCGCAGGCCTGACGTCGGCGGGCCGTCGGCCGGTCCGTACGGCACCGCGAAGCCGACCCGCCGGGTGGCACGACCGCCCGGCGGACGGCGCACCACCCGCACCACGACAGCAGACGGACTTTCACAACGGGAATCAGGACAATGGCTTCTGTGAGCATGGCCGACGTGAAGCGGCTTCGCGAGCTGACCGCCGCCGGCATGATGGACTGCAAGAAGGCCCTCGAGGAGGCCGGGGGTGACTTCGACAAGGCCATCGACATCCTCCGGGTCAAGGGCGCTAAGGACGTGGGTAAGCGTGCGGCCCGCACCGCCTCCAACGGCCTCGTCGCGGTCAAGCACGTGGGCGACTCGTTCGCCGCGCTGCTCGAGCTGAACTGTGAGACCGACTTCGTCGCCAAGTCGGAGCGCTTCCAGGAGCTCGCGGCCCGCGTGGTCGAGCACCTCGCGGCGACCAAGCCCGCCGACGTGCCGACGCTGCTCGAGTCCCAGCTCGACGGCAAGACGGTCAAGGAGCACCTCGACGAGACGAACGCCGCGCTCGGCGAGAAGATCGAGATCCGGCGGTTCTCGATCCTCGAGGGCGGCTACGTCACCTCCTACCTGCACAAGACCGACCCGCAGCTCCCGCCGACCGTCGGCGTGCTGGTCCAGCTCGACAAGCCGAACGCGCAGGTCGGCAAGGACATCGCGCAGCACACCGCCGCGATGGCGCCGAAGTACCTCAGCCCGGACGAGGTGCCCGCCGAGGTCATCGAGAAGGAGCGCGGCGTCTTCGAGCAGATGACCCGCGAGGAGGGCAAGCCGGAGGCCGCCATCCCGAAGATCGTCGAGGGTCGCCTCAAGGGTTGGTTCCGTGACTTCACCCTGCTCGAGCAGGCCTGGGTGAAGGACAACAAGAAGACCATCCGCCAGGTCGCCGAGGAGGCGGGCGTGAAGGTGCTCGCCTTCACCCGGTACCGCGTGGGACAGCCGTAGGCTGGAGTCGCAGCGCGGCGTGACCCCGGGCCGCGGAGACGTCCGGGGCGCGCCGCCCGCCGACCCGTAAACCGTCGGGCCCGGCCGGAACCGGCCGGGCCGGACCGGAACCGGTACCAGGCAGGAATCGGACGACCGGCTGAACATCTCCAGTCCACCGAGAACGGAGGAGGCCGCCGCCGTGCAGGAGAGAACGACACCCGCCACGTCGGCGGCTTCGTCGCAGGACGGGCAGCTGCGCTGGAAGCGGGTCATGCTCAAGCTGTCCGGCGAGGTGTTCGCCGGCGGTGAGCCGCTCGGCATCGACCCGGCGGTCGTCGCGCGACTCGCCGACTCGATCGCCGAGGCGGTCAGCGTCGGTGTGCAGCTCGCCGTGGTCGTCGGCGGCGGGAACATCTTCCGGGGCGCGGCACTCTCCGAGCGTGGCATGGACCGGGCACGGGCCGACTACATGGGCATGCTCGGCACGGTCATCAACTGCCTGGCGCTGCAGGACTTCCTGGAGAAGCGGGGCGTGGACACCCGCGTGCAGACCGCGATCACGATGCAGCAGGTCGCGGAGCCGTTCCTGCCGCGCCGGGCGATCCGCCACCTGGAGAAGGGCCGCGTTGTGATCTTCGGTGCGGGTCTCGGCTCGCCCTTCTTCTCCACCGACACGTGCGCGGCCCAGCGCGCACTCGAGATCGGGGCGGAAGCGCTGCTGAAGGGCACCAAGGTGGACGGCGTGTACGACGCCGATCCGCGCACGAACCCCGATGCCGTACGGTTTGACCGGCTCGACTACGGTGAGGTCCTCACCCGCGGTCTGGGGGTCATGGACGCCACCGCGATCAGCCTGTGCATGGACAACGGCCTTCCCATCGTGGTCTTCGACCTGATGGGCGAGGGTAACATCCTGCGTGCGGTACGCGGTGAGAAGATCGGCACGCTGGTGAGTCCGGCGGGAAAATAGGGAGCCGCGATGATCGACGAAACACTCCTCGAAGCCGAGGAAAAGATGGACAAGGCGGTGGAGGTCGCGAGGGAGGAGTTCGCCGGCATCCGCACCGGCCGGGTCACGCCCGCGATGTTCAGTAAGATCACCGCCGAGTACTACGGCACGCCGACCCCGATCCAGCAGCTCGCGTCCTTCCACGTGCCCGAGCCCCGCTTGGTCATCGTCCAGCCCTTCGACAAGAACGCGCTGCCCGCCATCGAGCGCGCGATCCGGGACAGCGACCTCGGGGTGAACCCGAGCAACGACGGTCAGGTCATCCGGGTGGTGTTCCCCGAGCTGTCGGAGGAGCGCCGCAAGGAGTACGTGAAGATGGCGCGGTCGAAGGCGGAGCACGGCCGCGTCTCGGTGCGCAACATCCGCCGCCACGCCAAGGACGCCCTCGACAAGCTGGTCAAGGAGGGCGAGGTCGGCGAGGACGAGGCCAGGCGGGCGGAGAAGGAGCTCGACGAGCTCACCCAGAAGCACGTCGCCAAGATCGACGAGATGCTCAAGCACAAGGAGGCCGAGCTGCTCGAGGTCTGACCGGCGGCCGGTGACCGTCACCGGCGTCGTCCGGTCGGGCCGGTGCCGGTTCGGCCGACCGTAGTGGTTGTGGCATGGTGATGCGTGCATGCCCGGCGCCGTGGCGACGCCGGGCCCCCTCCCCGGCCGGGAGACCCCATCCAGGCCGGTCGGCGTCGGAGGGGCGTGTCCGCCCGGGCCGCGGCCCTGGCCTGCGGCGCGAGGGCACGAGGACGATCGGCGGGTACCGGGGGTGCCACGGTGCCCCGGTCCCCGGCGGTGCGGAGGACCGCGAGGCCGATCGGAGACGCCGGGAACGGACGGCGTGTGACCGCGCGGCCCGGGCGACGGGCCCCGGCGGGATCGGGGTGTGCCGGAAGGCGCTTTCTCCCCCGGAGCGGCCCTGCGCGACGGGGTGCGTCCCGGAGCCCCGCCCCGCCGGCCGCCGGAGCGCCCGCGGATCACACGTGCGAGGAGCATCGGTCAGGAAAGCGCGGAACCCCCTTGGAAGCAGCGGCGGCGAGACCAACCCCACCGGGTGGCTCGGGTGGCGACGGCACCCAGGCCGATGAGCATGAGTTCGGCGTGGGTACGGCCGGCCGGGTGGGGGTCGACCCGCCGCGGCGGGAGGCGGGCGCGGCGGCCGGGGTCGGCGTGCCCGGTGCCGCGGCGGGCGATGACGTCCCCACCGATTCCCCCGACGGCGCGGCGCGTCCGGAGCCGGAGGCCGTGAGCGGCGGCGCGGCGGCGCCCGCGGCCGGGGACGGGGGCGGCAAGCAGCCCGGCGGCCGGGCCGGCCGGAACCTGCCGGCGGCGATCGCGGTCGGCGTCGCGCTCGGCGCGGTCACCCTGGCGGCGCTCTACGTCGTCAAGGTGCTGTTCCTGCTCGAGGTCGTGCTGGCCGTCGGGATCGGCATCGTCGAGCTGGCCCGGGCGTTCGCGGCCAAGGGCATCCAGGTGCAGGTCGCCCCGATCATCGGCGGCATGGTGCTCATGGTCGTGGGCACCTACTGGGGCGGCCCGGTCTACCTGCTCGGCGCCTTCGCGCTCACCCTCATGGTCACCCTCGTCTGGCGCATGCTCGCGCCGCCGGGCGCCGCCAAGGGCGTGGTGGCCGCCACCTCGGGCTACGTGCGGGACGCCTCGGCGTCCGCGTTCATCTGCACCTACCCCGCGCTGATCGCCGGGTTCGTGCCGCTGCTGCTCGCCGAGCCCGACGGCCCGCACCGGATCGTCGTGTTCATCGCGGTCACCGTGTGCAGCGACATCGGCGGCTACACCGCCGGGGTGCTGTTCGGCAAGCACAAGATGTCGCCGATCATCAGCCCGAAGAAGACCTGGGAGGGCTTCGCGGGCTCGGCGCTGAGCTGCGTGATCTGCGGCGCCCTGCTCGTCCGGTTCCTGCTCGACGGCGAGTTCTGGCAGGGCGCGCTGCTCGGCGCGGTCGTCGTGGTGTTCGCCACCCTCGGCGACCTCATCGAGTCGGTGATCAAGCGCGACCTCGGCATCAAGGACATGGGCACCCTGCTCCCGGGCCACGGCGGGGCGATGGACCGCCTCGACTCGCTGCTGTTCACCCTCGTCCCGGTGTGGGTCCTGCTCTCGCTGTTCGTCTGATCGGCGTTCGTCTGATCGGCTGATCGGCGAGGTCCGGCCGATCCGGTACGGCGAGCCGGGCGGGCCCGGGCGGGCTCAGACGGGAAGGCGGCGGGCCACGTGCCGCGCCAGCCCCTCGGGATCGTGCCCGGCGACGCCGAGCTCGGCGTCGGTGACCGGGACGAGCCACAGCCAGCGCACGGTGTCGCCGGCGATGACGAGCCCGGACGGGTCGGGCAGGTGGCCGAGGCCGGTGAGCATGAGCACCCCGCGGTAGCCGCCGGGGACGGGGAAGCCCGCGTGGTCGTGGTACCAGCGGGCGGTGTGGCCGTGGCCGAGCCAGGTGACCGACCGCCACGGGTAGCGCGCGAGCCACAGGAACAGCCGCGCGGCGTCGCGCGGATCGCCCCGGGTGGCGAACGCGAGCTCCACCCGGGCGTAGGCGTCGGGCCGGTCGATGTACTGCTCCACCTGCGGCATGCGCTGGCAGCTCATGCCGACCGTGCTCAGCACCGCGTAGTCCCGCCCCGGCACCGCCGGGCGCTCGGTGACCCCCACGGTCGGCAGGCCGCCGTCGCTCACGTCCCAGTAGCGGCCGGGCGGGCCGACCGTGGCGTCGAGGTGGGCGAACAGGTACCGGAGGTAGGACTCCCAGGCGCCCGCGGTGCGCCGCCAGGACCAGAACGCGCGGGCCCGCTCGACCCGGGGGCCCAGCCCCTCCATCGCCTCCTCCAGCGGCCAGGCGAACGGGGTCTCGCCGATCGCGTCGCGCGCGTACCCGGGCAGGCCGCGCTCCAGGTCGGCCCAGCCGGGGATGACCGCGAGCAGCGCGCCGTCCTCGAACAGCGCCACCCCGTCGCCCTCCTCGAACCAGAGCACCTCCAGCCGCGCCGGATCGAGCGGCGGCCGCCCGCCGGGATGGCGGGTGCCGGACCGCGGCATCACCGGCGGCAGGCCCGCGCCGAGGCGGCGCAGGTCCACCGTGTCCGGGGCGGGGACGTGGTTGGCGAGCCAGACGGCGCCGTGGACCACCCCCTGCGGATCGCACAGGTAGGCTACGGAGGATGCCTCGTCGCCCTCGACCACGAGGGTGCGGCTGCCGTAGGGGTTGGTGTCGGTCAGCACCTCCCTTCCGGCCGGAGGTGTTCCGCCCCGAAATGTCGCCATAGGTCAGGACCTTAAGGTGGTGGGCGGCGGGGAGAAACCGTCCGTCCGCAACCGATACCCCGACATCGGAGACCCACGATGACCACCCAGCTCACCTTCGTCGCGCCCCGCCGGGCCAAGCCGCCCCGCCACCTGGCCGACCTGACCATGGCCGAGCGCCGGGCGGCCGTCGCCGAGCTGGGGGAGAAGCCGTTCCGCGCCGACCAGCTGTCCCGGCACTACTTCGCCCGGCTGACCGACTCGGCCGAGCACATGACCGACCTGCCGGCCGCGGTCCGGGAGCGGCTCGTCGCCGACCTGTTGCCGAACCTGCTCACCCGGGTACGCGAGGTCGCCTGCGACGGCGGCACCACCCGCAAGACCCTGTGGCGGCTGTTCGACGGCGCCCTGGTCGAGTCGGTGCTCATGCGCTACCCCGACCGGGTCACGATGTGCGTCTCCTCCCAGGCGGGCTGCGGCATGGGCTGCCCGTTCTGCGCGACCGGGCAGGCGGGCCTCACCCGGAACCTGTCCACCGCGGAGATCGTCGAGCAGGTGGTCGCGGGCGCCCGCGCGCTCGCCCGCGGCGAGGTCCCCGGCGGCCCCGGCCGGGTGAGCAACGTCGTGTTCATGGGCATGGGCGAGCCGCTCGCCAACTACAAGGCGGTGCTCGGCGCGGTGCGCCGCCTGGTGGCCCCGCCGCCCGAGGGCCTGGGGCTCTCGGCCCGGCACGTCACGGTCTCCACGGTCGGCCTCGTCCCGGCGATCGAGCGGCTGGCGAAGGAGGGCCTGCCGGTCACCCTGGCGGTGTCCCTGCACGCCCCCGACGACGAGCTGCGCGACACCCTCGTCCCGGTGAACACCCGGTGGAAGGTCGCCGAGGTGCTCGACGCCGCCTGGGACTACGCGCGGCGCACCGGGCGGCGGGTCTCCATCGAGTACGCCCTGATCCGGGACGTCAACGACCAGGAGTGGCGGGCGGACCTGCTCGGCCGCCTGCTCAAGGGCAAGCTCGCCCACGTCAACCTGATCCCGCTCAACCCCACGCCCGGCTCCAAGTGGACCGCGTCCCGCCCCCGGGACGAGCGCGCGTTCGTCCGCCGCCTCGAGGCGCACGGCGTGCCGGTGACCGTGCGCGACACCCGCGGCCGCGAGATCGACGGCGCCTGCGGCCAGCTCGCCGCCTCCGGCCCCGGCGCCCGCCCCGGCGAGCGCCCGGCCCGCCCGCGGACCGGCGGCGCGCGGCGGGCCCGCGCGGAAAGTGCTCCGCAGGGTGGAAAGAGATCTTCGACACGCGGGATGAATCTGGCACGCTGAGACGGGCGGATCGGGACAATAGAGAAGATCGACGGAACTCGGGGGCGCGGACCGGAGGAGTCAGTGAACCGCTTTCCACGGGTACCGCCGGTGGTCCCCGGCTACGATCCGGACGAGGTGGACGCCCTGATCAAGCGGATCGAGGCCACGCTCGGCAAGGGCGTCCTCGAAGGCGAGCCGGTGACCGCGGACGAGCTCCGTGCCGCCCGGTTCCGGGTGCGCCTCGGCGGCTACAACGAGATCGCCGTCGACTACGCCCTCGAGGCGTTCATCATCGCGGTGGAGAACAAGGACGTGCCGCCCCGGCGCGCGGAGAGCGCCGGCACCGCCGGGCGGACGGCGGACCCGGACGCGGAACGCGCCCCGGCCCCGCCGCGCGACCCGCACCCGCCCGAGCGGCGGCCACCCGAAGCGGCCCACGCCGCGGCGCCCCGGGCGGACGCCTCGGGCACGTCGGGTCCGGAGGCGAGGGCCGTACCCGACCGAACCGAGGACGCGCGCCGCGCCGGTACGGCGCTGCCGCCGTGGCCGGTGCCGCCGCAGGAGCCGGGCCGGAACGGCGCGGCGGCCGCCCCGCCGTGGCCGGCCACGCCCGCGGCCCCGCCGGAGCCCGCCGGGACGGTGCCGCGGGCCGATGACACCGAGGCCGGTACGGCCGAGCCCGGCTCGGCCGCCGCCGGCGGCGGGAGCGCCGAGGCGGCGGGCACGCGGCGGGAGCCCGGCCCGGACGCCGCCGCGGCCGAGGCGGACGCGGCCGTGGGCGGGACGGGCGGCGCGGACGAGGAGTGGTTCGAGCGGCAGGCCCGGCGGGTCGAAAAAGTGATCTTCCGCCCCGGCCGGTTCGGCCTCGGCTACAGCGAGGCGGAGGTCGACGCGTTCCTCGACCGCATCGTCGCGACGCTGCGCCGTACCACCGACGAGCCGCTCACCGCGGACGACGTGCGCGAGGTGAAGTTCTCCACCGTGCTGTTCCGCCCGGGGTACGCGATCGACGAGGTGGACGAGTTCCTCGCCGAGATGGCCGAGGTGATCGCCAAACGCTGACACCGGGCGGGGTTGCGGGCCGGCCCGCCCGGGCAGTGCGCAGGGGAGGAGCCATGAGCAGGTACGTCGACCTCTCGGTCCCGATCGCGACCGGCATGCCCGTGTACCCGGGCGACCCGCAGGTGGAGCTGAGCCCCACGGCCACCGTGGCCACCCACGGCTGCAACGTGCTCGGCCTGCGCCTGGGCTCGCACACCGGCACGCACGTGGACGCGCCGTACCACGTCGGCGACGACCTGCCGAAGCTCGACGAGCTGCCGTTCGACCGGTTCGTCGGCCCGGCCGTGGTCGTCGACGCCCGCGACGCGGGGCCGCGCGCGCCGCTCGGCCCCGAGCGGTTCGCGGACGTGGCGCGCCGCGGCGCGATCGTGCTCATCGCCACCGGGTGGTCGGCCCGCTGGGGCACCGAGGCCTACCGGGACCACCCGTACCTCACCGCCGAGGCGGCCCGGCTGCTCGCCGAGGCGGGGGTGGCGACCGTCGGCATCGAGGGCTTCAGCGTCGACCCCACCCCGGACGAGGCGTTCGCCGCGCACCTGGCGCTGTGCGGCGCGGGCGTGGTGATCGCCGAGAACCTGGCGAACCTGTCCGAGCTCGCCGACGCCCAGGCCGCGGGCCGGTCGATCGAGGTGTCGATGCTGCCGCTGCGGCTGGCGCAGGCGGACGGCTCGCCGGTGCGGGCCGTGGCCCGCGTGGCGTGACCGCCCGCCTCCGGCGTTCCGCTCAGAGCGCGACCTCGATCTTGACCTCGCCCGGCTCGTCGAGGGTGAAGGTCGCCGTCCGGTCGCCGGCGGTCACCGCGTACTCGCCGAGCATGCCGCCGACCCGGATCCGCCCGTCGGCGTCGGTCCGCACGGTGGTCGGCGGCAGCCACCACTCACCCTTGATCAGCGAGCGCGCCGCCTCGTAGGCGGGCTTGGGCGTGCCGTCGGTGCGCACGAACCCGCCCGGGGCGCCGAGCCAGCCGCCGTCGACGAACCCCCAGTACGTCATCGCCTGCACCGACGGGTGGGACAGCAGCGTCTTGTAGTGGCGCACCAGCTCGTCGGCCTGCCGCTCCTCGCCCTCCGGCGTGCTCGGCCACTCGGGGATCTGGTAGTCGTTGAGGTCCTCGATCTCGGGCGGCATGAGGTGCCCGGAGACCAGCGTGGTCTCGGTGAAGTGGATCGGCAGGCCGTACCGGGCGAACCGCTCGATCGTCTCCAGGGTGCGCTCCTCGCCCCAGTAGCCCTGGTGCATGTGGCTCTGCAGGCCGAGCGCGTCGATGCGCACCCCCGCCTCGAGCAGGCCCTCGATGAGGCACTCGTACGCCGCCGACATGTCGAAGTCGTTGAGCAGCAGCGTGGCGTGCGGGTTCGCCTCCCGCGCCGCGTCCATGACCATGCGCACCAGCGGGATGCGGCCGATCTCGCGGCACAGCCGGGTGAGCGCGTTGTCGTACTTAGCGAAGATCGGCATGATGACGACCTCGTTGATGACGTCCCACATGTCGATCAGCCCGGCGAAGCCGCTCACCTCGCGCCGGATGCGCTCGACCTGCAGCCGGGCGACCTCGTCGTTCGGCAGCTCGAGCAGCCAGTCCGGCGCCAGCGTGTGCCAGGCGAGCGGATGCCCCTTGACCGTGCACCCCCGGTCGGCGAACCAGCGGGCCGCGGTGCGCAGCCGCTCGGTGTCCGGCCGTCCCCGCACCGGCTCGAACCGCTGCCAGTAGAACGGCAGCGTGACGAAGTTGAACAACTCGAACCACAGCTCGGCCACCTGCGCGACGTCGGCGTCGGCGAGGCGCCGCACCGGGTCGAGGTCGTCCCCGGCGCGGGCGGTGTGGTACGGCTCGCCGTTCGCGAGCGGGATGAACTCGAAGCCGATGCAGCCGAAGAGGAACTTGTGCCGCCGCTGGGCGACGACCACCTCGCGCTCGGCGAGCGGCGCGCCGTCGCGGGTCACGGTGATCACGGCGTCGGCGCTGCGGTGCGGGAAGGCGGAGGCGCCGGGGACGGAGACGGCGGGGCGGGGAAGCGACGACGGGGCTGACGACGACACGGGAAACGTCCTCCAACGGGTCGGTCGGATACCGGTTGGTGGAGCGCTTTCGGCGGGCCGCCGGGCCACGCCGGGATCAACTGTACGGCGTGGCTCCCCGGGTGTCAGGCCCCGGTCCCGGCCCGCCCGCGTCCGGCCGCGGACCCCGCCGCCGTGCGGCCGCGGGGCGGCCCGGTCAGCGGGTGCCCCAGGAGTAGGTCTCCTTGCGCAGCTTGAGGTAGACGAAGGTCTCCGTGGCCCGCACACTGGGGATGCCGCGGATCTTCCCGAGGATCTCCAGCAGGTGCTGGTCGTCCTCGCACACGACCTCGACGATGATGTCGACCGAGCCCGCGGTGAGCACGACGTAGTCGATCTCCTCGAGCGAGGCGAGCTCGTCGGCCACCCGTTCCAGGTCGCCGTCGCACTTGACGGCGATCATCGCCTGGCGGGGGAACCCGAGCATGAGGGGATCGGTCACCGCGACGATCTGCATCACGCCCGAGTCCAGCAGGCGCTGGACCCGCTGCCGTACCGCCGCCTCGGACAGCCCCACGGCCTTGCCGATGGCCGCGTACGGCTTGCGCCCGTCCATCTGCAGCTGCTCGATGATTTGTTTGGAGATGTCGTCGAGCACCACCGGGGCCTGTCGCGCGTCGCCGGTCCGGCGCGCTCGCCGTGGCGGTGTCGTCATCGTGTGTCCTTCCATCCCCTGCACCGGCGGCATAGGCCGGTTCCCCCGTTCGGCGTCGGCCCTGAGCGAAGGCCGGGTCGGGTTACACGGGTGCTCCCAGTATGGTGCAATCGTGGTACGGCACACCGTTAGATGATCAACGCCGCTGAACCGATTTCGTGGGAATTTGGTATCTTCGCCACGAAATCTATTGTCGTATTCCCGTTCTCCCCTCAGAGCCGCGGTGACCCGGGGGTCGCGCGTGCCAGCCACCACGAGGAGGTCGACGATGACAAGCCGACTGCGGAACTACATCAACGGCGAGTCGGTCGACGCCAAGAGCGGCCGGTACAGCGACGTGGTCGACCCGGCGACCGGCGAACCGTACCTGGAGGCGCCGGTGTCCGGCCCGGAGGACGTCGACGCGGCCTACGCCGCCGCGGCCGCGGCGTTCGAGTCCTGGGGCTCCACCACCCCCGCCGAGCGGTCCGCGCTGCTGCTCAAGATAGCGGACGCGATCGAGGCGCACGCCGACGAGCTCGTCGAGATCGAGTGCCGCAACACCGGCAAGCCGCGCCGGATCATGGCCGGCGACGAGATGCCGCTGTGCGTCGATCACTTCCGCTTCTACGCGGGCGCGGCGCGCACGCTCGAGGGGCCGACGGCGGGCGAGTTCCTGCGGAACCACACCTCGATCGTCCGGCATGAGCCGATCGGCGTGGTCGGCCAGGTCACGCCGTGGAACTACCCGCTCATGATGGCGATCTGGAAGATCGCCCCGGCGATCGCGGCGGGCAACACCGTGGTGCTCAAGCCGTCGGACACCACGCCGGTCTCCACCGTGCGGCTCGCCGAGATCATCGGCGAGATCCTGCCGCCCGGCGTGGTGAACGTCGTCGTCGGCACCCGCGAGACCGGGAAGCTGGTGGTGGCCCATCCCACCCCGCAGATGGTGGCGATCACCGGCTCGGTCGGCGCGGGCGTGCAGGTCGCCCGGACGGCGGCGAGCGACCTCAAGCGCGTGCACCTGGAGCTCGGCGGCAAGGCCCCGGTCGTCGTCTTCGACGACGTGGCGGACGTGGCCGCGGTCGCCGAGAAGGTCGCGTACGCCGGGTACTACAACGCCGGCCAGGACTGCACCGCGGCCTGCCGGGTGCTCGTGCACGAGAGCCTGCACGAGGAGTTCACCGCCGCGCTCGTCGCGGCGGCGCGGAACACCAGGACCGGCGGCCTGGAGGTGGCGGACGCGGACTACGGCCCGCTCAACAACGCCGAGCAGCTCGCCCGGGTGCAGGGCTTCCTCGACCGCGCCCCGGCCCACGCCAAGGTGCTCACCGGGGGCCACCGGATCGGCGAGAAGGGGTACTTCTTCGCGCCGACCGTGGTGGACGGGCTGCGGCAGGACGATGAGATGATTCAGACCGAGGTGTTCGGCCCGGTCATCACCGTGCAGACGTTCACCGACGAGGCCGATGCGCTGCGGAAGGCGAACGGCGTCAGGTACGGCCTGTCCGCGTCAGTGTGGACGAGCGACCACGGCCGTGCCATGCGCATGTCCGGAAGGCTCGACTTCGGCGTCGTGTGGGTGAACACCCACCTTCCGTTCATCTCCGAGATGCCGCACGGCGGCTTCAAGCACTCGGGGTACGGCAAGGATCTGTCGGTCTTCGGGCTGCACGACTACACCCGGGTCAAGCACGTCATGCACTACCTCGGTGAGTGACGCGCCCGTGGCGATGAGAGCCTAGTTAGCCGTGTGCTGACCCGTTGGATGAGGTGATAACCGCACCCCGGCGCTCCGTACCGGAGCCGCGCGGGGTCCCGGAAGAGAAGGATGGCCTGGAATGACGGAGATCCAGGTAGGACGTGCGGCGGCCGGCCCGGCCGCCGTCGGCCGGCCTCCCGATCGGCCTGAGGTACCCGCCATCGAGCTGGAGGGGGTCGTGAAGGATTTCGTCTCCCGCGGCGAGGTGGTCCGGGCGGTCAAGGGCGTCAGCTTCTCGATCGCCGAGGGGGAGTTCTTCTCCCTGCTCGGGCCGTCGGGCTGTGGCAAGACGACCACCATGCGCATGATCGCCGGCTTCGAGGAACCCACGAGCGGCAGGATCCGCCTGCACGGGGTGGACGTCACCGACGTGCCGCCCAACCGGCGTGATGTGAACATGGTGTTCCAGTCCTACGCGTTGTTCCCGCACATGAACGTGTGGGAGAACGTGGCGTTCGGGCTCAAGCGGAAGAAGGTCCCCGAGCCCGAGATCAGGCGACGAGTCGGCGAGATGCTCGAGATCGTCGGCCTGACCGGCCGGGAGAAGAGCCGCCCGCGCGAGCTCTCCGGCGGGCAGCAGCAGCGCGTGGCGCTCGCCCGAGCCCTGGTGAACCGTCCCCGCGCCCTCCTGCTCGACGAGCCGCTCGGCGCACTCGACCTCAAGCTGCGCCAGCAGATGCAGCTCGAGCTCAAGCGCATCCAGCGTGAGGTGGGGATCACCTTCGTCTACGTCACCCACGACCAGAGCGAGGCGCTCACCATGAGCGACCGCATCGCCGTCATGAACGACGGCGCGGTCGAGCAGCTCGCCGACCCGCGCGAGATCTACGAGCGCCCGGCGACCGCGTTCGTCGCGAGCTTCATCGGCACATCGAACCTGCTGTCCGGCCAGATCTCCGCCATCTCCGGCGACGTCGCCACGGTACGGCTCGGCGACCGCGGCCGGGTGCTGCTCAACGGCGGCGGACACCGCCTGGGCGAGTCCGTGCAGATCACGGTCCGGCCCGAGAAGATCAGGATCCTGCCCGGTGAGCCGGAGGGCGACGTCAGCGCGGTCCCGGGCGTCGTCTCCGAGGTGGTCTACCTCGGCACCTACAACAGCTACGCGGTGACCTTGGACGGTGGCGCCGAGGTGACCGTCTTCGAGCAGAACGCACATGACAGCACGGGCACGGCGGAGCGCGGTGACTCCGTGTGGTTGTCGTGGCAGCCACACCACTCGTACGCGATAGGAAGTGCAAGCAGCCGATGAGCGTAATCCCCCCTCTTGCTTCCCCGGCCGGCCTCGCCGGTGACCCGGCCGTGCTGCGCGGCATGACCCAGCGCCGCGTCGGCCCCGGCCGCCGAGACCTGTTCCGCATGGCCGGCCTGTCGGCGCTGGGGCTCGCCCTCGCCGCCTGCGGGGTGGAGGGCAAGAAGGCCGCCCCGCCGCAGCAGTCCGACGTGGAGAAGTACTGGTCGGACAAGCAGCAGAACGGCCGGGTGGACTTCGCCAGCTGGCCGCTCTACATGGACCCCAAGCGTCCCGAGCTGAAGCAGTTCACCGAGCGCACCGGGATCACGGTGAACTACCGCGAGGTCATCCAGGAGACCGGGAGCTGGTTCGCGAAGATCCAGCCGCAGCTCGCCGCGAACCAGCCGATCGGCTACGACCTCATGGTGATCACCAACGGCATCCAGTTCACCCAGCTCGTGCAGCTCGGCTACCTGGTGCCGCTCGACCACTCCAAGCTGCCCAACTTCGCCAAGAACGCGGGCGAGGCCTACAAGCGCCAGGCGTTCGACCCGGGCAACGTCTACAGCGTGCCGTACGCCTCCGGCATCACCGGCATCGCCTACAACCCCAAGTACGTCGACGAGCCGCCCACGAGCATCGCCGACCTGTGGAACCCCAAGTACAAGGGGAAGGTCGGCATGCTCGCCGACACCCAGGAGATCGGCAATTTCGCCCTGCTGCTGCTCGGCGTCGAGCCGGAGAAGTCCACGCCCGCCGACTGGGAGCGGGCCGCGGAGAAGCTGCGCGAGCAGCGCGACTCCGGGATCGTGCGCAAGTACTACGAGCAGAACTTCATCGACCCGCTCGGCAAGGGCGACATCTGGCTGTGCCAGGCCTGGTCGGGCGACATCTTCCAGAAGAACCTCTCCGACGGCACCGACCTGCGGTTCGTGATCCCCGAGGAGGGCGGGACGATCTGGACCGACAACATGGTGATCCCGAAGACGGCGGCGAACCCGGTCGACGCGATCATGCTCATGGACTTCTTCTACGAGCCGGAGATCGCCGCGAGCCTGACGGAGTACATCAACTACATCACCCCGGTGCCGGCCGCCCAGGAGATCATCCGGCGGCACGCGGCGGAGGCGAAGGGCGAGCGGAAGAAGGAGCTGGAGGCGATCGCCGAAAGCCCGCTGATCTTCCCGAGCCAGGAGGATTACGCGAAACTGCACAACTACCGGGATTTCAAGGACGCCAACGAGCAGAAGCAGTACGACTCGATCTTCCAGGCGATCACCACGGCCTGAGGAGGAGGGCGGATGAAGGGCAGCAGGCTGCGTGCGGCGCTCACGCCGTACGTGCTGATCCTCCCCGGCGGCTTGTGGCTGGCGATCTTCTTCGTCGTCCCGATGATCGTGATGCTGTCGTTGTCGCTGCACAGCGGCAACATCACCGACGGCTTCGTGTTCACCTGGAACTGGCGGAGCTACCTCGACGGCATCGCGAACTACCACGACCAGATGATCCGGTCGATCGGGTACGGCCTCGCCGCCACGATCATCACGATCGTGGTCGGGTTCCCGGTGGCGTACTGGATCGCCTTCCACGGCGGCAGGCGCAAGAACATGTACCTGCTGTTGCTGCTGATGCCGTTCCTCGTCTCGTTCGTGCTGCGCACGATCTCCTGGCAGTTCTTCCTCGCCGACGACGGGATACTGCTGGGGCCGCTGAAGAGGATCGGCCTGCTGCCCGACGACTTCCACATCCTCGCCACCGGGACCGCCGTCGTCCTCGGCCTCGCCTACAACTTCCTGCCGTTCATGGTGCTGCCGATCTACGTGGCGCTGGAACGCATCGACCCGCGGCTGCTGGAGGCCGCCGCCGACCTGTACGCGGGCCGGCTGCAGACGTTCCTGCGCGTGGTGCTGCCGCTGTCGCTGCCGGGGGTGTTCGCCGGGGTGCTGATGACGTTCGTCCCGGCCTGCTCGGACTACGTCAACGCCTCCATCCTCGGCGGCGCCAGCAACACCATGATCGGCAACGTCATCCAGAACCAGTACCTGGTCGCCCAGGACTATCCGGTCGCCGCGGCGCTGTCGTTCACGCTCATGGCGGTGCTGCTGCTCGGCATCTTCCTGTACGCCCGGGCGCTCGGCAGTGAGGAGGTCCTGGAGGTGACGGTCCGGTGAACACCCTCGAGCAGGCCGCCGCCGGGACCACCGCCCGGCGGCGGCCGCGGCGGCGGGGCGCGTTCTTCCGCGGCCGGCTGCTGCACATCTGGACCTGGCTGGTCATCACGTGGCTGTTCCTGCCCATCGCCGTGATGATCCTGTTCGGGTTCAACGACACCCGCGGCCGCTACAACCAGACCTGGCAGGGCTTCACCCTGCGCTGGTACGCCGAGCTGTTCGCCATCGACGACCTCACCGTCGCGCTCGTCAACTCGCTGCTCATCGCCCTGCTCACCATGCTGATCGCGGGCGTGCTCGGCACCCTCATCGGGCTCGCGCTCGGCCGCTACCGGTTCCGCGGCTCCGGGCTGATGAAGCTCGTGATGTTCGCCGCGATCTCGTGCGCCGAGATCATCATGGGCGCGTCGCTGCTGTCGATGTTCGTCACGCTCGCCGTACCGCTGGGCTTCTGGACGACGGTGATCGCGCACGTGATGTTCTCGGTGTCGTTCGTCGCGGTCACCGTGCGGGCCCGGGTGATGGTGGTGGACCGCTCGCTCGAGGAGGCCGCCCGGGACCTCGGGGCGAGCGGCTGGGAGACGTTCCGCCTCGTCACGTTCCCGATGATCTTCCCCGGCGTGCTCGCCGGCTCGCTGCTCGCGTTCGCGCTCTCCATCGACGACTTCGTCATCACGAACTTCGTCTCCGGCGGCACCGTGACCTTCCCGCTGTGGATCTACGGCGCCACCCGCGTCGGCATCCCGCCGCAGGTGAACGTCATGGGCACGCTGATCTTCGGGGTCGGGGTGCTGATCGCCGTGCTCAACGCGTTCGGCGGCCGGCGGCGGTAGCGCCGGGGGGCCCGGCGCGTCCGGGGCGCGGCCGGGCCGGGGCGCGGATTCGACTCGTGATCCCGCGGGAAGGAGGACACGATATGCGCATCGGACTCTACGTCAACGTGCCGCCCGCCGCGGACGCGATCGACCGCCTGCACGCCGAGATCGTGCAGGCGGAGCGGGACGGGTTCGCCTCGGTCTGGCTGTCGCACATCTTCGCGCTCGACGCGCTGACCGCCCTCGCCGTCGCGGGGCGAGGCGTGCCGCGGATCGAGTTCGGCACCGCGGTGGTGCCGATCTACCCGCGGCATCCGGCGGCGCTCGCCCAGCAGGCGCTCACCGTGAACGCCGCGCTCGGCGGGCGGCTCACCCTCGGCATCGGGGTGTCCCACAAGGTCGTCACCGAGGACATGTACGGCTACCGCTTCGACCGCCCGGGGCGGCACATGGCGGAGTACCTGTCGGTGCTGCTGCCGCTGCTGCGCGGCGAGCGCGCCGACTTCGAGGGCGAGACCGTCACCGCCCACATCGCCCTGGAGACCCCGGGCACCGGAGCCTCCGTGCTGCTCGCCGCGCTCGCCCCGCGCATGCTGCGGCTGGCGGGGGAGCGGGCCGACGGCACCGTGCTGTGGATGACCGGCCCGAAGACCGTCGCCGAGCACATCGTGCCCACGATCACCGCCGCGGCACAGGCGGCCGGGCGGCCCCGGCCCCGGGTGGTGTGCGGGCTGCCGATCTGCGTCACCGACGACCCGGAGCAGGTGCGGGCCCGCGCCGAGCGGGTCTTCGCCGCGTACGGCGAGCTGCCCTCCTACCGCGCGATGCTCGACCGGGAGGGCGCGCGCGGCCCCGGCGACGTCGCGATCGTCGGGGACGAGAAGGCGGTGACCGCCGCGCTCGAGAACCTCGCCGCGGCGGGCGTCACCGACTTCGCCGCCTCGGTGTTCGCCCGCGGCGAGGAGGCGGAGCGCACCCGTGCGCTGCTGAAATCCCTCCTCTAGCCGCCCCGCGCGCCGCTGTGCCGCGCAGGTCACCGGGCGGATAATGGGCCAATGCGTGACATTGTTCGCACGGTGCGACGGTGGCGGGAGGAGCAGGTGGCCGGCGCGGTGGTGCGCCCGGTCGCCGAGAGCGGCCTGGGCGCCCGCCGGGCCGACGCCGCCCTCGCGATCAGCGCGAAGGGCGAGCGGGCCGGCGACCTGTACGGCGGGGCCGCCGACGCGGCGGTCTCCGCGACCGCCCGCGAGGTGATCGACGACGGCCGGGCCCGGCTGCTCGACGTCGAGCTGTCCGACAACGCCGCGGTGCGCGCGGGCCTCGCCTGCGGCGGGCGGGCCCGGCTGCTGTTCCAGCCCGTCGTGGACCTGCCGCCCGCCTGGTGGGAGGCGATCGAACGCCCCCAGGGCGCGGCGCTCGTCACCCCGCTCGGCGACGCCCCCGGCCCCAGCGCGGCGGTGACCCCGGACGGCGCGGTCCACCCGGCCGGCGGCGACCTGCCCGGCGAGGTGCTCGACGTCGCCCGCAGGCGGCTGGCGAAGAACCGCGGCACCCGGGAGATCGTCACGGCGGCGGGCGCCGAGTACCTGGTGGAGACCGCGGCGGCGCCGCCGCACCTGCTCGTGGTCGGCGGCGGCGAGCTCGGCGCCGCCCTGGTACGGCAGGCGGAGCTGCTCGGCTGGGAGGGCGAGACCGTGCCGTCCGCGGCCGACGCGATCGCCCGCTACGCCGCGAACACCTGCCTGGTCGTGCTCAGCCACGACCCGGCGATCGACACCCCGGCGCTGTCCGCGGCGCTCGCCGCCGGCCTGCCGTACGTGGGCGCGCTCGGCGCCCGGCACACCCAGCGGTCCCGGGCCGAGCGGCTGCGCGCGGAAGGCGTCCCCGACGAGCGGATCGCGGCCATCCGCGGGCCGGTCGGGCTCGACCTCGGCGCCCGCAGCCCGGCGGAGACCGCGCTCGCCGTCTGCGCCGAGATCCTCTCCGTGCTCTCCGGCCGCGCACCCGTGCCGCTGCGGGACACCACGGGCGCGATCAACGCCTGACCGCCCGCCGCACGGGCGCGCGCATGCGACGCCGCACGGCCGCCGCGTCCGGCGACCGTGCGGCGATTTCGTGTGCCCGCGCGTTTTCCCGGGCGGTACCGCGGAAATTCGCGGGCACCGCCGCGCCGCCCGCCGCGATTCAGCGGAAATGGCGGCGGACGTCCTGGCTCACGGGCGGACCTCCCGCAGCCGTCCGGTTTCCACCTCGTAGACGAAGCCGCGGATCGAGTCCTTGTGCGGAATGCACGGATCGGCCTTGATGCGGTTGATCGACTGGATGACGTCGGCGTCGAGGTCGGTGAAGGACTCGACCGCCCAGTCGGGTTTGACGCCGACCTCCGCCTCGATCTGCCGCCGGAACGCGTCATCGGTGAACTTCTGCATGCCGCAATCGGTGTGGTGGATGAGGATGATCTCCCGGGTGCCGAGCAGCCGCTGGCTGATCGCCAGGCTGCGCCGCTCGTCCGCGGTGACCACGCCGCCCGCGTTGCAGATGACGTGCGCGTCCCCCTCGGCGAGCCCGAGCAGCTTGTACACGTTGATCCGGGCGTCCATGCAGGAGATCACCGCCACCCGCTTGGCGGGCCGTGCCGGCGGGCGGAGCCTGCTCAGCTGCGGGCCGTACCTCTCGGCGTTCGCGACGAGTTCATCGATGACGCTCATCGGCACCTCCGCGCCGGACCCTGGTCCGTCCGGCCTTTTCGCGATTCACTTGTGCGTATTCGGGCCGCCGCACCCGGCCGGACCCGGATGACCTCGGGACCGCGGGCATGGAAAAGGGGAAGAGCGTATCGACCGAATTCGAAAGCCTCCGCGGGGCTCGGCCGGTGACCATATCCTGACGCGAACGGCCGGGCCGGAAAAGATCGATGAGATCAAGCTCACACGGATGTCATTCGACGCCGGGAAAACCCCGGCGCCGCATTCTCCGGAACCCGGCCGATACCACTCGGTGGTATTTCCCGCGGCATGCCCGGAACGGGCCGGGCGCCGCGAAATCCGGGGCGGGCCGGCCGCCGGGGGTGCGCCACCCGGAACGGCGGGTACGGCACGGCGCGGGCCCGTGCCGCCCGGTGCCGCCGCGGGGAACCGCCGCCGCGGCGCGGCCGGCCGCGGGTGCGTTCGCGGTGGTCCGCCCGGCGCGCCGGAAATTGTCGGTCCCCGTGCCTACTCTCGCTCCCGTGAACGAGGTGAGGACCGCGGCGCGGACCCTCACGGTCCGCGAGCTGAACCGGGCGCTGCTGGCGCGTCAGGGCCTGCTCGAGCGGCTGCCCGTCGCGCCGACCGCGGCCGTGGAGCGGGTGGGCGCGCTGCAGATGCAGTACTGGCCGTCGCTCGGCCCGGCGCTGTGGAGCCGGATCACCCCCTGCCCGCCCGAGGCGCCGTTTGCGGCGCACGCGTCGGGCGAGCTGGTGACCGGCACGCTGCTGCGCGGCACCATCCACACCGTCTCCGCGGCGGACTACCCCGCGTACGCGGTGGTCACCGGCGCCTCCGCGGTCTCCCAGTGGCGCCACCCCGCCGATCCGCCGCCGGCGGCCGCGGTGGCCGAGCTGCGGGCGGAGCTGCTCGCCTACGCCGCCCGGCCGCGCACCGTGGCGGAGGTGTGCGCGTTCATCGAGTCCTGGGTGGCGCGCAACCCGGGCGTGTTCGGCGAGGCCGAGCTGACGTACCAGCGGCGGCTGGACTGGCGGCCGTTCTGCGGCAAGGTGTGGCTGGTGCGGGTGCCGCGGGACGGCCGGTGGGACGGGCGCAGGCCGAGCGCGCTGCAGGCCGCGCCGGTCACCGAGGGGCCGGAGCCGGACGAGGCGCTGCGCACCGTGATCCGCCGCCACCTCGCCGCCTTCGGCCCGGCCGCGGCCGAGGACGTCGCGAACTGGATCGGCTGGAACCGCACCCCGGTGCGCGCCGCCCTGCGCGCCATGGACGACCTGGTCGCGTTCGCCGACGAGGCGGGCCGGGTGCTGTACGACCTGCCCGACGCCCCGCGGCCCGGCCCCGACGTCACCGCCCCGGTGCGGCTGCTGCCGTGGTTCGACAGCGTCCTGCTCGCCTACCTGCCCGGGCGCCGCGCCCGCATCCTGCCGGAACGGCACCGGGACGAGGTGTTCGACAAGCGCAACGGCCGGGTGAAAGCGTGCTTCCTGGTGGACGGCATGGTCGCCGGCACCTGGTCGGTCGACGCCACCCGCCGCGCGGAGGCGGTCGTCACGCTCACCCCGTTCGAGCCCGTGCCGCGGGCGGCCCGCGACGCGCTGCTCGCCGAGGCGGAGGCGATGGCCCGCTTCTGCCGCCCCGACGCCCCGGCCCATCGCGTGCGCGTGGAGGAGGTGCGCTGATGGCGCGGCGGTCAGCAGGGCAGCAGGAGCCACGCCTCCGAGGCGGTGCCCGGCTCGTAGGGCGAGTCGAGGCGTTTGGCGACCACACCGGGCAGGCCGCGGCCCCGCGCCACCTGCCGCACGGCCTCCTCCGCACCGGGGAAGCTCGGCGCGGTCTGCCAGTGCGGGCCGGTGAGGCCGAGCCCGTCGAGCAGCTCCCTGCGGCGGCGGTACGGCTCGCCGAACAGCGTGTGCCCGTCGAGGTGGAGCAGATCGAAGATCACGTAGTTGAGGTCGCCCGCCAGGTCCGCGATCTCCCCGTCGAGCAGCGCGGGCCGCGCGCCGAGCTGCTCGCCGAGCCCGCGCAGGCCGGGATACTCCGCGGTCACGTCCGCGCCGTCGGCGTCGACGAGCCGCACCCGGGCGCCCTCCACGTAGGCGAGCACGCGCCTGCCGCCCCAGGCGAACTCGAACGCGTAGCGGCGCGGCTCTCCCGGCGGCCGCGATCGCCGTACCGCGCGCATGGGCGCGATGTCGCGGGGGAGCGGCTCCTCCGTGGGGTCGGTCGGCGGGTCCATCCGGTGGATCATCCAGTTGCGGCCGGCGGTCCGGAACAGCGCGTACCGGCCGGACGTCCGCGAGCCGTGGAGCACGACCTTCACCTCGCGGTCGGTCCACTTCTCGGTCTCGTAGGTGCCGCGATCCCAGATCAGGACCCGACCGGCGCCGTACTCGCCCGCCGGGATCTCCCCTTCGAACGTCGCGTACTCCACCGGGTGGTCCTCGGTGCGCACCGCGAGCCGGTTGTCGTCCGGCCTGCGCGGCAGCCCGCGGGGCACCGCCCACGAGACCAGCACCCCGTCCCGCTCCAGCCGCAGATCCCAGTGCAGCCGGCGGGCGTGGTGCTCCTGGATGACGAACGTGTCGTTTCCGCCGGTGGGGAGCGGCTCGTGGACGGGCACGGGCTCGGGCGTGCGCTCATGGTCGCGCCTGCTCCGGTAGGCGGCGAGTGGGTCACCGGTCATGTCGTCTCCTTACCCGGTGACCGTCTCGGCAGCGGGGGCCCGGGGAAGGCGCGCGGCCGGAGGCGCCGCGAGGGCGCCGTTCCCGGCCCGCGGGGCCGGGGACCGCCGGTCCGGGCGCGGGGAGCCTGCCGAGCGACCGACGTGATCCCGTGGGGCCGCACGGCCGCCGCTCTCCCGGGGAGCGGGACGGCGGAGACCGTTGCCGCGGCCCGCGTCCGGGCAGGGGAGTGCCTCGGGCCCGGCGCCTGCGCGAGCCGATGACCGATTCACACGATGGGAGAGAAGATCATGGCGAAGAACAGTGGCTACGAGGGTTTCACCGCGGAGGAGCGGGCCGCGATGAAGGAGCACGCCGAGGAGCGGAAGCGGGCGGCCCGCCGCACCGGCTCGCGTGCGGAGAAGGCGGCGCAGGCCGAGGCCGAGGTGGTCGAGAAGATCGGCACCTTCCAGGACGCGGACCGGGAGATGGCCGAGCGCATCCACGCCATCATCAAGTCCGCCGCCCCGTCCCTCGCCCCGCGGCTCTGGTACGGCATGCCCGCCTACGCGCTGGACGGCAAGGTGCTCTGCTTCTTCCAGCCCGCGGGGAAGTTCAAGACCCGCTACGCGACCCTCGGCTTCAACGACGTGGCGAAGCTCGACGACGGCACCATGTGGCCGACCGCCTTCGCGCTCACCAAGGTGACCCCCGAGGTGGAGGAGCAGATCGCCGCCCTGGTGCGGCGCGCGGTCGCGGCCTGACCGGCCTCGCGGCTCACGCAACGGGGTCGGCGCGGGACGGCATCGAGCCGGACGAGGCGCCGCCCCGGGGGACGTGAGCACCCTGCGCCCGCCCATCCGTCCGCCTGCCGGATGGGCGGGCGGGGCCGCCGCGGGCCGCGGCGGCCCCGCCGGTCCCGCACCCGCCCGCGGCGGCCATCGGCGGTACCGCCGGGCGCGCGTGGCATTCGCCGGCCGGGCGGCCGGCGCGAACGGCCCGGCCATGACCCAAGCCCGCGGACGGCCGGGGCCGCGGCCCGGGCCTTCGGCCGGGACCGGTGGTGATCCAGCTGGGAAGCCCGATACCTCGGCGAACCGCTCGAAGGACGGCGGGACGAGTTCCGCCGAACCGCGGGCGGGCCGGAGGACGGCGGGGCGCGGCGAGGCGGTCAGCTCATGGTCTTGCCGCCGTTGACGGCGAGGCGCTGGCCGGTGATGAACCGGGCGCCGGGGGAGGCGAGGAACGCGACCGCCTCGGCGACGTCGGCGGGTGTGCCCATGCGGCCGAGGAGCACCCCGGCCCGATATTCGGAGGTGTCGGCCCCGGCGTGGCGCTCGACCGGGATCCAGCCCGGCTCGACCGTGTTGACGGTGATGCCGAGCGGGCCGAGCTCCCGGGCCCAGGAGCGGGTGAGGCCGTGCATCGCGGCCTTCGCGGCGACGTAGTGGCCGAACTCGGCGTTGCCCAGGTCGGTGACCTCGCTGCCGATGTTGATGATCGCCCCGGAGCGGGCGGCGCGCATGCCGGGCAGCACGGCCTGCAGGATGAGCAGCGGGGCCTTGACGAAGAAGCGGAGCTGGTCGAGATGGTCCTGCCAGGTCTGCTTCTCGAGCGGGATCTCCGGCTGCGGGCCGGTGGCGTTGTTCACCACGACGCTGATCGGCCCCCAGGTCCGCAGGATCTCGTCGATGCCCTGGCGGACGGACTCCTCATCGGTCACGTCGAAGCGTGCGGCCCGCGCGGTGTTGCCCTGCGCGGTGATGCGATCGACCACGGCGGTGGCGCCGGCGGTGTCGTGCGCGTAGTTCACCACGACGGGCCAGCCGTCCGCCGCCAGCCGTTCGGCGATGGCCGCCCCGAGCCCCCGCGAGGCGCCGGTAACGAGAGCGCATCCCATGACGTTTTCACCCCGTTTTTGTAGGAATACGCCCACATTGTGGATGAGTGGGGGCGTGCGTACTACTCGGCGGCCACGCCGGTGGCGAGTTCCGGCTGTTGCTCCGGCTCGTCCGCGGGCCGCGCCGCATCGCGCCGGGTGCGCCGGCGCCGCCGCACGTACCGGACCGCCTCGACGACGATCGTCACCGCGATCGCGATGGCGAATCCGAGCAGCAGCCCCTTGATCGGGTCGTTCTCGAACGCCGCCCCGCCCACGTAGCCGATCGCCACCGCGTAGCAGCCCCACGAGATCGCGGCGATCGCGTCGAAGAACGCGAACCGGCGCAGCGAGTAGCTCACCGCCCCGGCGGTGATCGTGGTCGCGGTGCGCCCGCCCGGGATGTAGCGGGCGATCACCAGCACCAGCCCGCCGCGCTCGCGGAGCGCCCGGTCGGCCCAGTCGAACACCGCCTGTGCCCGCCCCCGTCGGCGCAGCCGCCCGATCGAGGAACGCCCGAGCAGGTACGAGACGTGGTCGCCGAGGAAGGCGCCGACCGCCGAGACGGCGATGACGAGCGGAATGTCGGGGGTCCCCGTCGCCGCGGCGAACACCCCCGCGGTGATCACCGCGGTCTCGCTCGGCACGGCCGGGAAGAAGGCGTCCACCAGCGCGACCGCGAAGATCGCCACGTACAGCCAGGGGGATGCGATCGCCTGGTGGAGGAAGTCGAGGATGGCGTGGGACACGAGGATGGCACTCCGGTCTTGTCGGCGGATTGGTCGGCTATGTCGCTCTCGAACCGGGAGGCGGTGCCCCGGCAACAGTCCAAGCCTGCCGCCACAGGGCCGCCGTGCCTATTCGGGATCACCCCGACTTCGCCATCCGAGCACCCTGAAATCATCCCTGATCCGCCGGGCGCGCATGCCGCCGGCCGGGCTACGCGGCGGCGACAAGGGCCTTGGGCGGCTCGACGTGCAGGCGGCGCAGCAGCCGGAGGAAGGCGAGCACCGAGAAGGCCGCGGCGGTGCCGCTCACCACGGCGACCGCCGCGGTGCGCACGATCAGGTAGGTGCCGATCGACTGGTTGAGCAGCAGCCAGATGCTCATCACCGAGTTGGTGAGCAGCACGAACGCCCACAGCAGGGTGATGCGTGCGAAGAACCGCCGCACCCGCTCGTGCCGCAGCACGAACGCGGGCAGGTGGATGTAGTCGCAGGTGAGCCGCTCGACCAGGGGGCGGCGCAGCCGTACCGAGGCGAGGAAGGCGAACGCGATGCAGATCGTGCCGAGCTCCGGCTGGATGAAGTAGACCACGGCCCTCCCGGTCCACCAGCCGACCGCGGCCCGCGCCGTGATCGCGATCGCGGCGAGCAGCATCGTGCCGGGCACCGGCCGCCGCAGGATCAGCCGCCAGCCGACCCCCGCGTACACCCAGGCCACGGCCGCGACGAGCGCGCCGGTCAGTCCCAGCACGGCGAGCGCCGCGTAGAAGACCACCAGCGGCGCCACCACCCCCTCCAGCAGGCGGGGGACGGCCTGCCTGATCAGTGCGCTCATCCGGGGTAGGGCCACGGATGGGTGCTTCATGCTGCTGCTCCACGCAAGTGACGGGATTCGGGCGTCAACGATCTCGTCGCCTACCCGGTGGCGGGGTCCTCAAGCGACCGCCCTATGCCCACCGGCGACATGCCATCGCACACCTTACGGCAACGGCAGCCCAAGGATCACGCTTTAGCCACAATTGATGCCGAAAATGGTAAAGCTCTGCTGGTGGCGAAAAGCGCTGCACGGCGGGCACGGGCCGTTCCCGGGTGCCGGAGTCGGGCACGGGCAGGTGCGGGAGCCCGTGGCGGGCGGGGCCGCGTATCCGGTACGGCGAGCACGTCGCGGCCGTCCACCTGCTCGCACCTGATGTGGCGCGCGCGGCCGCGGCAACACCGCGGCACGAGAGCGGAGCGCGCCATCTCCGAGGGGTGCGTCCGGAAGGTTGGCAGAGGCGCTGCGCGGCGAAACGTGCGTGATCTGCTGCCCTCCTGAGCCTCGGCGGCTTCTTGAGCGAGGACGGCGTGCTAGTGCGCGACCCGCTGCGGACGTGTTGATCCCGCGGGCTCGGCGACCACGACCGGGCCGCGGGGCGCGGGTGCGGGAAGGCGGCCGGGACGCGGGAAGGGCCGGGCGCGGAAGGGGAGGGCCCGCCCGGAGGGGGCGGGCCCGAAGTCCGGTCAAGCGAGGCTGGCGGTGGCGAGCTTCGCGCCGAAGCCGAGGAACAGCGCCCCAACCGTCGAGGTCATGCCCGCCGAGAGCTTGCGGCGCCGCCGGAACTGGTTGGCGAGGAAGGTCCCGCCGAAGATCAGCACGCTCAGGTACGAGATGCTGAAGAACTGCAGGATCGCGCCGAGGATGAGGAAGGACAGCGCGGGCGAGCTGTACGACGGGTCGACGAACTGGATGAAGAACGAGACGAAGAACAGGATCGCCTTGGGGTTGAGCAGGCTGATCAGGAGCGCCCGGCGGAACGGGTCACCGTGCCCGGCCCGGCGGTCGGCCGCGGCGATCGCCTGCCCCTGCTCCTCGGCGGTCACCTCGCTCGCGGGCGTGCGCCACGCCCGCCACGCCGACCGCAGCATCTGCAGCCCGATCCAGGCGAGGTAGAGCGCGCCCGCGTACTTGACCACCGCGAACAGCAGCGGGTGCGACCTGAGCAGTGAGGCGACGCCCGCCGCGGACAGCACCATCAGCACCGTGTCGCCGACGAACACGCCGGCGGCGGCGCGGTACCCCTTGCGGACCCCGTCCCGGGCGGCGGTCGCGAGCACGAGCAGGGAGTTGGGTCCTGGCATCAGGATGATCAGGAACGCCCCGATGACGTAGGTCCACAGATCCGTGATGCCGAAGAACATGCCTCACCGCTCCAGTGACGCAACAGGTGATAAGTAGACAACTGTCTACCATCCTCACATGCCGTAACAGTCAGGCGGTATCGGACTTCATTCCGCCGCCCAGGCCGGGCCGGTGGCGGTGATACTCCGGCCGCGACCGCCTGCTCGAGCAGCGGGTGGTCTGCCGCTCGGCATGCCCGATGAGCTCCACGCGGATTCGCCTCGCCAGGCGTTGGCCGGGCGCCCGCGACGGCCTCGCGTACTCCGCGGTCGCGTTCCACCGACTTGTGACGCAGCCGCTGCGCGCCGCTTTGTGGTGCCGCCGCATAAGGCACTGCGGCGCGCGCCGCCAGGGCCGGTGGCTATGGGAACGTCGTTGTGCCGTCCCCGGCCGGGTCATGCGGCGGTGATGCCCTGACCGTGACCGCCTGATCGAGTAGTGGGCGGCCGTGGGTTGCGTACTCGGCGAGTCCGGTGTGGTCATGGCGGCAGGGTGAGCGCGGCGTTTCGTGCGCTGGGCGGTCGCGGCTTCGATCCTCCGCTGATTGGTGACGCCGCTACTGCCGCCGCTTTGTGGTGCCGTCGTATGGGGCACCGCCTGGTGCGGCACATGCCGCCACGGTTGTTGGCCATGGGAACGTGGCGGTGATGCCCTGACCGTGACCAGCATGCTCGAGCAGCGGGCGACCCTGCGGGTCGGCATACCCAATGAAGTCCACCCGGAGTCGCCGGACCGCAGCGGCCGGGCCACCACGGCGGCCTCGCGTACCCGTCTTCGTGCCTCGGCTCGCCCCCACCACACGCGTAACGACCGCCACCGGTCGCCACCCTCGACACGCCGCCGAGTGACCGCCCCGGCCTCGTTCTTGCGACGGGCCGCGGGTCGACCTCACCACTGCGGCTCGCCCGCCGCCGCGCCTGCCGACGCCGAGCAGGCCGATCCCCGTGGGCGGCGCGGCGTGCGCCGGGATTCGCCCGCCCTGCCGCCCGCGCTGGGGCCGACCCGTCATGGTCATGAGGGCCGGCGCGGCCGGGCCGTCGAGCGCCGTCCGCGCCTGAGGGCCGCACTCGTGGGCCACCACAGGATACGAGCGGATCTGCGCGCCGAACGGCACGGAGGCTGAGACTTAAAGGCGTGTTCATCCTGCTTCTTCTGGGAACGACGTGCGCTCTGCACTGCTACCTGTGGTTTCGGCTTGTCCGGGGCACCACCGCCCCTCGTACGGCGTGGCGCCGGCTGGGCACGGTGCTGGTGTCGGCCGGACCGGCCCTGATCGCCATCGTTTTGATCGGCGGGCGTAACGGCCTGCCGTTCGAGCTGGTCCGGATCCTCGCCTGGCCCGCGTACCTGTGGCTCGCCCTCGTGGTCTACCTGACGCTCGCCCTCATCGCCGGCGAGTTCGTCCGGCCGGTGCTGCTGCGGTGGCTGCGCCGCCGGGACGCGCGCCGGCAGGTCGCCAGGCGCGCGCCGGCCGCCGAGCCGGTCACGGTGGGGGCGGCCGCCTCGGGCGACACGCCGGCGGCGGCGCCCGCCGCACCGCGCCCGGACGGCCGTGACAAATCAGGCCCGTCGGATCCGTCGCGGCGCAGGTTCGTGGCCCGGCTGGTCGCCGGGACCGCCACCGCGGTCGCGGCCGGCACGGTCGGCTACGGCACCTACGGCGTGCTGCGCGGCCCTTCGGTCCGGCGGGTGACGGTGCCGCTGGCCAAGCTGCCGCGTTCGGCCCACGGCTTCCGCATCGCGCTGGTCAGCGACATCCACCTGGGGGCGGTGCTGGGCCGCGGGTTCGCCGAGAAGGTCGTGGCGACGGTGAACGCGACCCAGCCGGACCTGATCGCCGTGGTCGGCGACCTGGCGGACGGCTCGGTGGCGGACCTGCGCTCGGCGGCCGAGCCGCTCGCCGGCCTGCGGGCCCGCCACGGTGCCTACTTCGTCACCGGCAACCACGAGTACTTCTCCGGCGCCGAGGAGTGGACGCGGTACGTGCAGGAGCTGGGGCTGCGGCTGCTCGCCAACGAGCGGGTTGAGCTCCCGGCGTTCGATCTGGCCGGGGTGAACGACGTCACCGGCGAGTTCTACGGCGACGGCCCCGACTTCGCGGCCGCGCTGGGCGACCGGGACCCGGCGCGGGCCTCGGTGCTGCTGGCCCATCAGCCGATCGTCATCCACGAGGCGGTCCGCCACGGGGTGGACCTGCAGCTGTCCGGCCACACCCACGGCGGCCAGCTGTGGCCGGTCAACCATCTGGCGGCCCTGGTGAACCCGACGGTGGCCGGGCTGGATCGCTACGGCGAAACCTACCTGTACGTGACGCGTGGCGCGGGCGCGTGGGGCCCGCCGACCCGGGTGGCCGCGCCGTCCGATGTGACCGTCGTGGAGCTGGCCTCGACCCAGGCGTGACCGCTCGGCCCTGGCCGCAGGGCGCGGCGCGTGATGCAAGCCGGGCTTGGGGATGCCGCGGCCTGCTGGCCTCGGTCGCGTCGGCCACGCCTTCGGGCGAAAGGCCTGATGACGTTGCCGTTGGATCGACGGGGTACCGGTTGGGTGGCCGCGTCGGCGAATGATGGGGGCGGTGGGGGAGTCGGCGTCGGGCAAGGCCGGACCGCTCGGCCGCGGTTGTTGGTTCGGCCGGTGACCGCGGTTGGCGGTTCGGCGGCCGCGGTCGGCCTCGCTCCGCCGGTCGCGATGGTGCGCGCCCCGTGCCGGAGTCGAACCGGTCGCCTTCAGGGTGAAAGCCTGACGTCCTCGCCGTTAGACCAACGGGGCAGTGGAGCCGGTCGATGGCGGGGCGTGGGTGCGAGGAGCCATCGAGCCGGGTGGCGGTGTCGTCGAGCGTGACGGTGGTGGAGCCGACCTCGACCCCAGGCGGGGAGCCTGCCCGGTCGGACCTGGGCCCCTGCTCCCGGTCAGCGGGTTCGGAAGACGTGGCCCCCCTCGGTCGTGTCGGCCGCGATGGTGCGCCCCGTGCCGGAGTCGAACCGGTCGCCTTCAGGGGGAGAGCCTGACGTCCTTGCCGTTGGACCAACGGGGCGGTGCGGCCGGTCGATCGTCCGCACCGGTGAACCGGCCGTCCCGAATCCACGGCCACCGTGCCGAGCGTCGGCCTGGACGGGCGGCGATCACCGCGGCCTTGAAGCCACGCCTGACCCTGTCCACCGTGCGGAGACGGGGAGAGGTACACGCGACCGGCGCCGTGGGGCGTAGTGCGCAGCCGCGGCCTCGAGCGCGAGTCCCCTGGGCCGGGCGGCCGCCGGCGTTCATTCGGTCATGCGTTTCCTCCCGATCACGCATCTGGGGAGCCTCGTCCCCCGTGCCGTCCCCGGGATTCGAACCCGGATCCACCGCGCCCTGAACGCGGCGCCTCTGCCGATTGGGCCAGGACGGCGTGTGCCGGCGAGCGCCGGACCTGCCTCACGACGCCGCCGGGCCGTACCCCACGCCCCGACCAGGGGTCCAGCCTTCCGACCGTCCCGCCCGACGGGGCGCCGCAGGCAACCGGGGCTGGGTGCTCCGGCCGACCCTGCGGCACCGTGCCGTCCCCCCGCCCGGAATCGAACCGAGTGACCGGGCTTCGGAGGCCCGGGTGCACATCCAGTGCCGAGGGGTGAGCCCTGCGCTATGTGGCGCGGGCGGTGCGTGCGCGGCAGCCGTACGGGCCCGAGCCGCTCGCCTGCCGCGCCGCGACGGCGCGTGGGGGCGTGCGGTGACCATGCGCTCCGGCTCGCGCCGGCGGCGAGCGGGATCGTCTTGGTGGCCGCCGGAGCCGAAACGGCACGGCGAGCCGCGCGGCGCCGTCGTCCCCCCGCCCGGAATCGAACCGAGTGACCGGGCTTCGCAGACCCGGGTGCACCTCCAGTGCCGAGGGGCGAGCCCGCGCCTTACGGCACGGGTCGCGCGCCCGTCCGGTGGCGTGGCCGACCGGGCGCGAGTGGTCGTCAACCGGGCGGGGGGCGCCACTCCCGCCGCCGAGTATCGACCGGTACCGGGCCGGCTCCGCCACACCGCCGACGCCGCACGCCGTCGCGTCGCCGCGCCGCCCGGTCCGGCGGCCGTTCCCGGTGCCCTATCCCTTCAGGGCCGAGCCGCAGCGGGGAGTCGAACCCCGTCCCACCGGTTGGTGGCCGGTTGCCTTACCTCTTCGGCTTCTGCGGCGCGGGCGTCCGGGGTCCGAGTGGCAGGATTCGAACCTGCGACCTTCTGCTCCCAAGGCAGACGGGCTGGCCTGGCTGCCCCACACTCGGTCGGCCGCGCGGCACCGCCGCACGCCGGACGCCGTCGTGGACCGACAGGGAGTCGAACCCTGAACTCCTGCTTGCAAGGCAGGTGTGATCCCGTTTCACCATCAGCCCGGAGAGTGCCCGTCGCGGCCGCCGGCTCGGTCGAGAACGGAAGGGGTGCGGCCCACGGGCTCTGCTGCCGTCCGCCGCCCGCCGCGGGGCGACCCCGCCGGGCCCGGCGGCTCGGAAATGGCAGCTTTCGGAAACGCCGTGTCGTTCACTGTGGAGTTGTATTCATCGTCGCGACGAATATCCCGATTCCCGCACAACGGCCGATACGTCGCCGACGCACGCCGATATGACGCCGAGAATCTTTTCGCCGAGCCGGAGAATGCCGCCCGGATACGCTGAGGCCGCCCGTCGGGTGCGTAACCCGGGGCGGCCTCCGTGCACCGAACTGGCTACACGGATGCCGCCGGTGGCGCGAGCCCGGCACCGCGGCCGACGCCCCGCAGGCCGAGCGCGCGTCGCTCGGACGCGAGCCTGGCGAATTCGCGCGGAACCATCGTCGTCCTCCTGGTACCGGTCTCGTCGTTCGGTTCTTCCGTTTCTTACGGTAGAGCGTCCGCCTCGGGCTTGCCAAGATATTTTTTACCGGCGAATCCCGGATCCCCCGGCATGCCCGACGCGCTTTCCCGCGCCCGCGCATATATGACGGTACGCGGGCGGCCGCGGTTCCGTCACGCGATTTTGCGGCCGCCCGCGGGCGCGGTCCTGCGGCCCGCGCGGGCGGGTCAGGGGACCGTTCCGGCCGGCGGCCGCGCGCACCGCCCCGCCGTACGGATCGGCGACCATGAACGCGCGCGCCGCGCCTTCGCGGAGCGGCGACGGGGGCACGCGGGATCCGGCACGCCGCACAGTGGCGCCGAAACGCAGGCGGCCCGCACGCTCCCCGGCGACGCCGGGGAACCGCGCGGGCGCGGAGCAGCGAGAACCCGGACGGTTCAGATCATCGGGACTTCCCGTTCGGGACGCACGGAGCCGCCGTAGTGCACGTCGTCCTCGTCGATCTCGACGCGCTCCTTCCTGACCTCCCCGCGCACGGTCTCCTCGACCGGAACCTGCTTGACCCGGATGCGGATCCGCTCGACCGGATAGGCCTCCGTGGTCACCACGGGCCGCTCCTCGTGCAGGATGATCTCCTGCTCGTCCTCCCCGATCTCCCGGATCTCGTCGACGGTGGCGTCGGTGATCTGCTCGCGCTCGACGACGATCTCCTCCCGGACGAGCTGGATCGTGCCCTCCGACTCCTCCGTCTCCACGAAGCGGCGCACCCGCACCCGCCCGGCCTCGCGGGTCTCCTTGGTGATGCGCAGCCGCTCCTCGAACCGGGTGATCGTCAGCTCGTGCTGGGCCTCGCCGCCGCCCGCCCGGCTCTCGACGCGGGCCGGGTCATAGCCGAGCGCGGGGTCGTACCCGAGCCCCGTGTCGTACCCCGGCGCGGACTCGTGCGCGGACGTGGTGTCGTAGCCGGGGATCGGGTCGTACACGTTGAGGTCGGGCACGGGGGTGTGCGCACGCCCTAACCCGGCGACCGGGGAGCGCGTCTCCGCCGTACCCGCCGATCCGGCCGTGCCCTCGCCGTGCACCGGGTCCAGGACGTCGGCCCGGTGCCGGGCCGTGTGCGGGCCGCCCGGCACGTGCGGCTGCGCGAGGCCGTAGTGCCGGTAGAGCTGGGACTCCTCCTCGACCGACAGGTGCTGGCCGACGTCGAGGTGCGGGGCCTCCTTCACCAGGTTCTTGTCGTACGGCACGTGCAGCTCCTCGCCGACCTGCCGGGCGTGGCGCAGCGGAACGAAGCTCTCCCGCATGCCGAACAAGCCGGTGCGGACGGTCACCCACTCGGGTTGCCTTGACGCGTCGTTGAGGTAGACCTGCCCGACCTTGCCGATCTCTTCCCCGTTTATCCCGATGATCTTGCACCCGATGAGTTGTTTGACCTGAGTCTCCGTGGCCATGACCACTGCCCCCCGTTGAGTCCGCCCGCAGGCCCGCAAGCGGGCCAGCCGGTATCAGCAGTACGTGATCGCACGCTCACCCTTTGTCATATCAGCCAAACGCTGGGAAATCAGCCACCTCCGGCGAGAAGTTACGCGCGTGTCATCACGTGGCAGGTCGTACCTTCGGCGACGCCGCCCGTGCGGCCGGCGATGGAGAGGGCGCACGGCGCGACACGGCGGCGCAGGACACGATCCGTGCACGATGCGGTCGTGATCGGGGCGACGAGTGGGCGTAACGCGGCGAGATCCGGCAGGCTAGGACCGCCATGGACTACGCAATTCCCACAGGGATCATCCTCGTCACCGGTGTCGCGCTCGCGATCATCGCCCAGTGGAAGGGGTGGCGGCCGTCGCTGCCCGTGATCCTCGCGGTCGGGATCGTCTTCCGAGTGGCGATCATGGCCATGTCCGCGGCCGACAGCTGGCAGCCGGTCGACTACGAGCGAAGCTTCTACCCGGCCGGGCAGGCGGTGCTGGAACGGCGTGACCCGGTGCTCGAGGGCAACCACGGCTGGCACTTCCTGCCGATGATTCCGTACGCCTATGCCCTGCTGCTGTGGATCGGCATCCCGTGGGAAGTGGCCGGGCGGCTCGTCACCGTGGTCTCCGACATCGTCCTCATCCCGCTCGTCGGCAAGCTCGCCGGTGGCGAGAAGGCCCCGCTGCGCGCGTTCCAGTACGCGTGCAACCCGCTGGCGATCCTCGTCGCCTCGGTGCACGGCCAGGTCGAGCCGGTCTCGCTGGTGTTCGCGGTGGCGGCGTTCATCGTGGCCCGCAACGCGCGCACCGAACGCCCGGTGCGCAACGCGATCCTCGCCGGCCTGCTCATGGGCCTGGCGCTGTCCGCCAAGAGCTGGCCGATCTGGCTCGTCCCGGGCATGCTGCTCTTCCTGCCGGACCTGCGCAGCCGCCTGTACGGCTTCTTCAGCACCGGCGTGCCGCCGATCTTCTTCCTCGTCACCCTGCCGATCGGCGCGGGCACGGAGATCTCCCAGCTGCCCGAGGTGATCAGGATCATCGGCGACGTCCGGCCGATCATCGGCGAGTGGGGCTGGACCGCGATCGCCGTCGACGGCACCTGGACGCTCGACGCCGGTCTCGCCCGTATCGGCCAGTACATGATCTACGCCACGATGCTCGTCGTGCTGATCCTGTGGCGTAAGGCCGACCCGATCGACCTCGCCACCGCGATGCTGCTCGCGTTCATGGTGGTGACGCCGCGGCTCGGCGCGCAGTACCTCATGTGGTTCATGCCGTTCCTCGTCGCCCGCCCGACCCGGTTCGCCTGGCCGGCGATCCTCGGCTGCTCGCTGTGGGCCGGGGCCGGCTACATGTACCTGACGCAGTCCCCCGAGCTGTGGGCGGCGATGCACTCGCCGTGGGCGAAGAGCTCGGTCATCCTGCTGCCGATCCTCGTGGCGGCGATGCCCTGGAACCGGAGGCGGGCCGAGGAGGGTCCCCGGCGGTCGGGGGAGGAGCCCACGGCCGCACCGGCGGCGACCGCCTGACCCGGGCGTGCCGGACGGGCCGGCGGTCCGTGACCCGGGTACGGCACGGCACGGCACGCGGCGGGCGGCGCCTGCGGCGGCGCCTTAGTGTGGCGCCGCCGCAGGCGGCGGCGGGGGACGGTCGGTGCCCGACGGCGGGGCCGGAGGAGCGGAGGCGCCGGGCGGGCCGCCGGCCGGGGCGGGAGGCTCGGCGCCCGGCCGCTCCGATGCGGGCCGCTTGTCCTGCGCTTCCTTCTCCGGCGGCGGGGCCGTCCGCCGGTCCTCCGGCGGCGGCTCGCCGGACAGCAGCACGGCGGCCCACTCCGCGCCGGGATCGCTGTCCACGAGCAGGGCGCGGGTGAGGAGGCTGAGCGGGATCGCGAGCAGCGCGCCGAGCGGCCCGAGCACGAAGGTCCACAGGATCAGCGACAGGAACGTCACCGTGGTGGACAGCCCGACCGCGTCGCCGAGGAACTTGGGCTGGATGAAGGACTGGATCACCACGTTGATCGCGGCGTAGGCGACGATGACGAGGATCATCGTCCGCGGGCCGCCCTCCAGCAGGCCGAGCAGCGCCGGCGGCGCGAGCCCGATGACGAACCCGATGTTCGGGATGTAGTTCGTGATCAGGGCGAGGATGCCCCAGAGCAGCGGCAGCGGTACGCCGAGGATGTAGAGCGCGGCCACGTCGAGGACCGCGCAGATGAGGCCGAAGAACGTCGACACGATCAGGTAGCGGCGCACCTGCTGCGCGAACGTCACCAGCGCCGCGATCGGTCCGGCCCGGTTCACCCCGAGGTGTCCGAGGGCGCGCGCGAACTTCGGCGCGTCCAGGCTCATGGCGAGCAGCAGCACGGCGATGAGGAACAGGCTGGACAGCACGCCGAGCAGCCCGGACAGCAGCTGCTGGGCGAGCTGCAGCAGTTGCCCGGGGTCGAAGGACTCCAGCGCCCGGCCGATCTCGGCGCTGCCGTACCCGAGCCGGGCCGCCCACCGCTGAGCGTTCTCCACGAGCTGGTTGAGCTGGGCCGAGTACGTGGGGATGAGCACGGCGAGCTGCGCGATCGACAGGGTGAGCACGGCCACCATGCCCAGCAGGAACACGATGAGCAGGGCGAGGGGCGCGGCGATGATCAGCCAGCCGGGTGCGCGCCGGTCGGTCAGCCACTCCCGTACCGGCGATACCGCGATCACCAGGATGAGCGCGAGCACGACCGGCCCCACGATGGAGGAGACCTCTCGGATGCCCGCGAGGACCACGATCGCCGCCGCCGTGCCCAACAGGACCGTGAGGGCACGGGGGATCCGCTGCTCGGCCACGCCCCCTACCTACCCGGCGTCGCCGGGAACCCTCGGCGGACCACGATCCGGTTCTCGATCGTTATCGGGATTGGCAAGAGCTGATCCGGGGAACTGCTATCGTTTTGGGCGTCGGCGAGATCGGCGAAGTCCCCGGCGCCCGGACGAGAGTTCGAGAGCAGGGCCGTCGGTCGGTGTCGATCGGCCTCATCGAACGGCCCTTCCCAAGATCGATTCGCGCAGCGGATGTGGGATGGGTAGGTTTAGGGGCCGTCCCTGCTGGGCAGGGGAGCAAATCTACCGGATCGGTACGGTCTGGGGTGATTATCCCGGTTCAGGGAGTTCGCCCGGACTGGACGGATCTGGTAAGATTCAAGAGAGGATGTGCGCGCCCCGGACGTCGGGATCGGGAAATCCGGTTGCGGGTCGGTTCGGTGAACGCGTCCGTTTCTTGAGAACTCAACAGTGTGCCAAAAGCCAGTGCAGTGAGCTTTACCCCGTCATTCCGGGCATGGCTCACCGGGGCCC
>Ga0207870_100038_pt1 | contig 170636 bp, 148 predicted proteins | sample CeladaPassage60B_FD_187477 | JGI IMG/M metagenome (GOLD analysis project Ga0207870, IMG submission 187477) | Cellulose-adapted microbial communities from the Joint BioEnergy Institute, USA - Passage3 60B (SPAdes) (version 2) | ecosystem: Engineered > Bioreactor > Continuous culture >... | reverse complement strand
GTGGGCCATTCCGTGCTATACTGCTGCATAAGGGCTTCCCTCCTGGTGTGGATGGTTTTGCCGCCTATCACTTTACCAAGAAGGGAAGCCCTTGTCTACCCCTTTTCTTCCTCGCGTTCCTTGCTCTTAACCCTGCCCACGAATATTTTACTCATACGATCACTGGTCAGATTTTCCTCTTTCCTGGATGGAGTTCCTGTGGTATCCTCATGTTTGCGGACGACGGGCCCGCATCCGCAAACCTGGCGAAACGGTCTGATGGGGGAGAGGAGACGATGGGACGGTTTGTAATCGTTTTCGCTGTTGCGGCAGTCGCGGCGTCAGTCGTTTCTTCGGGACAAGCGGTGTTTTCGGGAAAAGAAGCTCGGGTATATGCGGCGTCGGCTTCGCATGCGGAGGTTGTCCGCGGCGTCCGGTTCCGGACGGCGCCGTCGACGGAGTCGGCGGTGATCCGGATGCTTGGGCGGGGCGAGCGGCTGGAAGTGCTCGGACGGCCGAATGATTATTGGCTGCGCGTGCGCGATTCCGGCGGAACGCTCGGTTATGTGTCGGCGCAGGACCGGTTTGTCCGGTTCGTACTCGCGGGAGAATCCGGCGGTGCGGCCGACACGGCTTCCGGCGGTTGGACGGGCGAGATCGTGCGCGGCGTTTCGTTCCGCGAAGGACCGTCGACGTCGGCGCCGCGTATCCGCTATTTGCGCAAAGGCGAAACCGTGAACATTCTCGGGCGCGTCAACGCCTACTGGTTCAAGGTTCGCGACGAGACCGGCCGGATCGGGTACGTCAGCTCGCGCGACGAATTCATTCGGACAAGCGGCGGACCCGACGGACAACCGGCCGCCCCGGCGCCCGCTCCGCTTCCGGCGCCTTCGGGCGGGCAAGACCGCGCGGCCATGGTCGAACGGTTGATCGCGACGGGAATGAAGTATTTGGGTACGCCGTACGAATACGGTTCCGATCGCGACGATCCGAGCACGTTCGATTGTTCGGATTTTACGCGGCACGTGTTTCTGGAAGCGCTCGGCGTCCGGTTGCCCGGCGATTCGCGCGGTCAGGCGGCTTACGTGCGGCAGCTCGGCCGGACCGCGGCGGATTGGCGCAGCCTGTCGCGCGGCGACCTGCTCTTTTTCTCCGAATACAGGGGAAGCGATCCGGAAGACTACGCGGGTATGGACAAGGAGACGGAAACGGTGCGCCACGTCGGCATCTACCTGGGCGACGGCCGGATGCTGAACACGCGGTCGAAGTCGTCGGGCGGCGTTCGGATCGACCATCTGGAAGGTACATATTGGGAGTACCGCTTCTTGTTCGGCGGACCGGCGTTTTAGAGGCGGCGAGGCGGCGCGGCGACGTTGAAGCGTCGGCCCGCCGTCTGTTTTTTTGCGGTTGCGGATTTTTGCGCGTCTGTTTGCGTCGGGCGCATCGAATTTGATACGATGTCGGATGTGAGGAGGCGTGGAAGCGGTGTGGAAACTGTATGATATTTCCATGGATATCCATCCCGCGATGCGGGTCTGGAAAGACAAAGACGACAAACGGCCGGTGTTCGAGACGGTGTCGACTCATGCGCAGGGGAAATCGCACGAGACGCGGCTTCGGCTCGACGCGCATACGGGAACGCACGTCGACGCCCCGTTACACATGATCGCCGGCGGGGCGACGATCGACGCGATTCCGCTGGAAAAATGGATGGGACCGGCGCGCGTGCTCGATCTGACCGGCGTGCGCGATTCAATCGGCCGTGCGGAGCTGGAGCCGCATGCGCCGCAGCGCGGCGAATGGATTTTGCTGAAAACACGTAATTCGTTCGCCGAAGGCGGGGCGTTCGATTACGGTTTCGTGTTTCTGAACGCGGAGGCAGCGGCATATCTGAAGGAAGCCGGCGTGCGCGGCGTTGGCATCGACGCGCTCGGCGTCGAGCGCGACCAGCCGAGCTATCCGACGCACCGGACGCTTCTGGCGGCGGGCATTCTGATCGCCGAAGGGCTGTATCTGAAAGACGTGCCGGCGGGTTCGTACTGGCTCATCATCGCGCCGCTTCGGCTCATCGGCGTGGAGGCGGCACCGGCGCGCGCATTTTTGATCGGGGCAGGCGAAGGCAATGGCCGGTGACCGGGCGGCGGAGGTTTTCGGTGCGGAGGCGTCCGACGCAAGCGGCGCGGCGGATGCTGTGCGGGCGGCCGAGGCGGTCGAAAACGACGAACTTCGCCGGGAAATCGCGCGACGGCGGACGTTCGCGATCATTTCTCATCCGGACGCCGGCAAGACGACGTTGACGGAGAAGCTGCTTCTGTTCGGCGGCGCGATTCATCTGGCGGGGACGGTCAAGGCGAGGAAATCCGCGCGCTATGCGACGTCGGACTGGATGGAAATCGAAAAACAGCGCGGCATTTCGGTCACGTCGAGCGTGCTGCAGTTCGATTACGCCGGCTGCCGCGTCAACATTCTCGACACGCCCGGCCACCAGGATTTCAGTGAAGATACGTACCGGACGCTGACGGCGGCCGACAGCGCGGTCATGTTGATCGACTGCGCCAAGGGCGTCGAGCCGCAGACGATCAAGCTGTTTCAGGTGTGCCGGATGCGCGGCATTCCGATTTTCACGTTCGTCAACAAGCTCGACCGGGAAGGCCGGCATCCGTTCGAGTTGATGGAGGAGATCGAGCGGGTGCTCGGTATCCGCTCGGTGCCGATGAACTGGCCGATCGGCATGGGCGGACGGTTCTGCGGCGTCTACGACCGCGAGCGCCGGCGCATCGAGCGGTTCGAATCCGGCGGGGAGCATCGCGAGATTCGCGTCGTCCCGGTCGCCGGCTACGACGACCCGATCCTTCGCGACATCGCCGGCGAAGAGCTGGCCGCCCAGGTGCGCGAGGAACTGGAGCTGCTCGACGCGGCGGGCGATCCGTTCGATTTGGCGAAAGTGCGGCGCGGCGAGCTGACGCCCGTCTTTTTCGGCAGCGCGATCAACAACTTCGGCGTGCGGACGTTTCTCGAAACGTTTTTGCGACTGGCACCGCCGCCCGCGCCGAGGCGATCGGACGCCGGCCTCGTGTCGCCGGAGGACGAAGCGTTTTCGGGATATGTGTTCAAAATCCAGGCGAACATGAACCCGGCGCACCGCGACCGCGTGGCGTTCGTGCGCATCGTGTCGGGCAAGTTCGAGCGCGGCATGACGGTGCGGCACGTTCGGCTCGGCAAGGATATTAAGCTGACGCAGCCTCAGCAGTTTCTTGCGCAGGAGCGGGAAATCGTCGAGGTCGCGTATGCCGGCGACATCGTCGGGCTGTTCGACCCTGGCCTTTTTCGCATCGGCGATTCGCTCTGTCGGCCGGGCAGGACGATTGTGTTCGACGAGCTGCCGACGTTTTCGCCGGAACTGTTCTGCCGCGTGAGTATCCGCAACGCACTGCGACAAAAGCAGTTCCGCAAGGGGCTCGATGAGCTGACGGAAGAAGGCGCGATCCAGCTTTTCCGTTCGCTCGGGCAGGACGAGACGATTCTCGGCGCGGTCGGCCAGCTGCAGTTTGAAGTGATGGAATATCGAATGAAGCACGAATACGGCGTCGACGTCGTGTTGGAGCGGCTGCCGTACCGGATCGCGCGCTGGGTCGTCGGCGACGGCGTCGATCCGGCGAAGTTCCGCGTCAATTCGCGGCTCGTGCTCGACAAGAAAGATCGTTACGTCGCGCTGTTCGAGAGCGATTACGCGCTGCGGACGGCGATGGAGAAAAACCCCGGATGGAAGTTTCTCGAAACGGCGCCGTAAGCGGAGGCGGGCAGGTCGCGTCGAAAGATGCGGCTTGCCCGCACGGCGTTTTTTTCGAAATCGGCGGCGCATTCATGAGGAGGCGGAGGGCTTCATCAAAGTGGCTTGGGAAGCATAAAATTTTTTGAAAAACAGAAAGGAGGAAACAACATGACGGATCTGAATTTCACCGCGTACGACATCGCGCTCGTCCCCGCCATCGTCGGCCTGGTGAGTTTGATCCGGACGTTCGGCGTACCGCCGCGCTGGCTGCCGCTCATCGCGATGGCGCTCGGCCAGATCGCGGCGTTCGTCTATGTCGAGCCGGTCGATCCGAAGGAGGCGGTGCTGGCCGGGATCGTAATGGGGCTTGCGGCGATCGGCATGTGGAGCGGCGTCAAAAATACTGTGTTTCCCGGCGGCGATACCGGGGGGCCGGTTGATTCGGCGTTGCCTGCAAACCCGTCTGCGCCTGCGGGTTCATCGGGGGAGTCGGATACGCCGGGCGTCGGTCGGTAAAAACGAGAGGCGCGCCGCACTTCTTTCAGCGTGCTCTTGTCGGTGGTGTCCCGCTTACGTATGATAGAGAAAGAAAAAGCTGAAGCTCGGGACGTTTCGGGAAGGAGGGATGCCGTTGCAGGGCCGGCATCCGCAGCACCGGAAAGAACCGCTCGCCAAGCTGCTGAGGCGGGCGCTGTTTCTTTTTCTCGGCGCGTCGCTCGTGTCGGTCGGACTGGAAATTTTTCTCGTGCCCAACCGGATCATCGACGGCGGCATCGTCGGCGTGTCGATTCTGCTGTCCGCCCTGACGCCCGTGCCGCTCGGCGCGTATCTGACGCTGCTCAATCTGCCGTTTCTTTATCTCGGCTACAAACAGATCGGCAAAACGTTCGCCGCGTCCACCCTGTTCGCCGTTCTCGTCATGTCGATCGGCACGACGCTGCTTCATCCCGTGCCGCCGATCACGATCGATCCGCTCTTGGCCGCGGTGTTCGGCGGCATTACGCTCGGCGCCGGCGTCGGTCTCGTCGTCCGTTCGGGCGGGTCGCTCGACGGCACCGAGATCGTCGCGATTTTGCTCAACCGTAAAACCGCCTTTTCCGTCGGCGAAGTCGTCATGTTCATCAACATCTTTATCCTGGGCAGCGCCGGGTTCGTGTTCGGCTGGGACCGCGCGATGTATTCGCTCATCGCCTATTATATCGCGTTCAAGGCGATCGACGTCGTGATCGAAGGGTTCGACGAGTCGAAGGAGGTCTGGGTGATCAGCGACAAAAGTTCGGAAATCGGCGACGCGATCGTGCACCGGCTCGGCCGCGGCGTGACGTATTTGCGCGGCGAGGGCGGTTATACGGGGGAGGATCGGCGCGTCATTTACTTGTGTGATTACGCGCCTGGAAGAGGCGAAGCTGAAGTCGATCGTGGAAGAGATCGACCCGGGGGCGTTTCTGTCGATCGGGCCGATTCACGACGTCCGCGGCGGACGGTTCAAGAAGCGCGATATTCACTGAGACGGCAGGCAAGGTTGCAGTTTGTCTTCCGTTTTGTTCTTTAGATCACACCCGCACAGTATGTAGTGTCACGTGGCCAAGTAGGCGGCCAGAATGCCTAAGTTGCATCGGCCGGTGGCGGACTGTGCGGCCGCCTTACCCACTCCCCGTCCCGGGTCCGGGATGATTCCCCTGCTTCCGGTCGTTGGAACGGCCGTGAATCCGCTGCTATACTGGAATTCGGGTGCGGCCGGGCGCCCGATCCGGATGCGGAGGGGAGAGAAACCGCTTATGTTTTTGACGCGCTTCAGCCTGAAAAACGCGTTGGCCGTCGCGATTCTAGCCGTGCTCGCGGCGGTCGGCGGTCTGTACGCGTCTTCGCAGTTCAAGCAGGAAGCGATGCCGGACGTTTCGATTCCGTACTTGTTCGTCACGTCGTTTTACCCGGGGGCGACGCCGGAAGAGATGCGCGCGGAGGTCGCCGAACCGCTCGAACAGGCGCTGCGCAATATCCGCGGCGTGCAGACGGTGCTGTCGACGGCTGCGTCGAATGTGGCGACGGTGACGCTGGAATTTTCGTTCGACGCCGATCTCGACGAGAAAAAGCGCGAGGTCGAGGAGGCGCTGGCCGGCGTCCGCCTGCCGCAGGAGGCGGAAAAGCCGCAAGTGACGAAATTGTCGTTCGAAAGCGGCCCGATGATGTACACGGCTGTTTCCGCCGGCGACGGGGTGTCGGAACAGGAGCTGGCCGCGTTCGTCCGCGACCGCGTCTTGCCCGCGCTTCAGGGGCTGGAAGGCGTCGGTCGCGTGCAGGCGCTCGGGCTGCCGCCCCAGCGCGTCGACGTCCGCCTTTTGCCCGATAAGATGGCGGAAAAAGGCGTCACGTACCAGCAAGTGCGCCAGGTGCTGCAGGCGATGAACGTGACGCTGCCGGTCGGCGAGGCGACGTTCGACCGCGTGAAACGCGCCGTCGTACTGACGGGGCGCGCGCGGACGGTCGACGAGTTGAAAAAACTCGTCGTCCAGCCGATGCCCGAAGTACGCCTGGCCGACATCGCGGATATTTCGGAAGGGGAAGCGGAACCGGACACGATCACGCGCGTTCAAGGGAACCCCGCCGTCGCCGTCAATATCGTCCGCAACATCGACGCCAACACGGTCGATGTATCGGATCGCGTGCGCGAAAAGTTGAGCGAACTGTTCGAGGGCGAGACGGGTTTTAAGCTCGACATCGTGTACGATGCAGCCGTCGACGTGAAGCGGTCGGTACGCGGCATGCTGCGCGAAGGGCTGCTCGGCGCGCTGTTCGCGTCACTGCTCATTTTACTGTTCTTGCGCAACGGCCGCGCGACGCTGATCGCCGTCGTTTCGATCCCGCTGTCGGTGCTGATCGCGCTGATGCTGCTCAAGGCTTTTACGGATGTCACGCTGAACATCATGACGCTCGGCGGCATGGCGGTGGCGATCGGTCGCGTCGTCGACGACAGCATCGTCGTCATCGAAAACATCGTGCGTCGGCTGCAGCATCGCGGCGGCGGGACGCCGGGACGGGAGCTTTTCTTCGACGCGACGAGGGAAGTCGGCGGGGCGATCACGTCGTCGACGCTGACGACGGTGGCGGTGTTCGCGCCGCTCGGGCTGGTCGGCGGCATGATCGGCAAAATTTTTGCGCCGTTCGCGCTGACGGTCGTGCTGTCGCTTCTGTCATCGCTTCTGGTGGCCGTGACGGTCGTGCCGGCGATGGCGTACGCGATGCTTAGGCGCGGCGTGAAGGAAAAAACCGGCGCCGGCCGGGTCGCCGCTTTTTACCGACGCATGCTCGACTGGTCGCTTAAGCACAAGGCGGCGACGCTGCTTCTGGCGTTTTTGCTGTTCACCGGCAGTCTTGCGCTCGTGCCGTTCGTTGGGGTGACGTTCATTCCGGAGCCGGAAGAGAAGTTCGCGGTCATGACGCTCACGATGCCGAAAGGCACCGACGTGCGCGCGGTCGACGAGGCGGCGCTGCGGATCGACGAGCAGATCCGGCGATTGCCGGAAGTCCGTCTGTCGCTCGTGACGTCGGGAAGTCCGGAGGGCGAATTCGATCCGAATACGCTGGCGGCGGGCGAGAGCCATCGCGCGAATTGGGTGATCGGTCTTGATCCGGACACCGACGTCGACGCGTTTGTTCGGGCGAGGAAAGCGGATTTGCAGCCGCCGGCCGAGGGCGCAACGATCGACGTCCAGAAGTTGGCGTTCGGGCCGGGTGGACCGGGCATTTATGTCGTCGTGACGGCGAAAACGCGCGACGATCTGCGGCGCGCTACGGAAACGATCGCGGAAGCGGTGCGGAGCGTGCCGGGCACGGAAAACGTCCGCCATACGCTCGTCGACGATCTGGAAAGTGTACGGGTGACCGTAAGGTCTGCAGACGCGTTGCGGAACGGCCTGTCGACGGCGCAGGCGTGGGCGATGCTCCGGCCGCTTTTTGCCGATGAGCGGGTGGGCAAAATCGGCGAGGGCGGCAGAACGCTCGACGTCGTGTTGAGCGTCGGGGGCGCCGCGCCGAAGTCGGCGGCGGACATCGCGAACTTGCCGCTTCTGTCTCCGCTCGGCCGGACGGTCGCGCTCGGCGACATCGCGGACGTCGCGACGCTCCGGCATCCGGCGGCGATCCAGCTGCGCAACGGACAGGAATACGCCGCCGTCGTCGGCAACATCGCCGATCCGGACACCGGCAAGGTCAACGCGGAATTGCGCAGGAAGCTCGAAGCGCTGTCGCTGCCGGAAGGCGCATCGTATTCGCTCGACGGATCGAACAAACAGATCAACGACATGATGCGCGACATGTCGATGGCGATGCTGGCTGCCGTCGGCCTCGTCTACGTCGTCATGCTGGTGACGTTCGGCGAAGGGCGGGCGCCGTTCGCGATTCTGTTCTCGCTGCCGTTCGCCGCCGTCGGCGCGCTGGCCGGGACGTTCGTCGCCGGCGAGCCGATCTCGGTGGCGAGTATGGTCGGCATGTTGATGCTGATCGGCATCGTCGTGACGAACGCGATCGTGCTCGTCGACCGGGTGCAGAAGCAGATCGCCGCCGGGCTCTCGGTCCGCGAGGCGCTGCTCGAGGCGGGCGGAACGAGGCTCAGGCCGATTCTGATGACGGCGATCGCGACGATCTGCGCGCTTGCGCCGCTGGCGCTCGGCTGGAGCGAAGGGGCGCTCGTGTCGAAAGGGCTGGCGGTGGTCGTCATCGGCGGACTGACGACGTCGACGTTGTTGACGCTGCTGGTCGTGCCGGTGATGTACGAACTGCTGCACGGTCGGCGAGGGAGTCGGTTGAAGGCAGAGGCCGGGACCGCCGGGTGACGGCGGCGTGATGAAAAATCCCTACGGCCGGGGGACCCGGGCGTGCCGTACCGGAACTGCGTCCGACTGACATGGAGGCCGGTACCCGGGTTGCTCGGCTTTTTGTTCCGGTCGAGTCGAGGTCGAAGCCGGCGATTGCAATTCGTCCGTCAATCAGGTAAAATTGGAGGCAGTCATCAAGAAACGATTGATGATTCTGCGGACGGAAGCACCGTCCGGATGAGGCGTTGTCGCACAGAGTTTGGTGCGGCGACTCCTCCGTCCGGACGGTTTCGTTTTGTGGTACAATAATTTTTAAGCGAAAGGACGAATCGCGTTGGTCAAGCGGAAAAACGTCCGGGACTCCGCGCGGAATCGGCGCGACCGATTGAGGGCGCCTTCTTGCTCCGGCGCGGTTTCCGATGCTTCGGACCAGGCGACTGCCGAAGCCGCGTTCCATGGAGCAGCCGAGTCTTCGGCGATTGCCCGCGAAGCGGCGGCGGCCGTCGAAGGGCAGGTGCGTTCCGAGCAGACGGCGGCGACGGGAAACTCGGATGCTCGGTCGACGACGGCTGTATCGAGGCCGACCGTGGTTCCGGTCGCGTCATCGGTTGTATCGCCGCTTGCATCTTCATCGCCGGCAGCGGCCGGCGATATTCCGCCGCAACCACAGGTGCCCGACACAACCGGGCCGGCGGAGCTTGTCCCTTCGCCGCCCGTCCCGGTCTATCACGTGCACGACCTCGCCTACCGCGGCCTTCTGTCCGTCAAGGCGGTGTTTCTCGACTTCCTGCGCTCGTTCGTGCCCGCCGACTGGGTGCGCGACCTCGACGAAGACAGCTTCACCCAGGTCGAGTCGACGCTCGTCCTGCAGGACCTCCGCAAGCGGGAGCCGGACGTCGTCTGGCGCGGGCGGCTGCGCACCGACGGCCGCGAAATCGTCGTCGTCGTGCTGGTCGAGGTGCAGTCGACGGTCGAGACGAGAATGGCGCTCCGGCTGCTCGGCTACATGACGGCGATCTGGCAGAAGGAAGCCGAGAAGCGGACGCCGGGAGCCTCGACGGGGCCGCCGGGATCAAACGAGTCGCCGGGATCGAGCGCGACGTCGGGAAAGCTGCCGGCGATCGTGCCGATCGTGATTTACAACGGGAAGCGGCCGTGGACGGCGGCGCGGCGGTTTCGGGAGCTGATCGAGGGGGCGGAGCGGTTTTCGGGAAGGTTGGTGGATTTTGAGTATTGGCTGATCGACGTGCGGCGGCTGAGGGAGGAGGAGCTGCTGGGGTTGTCGGGGGCGATGGCGGCGGTGTTTTGGCTGGACGGGACGCGGGAGGAGGCGGAGGTGGCGCGGCGGCTGAAGCGGCTGGTGCGGCTGCTTTCGCGGGTGCCGGAGGATCAGGTGGGGCCGCTTTTGGACTGGGTGAGCGCGGTGTTGGGGTCGCGATTGCCGGCGGAGGAAGGGCCGGCGCTTTTGGGGCGGCTGAAGGAAGTGCGAAGCGGGGAGGAGGCGGAAGAAGTGGCGACGAATTTCGAGCGGATGCTGGACCGGTGGTTGGAGAAGACGGAGAGGCGGGGCTGGGAGAAAGGTTTGAAGGAAGGTCGCAAGAAAGGCCGCGAGGAAGGCCGGGTCGAGGGTCAGGTTGAGGAACGAAAGGCGACAGCGGTTCGGTTGATGGCGAAGGGGATGGACGACGGGTTTATCGCGGAAGTAACGGGGCTGCCGCCGGAGGAAATCGCGCGGCTGCGGCAGGAGAACATCAAGACCTGTCCGGCGGAAGGCGGCGAATAAGGCGTGATTTTTTGCAGCGGTTGGGACTGCGGTTTGTAGCAGTTGACGGCCGCTTATTTTTTTGCGAAAATGTACGCGCGTACATTTTTGCGTGTCTCCTCGAATCGGGTTTGGGAAGGAGGAAACGACAATCCCAACGCGCAAAGAAGTCGCCGAACGCGCAGGCGTATCCGAGGCGACCGTCTCGCGCGTGCTGAACGGCGTCGGACCGGTGCGGGAAAAGACGCGCCGGAGGGTACTGGAAGCCGCCGAGGCGCTCGGTTACCGGCCGAATGCAGTGGCGCGCAATTTCGCGCTGGGGCGAAGCGGGCATTTCGGCGTCGTCGTTCCGCACATTCCGAAAGTCCATTTGTTTTCGACGCATTATTTTTCTGAATTGCTGAGCGGCATCGGGGAAGCGGCCGGCAGGATGGGTTACGGGCTGTTGTTGTTGTTTCGAAACCCGGACGAACGGTTCGATTACGAGACGCTGTTCCGGGAAAAACGGGTCGACGCCCTGCTCGTGCTGGGTTCGCGAGACACGCCGGCGGAGCGGGAAGAGCTTTTGAAGCTGCGGAAGACGGGCGCGCCATTCTGCCTTGTCAGCCAATATGTTCCCGGCGAACGGCTGCCGTCGGTCGACGCCGATCACGTCTCGGGTGCCCGAGCGGCTGTGCGGCATCTCGTCGCGCTCGGCTGCCGACGCATTGCGTTTCTGAACGGGCCGGCCGTCTATTCGAACAGCCGGGACCGGCTGATCGGTTATCGGGCGGCTCTGGAAGAGGCGGGCATCGCATACGATCCGGATCTCGTCGTCGAAGCGGATTACAGCCGAACGGGCGGCGCGCGCGCGGCGGAGGAACGGATCGCGCCGATCGTCGGGCGGCTTGACGCGGTGTTCGCCGCCAACGACCGGATGGCGATCGGTCTGGTGCAGGTGCTGAAAGCACGCGGCGTCGCCGTCGGGCGCGACCTGGCGGTCGTCGGCTATGACGATTCCGACGATGCTCGGCTTTGCGATCCGCCGCTGTCGACGGTGCGCGTGCCGCTGTACGAAATGGGCAGGGCGGCCGCCGAAAGAGTACTTCGCTTAGCCGGCGTCGTCTCCGGTGGCAGGCGGGCGGCTGCGGACCGGTCGACAGGAGATGATGCGGCCGAAGCGAGCGGAACGGCTGCGGCAACCGCGACAGGCGCCGGTGTGAGGAGAACGACAGGTGAAGTTGCAGCGGCGGAAGCGGCGTCATTCTCGGCGGAGCCTTTGCCGGAATTTCTGCCCGAGAGCGTGCGGAGCGAGGAGGGCCGCTGGTTGTTTCCGGCCGAACTCGTCGTGCGCGCTTCGTCCACCGCGTGGAAATCCCATTTTTTACGAAAGGAAGAAGGGTCATGAACGAAATCCGCATCGGGATGATCGGCTACAAATTTATGGGAAAAGCGCACAGTCACGCTTATCGCGACCTGACGATGTTTTTTCCCGACGCACCGCGGCCGGTCATGAAAGTGATCTGCGGCCGCGACCGCGACGGCGTCGCGCAGGCGGCGCGGCAGTTCGGGTGGGAGGATACGGCGACGGACTGGCGGGACGTCGTGCGCCGGCCGGACGTCGACCTGATCGACATCAACGCGCCGAGCGATGTTCACAAGGAAATCGCGATCGAAGCCGTCCGCGCAGGCAAACACGTGTTTTGTGAAAAACCGCTGGCGCTTTCGCTCGCCGACGCACGCGACATGCTGGCGGAGGCGGAGAAGGCCGGCGTCCGCCACATGGTCGGCTTCAATTACCGGTTCGCTCCGGCGGTGCAGCTGGCGCGTCGGCTCATACGTGACGGACGGCTCGGGCGGATTTATCACGTCCGCGCGTGGTTTCTGCAGGATTGGCCTGTCGATCCTGATTTCCCGCTCGTCTGGAGGTTCGACCGGTCGGTGGCGGGATCCGGAGCACACGGCGATCTCGGCGCGCATCTGATCGATCTGATGCGTTTTTTGGTCGGAGAGATCGAGGAAGTCGTCGGTATGAGCGAAACGTTCGTCCGCGAGCGGCCGCTGCCGGCGGCGATGACCGGGCTGTCGGGAAGAGCTGCGGCGGACGGGCCGAAAGCGCCGGTGACGGTCGACGACGCGACGCTGTTTTTGGCGCGGTTTTCGTGCGGGGCGCTCGGGTCGTTCGAGGCAACGCGGTTTGCGCCGGGACATCGCTGTACGAACGCGTTCGAGATCAACGGCAGTCTCGGAAGCGTCCGGTTCGATTTCGAGCGGATGAACGAGCTGGAGGTGTATTTCCGCAACGATCCGGACGACGTGCAGGGGTTCCGGCGCGTGCTCGTCACCGACCCTGCGCACGCTTACATGCACGCCTGGTGGCCACCGGGGCATACGATCGGGTACGAGCATACGTTCATTCACGAAGTATACGAACTGTTCACGGCGATTCGCGACGGGCGGCAGCCGGAACCGGATTTCGCCGACGGCGTCGCGTGCCAGCGGGTGCTCGAGGCGGTCGACCGTTCGATCGTCGAGCGGCGATGGGTGAAGGTCGCGGAGTTATGAGGGAGGGACGGCGTTCATGGCGAGACGCGCTTTGATCGTCTGGGGAGGCTGGCCGGGCCATCAACCGGATCTGGTGGCGGATATTTTTGCAGGACTGCTTCGCGGCGAAGGGTTCGAGGTCGATGTGTCGGATACGCTGGACGCCTTTTCCGATGCGGAGAAACTGACGGCACTTCATTTGATCGTTCCGATCTGGACGATGGGAGAGATCGACAAGGCGCGCGTGCGCAATGTGTCGCTGGCCGTCCAGACCGGCACCGGCCTGGCGGGCTGCCACGGCGGCATGTGCGACGCGTTCCGGTCGAACGTGGACTGGCATTTCATGACCGGCGGGCAATGGGTGGCGCATCCCGGCAACGACGGCGTCGAGTACAAAGTCGAAATCCGGCACAGCTCCAGCCCGCTGCTGGAAGGCATCGGCGATTTCGTGGTCCGGTCGGAGCAGTATTACCTACACGTCGATCCCGCCGTGGAAGTGCTGGCGACGACGCGGTTTCCGACCGTTCCCGGGCCTCATGCGGCGAACGGACCGGTCGACATGCCGGTCGTCTGGACGAAACGGTGGGGGCTCGGCCGCGTGTTTTACTGTTCGCTCGGTCATCAGGCCGATATCGTCGCCATGCCGCAGGTCAAAGAAATCATGCGGCGCGGGTTTTTGTGGGCGGCAGAAGGAAAGGACAAGGCATTGGAGCTGCAGGACGACGATTCGGCGCGCGTCGGGTTGATCGACGCGCAATACACCGGCATGGGCGACAGCCCGAACTGACGAAAGCGATCCGGCGACGGACGGGTTCCGATGCCGTGCGCCGGCGAAAAGACAAGGGGGAGTCAGCGATGAGCAGGGTGAAGGCGGGCATCGTCGGCTGCGGGGCAATCAGCAGCGTTTACCTGGCAAACGGAAAAAGGTTTCCTCCTCTTGAAATCGTCGCCTGTGCCGATCTTGTGGCCGAGCGGGCGAAACGGCAGGCCGAGGCGTACGGCGTCCGCGCCTGTTCGGTCGAAGAACTGCTGGCCGATCCGGAGATCGGACTCGTGATCAACCTGACGGTGCCGGCGGCGCACGCCGACGTATCGATTCGCGCGCTGGAAGCGGGCAAACACGTCTATTCGGAAAAGCCTCTCGCGGTTACGCTCGACGAGGGGCGGCGCATTCTCGAGATGGCCGCCCGCAAAGGGTTGCGCGTCGGCTGCGCGCCGGACACGTTTCTCGGCGGCGGGCTGCAGACGGCAATCCGGCTTGTTCGCAGCGGGGCGATCGGCGAGCCGGTCGGCGCGTGCGCGTTCATGATCGGCCGCGGCCACGAGCATTGGCATCCCGATCCGGAATTTTATTACAAGGCCGGCGGCGGACCGCTCTTCGACATGGGCCCTTATTATTTAACTGCGCTCGTCGCCATGCTCGGGCCGATCCGGAGGGTGACCGGCTCGGCGCGCGCGTCGTTTCCGGAACGCGTCATCTTGAGCGAACCGAAGCGCGGGCAAAAGGTGCGCGTCGAAGTGCCGACTCACGTTGCCGGCGTGCTCGACTTCGAGGCCGGGCCGATCGGTTCGGTCGTCATGAGTTTCGACGCGTTCGGAGGAACGAGTTTACCGTGCATCGAGATTTACGGCAGCGAAGCGACGCTAGTGGCGCCGAATCCGAACCATTTCGGCGGTGCGGTGCGCTACCGGCGGCGCGACGAATCGGAGTGGAAGGAAATCCCTCCGGATCCCGGCTATGTCGACGACTGCCGCGGGCTTGGGGCGGCCGACATGGCCGAAGCGATTCTGACCGGCCGGCGGCACCGGGCGGACGGGGAGCTCGCGTTTCACGTGCTGGAGGCGATGGTCGGCCTGCACGAGGCGGCCGAGCGGGGGAGTCATTACGAGATGCAGTCGCGGTGTGTCGTTCCGGAACCGATGGAACGGGAGTTCATTCCTTTCTAACGATTGACGGCGGCCGTCGCCGACATTCTTTTGTTTACATAGGCGGGATAGATGATCTCTCCGCTGTTCAAGCGCCTGATTTCGTCCTCCGTCCAACCGGCGATTTTGTTACGGCTCTCGACGCCGGTCAGTTTGATGCGGTACTTCTTTTCTAAGTATTGATGAAGAGCGGACATATCTTCGGGGGTTAGTTCTTTCAGTTTTTTTCGGTGATGGATTTGTCCGAGAATGATGCCGATCGATTCAGCGGCAAGACTTGTGTTGGCCTGGATGCGGGCGCTTCCGTAGGCGATTGCGGAAGCGCCGACCAGCTTGCCGGCGACGATGACGTTTTCATAATGTTTCAGCAGGAAGCTGGAGAGCGGAATACCGTATTTGTCCGGGCGGCCCATTTCGATGCCCCATTTGACGGCGCGCACGCCCTGAAGGTCGAGGGGATACCCGGCGATGCTGACATTGTCCCAGAACATACGACCGCCGAGCACATCGGACACCTGAAGGACGTAGTCCGTCTCGTAATGGTAGAATTCGCGAATGTACAAGTAAGAAGGGTATCCGTTCAGCTCGGCGTTTTCCCAACCCGGAAGACACCGGCGGAGATGGTCGAGGATGAGCGGGATTTCTTTTTTTCCGAGGGCAATCGCTTCGGCGATCGACGCGTCGTCGGAAGGATCGACGTCGAAAACAATCAGCGCGTTGACGATGACTTCGCCGTCCCGCTGATAGAGAGCGTTCAATCCGCGCAGGTGAACGCGGTCGGTCGTGGGCCGATAGCTGGCCGCAACCCCGGACAAGCCGAGCGCGAAACTGTCGTCGACATAACCGCCGCCGTACAGTTGATTGATCCGGCTGCGGGGCAGACTGTTGAATGAATCGGCAAATTTGCGCCAGTCGACGTTTTTGAATTTCATCATCATGCCGCTGCCCATGAATTCCGGGCGGGCCAGTCCATAAAGTTTTTCCAAACCGGGAAGACGAGTCGTGTTCAGTCGGCCGACCAAGGCCGCAAAATCGGTGTTGTCCACGAAATAGTCGGCCTCGATTTTTTTCGTTTGCCCGGTTTTCGTCTGATACGTTATCGAGGTAATCGCCTGTTCGCCGTGAAGTCCGGGTTTCGTCGCGATGTCCTTGATGCGGATACCCGATTCGACGGGGAGATCGCGAAGCAATTGGTGATAGAAATATTCTTTAAATTCGGAAAGTTTCCTTATTTTTCCTTTCTTCCATGCGTCGAACAATTCCTTCACGCGGCCCTGCAGCAGAGAATGCCGCTGATCGTCGCGCGGTTCGTCGAGAAACAGCATTTCTCCTTGAAGAAGCTGGCCTCCGATCGCTTCGCGGGGATCGAGAATTTTGACGCTCAGCCCTTCGTCCGCGGCGGCTCGTGCCAGATACATGCCCTCGAGTTCGGTACCGATCACGACGATGTCTTGCTTTTCGGCGGGAATTTCCGGTTGTTCCGGACGGTGATCAGGGTCGGAAGCGGAGCGGCTTAGTCCGGACAGGCCGCCGACGGCGGTGAAACCCGCTGTGCCCGTGGTGTCCTGCATCTTCGCCGGCTGTTCTTTTGACTTGTTCTGATCCTGATAAAAGAAGATCGGCATCGCCGCGACGGTCGCAATGAGCAAGCCGATCACCGTCGCGTTGCGTATTCTAGGCGTGGCGGGCATGATGATGCTCCCGGTAATGGGGGTTTCTCGTTTCTACCTTGATGATATTATCCTATCATGACCTTCTCGATTGCAAGGGGCGGTAAGGCTAAGGTCGCAATAAAACGGTCGTTTCGTGCGCCCCAAACACCGCATCTTGAGCCGGTTTGCCGAGAAGGATGATAACGGATAGCGGCCGTGGACGGACGCTCCATCGTCTGCGGCACATTGCGGCCGCGCCCCGATCTGTTATAATGGTGGCAGTTACGATCCGCGGTCGAATCCGCGACTTTTGCGACGTCCGGGAGGCCCGCGCAGGATGGAGTTCGCCAAAATCTCGCCGCGCAAAGTATCGGATCAGGTGGCCGAACATCTGAAAGAACAGATTCTCGCCGGCCGGTTGCCGCCTGGCGCGAAACTGCCGTCCACCCGCGAGCTGTCGGACCGCTACGCGGTCGGCCGTTCGACGGTGCGCGAGGCTTTGAGCGCGCTGAAGGCGATGGGGCTGATCGAGACGCGCCACGGCGAGGGCAGCTTCGTCTGCCGGTTTTCGGTCGAGCGGGTGGCGCTGCCGCGGTTTGAGGGGTTGCTGGCGGACAGACGGGCAGTCGCGGAATTGCTCGAGGCACGGAAAGTGCTTGAGACCGGCAACGCCGCGCTGGCGGCGGAAAAGCGCACTGACGACGATCTGAAGGCGTTCAAGGACGTGCTCGCCCGGATGGAGCGGGCGATCGGCGACGAGGCCGAGAGCGAGCGCGCCGATCTTGCGTTTCACCGGCTGCTCGCCGAAGCGACGCACAACACGCTGATCGTCCGCATGTTCGAAACGTTTTCCGCGCAGCTCGAGACGGCCATCCGGGAAATCCGGCGGCTGCAGATGTACGGAAACCCTCGGGTGTCCGAACGGCTTTATCGCGAACACCGCGACATTTTCGAGGCGGTGCGCGTCGGGCACCCCGAGCGCGCGGTGCGGGCGATGCGGCGCCACCTTTTTCACGTTGAATCGGTGCTGATTCGCGTGCTGCAAGCATAAACCGAAGGTAGAGCGAATCCGGATGCGGAGGGAGTGCGGCCGATGGTTTCCGTGGCGATCCGGTTTTCCCGCGACTTCAAATGGGAAGACCGGCGGATCGAGCGGCTGAAACGCGATTTTCCCCAGGTGACATGGACGATCTGGCAAGGCGAAACCGATGAAGCGGAACGGCTCCGGGACGTCGAGGCGCTGATCGGCGAGCCGACCGACGAAGGACTGGCGGCGATGCCGAAGTTGCGCTGGATTCAGTGGCCGTGGGCTGGCGTCGAGGCGCTGGCCGGGTTTTCCCGGCTGCGGGACGACATCGTCGTCACGAACGCCAGCGGCGTGTTCGGTACGCAAGGGGCGGAACACGCGCTGGCGCTCATGCTGGCGTTTGCGCGCAGGCTGCACGTTTACGTGCGGCAGCAGGAGAGAGCGGTCTGGAAAACGGCCGGGTCTTGCCGCGAGATTCGCGATTCGACGGTGCTCGTGCTCGGGCTGGGCGATATCGGTTCCGAGGTCGCGGCGCGGGCTAAGGCGCTCGGCGCGCACGTGATCGGCGTCAAACGGTCGGTCGCCGGCAAGCCGCCGTTCGTCGACGAACTGGTCGGTCCTGAAGACGTCGACCGGGTGATCGGCAGGGCCGATTTCGTCGTCAATGCGTTGCCGCTGACGCGGGAGACGGAGCGATTCGTGTCCGCCGGCCGGATCGCTGCGATGAAGCGCGGCGCCGTGTTCGTCAACGTCGGCCGCGGCGCGACGGTCGACGAGGAAGCGCTCGTCCGCGCGCTGGAAAGCGGCCATCTGGACGGCGCCGGCCTGGACGTGACCGAGCGCGAGCCGCTTCCAGCCGATCATCCGTTCTGGCGGTTGCCGAACGTCATTTTAACTTGCCATACCATGAGTTTGTCCCCGAAAAAGGAAGATCGCCGCGAAAAGCTGATCCGAGACAATCTAACGCGGTTTCTGGCCGGCGAGCCGCTGATGAACGTCGTCGACCGCAAGCGTGGCTATTGAGGCGCGTGACGTGTCGGGATGCGGTGCGGCGTTAGACGACCGGAGCCAAGTGATTGTAAAAGCGCGACGCTGGCGGTAGAGGCGGGCGTCGCGATCGGAGTGTGAGGATAAGCGGACGGGATTCGAGCCGCTTTTCAAAACACCTACTGGTCTGATAAGCTGATAAGTAAACGAGTGAGCAGCATGACAAAATTGGGGTGGCCGAATCGTGAACGTGTCGCTGTTCGTGACGTGTATGGTCGACATGATGACGCCGGAAGTCGGCGTGAGCGTCGTCCGGTTGCTGCGCCGGCTCGGCTGCCGTGTCGATTTTCCGCAAGCACAGGTATGCTGCGGTCAGGCGGCGTTCAACAGCGGATATGAGGACGACGCGAGGGAAGTGGCGCGCGCTCTGATCCGCGCGTTTGAACCGAGCGACTGGGTCGTGTCGCCGTCCGGTTCGTGCGTCGGGATGATTAAGCATCATTATCCGTATCTGTTCCGCGACGAGCCGATATGGAAAGAGAAAGCGGAGCATCTGGCGGCGAAAACGTACGAGTTTTCGCAATTTCTCGTACACGTGCTCGGGGTGACCGATCTCGGCGCCGTGTTTCCGGCCCGCGTGACGTATCATCCGTCGTGCCATGCCATGCGGCTGCTCGGCGTTCGCGACGAGCCGCTCGAGCTGTTACGGCGCGTGCGCGGGCTGGAGTACGTCGAACTGCTGCGTAAAGAAGACTGCTGCGGATTCGGCGGCACGTTCGCGGTCAAGATGGCGGACATGTCGGAAGCGATGGTGTGCGAGAAGGCGCGCTGCGTGCGGGAGACGAAAGCGGACGTGCTGGTCGGTACGGACATGGGCTGTCTTCTGAATATTGCCGGGCGGCTCGACCGAGAAGGCGCCGGCGTGCGCGTCTTGCATCTGGCGCAGTTGCTCGAGGAAGGGGTGACCCGTCGTGAGCGCGAAAACGGGCTCGGGCGTGTATGAAGGCGGTACTGACCTGAAACAACGCGCGCAGGCGGCGCTCGCGGACGATCAGCTGCGCGCGGCGGTCGCACTGACGACCGACCGGTTGCGGAACGGGCGGCTGCGGGCGATCGAAGAGCTGGGCGATTGGGAAACGTGGCGCGAACGCGCGCGGGCGATCCGCGCGCACACGATCGCGCATCTCGACTATTATCTCGGTCGATTCGCCGACGAAGTCGAACGCTCGGGCGGCGTCGTTCATTTCTGTGCGACGGCGGAAGAGGCGGTCGCGGTCGTGCTCGGCATTGTCCGCGAAAAATCAGCGAGAGTCGTCGCGAAGAGCAAGTCGATGGTGTCGGAAGAAATCCATCTGAATGAAGCGTTGGAACGGGAAGGCGTCGCCGTGATCGAGACGGATCTCGGTGAATACATTATCCAGCTCGCCGGGGAAAAGCCGTCGCACCTGATCATTCCGGCGATTCACCGCAACCGGCAGCAGATCGCCGAACTGTTCAGCCGCGTTTCCGGCGAGACGTTTCCGCCCGACACGAAAGCGCTGGCGGGCTACGCGCGACGTCGGCTGCGCGAATGGTTCCTGAAGGCGGACATCGGGCTGACCGGCTGTAATTTCGGCATCGCGGAGAGCGGGACGATTACGCTTGTGTCCAACGAAGGCAACGCGCGGATGGTGACGACGCTGCCGCGCACGCATATCGTCGTGATGGGGATGGAGCGGATCGTGCCGACGTTCGCCGACGTCGAAGTGATGCTGAACATGCTGGCGCGCAGTGCGACGGGCCAGAAGCTGACCGTCTATACGTCGTTCATCACGGGGCCGCGCCGGCGAGGCGAAGCGGACGGTCCGGACGAGTTGCACGTCGTCGTGCTCGACAACGGCCGGTCTGCCCAGCTCGGCGACCCGCAGTTTCAGGAAGTGCTGCATTGCATCCGCTGCGCGGCCTGTCTGAACGTGTGCCCGGTCTATCGGCACATCGGCGGCCACGCCTACGGGTCGGTCTACAGCGGACCGATCGGCGCCGTGTTGACGCCGCTTCTCGCGAACGATCCTGCCAGCGCCGGGGAGCTCGCTTACGCGTCCAGCCTTTGCGGCGCCTGTTACGAGGCATGCCCGGTCAAAATTCCGTTGCATGACATGCTCGTCTATTTGCGCAGTCGCCGGGTGCGGATGAAGCTGACGCCGCGCGGCGAGCGCATCGCGTTTCGCCTGTACCGGCGCGCATTCACCAGAGCCGAGCTTTACCGGGCTGGAGTCAAGGCGACGAGGCTGATGCTTGCGCCGTTTGCGCGGGGCGGCCATATTCGCCGCGGGCCGGGGCCGCTCGCCGGATGGACGAAAAGCCGTACGTTGCCTACACTCCCGGGGAAAACGTTTCGCGAACGATGGAAGGAGCTCGAAAACGAACCGGTCGAGCCGCTCGTGCTGCCGGCGTCGGACGTATCGACGTCGGGCGTGCCGACGGCTGAGGGTGTGCCGTCTTCGGACGCATCAGGCGCTGCGGACCGTCCGGACCGAAGCGGGAGGGACGGCGCATGACGGCGGGCGCGCAATACGGGCGGGACGACTTTTTACGCCGAATCGCCGCGCGTCTGGGCAGAAGCCGGCCGCTTGACCGCGAGCCGGTGCGCGACGTCGTCGGCGTACCGGAATACTTCGCACGGAGGCGGGCCGACCGCGCGGAGCTCGTCCGGCGCTTCGTCGGCAACTGGGAGGCGCTCGGCGGCAAGGCGTTCGTCGTGCCGACGGCGACGGCGGCGGAGGAAGTCGGTCGGTTACTCGCAGAGATTGTCGCCGAACACCGCATTTGCCGCGCCGCGCGATGGGTTCATCCCGAGCTCGAACGGCTCGGCGTCGACGCGGCGCTGGCGAAGGCCGGCGCCGAAACGGTACTGTGGGCGTTCGATCCGTCCGCTGAGGAAGGGACGACGGCGGACGAGGCGTATCCGGCGCGCCGCCGGCTGATCGAGGCGGCGGAATCGTGCGAGCTCGGCGTCGTCTGCCCGGACGTTGCGATCGCGGATACGGGAACGATCGTGCTCGCCGCCGGGCCGGGGCGGGGAAGGTCGGTCAGCCTGCTGCCCGGCGTACTGTTCGCCGTTTTGCCGGAAGAGCGCGTGGTGCTCCGATTGGGCGAGGCCTTCGAGCATTTCCGCGCGGCGTACGCCGATTCCGAAAAGCGCCCGTCGTCGCTCAACTTGATCACTGGGCCGAGCCGCAGCTCCGACATCGAAAACGACTTGACGATCGGCGTGCACGGCCCCGGCGTCGTGTATGCGGTCGTCGTGGGCGATTCAGCGTTTCGGTCCGAATGACGGGCGGCGTTTTCCGAAGCGGCGGACCTCTACGTCAATCCGGTGCGGCAGGCGGCGTCGGTTCGTCGAATTCGTCCTTCGGAAACCGGATCCATTTTCGTAGATAACCATGGTCGTACAGCGCCTTCAGCAAAATGAGCAAAACCGGCGACAGCACAAGCCCCGCGACGCCGAACAGTGAGGTGGAGACGACGGCGAACGACAGCATCGTAAACGCAGAAACGCCGAGCGACTGCCCCATCCATTTCGGTTCGAGTACTTGCCGAAGAACAAGCACGACCGCCAGCACGACCGTCAGCGAAACGGCGAGCCCGACGTCGCCGACGACGAGCAAATAGAGAATCCAGGGGACGAAAATGACCGACACGCCGACGACCGGCAACAGATCGAAGACGGCGGCCAGCACGCTGATGGAAAACGCGCTGTCGACGCCGAGCAGAAGCAGTGAGACGAAAATGACGGCGAACGTGACGGCGACGAGTTTCAGTTGCGCCTTCAGATAGCCCGCGATGCCTTTCCAAACGTTGTCGCGCAGAAACGCGAACGCGACCCGGACCGTTCGCGGCGTTTTTTCGCGAAACGCCTTTTTCCACCCGTCGAATTCGGCGCTGAGAAAATACGCGAGCATGACGCCGATCGCAAAATGGGCAAAAAACGTCGACAACCCCGACACCGCCGATACGATCCATTTCAGAAAGCGAGAGCCGAGCGTTCCGGCCCATCCTGCGAGATCGGCGGACATCGTCTCGACCTGTTCGACGATCCCGGGCGGCAGCGCGTCAAGGCGGGTTTGCAGCCGTTCGGTCCATAGCGCGACTTCGGTCTGCAGCATCGCCGCCGCGGCCGGGATCCGTTCTGCGAGCCGGTTGAGCTGGACGGCGAACACGGCGGCGGTTCCGGCGACGAGCCCGACGACGACGAGCACGAACACAAGCGTGGCGATCGCGCTGGCCAGCGTTTTGCGCACGCCTCGTCGGTGCAGGAATGCGGCGAGCGGCTCGATCGCGGCGAACACGACGAGCGCGAAAAAAATCGGCGCCGCGATCCGGTAAAGAAAGCTGAACGCCAGCATCAGCGCATAGACGGTCAGCGCAAGCAGGGAGACGTCGGCGATCGTTCTGGCGTATTTGCGGTAAAAGGGCCACATCGGCGGGCTGCCTCCCCGGTGACGGTTATACGTCGCTCGACCGCGACGTCCGGCCGGGACGCGCGGTTCGTTCGCGCCCCTGGGAGCCGGCGGGTTCAAGCCGGATGTCACTGATGTAAAGACGTCTCGGGCCGCCGTATTCCGGTCCGCGGATCGTCAGCCGCAAGCGCGCGCCGGCTTCGGGTTCCGGCCTGTCGAGGGAAGACGGACCGCGGGCTTCGTCGAGATCGACGGTCAATTCAAGGCGTTCCCCTCCGTCGAGCCGTCGCCGGGCGGAAGCCGTTTTTTCGCCGATCGCGACTTCGACCGTGACCTCGCATTCGAAATCCGCGTTCGTCAGCTCCACGAACAACCGGGGAAAAGGTTCCCCGAACGGCGGAAAACCGAGGGCGCGAAACGTCGTTTCAAAACTTCCGCCCGGCCGTTCGGCCATCAGGACGAGCCCGACGCCGGCGTGAACGAAGACCGAATCGCGCAGCAAGACATTTTCGGCCGACAAGCCGGCCAGTTCGGCCCGCATTGTTTTCATGCCGCAGAAGATCCCCACTTCCTTGTCGTTTCATGTTCCGAAAATCATGTTCCGAAAATCATGCGGAGGGCGAGCAGTACGAACGCCACCCGTAGGACGGCGAGCAGGCGTCGGTCGCTCATCCGCATCGTGATCCAGGCGCCGATCCTGCCGCCGAGCCAAGCGCCCGGTGCAAGAAAAAGCGCCGTCGTCCCGTCGACGTGGCCCTGCGCAGCGTGCGTCACCGTGCCGACAACGGCGGAAAACAGGATCACGAACATCGAAGTCGCCGTCGCGACGTGCGCAGGGTACCGGAACACGATCATGACGGCCGGCACGAACAGCGATCCTCCGCCGATGCCGAACAGTCCGGAAATAAAACCGACGGCGCCGCCGATGACGCCGGCAACCGCGGGATGTCCGCCGTAAACGTGGCGGACGCCGGCGGCGTCGATGAAGGTGCGTTCGTACCGCCAACGGATCGGCAGCGGGCGGAGTCGGTCGCGAACGAACAGAAGGCCGGCGAGCGCCAAGAGAAGCAGCCCAAACAGAATGCCGAACCGGTCGGCGGACAGCCGGTCCGTACATATCGCCCCGACGAAAGAGCCGGGAATCCCCGTCGCGGCGAACAGCAAGCCTTGCCGGAAATCGACTCGTTTCTGCCGAGCGTAGGCGACGACGGACGAAGCGGCGGTGACGATCAGGACGGCGAGCGACGTGCCGACGGCTTCGGCGTGGTCGATCGGTCGGCCGACCAGCCAAGGACCCGCCAAAAGCAGCGCAGGCACGAGCACGACGCCGCCGCCCAGACCGAGAATGCTGCCGAACGCGGCCGCAAACGTACCGAGCGCAAGAAACGCCAACGCCTGCAACGCAACATGAAATGCAGCCATGTTTCTATCATATCACAAGAGGAGAGCGAAGGGGATGAAAAAGAAGTCGAAGCGGGTTGGGGCCGAGAAATCAGTATTTGATTTTATTTTCCGACCGCATCCAGACAAAAAACGGTTCTTCGTCGCCGGGAACGCGCAGCCGCATGAACGGGATTTTCCGCTCGCGGCCGTCCGGCAAGGCAAGTTCATCGTAAATAAACCGGTCGTCGAATCCGGCCGCGGCGGCGTCGTCTCGACCGCAGGCGTAATAGACCGCCTTCGGCCGTGCCCAATAGATGGCGCCTAGACACATCGGGCACGGTTCACAACTGGAATACAGTTCGCAGCCTTCCAGCTGGAAACTTCCCAGTGTTTCGCATGCAGCGCGGATCGCTTGGATCTCGGCGTGGGCCGTCGGGTCGTTGCGCATCGTCACTTCATTGCGCCCGAGGGCGACGACGCGTCCGTCGCGGACGACGACGGCGCCGAACGGGCCGCCGCGGCCGGAGCGGACATTGTCGAGCGCGAGCCGAACGGCGAGCTCCATGAAACGATGATCCATCCGAATTCTCCTTTTTGAACGCATGTTGTCCGTTTGGAAAAAACGAATTCAGCCCGGCGTCGTGAATTTACCGGGCTTCATTCGTCCATGCTTGCACGCGTTCCGGCGGCAACCCCGTCACTTCGGCCACTGTGTCCGCGTCCATCCCGCGCGCCAGCAGATTTCTCGCCACTTCTTCCGCTTTCTTGAGCTCGCCTTGCTGCAGTCCTTGCTGCAGTCCCTCCGCACGCCCTTCCTCGCGCGCGCCCTCCAGCATCGACGCCTGGTCGCGCAAAAACTTCTGCCGCGCCTCGTACCGCCAACGCGCCTCCTCGCTCTGACTCAAAATCTCCAGCGTCGTCATCGCCTTCTTCAACGCCGGCTCTTGCATCGCCAACACCTCCCATTGCTCCCGCTCGATCCCCTTCAAAAACAGCAGCCAGCTCATCTGCCCGCCTTCCAGCCAAAAACGCAAAGTTCAAAATGTTGATCGCCACCGTCCGCCGCAGCTTCCGGTACTGTTCACCTTCGGACAACTGGCTCGTATACAGCTTCGCCCAGTAAAACAGCGTACGTTTTTCGATGTCGTACCGGTTGAACAGCTGGATTTCGACGTTGACGAGCGTGCCGTCGGCGGCACGGGCGCAAATGTCGAGGATGGACTGCTTGTCGTCGGGGGCGTCTTTGTCGGTGTAAGGATTAAGCAGAACGATCTCGGTCAGCCTCGGCCGCCCGGCGTCCTCGAACGTGCGGTTGAGGAACGCCAGCAGGACGTCCTTGTTTTCCTCGCTGCCGAAGATGCGTTTGAAGACGAAGTCGTTTTTCGGGTCGAGCAGGTCGGTCATCGTCAGAGCCTCGCGAAAAATGGGATTTCTGGTTTTATTGTAGCATGCGAGTGATCCTGGATGCAAGGTTTGAACGGTTCGCGACGGGTTCGCGACGACTACTGGCGTCGGAACGAACATGCTATAATCGGGCTAAATCGACTCCAAGGGGCGATCGATATGAAGCAGTATCTCGACCTTCTCAGGGACATTCTGGAAAACGGCGTGCGAAAATCGGACCGGACCGGTGTCGGCACGATCTCCGTGTTCGGCCGGCAGCTCCGGTTCGATCTGTCGCAAGGGTTTCCGCTCGTGACGACGAAAAAGATACACGTCAAATCGGTCATTTATGAATTATTGTGGTTTTTGCGCGGCGACACGAACGTCCGCTATTTGCGGGAAAACGGCGTGACGATTTGGGATGAATGGGCGGACGAAAACGGCGATCTCGGCCCGATTTACGGCTATCAGTGGCGTTCGTGGCCGGCGCCGGACGGGCGGACGATCGACCAGATTTCGAACGTCGTCGAAGAAATTCGCCGCAACCCCGATTCCCGCCGCCTCGTCGTCAGCGCTTGGAACGTCGCCGATCTCGACAAGATGGCGCTTGCTCCTTGCCACTGCCTGTTTCAGTTTTATGTGGCGAACGGGCGGTTGTCGTGTCAGCTGTACCAGCGCAGCGCGGACATGTTTCTCGGCGTGCCGTTCAATATCGCTTCGTATTCGCTGTTGACGATGATGATCGCCCACGTGACGGGGCTTGAACCCGGGGAGTTCATCCATACGTTCGGCGACGCGCACATTTACCTGAATCATCTCGAGCAGGTGAAACTGCAGCTGTCCCGCGAACCGAGACCGCTGCCGAAAATGCGGCTCAACCCGGAGGTTCGGAATTTGTTCGATTTCCGCTATGAAGATTTTATTCTGGAAGGATACGATCCGCATCCGCCGATCCGCGCGGAGGTCGCGGTATGAATCGCCCGCCGTTTTTGTCCGCGATCGTGGCGATGGCGCATAACGGCGTCATCGGCGACAAGGGCGGCCTGCCGTGGCGATTGCCGGCCGATCTGCGCCATTTCCGCGAGACGACGATGGGACATGCGGTTGTGATGGGTCGTCGGACATGGGAGTCGATCGGCAGGCCGCTTGCCGGTCGCCGCAATCTCGTGCTGACGCGCGATCCCGCGTTTTGTCCGCCGCAAGGGTGCGAAGCGGTGCGGTCGGTCGACGAGCTGTTCGTCCGGCTTGACGACGAAGGCGAGGCGTTCGTCATCGGCGGAGCGCAGATTTACCGGCTGCTGTTGCCGTGGACGAAGCGGCTGTACATCACGCGCATCGATCACGAGTTCGAGGGCGACGCGTATTTTCCGGACGTCGATTGGTCGCGATGGCGGCTCGTGTCGCAGCGCCCCGGCGTGACGGACGAGCGCAATCCGTATCGGTACGAGTTTCTCGTGTACGAGCGTGCGGAAACAGATGGGGACGGCCCGTCGCCGGATGCGGGCGGGCGGACGTCGGGTTCGCCCGGTCGGTCGGCCGGATCGACATAAAACCGGGGGGAAACGGATGAAGTCGTTCCAAATCTGGGATCGATCCGGCGAACCGTCGTCCGGCGATGCGCTGGAACCGTTCGCATACGAGGAGTGGTTGCTCGGTGAAATCGGGTATGGTCGACTGCCGGCCGGCGTACATCTGTGGCGCCATCGCCGCGCGCTCGTTCTCGGCCTGCGCGACGCCCGGCTGCCGGGTGCTCCGAAGGCGATGCGCTGGTTCGAACGGGAAGGATGGTCGATCGCCGTCCGGCATTCCGGCGGCGCGCTCGTACCGCTGGACGACGGTGTCGTCAACGTCGCGCTGCTGTTGCCGAATCCGGACGGGCGTTTTGCACACCGCGAAGATTTCCGGCGATTGGCTGGCTGGATCGCTGAAGCGGCGGCAGAAGCGTGCGGCCTGGCGACGGACGTCGGCGAAATCGCCGGCGCGTATTGTCCCGGTGAGTTCGATCTGTCGGCCGCCGGCCGCAAATACGCTGGACTAGCCCAGCGGCGTGCGCTGCGCGCCAGTACGGTGCAGGCGTTTGTCGTCGTCGCAGGCGAAGGAAGAGCGCTTGCGGATGCAGCGTGCCGGTTTTACAGCATCGCTAGGGAAGACAGCGGCGAGGACGGTTACCCGCCGGCGGTCGATCCGGCGAAAACCGCCAGTCTCGCGGAACTCGCCGGTGGTACCGCCGTTACCGTCGAATCGTTCGTACAGGCGTTCAAACGCGTGCTGGTTCGTTGCGGCGGTGCGGAAGTGCCGTCGCCTATGCCGCCTGCGGGCGAAATCGAGCGCCTGACGGCAACGATGCGCGAGCGGTACGGCCGAAGCCGAAGCGCGGCGAGCGCCAACCGGTAAAATGGAGCTATGTGCTTCACGCTGTTTTCGCGTGTGTCCGGCGCAGCGCCGACCGCGAAGTTTTCACCTATCCTCGGCAAACCGCGTCAGCACGAATACCGCGGGCGCCGTGTAGTCGATCGCCGGTTCGTTGACTGAATACGCCTCCCAGTCGTCGACATACGCCTTCGCCGGAAAAACGCGCGGATCGCTTTCACGCAACAGACGGTCCATGATCGGATCGCCGCCCTGCGCGTTCGGACCGCCGACGACGAGACCGGGGATCAAAGTCTGCGTGCTTGCGACAAGGCGATGATGCGGTTTTTGCGGCGAATGCATGCCTATCCCGGTCATGAAGCTGGTGCCGGCGGCGTTTCGGCCGAACAGCCAATGCGCTTGGTCGAGCGCCGTCTCCAGGTAAGCGCGGTTCGGCGCGACGGCATCGGCAAGGAGCAGCGCTTGGGCGCGTCCCATCGCTTCGCGGGCCGATCCCCAGAAATAATCTGTCGGGCGCAAGACCGACCGGTAACCGTTGGCCGACGCCCATCGGACGAGTTCGTCCGCGTAGGCGGTGAGCGACGCGCGGACGGACGCCTTGTGGTCGGCATCGGCGCGTTCGGCGTTTACGTACGCCCATTGGCCGAGCAGTACCGTGTTTCCCCAGAAAACCGCGCTTGTCTTGCCCTCCAGAAAATCGGAAAAATGTTCGCGGATGTACGCGTCGTACCGGGCGTCGTCCGTCGTCCGCAACAGTTCCGCCGCCGCCCAGAAACGCTCCTCGCGGTCCGTCCGCTTTTCGTAAGGCCCGGAGCCGTTGTTTTGTCCTTCGTCGTAGCGGAATTCCGGGTCGGGATGTTGTTCCAGGTAACGTTGTGCGCGTATTGCCGCGTCCAATAGTTTGCGCGCATAATCCGGCAAAAACGGCGCGTAGACGCGCGCGCCCATCGCGGCCGCTCCGGCGAACTGCGCCGTGCCGTATGTCGACAGACCGAAGACGTACCGGTCGGCCGTATCCTCTTCCGGCCGGATGTAGCCCGGCCAGGCGCCGCCGGCGACTTTCAGGTAGACCGCGCCGTCCGGCCGCTGCATGCGCAGCAGCCAGTCGAGCTCGTATTTGATTTCGACGAGCAGGTCGGGCAACCCGGCGCGGAGCTCCGGTTCGGACAGCCCGGCCGGCAACGACAGCGAAAGGGAGCGCCAGAGTTCCGGGCGCATTTCCCAGGCGAGCATCAGCTGTGCGGCGGCGACGGCGCCGGTCGGCACGTATTTGCCGTAGTCACCGGCGTCGTACCAGCCGCCGGACACGTCGATCGGGTCGCCTTGTCGGTGAAACGGATCTTCGAAAAACAGCATCGCCTGTTTGTCCTGCGCATGGCCGACGTCGTGCCGCAGTCCGGTGACGGGATCGTCGATCGCGACGCCGGCGCGTGCGAGTGTATAAGAGCGTGCGGCCTGTATGAGCGGCGCCCGGTACACGTCGTTTCCGATGCGAAACGGCGCCGACGATGATCGGCCGACGGTCACGGAATAGCTGCCGGGCCGCTTCCATTCGCCGAAATCGGCGTGCCGGACCGTATCTCCGGACGCGTCGTCGTAAACCGAGTCGGACAGGCGGCCTTCGTAGACGACGTCCCCCGTCCCGATGTCGACGACGCGGAAGACGGACTCCGCCTCCGAACCGGCGACGACGGCTATTTTCGGGAATTCCGGCAAGTAGCCGACCTGGTCGACGTAAATCTGCGCGTCGTCGGAAGCGGGCGCGACGGAGCCCGCCGGCGGAAACGCCGAGCCCGCCGGGCTTGACGCAGCGGAAGGGTCGGTTGAAAAAAACGTGCGAGGTGCAGAAGACGGATCAGCGGGCGATTCCGGATTTTTCGCGGTCGGTCCGGCCGTACAGCCGGACGCGAGCCATCCCGCCATTACGACGAGCAGGACGGCGACGGCCGGATATCGGTGCGCCGAAAGGTCCGACGGCGTAAAAAGCGGCATCGGCGTTTTCCTCCCTGGAAGGAGAGATAGAGTGTAAAGTATAATGAAGAAGTCGGGACCCCGTGGGGGCAGGGTCCCGACTCCGGTCAGAAGCGCCCGGCGAAGTTCCGGCGTCTTACTTCTTCGACGCGAGGAAGGCGTCGAGCTGCTTCTGCTTTTCGGCGATGATCTTGTCCAGACCGGCTTTCTTCAGCTCGTCGATGTATTTCGGCAATGTGCTGTCCGGATCGACGCTGCCGGTATCGAGCGCCGGGTCGTACTTCTTGCGGACGTTGACGATGGCGCCGACTTCCTGCTTGACCGGCTCGGAGTTGAACGTAAAGCCGAGGCCCGGAGACTTCTTCGCCGACTTGTTGAATTCGCGGAATTTTTCCCACTTCTGAGGGTCTTCCGATTCGTACAGATAGTTCAGGAACTGGTTGCCGAACATCCAGTTGGCGCCCGGGCTGTAGTCCTTCGCCTTGTCGGTCGGCTTGATGATGTTGTCGGACACTTTCGTGTAGTGGACGCCCTCGATGCCGTAGTTGATCAGGTTGTTCAGTTCCTTGTCGGTGTGCAGCAGGTTGATGAACATCATCGCGCGTTCCGGATCTTTCGACGTCGTCGAGATACCGAGCATCGAGCCGGCCGTGTCGCCCGTCGAGACGGTGCGCGCCGTCATTTCGACCTGCTTGATCTTGCCCGGCATGCCGATCGCGTTGGCGACTTCGGCGTCCTTGCCGGGTTTGAGCGAGGCGACGATCATGAACACGTTGCCGGCCTTGAGCGCGTCCTGCGTCGACAGAGTTGTCGTCGGAGCGTCCTTGTTGATGTAACCTTTTTGATAGAAATCGCGCGTAATTTTCAGGTATTCCTTGTAACGGTCGAGTTCATGCACCGGAACGACTTTCGTGCTGTCGCCGTCCTTGAGCAGGACGCCCGGGACGGTCGCATCGCCGAGATAGTCGTACTGGGCGAAATAGTGCGAGTTGAAGTTTTCGCCGTCGCGCAGGAACAGCGGAATCATGTCCGGCTTCTTTTCCTTGACCGTCTTCAGGATCGGCTCGAGATCCTGCACCGTCTTGACGTTCGACAGATCGAGGCCGAGTTCCTGGGCGATGTCCGCGCGGTACAGCACGCCGCCGGAAGCCGCGAGCTCCTTGTTCGTCGGCACGCCGTAGTTTTTGCCGTCGATTTTCGCACCTTCGAGGAACGTCGGGTCGAGCGTCTCAAGAATGCCCTTGCCGTGTTTCTGCAACAAGTTGCCGTACGGACCGTTGTCGTCGTTAAGAGCGAGGAACGCGCCCTTCGCGACGTTGACGGCATGGCCGTTCCACTGCGCCGTGAACAGGATGTCGAACTGCTCGCGCGAGGCGATCATCAGGTTGACCTTGTTGTCCCATTGACCCCAGTCGATCGGGACGAGTTCGATCGTGGCGTTGATCTTCTGTTGCAGAATCTTGTTCATCGCCTCTTCGACCATCTTCTGGTCCTTCTGCGGCGCGCCCGGGTAGACGAGGCGCAGTTTGTACGGCGGCAGATTCGACGTCGAACCCGTCTCGGTCTTGCCCTCGCTCGACGCCTGCGGCGAGGGGCTGGCCTTCGCTTCGCCCGAGCTATCCTTTTTCGCGCAGGCGGACAGAGCGAGCGACGCGGCCATCAGCAGCATGAGCGCGACGTACGCGCTTTTGCGGAGCACATGCATGGGCTCCATAACCTCCCTTGAGAATGTAAGTGTTTTATGCTTAACCGGGAGAAAACCCGGTTGAAGCCTTGCACGCTTACGGAAAGCGACGTCGGGCTTCACCTTTTTCATCCTTTCAGCGCGCCGACCGTCAAGCCTTTCACGAAGTAACGCTGAAAGAAGGGATACGCGAAGACGATCGGACCGATCCCGATGACCGCCATCGCCATCCGGATCGTTTCCGTCGGGATGTTGAGCATGCCGCCCTGCTTGGCGATTTCCGCCATCGCTTGGCTGTTGGAGGTAAGGAACTGGATGTCCAGCATCGTCTTGTACATGAGAAACTGTAGGTTGACGTTTTTGTTTTCCGTGATGAAGACGAGGCTCAAAAACCAGTCGTTCCAGTAGTTCAGCGTCTGAAACAGCGCCACCGTCGCGAGAACCGGCAGCGACAGCGGCAGCACGATCAGCGCGAAAATGCGCAACTCGCCGGCGCCGTCGATTTTGGCCGCCTCCAGCAATTCCGAAGGAATCGTGTTGGCGAAAAACGTCCTAAGCAGCAGCACGAAGAAGGCGGACACAAGCAGCGGCATGATCAGCGCCCACAGCGTGTTTTTCAGGTCGAACAGCTGCGTGTACACGAGATACCACGGAACGAGCCCGCCGTTGAACAGCATCGTGAAGAACATGAAAAACGCGAACACGTTGCGGTGCGGAAAATCGCTCCGCGAAATCGGATAGGCGTACAGCGTCATGACCAGCAGGCTGAGCAGCGTTCCGACCGTCACCGTCGTCAGCGACACGCCGAACGAACGGATGATCTGCGTCAGGTCCTTAAACAGGAAGTCGTACGCCGCGAGGCTGAATTTCTGCGGCCAGAACCGGTATCCTTCGACGACGACCAATTTCTCGTCCGAGAACGAAACGGAAACGACGAGCCAAAGCGGAAGCAGGCACGCCAGCGTATACAGCCAGAAGAAAATATGAATCATCGCGTTGGCCGGCGCCGAGATGGAGCCCAGCCGGTTTTCGCGGACAAGCAAATCCGTCTGTGCTTTGGTCGTCTTGCGAGCCTGCGCGCGGCCGTCGAGCACTTTCGTCGTATCGTAAGTGGGAAGAGACATGGCGTTCGACCTCCATCAAAACAAGGCGTTTTCTCGGCTGACGCGCCGCACAATCGCATTGGAGACGAGCACGAGAATGAAACCGACGAGCGCCTGATACAGTCCGGCCGCCGAGGACATCCCGATGTCGCCCATCACGATGAACGTCTGGTACACGTACGTGTCGATGACGAGCGTCGTCGGATAAAGAATGCCCGAATTGCGCGTCACCTGAAAAAACAGTCCGAAATCCGCATAGAAAATACGGCCAATCTGCAGCAGCGTCATGACAATCATCACGGGCTTAAGAAGAGGAATCGTGATGTACCACGTCTGTTTCCATTTACCCGCGCCGTCGATGAGCGCCGCTTCGTAATATTCCTGATCGATGCCGACGATCGCGGCCAAATAGATGACCGTATAGTAGCCGATGTTTTTCCATGTGTTGATGATCGGCAGGATAAACGGCCAGTATTTCGGCTCGGAATACCAGTCGATCGGCTGCAGCCCGAGCTTCGGCAGCAGATAAGTGTTCATGAAGCCGTTGCCGTGGCTCAAAAAAGCAAACACCAGATAGCCGACCGTGACCATCGACAAGAAAAACGGCAAAAACATTGTGCTCTGGTGGAACTTCGCCCACATCTTGCCGCGCATTTCGTTGAACATGACGGCGAATGCGACGGCGACGACGAGGTTGAGGATGATGAACACGGCGTTATAGAGAATCGTGTTGCGCGTGATGACCCAGGCGTCGGACGTCGCGAACAAGTATCGGAAATTGTCGAACCCGACCCACGGGCTCGCCAGAATACCCTTCGAATAGTTGACGTTCTTGAACGCGATCAGCGTTCCGAACATCGGGAGGTAGTTGTTGATAAAAAGAATAACCGCGGCCGGCAACATCATGAGGTAGAACACCCAATATTTCCGGATGGTCTTCCAAAAGGAGGGGCTTTTGGCGCCCGATTTTCCCCGGGCGGGGACGCCGGCCGCGAGGTTGGCGGGTTGCAGCATGGTTCTCTCCGTCTCCTCCTGATCCGTCTTGCGGTTCGCTTGCACTTTGATTGTATAACGGCGGCCGGCGGCGTTTCTAACATTCTTGTGACTTGTTGAACACTTTGGTGACATATTTATTCTGATGTTTTTGTGTCTTTCTGGAAGACTTTCCGATAGTCGTGGGGGGACATTCCCGTGAGTTTCCGAAACATTTTGGCGAAGTGGGAAAAATGGGAGTAACCGACTGTTTCCGCGACGACGCTTACTTTCATTGAAGATTCCGCGAGCAGTTTTTTGGCTTTCTCGATGCGCTGTTGGGAAATGTAGTCGTGCAGCGACAGGCCGGTTTCTTTCCGGAACAGGCGCGACAAGTACGCCGGGTTGAGATAGACAGCGGCGGCCAGCTGTTCGCGGTTCAAGTTTTCTTCATGCAGATGTTCGGCGATGTATTGTTTCACCTGGCCGACGACGCCGGTGTCTTCCCGCGTCGCCTCGCGGAAACGTTCGGCCGTTTTTCCGACGAGCCGCGCCGCCCAGTTGCGGAACAGCGGCACCGATCGCGTCGGCGTCACATGATCGGCCAGCTCGCGCGGCGAAAAAATGTCGTATACGGACATGCCTCTACGGTGGACGGCCTGATAGATCGCATGCAACAGCGCGAAAGCGAACGATTCCAGCGTTTCCGGCGAAACACCGGTCTTGCCGAGACGGTTGAGCTGTTCGTCGATCGAAGCGAGTAGGGCTTCCGCCTTGCCGCTTTCCAGAAGTGACGACCAGTCGGAAAATTGCGGCGGTTCGGGAATGGCGGCGGCCGGCGCCCCGTTTTCGGCCAGGTCGAGCACGTTGTTCGTTTTCGAGATATTGTACCGTTCCGTGCCGAGCAGTTCGGTGACGGCGGCCGCCAGCGTTTGGGCGGTCACCATTTTGCCGATGTAGCACGACACCTGACAGTGGAAATACTGAGAACATGCCTGCAAATATTCCCGGCACCGTTTTCTGAGCTCTTCGCGGGACGGCAGCGCTCCGCCGGCTTCGTACACGATGGCGAGGTTGAACCCGCGGCCGTCGCGGATGACGGCACCCGGCTGTTCGGCGAGGATGATTTCCGACGCCGCCTTGCGCAGCGCGTATTCCATGATTTCTTCGTCTTTTGTGTCGAGCGGTTCGCGCCATTCCTCGACGCTGATCAGCACCGGGACGAGCCGGCTGTCGGCGCTTAGCGGCATGTCGTACGTGTCGAACGCCCGCTGAAGCCTTTCGGGGGAAAGCGGTACCCGTCCGGCGAGAAGGTCCTGCCAGAAGCGTTCGACGAGCGTCGGCAGCTGGTTGAGCCAGTGATGGTAGTACGTGCGGTACGTTTCGTAGAAATCCCGCCACTGGCGGTCGGCCTCGATTTTGCGGATCGCGCGGCGAACCGTCTCTTTCAGTTCGTCGTGGTCGACCGGTTTGAGGACATAGTCGAAACTGTTGAGCTGGAGCGCTTTTTGCGCATACGCGAAATTGGCGTGGCCGGTCAGGAAGATCGTCTCCGTCGCCGGAGAATGTTCGCGGATCCATTGCTGCAGTTCAAGCCCGTCCTCGCCGGGCATTTCGATGTCGGAGATGAGGATGTCGACGCGGTGTTCCTCGAGAATCCGTTTCGCTTCCTTGACGTTGAACGCTTCGAAAATGCGGCCGAACGGAATGTCCGACCAGTCGATGCCCTGCGTGATGCCTTTGACGGCCAGTTTTTCGTCGTCGACGACGAGCAGTGTGTACATCAACGTTCACCCTTTCGGTTCGGAGACTTTCGATTCCGACTGTGGTTCGAAGACGTCCGGCCCGTCTCGCTCGGCGCGGCGTTCGACGGGGTCGGCGGCCGTATCCGGCAGGCGGATCCGGACGATCGCGCCGCGTTCTCCGTCGCGGTTGGCGAACCGCACTTCGGCGTCGGTTCCGTAGCGGACGCGCAGCCGGTTCAACACGTTCCAGACGCCGAGATGGTCCTCGCGCGCGCTTTGTAGGTAATGATCGGAATTCAGCTCTCGGAGCACGTCCGGCGGGAAACCGGCTCCGTTGTCTTCGATCCGGATCGCCAACGCGGGTTTTTTGCCGGGTTCCGCTTCTTCGCGTTCGGCGGCGATGACGATCCGAAACGGCGACAGCTCCTGGCGAAAACCGTGGATGACGGCGTTTTCGACGAAAGGCTGCACGATCAGCGGCGGCACGAGGTACGAAAGATAGGGCTCCGGAACGCGGATCTCATAGTCGAGATCGTCGGGATAGCGCATGTGCTGGATTTCAAGATAGTTGCGGATGTGTTCAATCTCCTCCTGAAGCGGGATCAAGTCGCGGTGCGAGCGCATGATGTACCGGAAATATTGCGCCAGATGAAGCGCCATTTTCTGAACGGATTTGTGCTCTTTCAAAGCCGCCAGGTTATAAATGATGTTCAGACAGTTCATGTAGAAATGCGGGTTGATCTGCGCCTGCAGCTGTTTGAACTGCGCCTGCTGGGCGCGGAGTTTTTCCTCGTAGACGTTGATCTTGAGGTTTTCGATCTGTTCGGCCATCTGATTGAACGTCGCGACGAAGAAGTTGAATTCGCTCGAATTTTGCTCTTCCAGGCGGACGTCGAGCTTGCCCTGGCCGATTTTGCGCATTGCCCGGATCAGGAGCGCCATCGGGCGGAAAAATACTCTTTGAAGGAAAATTAGGTAAAAAATAGGAACTATCGCGCAGACGAGAGGCAGCAAGTAAAGGACGCGCTGCAGGTAAGGCAGGTTTTTCAGGACGACGCTTTCGGCCACGATCAGCTTGTATTGTACGGGGGCCATCGACGAAGCTTTGCCGACGATGAGAAAACGTTCGCCGGTCTGTTCGTCGCGGGCGACGCCGTACGGTCGGGAGCGTCGGTCTTCGGCTTCCTCCTCGAGCGACGCGTAACGGGCTGGGTCGAAGTAGCGCGACGTCAGAGGCGCGTTTTCGCTCGATACGATGGTCACACCGCCTCCCGGGCCGATGTCCCACGTGCGAAGCGGAGCGGCCAGCTCGGCGACGTCGATCAGGACGCCGGCGTACATTCCGGTGCCGATACGGGCGACCTGCGCGAGCATGTGACTGTACTCGCCCGTCGGAACGACGTTCCACGACTGGTCGAACCGGATGTCGTAGACGTCGTCGGACATCAGGCGGCGGATCGTCTCCTCCCGCTGGCGGTAAAAGGCGCTGTCCTGCGTCGCGATCAAAAAATCGTCGCCGGGCCGGTAGTACAGAAACAGGGTATTGATCACCTTGTAATAGCCGAGATCGTTGATGAACTTGTTGTACATGCGCTGTTTGGCCAGCACGTAGTCGTCGGTGAGGGCGCCGGACAGCTGCATCATCAGCACGTCGGGCTCGGCGGCGAGGCGGTACAGATAGTAGTTGAACTCCTTGAGGGTTTCGTCCGTGCCGTCGACGTACTGGGAAAGCAGATCGGAATAGTTCTGGGCCAGCTGCGTGCGAACCGTCTGGATCGAGTACTGGTTGTTGTAGTAGAGAAAGAAAACGAGAGGCGCCAACGCGACCAGAAAGCCTGCAAAAATGCGGAATCGTACCGATTTGACGGCGGCGCTCATCGGTTCTCCTCTTTCTTGTTCCGGCATTCCGAATTTGTATTTTTCATTATAAAGCTTCCGGTCGACCGGCGACAATCCGGTGTTCACAAATCGTTCGTCGAATCGACATCGGTCTGCTATGGAGTTTGATTTGCGGATCGGTTATAGTAATGACGAAAATCATTTCTGTAAATCAGAAAGGAGAATGGAAGTGAAATATCTCCGGCCTTTCTTGAAACGTGCGAAAACGACGCTGTCGATCGCCGCCGTATCGGTCGCCTCGCTGGCGGCAGCGGCGGCCTCGATCGAAGCGCACGACGGCTGGGTGCAGATGTACGCGCCGGTCGTCGCCCAAGGCGAAGTCGCCTACGCAGAGCTGTTGTTCGGCAATCATTCCAACGAGCATCGCAGTTACCGGATCGCGGGGCAGTGGAATCCGGACGCGTCGCGCGTCTATGTGACGACGCCGGACGGCCGGAAAGCCGACGTGACGGCAAGCCGATTTTATACCGGCGAACCGGCGACGGACACCGAACCTGCGGTGAACAACGGTTTTATCGCGAGTTTTTCGTCGTCCGCGCCGGGAGCCTACATCGTGACCGTCGAAGGGGACAGCGTGTTCCGGCACGGCGATCAAGCGACGCGGACGCTGCGCAGCGCCAAGGCGTTCGTCGCGGTGGCCGACGTGCCGCTGGCCGCGCGCGTGCGGGACTTGCGCGGTTTTTCTCGGCAGGTGACGCCCGACCGGGCGGAGTTCGTGCCGGAGTTCAATCCGGCGGCCGTCGTTCCCGGCGACAGGCTGGCGGTTCGGCTGCTGCTCAAGGGCAAGCCGCTGGCGGGAACGCAGGTGTCGGTGATCCGGCGGTCCACGTCGGAATCGGCCGTTTATACGACGGATGCGAACGGGCTTGTTACTTTTACGGCCGGACCGGCTGATTATTATCTCGTTCGCGCCAAGCCGCAGACGCAGGAGCGGATAGAGGGGCAGTACGATGCGACGAATTATGAGGCGACGATGACGTTCGTCGTACAGAACAGCCGGTCGTCGGTGGCGGCCGCTTCCGCCTGCGGCGATCCGTGCGCGCCCGACGTGTACGTCGACGGCCGGCGCGTCGACACGGGCGGTGCGGTTTTGATCCGCGGGGGCACGACGTATGCCGGAGCGGACTGGATGCGCGTGCGTCTCGGCGTTCAGGTTGAAGACCGCGGCGAAGTCGCGCTGCGGGCGAAGGCGGAAGCCGCGGGAGCGACGGTCGAGTTTCTGCCGGCGGTGGGCGACGTGCGGCCCGCGGTGCTGATCTATACGCGAAAAGGGTGAACTCGGCGTGATCGGGCGTGAACGAATGTTTCGGCGCGGGCGGATCGCGTCGATCATCGTCGCAACGATGTGGGCGACGGGGATTTTCATAGGATGGTCGGGCATCGGGTTGTTCTTCGTTACGCCCGATTCAGCCGAGGCTCATGCTTTTTTGCGCCGTTCGTCGCCGACCGACGGCGCCCGGCTGGCGGAGCCGCCGTCCGAGATTCGGCTTGAGTTCACGGAGCCCGTCGATCCCGCTTTGAGTTCGGTGACGTTGGTGAAAGACGACGGCCGGGAGGTTGCGGGAAATCCGGAACCCGGCGATGCGTCGAAGCGATCGCTCGTCGTACGGATTCCGCGGCTGGAGCCCGGCGTCTATACGGTACGCTGGCAAGTGATTTCGGCCGACACGCACGTCGTGGACGGATCGTTCCGGTTTTCGGTCGCCGTCGCGGCGCCGTCGCCGTCGGTTCCGCAGACGATCGATCTCGACGCCGGCGCGGTTGCTTCTGTCCCGCCTTCGTCGACAGGAAGAGGCGTCGGTCCGGCGGCGTCTGCGGCCGGAGCATCCGAGGGCGTCAAGGAAAGTTTTCCGGTTACGCCTGAACCGTCTGCGGCCTCGCCGTCGCCGGCCGAGAGAGGATTCTCGCCATCGGCAGCCGCGCCCGAGGGAGCCTCACCGGGCGGGACTTCGCCGGACGCATCGTCCGGGACGCCGCCGCCTACGGTTGAGACGTCGCCGGCGACGGCCGCATCGTCGCCGGGGGCTTTCGTGCCCAGCGGTCACAGCGGTCATTCGCACGGCGGCACGCACGACCATCCGAACGGAGGAACGGCCGAATCCGGCGGCGGCGGGCAGGACGGTGCCGGGGGAGGACGGACGGGCGGCGTGTTTCGTACCGTACTTCGGGTTCTCGACGGACTGGTTGCGGGCTTGCTGATCGGTTTTCTGTTTTTCCGCCGCGTCGTTGCGGCGCGCGCGTCCGCGCTGCCGGCCTGGTGTTCGCCGCGCGGGGAGCGGATGCTCGCGGTAGCGGCTACCGGCTATTTCCTTTTGTCGTGTCCGATACAGCTCGTGGCGGTCGGCCGGCAGCTCGGCCTATCCTTCGGCCTGTCCGGCTGGGGCGGATCCGCGTTCTGGACGTCCGGCACGGCGTTCGCCGTCGCCTGGTGGTGCCCGCTTGCGGCCGCCGTGTTCACGGCTCTTTCCTTCGCGCAGGTACGGGCCGGCTTTTTCGGCAAAGCGGTCGATGCGGCGAAGGCGGCTGCGGCCGTCGCCCTGGCGGTACGATTTCCGCTCGCCGGTCACGCCGCCGCGGAAACCCACGCGGGTTGGGCCGTCGTTTTTCACGCCTTGCACATGATCGCGGCCGCCGTCTGGCTGGGCGGAATCGTCGGGCTGTTGGCGACGGCGCGAGCATGGAGCGATCCGGCGCGTCGGGAAGCGTGGAGAGGGATGTTGCAGCGGTTCGCCTGGGCCGCGCCTGCCGCCTGGGCGGTGACGGCGGCCGGCGGCCTTGCGCTGGCTGCAATTCGCCTGCCGGCGTGGCGGCTGTGGTGGATGACCGACTACGGCCGCCTCGCGCTGGCCAAGGCGGCGATCCTCCTTCTGGTCGCTCTTGCAGGATTGTTGCATCGCGCCGTCTTCCTGCCGAAGCTCCGGATCCCGTCTCCGGAGACGCCGCCCTCGGCGATCCCGATTTCGCCGGCAAGATGGGCGGTTCGAGGCCTGTGGGCCGAGTTCGCCCTCGGCCTTGCCGCGTTCGGCCTGGCGGGAACGCTCGCCACGACGCCGACGCCCGTTGCGGCGACGGCCCCGGAAGCGGTGCATTGGCATGTCATGGGCGAACGCGTGCATATGACGCTTATGATCGAGACCGATGCGCGGAACGCGCGGAGATTTTCGCTTGACGTCTGGCTGCCGTCGGGCGAAGGCGCTCCGGAGTCGGCGGAACTGCGTTTGATCTCGCCGGGGTCGCCGCCGCGCAGCGAGATCGTCACGCCGGCGTTGAAACGCGCCGGGCCCGACCCTTACGGGTTCGTCGGGTTCGACAAATACGAATATGAAGCGGAGGGTGCCTATCTCGTCGATCCGGGGGAATGGACGGTCGAGGTGACGATCCGCGAAAAAGACGGGCAGATGCACCGTTACTCGCGGACCGTGTCGGTGCGATAGGGCGGTGTGGACGGATCTCGACCTGTCCGCAAAAATACCCTTGACGTCCGCCGGATCGTGTGCTATAGTTGATCACAAATACAAGTATTCTAATTGGAATTATCTAAAAAGTCGGTTAAACAACCGGGCCGAGAAGACGACCGGTCGTCCGGAGGCTTCCTGTCCGCTCAAGCAGCGGTTGGGAAGCTTCTTTCGTTTTCGAGGGCCGAAAAGGAGATGATCGCCATGCCGACGGTCGCCGCCATCTCCGGCGCCCCGGCCGAAACGTCGAGGGTGAACGGGTTGATCGGCTACGCGCGCCGCAAACTGGAAGAAAACGGAGTTTCGGTTCGGACCATTCAGGTCACCGCGTTGCCGCATTCCGATCTTCTGCTCGGAAAAAGCGACGGCGCCCCGATCCGGGAAGCCGTCGATTCGACGACCCTTGCCGACGGGGTGATCGTCGCCAGCCCGGTGTACAAGGCGACATATTCCGGCATTCTCAAGACGTTCCTGGACTTGCTGCCGCCGAAAGGACTCAGCGGCAAGCCGGTGTTGCCGCTGTTCGTCGGCGGAACGATCGCTCACCTTCTGGCGATCGACTTCGGGCTGAAACCGGTGTTGTCGGTGCTCGGCGCCCGATGTCTCCTTCAGGGCGTCTATGCGGTCGACGACCAGGTCGCGCGCGAGGGAGACGGCGTTTTCCGGATTGCTGAAGAGGTTCGCGCGCGTCTGGACGAATCCGTCGACGAGTTGCTCCGATTTTTGCCGGCGGCGGTAAAATCGCCGGCCTCGTAAGCTGACCGGGGGTCGGCCGACCGGGCGACCGGAGGCTCTCGATCCGGCGAGGAAGCCGGACGGGAGCCTTTTTTGTCGACAAAAGGGGTGCTTTCGCGCATGGAGCGATCGATTGCGATCCGAAGCGGCGACATGACGCTGTCCGGTGTTTTGCACACCCCGTCTTCCGCCGATCAAGCGGGAAACAAGGGTCGGCGGCCGTTCGTTCTCATTTGTCACGGGTTCGTCGGTAACAAAATCGGGGCCAACCGGTTGTTCGTCAAAGCGGCGCGTGCGCTGTGCGCGGCGGGACATTCGGTTTTGCGTTTTGATTTCGGCGGTTGCGGCGAGAGTACGGGAGAGTACGGTTCGACCGGGCTCGGATCGATGATCGAGCAGACCCGGCATGTGCTGGACTACGCGTTTTCCGCCGATTGGGTCGATCCCGAGCGCGTTGCGGTGCTCGGCCACAGCCTCGGCGGCGCGGTCGCCCTGCTCGCCGCGGCAAGAGACCGGAGAATCCGCGCGCTGATCCTCTGGTCGCCGGTCGCGCATCCGCTGCACGACATCGTCCAGATCGTCGGCCGGCACGTTTATGAGCGGTGCAAGGCGGAAGGCGCCGCGGATTACCTTGGCTATCGCCTGACGGCGGCGTTTTTCGAGTCGCTGGAACAATTCCAGCCGTTTCAGGAAGCGAGGAAGTTTTTCGGCGACGTGTTGCTGGTCCACGGCACGTCGGACGAAGTGATTCCGGTCGATTACAGCTTTCTTTATCAAAAAGCGTTTTGGCTTCGGGGGGAAGGTTCCTGTGAAAAAGAAATCATCCTCCAGGCCGACCATACGTTTTCGTCGTCCGAAGCTTGCCATCGCGCGATTTCCCGCACGGTGGAATGGCTGGGCGCTTTGGCGGCGCGAAAAAGGGAATGGAACGACTGGACGATTTGACCCGGACCGGGCGAAAGAAGTCGCGTGGGCTTTGAGCGTGCTGGCGCTCGGGCTCTGGCTTCTGGCGTCGCGGTGATTCAGCCGGGCAAAAAAAACGACGGGGGGAAGGAAGGCGATGAACAGACGTAATCGGATCAAACGGACTTGGGCGACGATCGCGCTCGTCGCGTCGGCGGTGCTGGCGGTTTCCGGCTGCGGATCGGCTAAAAGCGCCGCGATCGGCGCCAAAAACGGTTCGGCGGCGACGGCGGAAAACCGCGTTTCGGCGACGCCTTCGGCGTTGCCGACCAATGTGCCGACGGACGGAACGTCCGCTCCGGGAGCGGCAAAAATCCGCATCGGCTACCAGAAGTACGGTACGCTCAGCATTTTGAAGGCCGACGGCGGTCTCGAAAAGAAACTGAACGAACGCGGCGTCAAGGTCGAATGGACGGAGTTCCCCGGCGGGCCGCAGCTCTTGGAGGCGCTCAACGCCGGCAGCATCGACGTCGGCCATACGGGCGAGGCGCCGCCGATCTTCGCCCAAGCGGCCGGGGCGCCGCTCGTCTACCTCGCCCACGAGCCGCCGAGTCCGAAAAGCGAGGCGATCGTCGTGCCGAAAGATTCGCCGATCCGCACGGTGGCCGATCTGAAAGGGAAAACGATCGTTCTGAACAAAGGTTCGAACGTGCATTATCTTTTGGTGAAGCTTCTGGAAAAGAACGGGCTGTCCTATCATCACGACATACAGGTCAAGTTTTTGCCGCCGGCGGATGCCCGGGTCGCGTTTGAGAAAGGCAACGTCGATGCCTGGGTCATCTGGGATCCGTTCCTCGCCGCGGCACAGACGGGTACCGATGCACGCATCTTGGCCGACGGCACCGACCTCGTATCGAACCACGAGTTTTATTTAGCGGCGCGGCCGTTTGCGGAACAACATCCCGATCTTGTCGATCTGTTGCTCCGGGAGGTCGACCGCATCGACACCTGGGCGCGCGAACATCCCAGGGAGGTGGCGGAGAAGCTGTCGCCGCAGCTCGGCATCGACGCCGCATCGCTCGAACTCGCCGCGAAACGCCGGCCTTACGGCATACAACCAATCGACGAGACGATTGTGCGTGCCCAGCAACAGATCGCCGACACGTTTTTGGCGCTCGGGCTCATTCCGAAGGCGATCGACGTTCGCGAAGCGCTTTTGAGGAAGTAAGGAGGTCATGTTCGATGCGCGTGTTCTGGTTTATTCCGACGCACGGCGACGGGCGGTATCTCGGTACGCGTTACGGCGCCCGGGCGGTAGACGCGGCGTATATGCGGCAAATCGCGGAAGCGGCCGACCGGCTCGGTTACGAAGGGGTTCTGATTCCGACGGGAAGTTCCTGCGAGGATCCCTGGGTCGCGGCGTCTACGCTTATCCCCGTCACGCGGCGGTTGAAGTTTCTGATCGCCCTGAGGCCGGGTCTGATGTCGCCGACGCTCGCGGCCAGGATGGCGGCGACGTTCGACCGATTGTCTGGCGGTCGGCTGCTGATCAACGTCGTGGCCGGCGGCGATCCTGTAGAACTGGCCGGCGACGGGCTGTTTCTCGACCACGACGAGCGTTACCGGCTGACCGACGAATTTTTGCACGTGTGGCGTCGGCAAATGGCCGGGGAAACGGTTCATTTCGAAGGCTCGCACGTGCGTGTCCGCGGCGGCAGGGTGTTGTATCCTCCGATCCAACAGCCGCATCCACCGCTCTGGTTCGGAGGGTCCTCGCCGGCGGCACACGAGGTCGCGGCGCGGCATGCCGACGTTTATCTGACGTGGGGAGAACCCCCGCGCGACGTGTCGGAAAAAATCGCCGACGTCTCGTCAAGAGCGGAGGCGCAAGGACGAAGCGTCCGGTTCGGACTTCGCCTCCACGTCATCGTCCGGGAGACAGACGAAGAAGCCTGGCAGGCCGCAAGCGACCTGATCCGGCATCTCGACGACGAGACGATCGCCAAGGCCCAGCAGGTGTTCGCACGGTTCGATTCGGTCGGCCAGAAGCGGATGGTCCGCCTGCACGGCGGCAGCCGCGCCTCGCTGGAAATCAGTCCGAATCTGTGGGCCGGCGTCGGACTCGTCCGCGGCGGGGCCGGTACGGCGCTCGTCGGCAGTCCCGCGACGGTGGCGGCCAGGATGCGGGAATACGCCGACCTCGGCATCGAGACGTTTATTCTGTCGGGATATCCTCATCTTGAAGAGGCTTATCGGGTCGCCGAGCTTCTGTTCCCGCAGTTGCCGATCGAACGGCCGGCGATCGACGAGGGGCCAACTTCCGTCAGCCCGTTCGGCGAACTGATCGCTAACGAATTCAGGCCGGATCTGAAAACGTCGGCACACTGAAAGGACGGGAATCCGTATGCGCCGGTTCGTCCGTAGAAAGATGGGGTTGTTTTTGCCGTGGCTCATTCCGGCCGGTGTCGTCGCCCTCTGGCAATTGCTCGGCGATTTCGGCCTGATTCCGGAACGCACGCTGCCGACGCCCGTGAAAGTCGCGATCGCAGGAGTCAGGCTACTTCTGAACGGAGAACTGGTCCACGCCATCGGCGTCAGTGCCGTGCGGGCATTAACCGGTTTTGCGATCGGCGGGTCGATCGGTTTTACGCTGGGGCTGCTGAACGGCGTCATGCCGATCTTCGCCCGACTGACCGATTCCACCGTTCAAATGATCCGCAACATCCCGCATTTGGCGCTCATTCCACTCGTCATCGCCTGGTTCGGGATCGGGGAGCGGGCGAAAATTTTTCTCGTAGCGCTCGGCGTGTTGTTTCCGATTTACATCAACACCCTGCACGGCATCCGGTCCGTCGATCCCGGACTGATCGAAATGGGAAGGGTTTACGGTCTGCGCGGATGGGAGTTGCACTGCAAAGTCGTCCTGCCGGGCGCGTTGCCCTCGGTATTAGTCGGCGTCCGGTTTTCGCTCGGGTTCATGTGGCTGACGCTGATCGTCGCCGAAACGATCGCGGCGGACTCCGGCATCGGCTATACGGCGATGAACGCGCGGGAATTTTTCCAATTGGACGTCGTCGTCCTCTGTATTTTGCTCTATGCCCTGCTCGGCAAATTGTCCGACCTGATCGCCAAGGGTCTGGAAAAGAGGTGGTTAAAATGGCATCCGCATTTTGGCGTTCGGTCTTCGTCGACGACGCCGTCGTGACGCGGCCGAAGCGGATTCCCGTTTTCCGACGAGACGTTCCCGGCGTCGGGAAGAAGGGGACTGACGAGGAAGCGTTCGTCGGGCGTGCGGGGTCCGGCGCTTCCGTCGAACTGGTCGACGTTTCGAAACGTTTCGCGGAAAAAGAAGTGTTGCGCAATGTCCGGTTGTCGATCGCCAGCGGGGAATTCGTGGCGATCGTCGGCCGCAGCGGTTGCGGCAAAAGCACGCTGCTTCGGCTGATCGCCGGGCTGGATCGGCCGACGGGCGGCGTGCTGTACCGGGACGCTGTGCCGGTCGACGGGATCGATCCGGACACGCGCATCATGTTTCAGGACGCCCGCCTTTTGCCTTGGAAGACCGTGCTCGACAATGTATGCATCGGCGTCCCGCGTTGGAAAGCCGCGGCGGCGAAAGCGAAAGCTTATGCGGTGCTTCAGCAGGTCGGCCTGGAGGATCGCGCGGACGACTGGCCGTCGGTTCTTTCCGGCGGCCAGCGCCAACGCGTCGCCTTGGCGCGCGCGCTTGTCGGGGCTCCACGGCTGCTCTTGTTCGATGAGCCGCTCGGAGCGCTCGATGCGTTGACGCGCATCGAGATGCAGCGGCTGATCGAACGGCTGTGGCGGCAGCACGGTTTTACGGCGGTACTGGTTACTCACGACGTCAGCGAAGCGGTGGCGCTGGCGGATCGCGTGGTGCTGATCGAGAAAGGAAAGGTAGCTTTGGATTTGCGGATTACGCTCGCCCGACCGCGTGTGCGGGACAGCGGGTTTGCGCATTTCGAGCGGTTGATTCTGGAGAGAGTGATGCAGTCAGATCAAGACCATATAGAACCACAAGAATACGAAATTTGAGGTGAACGCCCTTCATGCAGACCCGCATCTACGAAACGGATGTGCTGATTGTCGGCGGTGGAACGGCGGGAACCATGGCGGCTATTAAAGCGAAACAAGAAAACCCCGGATTACACGTGCTCGTGTTGGATAAAGCCGATATCCGTCGAAGCGGAGCGATCGCCATGGGCATGGACGGCCTGAACAATGCCGTCATCCCGGGAAAAGCGACTCCCGAAGAATATACACTTGAAATCACCGAAGCCAACGACGGCATCATCGATCAGCGGGCCGTTTACCGGCAAGCGGTGGAATGTTACGACATCGTTCGGGAACTTGATTCATGGGGAGTCGATTTCGAGAAAGACGAAAAGGGCGATTACCGAGTCTACCGGGTCCACCGCAAGGGACGCTACGTCCTGCCGATGCCGAAAGCAAGCGACTTGAAACTGATTCTGGCCAAAAAGGTCAAGCAAATGAAAGCTCAAGCCATCAACCGCGTAATGGCGACACGCCTGCTGACGCGCGGCAATCAGGCCATCGGCGCGCTGGGGCTCGATGTCATCACCGGCGATTTTGTCATCGTCAAGGCGAAAGCCGTTGTCCTGACTGCCGGAGCGGCGGGCCGCATGGGCTTGACCGATTCGGGATACCTCTACAGCACCTATGAAAATCCGGCAAACTCGGGCGACGGATTTGCCATGGCATACCATGCCGGAGCCGAATTGACGGGAATCGAATGTTATCAGATCAATCCGACCATGAAGGATTACAACGGCCCCGCCTGCGCATACGTGGCCGGCCCGTTCGGCGCATACACCGCCAACTATAGAGGGGAACGGGTCACGGGATGCGATTACTGGAGCGGCGAACTGATCATGACCATGTGGAAACTGGCCAATCAAGGTCAATGGCCGCTGTTTTTGAAAATGACCCATCTCGACGAGGCATCGATCGCCAAAATCGAATCCATTCTTCATTCGAACGAACGACCGAGCCGCGATTGTTTCCATCAAGGACGTGGAAAAAACTACCGGAATGACATGGTCGAACTGCACTTCTCCGAAGTCGGACTATGCAGCGGCCACAGCGCGGCCGGAGTGTTGGTCAACCACGAGGCGGAAACGTCCATGGCAGGCCTATATGCCGCCGGAGATATGGCCTGCGTTCCCCATCAATACTTACTGGGAGCGCTGACTTTTGGAAAAATCGCAGGTGTCAACGCAGCTCGGTTCGCCGCCAGCCAGCCGGGGTATGAACCGGATCCGGCACAAATCGAGGCGGAACGGGAGCGGATGTTTCGGCCGCTTCAAAATCCGGACGGAGTCCCCCATCACCAGGTAGAGTACAAAATCCGTCGCATCGTCACGCAATACTTAATGCCGCCGAAAACCATGACCAAACTGGAAATCGGCCTGGAAAGAATTCTCCATTTCCGCCGTGTCGATCTGAACCTGCTTGGCGCGCGCGATCCGCACGAACTGGGCAGGGCGCTGGAAGTTCACAGTATCGTAGACTGTGCGGAAATGATGGCAAGAGCGTCGATGTTCCGCAAAGAGAGTCGATGGGGATTTTATCACTATTTTCTCGATTATCCAGAACGTGACGACAAGAACTGGTTAAAACGCGTCGTCGTTCGAAAAGGAAAAAATGGTAAGATGGAAGTTTATACGAAAGAAGTTCCTCCATACATTTTGTTTCCCCATTTGGAATCAGAATCGGTCGGAGGAGGGGAACTGCTGTCATGAGCTTCTCCGCGCACGTTTCGCCCCGTTTGATCACTCAGCGCGTCGAAGCCAGCGTCATCATCGACCGCGATAAGTGTATCGGCTGCGGCATATGCGTTCAAGTTTGTCCGATGGGCATTCTGGCTCTCGATCATGAAGGCAAGGCTTACATGAAATATGACGAATGCTGGTACTGTACGCCTTGCCAAACGGATTGCCCTGTCGATGCGGTCCGGGTGCACTTGCCGTATTTGATCCGGTGATGATATTGCACGAACGGGGACATAAATAGCGTATCGACGCGCGACCGTCTACTCGATGCGGGTAGACGGTTTTTCGTGATCGATGCGTAAGCCGGACTGATCGTCCGGGGCACCTCCAACCGTGGAGGAGCATTACCTTCGCAGCGGAGGTAGATGATTTCAATCCCCCCAAATGGTTCATTTTTTCATACCCCCCATTGACACGTGTAAAAAATACGTATACAATACAATCAGATCAGAAAGGAGAGCGACATGAAAAACATCACTTCACGCGCACTCATCAAAATACTTGAGAAAGACGGTTGGAGGTTGGTCGCAGTAGTGGGAAGCCATCATCAATTTGAGCATCCGACCAAACCCGGCAAAGTAACCGTCCCGCATCCGAAGAAAAAACCTTGCACCAAAAACCATCAAGACAATACTCAAACAGGCCGGGCTCCAATAACAGAGTCGACCATATAAGGAGGTTTCAGCAATGCCAAAATACGTTTATCCTGCGATCTTCGACCCCAACGAACTCGGCGGGTATACTGTCACGTTTCCGGACCTGCCCGGGTGCGTTACCGAGGGAGATACCCTCGAAGAAGCCCTCAAAATGGCGGCAGAAGCCATGGCTTTGCACCTATACGGCATGGAACGGGACGGAGATGAAATTCCCCCTCCATCCGATCCATCGAAGGTCCGGCTCCCCGAAGATGCGGACAAAGGCGCTTTTGTTACTCTCATCCAGGCTAGAACAGAACCGATCCGAGACGAGCTCATGAACCGGTCTGTCAAAAAGACGCTCACCATCCCGAAATGGCTTAACGACGAAGCCGAAAAAGAAGGTATTAACTTTTCTCAAGTACTCCAAGCAGCCCTTAAAGAAAAGCTCGGATTGTTCGGTGAATCGTAAAAATTTGCCCCGCCTTTTCGGCGGGTTTTTGTTTTTCGATGAAGGCGGGGTTCAAACTGTCCCCATTGTTTTTTGTAATCGCTGAAAAAGCGCTTTTTGATGTCGTCGATCCCCGGGGATTTTCGTTTCGAGGAAGATCGACGACAAAAGGACCACGATACGGTCCAATTAAGTGGTAATTTTCGACTTCAGAACCGAGTAGCACGTTCTTTCTGCAAGGCGGCCATCGGTTTCAACGAATAGCCGTTTGCCCGTCCGATTGCCTCGTCGATTCCAGACTGAGAAACACCTCTTGACTCCCGCCGGGATGTATGCTAAACTCTAATTCAAAGTATTCCAATAGGAATTTAAAAATCAGAAGACGACCGGTCCGCCGGAGGCTTCCTTCCGCATCGCGATGAGCGGCAGGGGGCCTTTTTTGATTTTCATCCGGGCCGGTTTCCTTCGGCAGCGGAGGTGAAAAGGCATGCGTTGTCCACGTGAACATTCCCGTTGACTCTCGACAAAGGTCGTGTTATAATAGCCGCATAATCCGACTAAATAGGTATGATTAATTTAGATAATGAACATAATCGAGTTTGGCACAGAGTTTCGGACAAAGCTTCAAGACGAGACCCGACCGGTACGAAAGTGGGGAGAACCATGGCCGACCTGACCGAGCTCGACCCGATCTGGGTGGAACGCATCGTCCGCAGTTTGGCCGGTTTGAAGTACGGGTCGGTGCAGATTACGGTGCACGACGGCCGAATCGTGCAGATCGACCGCACCGAGAAAAACCGGTTCGACCCGGAACCCGTTTTGCGCACGGGAAAACCTTCTTCCGGCAAAGCAAAAAATTAAATCGGCGAACGTCGACCGGACCACCGGAGACACACGACCCTCGTACACGCCGTTCGGCGCGGGAGTCGTGTGTTTTCTGTTTTTTTAAAGAAGTTTCAAAAACTTGTCGACCAGGGGGAGAGACGCATGAAGCCGGGTATCGTTCGCAACGCCGTCATGTTGTCGATCATCGGAGCCGTCCTGTTTGCGTCGGCGGGATGCGGCGGCAAGTCCGCGTCGACGTCGTCGCAATCTTCGTCGCCGTCGTCTCCGTCGCCGGCGCAGTCGGCGGGAGGAAGCGGCGCCGCGAAACCGCCGGTGGAGCTGCTCAACGTGTCGTACGACCCGACGCGCGAGCTGTACGAGGCGTACAACAAGGCGTTCGCGCAATATTGGAAAAACAAGACCGGCCAGACGGTGACGATCAAGCAGTCGCACGGCGGTTCGGGCAAACAGTCGCGTTCGGTGATCGACGGGCTGGAAGCCGACGTCGTGACGCTGGCGCTCGGTTACGACATCGACGCGATCCGTGCGGCGGGTCTGATCAACGAAGGCTGGCAGAAAAGACTGCCGTACAACAGCACGCCGTACACGTCGACGATCGTCTTCCTCGTGCGCAAGGGAAATCCGAAGCAGATCAAAGACTGGCCCGACCTGATCAAACCCGGCGTGCAGGTGATCACGCCCAATCCGAAAACGTCGGGCGGCGCGCGCTGGAATTACGTCGCGGCTTGGGGCTACGCGCTTAAGAAAAACAACAACGACGAGAACGCGGCGAAAGCGTTCGTGACCGAACTGTACAAACACGTGCCGGTGCTCGATTCCGGCGCGCGCGGCGCGACGACGACGTTCGCGGAACGCGGCCTCGGCGACGTCCTGCTCGCGTGGGAAAACGAGGCGTTTCTGTCGCTGAAGGAATTCGGCCAGGACAAATTCGAGATCGTCGTGCCGTCGATCAGCGTGCTCGCAGAACCGCCGGTCGCCGTCGTCGACAAAGTCGTCGACAGGAAGGGCACGCGCGAAGTCGCCCAGGCGTATCTGGAATACTTATACTCCGACGAAGGGCAAAAGATCGTCGCAGAAAACTTTTACCGGCCGCGGTCGGAAGCCGTCGCGCGTCAGTACGAAAACCGCTTTCCGAAGCTGGAGCTGTTCACGATCGACGATCCGGCGTTCGGCGGCTGGCAGAAGACGCAGGAAAAACATTTCAACGACGGCGGGCTGTTCGACCAGATTTATCAGCCGGCGAAATAAGGCGAAATGACCGGGCATGCGGGAAATCGGGAGGTGCCGCCGGTGTCGGGATGGAGACGGCGGCGGGCGAAGCTGGGCGTTCTGCCCGGCTTCGGCCTGTCGATGGGATTTACCTTGTTTTATTTGGCGTTGATCGTGCTCATTCCGCTGTCGACAGTTGCGGTCATGGCGCTCGGCATGTCGTGGGAGTCGTTCTGGCGCGTCGCGACGTCGGAGCGCGCGCTTGCGGCGTATCGGCTCAGTTTCGGGGCGGCGTTCGCGGCCGCGGCGGTCAATCTGGTGTTCGGCACGGCGGTCGCGTGGCTGCTCGTCCGGTACCGGTTTCCGGGAAAACGGCTGCTCGACGCGGCCGTCGACCTGCCGTTCGCGCTGCCGACGGCGGTCGCCGGCATTTCGCTGACGACGCTGTATTCGACGAAAGGGTGGATCGGTGCGGCGCTGGAGCCGTTCGGCGTCAAGATCGCGTATACGCCGCTCGGCGTGGCGATGGCGCTCGTGTTCGTCGGGTTCCCGTTCGTCGTGCGCAGCGTGCAGCCGGTGCTGGAAGCGCTCGGGCGCGAATCGGAGGAAGCGGCAGCGACGCTCGGCGCATCGTGGCTCAGGACGTTTTTCCGCGTCGTGTTGCCGGAGCTGGTGCCGGCCGCATTGGCCGGGTTCGTGTTGGCGTTGGCGAGGGGGGTCGGCGAATACGGGTCGGTCATTTTTATCGCCGGCAACATGCCGATGAAAACGGAGATCGCGCCGCTTCTGATCATGACGCGGCTGGAGCAGTTCGATTATCCGGGGGCGGCCGCGATCGCGCTCGTCATGCTGGTGTTGTCGTTTGCGCTGTTGTTTGCGATTAACGTTCTGCAGTGGAAAGCGGCGCAAAGGCTGCGGAGCGTATAAGCGTGTCGTGCGCGGCGCGCATCACGCAAGGGAGGGATCCGACATGCAGGAACCTCGCTGGTTTCGGGCGGTGCTCGGCGTCGTAACGGCGCTGTTCGTCGCCGTCGTGCTCGTGTTGCCGCTGGCGACGGTGTTCGAACAGGCGTTTCGGAAAGGGGTGGGAGTCTATCTGGACGCGCTGACCGAGCCCGACGCCGTGGCGGCGATTCGGCTGACGCTCGTGACGGCGGCGATCGTGCTGCCGTTCCAGCTCGCGTTCGGTCTGGCCGCGTCCTGGGCGCTGACGCGATTTCGTTTTCCTGGCAAAAGGCTGCTCGTTTCGATGATCGATCTGCCGTTCGCGGTGTCGCCGGTCATCGCCGGGCTCGTGTTCGTCTTGCTGTTCGGCTCCCGCGGTTGGTTCGGCCCTTGGTTGGAGCAGCACGACATCCGGATCGTGTTCGCGATGCCAGGCATTGTGCTGGCGACGATGTTCGTCACGGTTCCGTTCGTCGCCCGCGAACTCGTGCCGGTCATGCAGTCGCTCGGCACGGGGGAGGAAGAAGCGGCGGCGACGCTCGGGGCGAAGGGATGGACGCTGTTTTGGCGCATTACGTTGCCGAACATCCGGTGGGCGCTGTTTTACGGGGCCGTTTTGTGCGCGGCGCGGGCGATGGGGGAATTCGGCGCGGTATCGGTCGTTTCCGGGCACATTCGCGGGGAGACGAACACGATTCCGTTGCATGTGGAGATTTTGTACAACGATTACGATTTTACGGCGTCGTTCGCTGTTGCCTCGCTGCTGACGCTGATCGGCTTGGCGACGATGGCAGTGAAACGGATGATGGAATGGGGGGAGGCCCGGTATGCGGGTCGAGGTGAACCGTCTTCGGAAGTCGTTCGGTAAAACGGAAGTGGTGCGAGACGTCAGTTTTACAGTCGAGCCGGGGCGGCTCGTCGCGCTGCTCGGACCGAGCGGCGGCGGCAAGTCGACGATTCTCCGCATGCTTGCCGGTCTTGAGGTTCCCGACGGTGGGGAAATCCGGTTCGACGGCCGCAATGTGACCGGTGTTCCGCCGCAGGAGCGGGAAATCGGTTTTGTGTTCCAGCACTATGCGTTGTTCCGCCACATGACGGTGTTCGACAATATCGCGTTCGGGCTTGAAGTTCGGCGCGTCGCGAAAACGGACGTGCGGAGACGGGTCGCCGAACTGGTTGCGCTGACGGGGCTGGAAGGCTTGGAGCGCAGGCTGCCGCATCAGCTGTCCGGCGGTCAGAAACAGCGGGTCGCGTTTGCACGCGCGCTGGCGCCGGGGCCGAAGCTTTTGTTGTTGGATGAGCCGTTCGCCGCGGTCGACGCCGCCGTGCGAAAAACGCTGCGCGCGTGGCTGAAGGAGACGATCGTGCGCATCGGCGTGACGACGCTGTTTGTGACGCACGATCAGGAAGAAGCGCTGGAACTGGCCGACGAGCTGATGATTATCCGGGACGGGCGTCTGGAACAACAAGGGACGCCGGTCGACGTCTGGCGGAACCCGCAGACGCCGTTCGTCGCCGGTTTCGTCGGCGAAGCGGTCCGGCTGGACGGTGCCGGATGGGCCGCTTTGCCCGGATTTGCGGCATGGAAAGACGAAGGGGATTACGCACTCGTGCGGCCGGAATTTGTCGATATTATGCCGTTTGGCGGCGCGGAGGCCGACAGCGGCGGCGATCGGGCTGCGGAGTCGGGCGCGGAATCGGGCGTCGTCCGGAAAATCCGGTTTTGCGGGGACCGATGGAGGCTGGACGTCGAAGTCGGCGGTATGTTGTTGCCGGGCTATCTGTCGTCGGAAGTCGAGGCGCCGAGCCTCGGCAGCATCGTCGGCGTGCGCGTGCGTCGGCTGTTCGTCTGCCGCGGCGACCGCGTCGTCGTTGCGAACCGGGTGCCGCCGGCAGATCAGCAGGCCGGGAGGCAGACCGGGGGGAGTTCGCCGGACGCTTCGCCGCGGCAAGCGTTCGAATTCGAGAGGGCTTCCGTCACTGCGGCGTCGGTTCGCCGCATTCGTTGAGAAACTCCGGGCAGTCGCCCCGGTATGCTTCATGCCTGTCGATTAACCGCCGGACGAGTTCGGCAGCCTCGTCTGGTGACTTCGTACTTCATTAAAAAATTGTCCTGAATGTTATATCCTTGATGTCTCGACATATAAAGTTTTTAATAATGTTAAGATATAAATTATAAAATTTCCTGAATCCGTGAGCTTGTCGGCTTTAGTCTGTCTTGCATCTTTCACCTTACAAGTGAAAAATGCAAATAAACGGAACTGCTGGGCGGGCGGACGGTGAAGTATGCCCGGTTCGACAAGGGATTCGGCGGCGAAGAGTTCTACCGCCTGTGGGAGAGCAAAGGGATCGGTTACGTGGGCAAGCTGTGATCCGCAAACTGCTGGCTTATAACCTCTATGAGCGGTTCAAGCGGGACTGTTGTGAGCCTGTTCATCATGGCTACACGATCGTCAGGTTTCCGCTGGAGATTTTCCAATGTACGGCGACGATCGTCCGGCACAGCAGCAAGCTCGTCCTGAAACTGGCTTGTGACTTTCCGTATCGCCATGCGCGGCAACGAATCGAAGCGCGGCTTGCGTTGATGTCCGGTTAGAGAATTACAAAATTTTACATTACATAACCCTCTTCCCTTATCCCCTGTCACTTTATCATAACAACGGGCTTTCAAAATTTTGGCTGAAGTCTATCAAACTTGCCGACAAAATCAACGTGAATTCTTCCTGCTCTCCCGGCCCAATTTCCCTTGTGTCACGCAACGGATCCGGAGGCGTATTTTCTCCCGTTTCACCTTTCCGTGTTTGGTTCTTCCGTTACGAATCAGACGAAGAAAATGACGAATCGGCGTCGCGAATCCGTCATGAAAGATGGCCGGCGTTTGTCCCGCGTCTTTTGCGTACAAAATATTGGTAAATCCCAAACGTACTTTCAGGGAGGATGCGACCATTGCCGGAAAAACGGGACAAGCGCAAAGACGATCACCGCCAGCCGCAGGACGGGAAGCATGACAGTTCCTCGGCAGGCGCAGGTTTACGGGGCGGCGTGGACGGCGCCGGAATCCGCACATATCGAACCACCGGAACCACCGACAAACGGCAAAAAAACCGCGTCCTCCGCACCTCCCAGGATTACGCCCGGTTACGATTACATCTGGGGCAGCGACCAGGATGAGTTGTGGGAAGATCCTGACAGCCTGACCGACCCGGACGACCTGTACCCGAACGACGGGCGATAAGCTTGCAAGACTGCAGGCCCGTTGGGGAACGTACGACCGCCAATGCCGGAATCCGCCGGCACTTGCATGGCATATTGACCATCCGAACCGTTCGGATCCGTCGCGTGAACAGCCGGACCATCAATTCCTAAACGCCCAAACCTGTACGGCGACAGTATCTGTTAATCTGCCTGCGCTCCTGAAACCGCTAGCGCCCCGCCACCGCCGCCGTTTCCTCCCCGCCCGCAAATCCGTCCCGGGGAGCGTCAGCCTGCGGCGCATCGTTCGCCAGCGCGTACGGCAGGCAAAGCGGGAGGCCCGTGCGCGGGTCCGGCACGATGTCCGCCTCGATGCCGAATACCTCGCGAAGCATTTCCGGCGTCATCACGTCCGCCGGCGCGCCTTCGCCGTAAACGGTGCCGCCTTTGATCGCCACCATGTGATGGGCGTAACGGGAAGCGTGATTCAGATCGTGAAGCACCATCACGACCGTCCGGCCTTCCTCCCGGTTCAGCCGCTGCAAAAGCTGCAGCACTTCCAGCTGATGCGCCATGTCCAGATAAGTGGTCGGCTCGTCCAGAAACAGCATCGGCGTCTGCTGGGCCAGCGCCATGGCGATCCAGGCCCGCTGTCGCTGGCCGCCGGAAAGCTGATCGACCGGGCGTTCCGCATGCGGCTCCATGCCGGTCACGCGAAGCGCCCAACGCACGACTTCCTGGTCTTCCTTCGTCAGGCCGCCGAAGCCGCCCTGGTGCGGGAAACGGCCGTAGGCGACCAGTTCGCTCACGGTCAGCCCGTCCGGCGCCGTCGGGTTTTGCGGCAAAATGGCGAGCTGCCGGGCCACCGTTCTCGTCGGCAGTTTGTGAATCGCCTTGCCGTCGAGCAACACGCTGCCGGCCTTCGGTTTCAGGATTCGCGCCATCGCTTTCAGAATGGTCGATTTGCCCGATCCGTTCGCTCCCACGAGCGCCGTAATCCGGCCGGGTAGCACGGACAGGTTCAGATTCCGCACGACGACGTCGTCGGCATAGCCGACCTCCAGCTCACGGGTGCGCAAGTCCATCTCGCAACGCCTCACTTTTTCAGGAGCAAATAGACAAAATACGGCGCGCCGATCAGTGACACCATAATTCCGGCGGGAATGCCGTCCGCCAGATTGCGGCCAACGATATCGGCCGCGACCAGCAGCCAGCCTCCGACCAGAACGGCCAGCGGCAACATCAACCCATACCTTGGGCCCACCAGCGCCCTGGCGATATGCGGCGCCATTAGGCCGATGAAGGAGATGCCGCCGGTGACCGCCACCGCGGAAGCGGCGAGTCCGACCGCGGCCAGCAGCAGAAGCAGGCGCTCCCGCTCCACCGGCACGCCCGCTCCGGTCGCGGCGACGTCGCCCAGTCCAAGCATGTCGAGGCTGCGCGTCTTCAGCAGGGCGACGGGGACCAGGACCAACAGCCACGGAAGCAGCGCCCATACAAAAGGCCAGTCCGTGCCCCAGACGCTTCCGGTCAGCCATCGCGCGATAAAATCGACCTGGAAGGGGTCCGCGGACGTGATCAGCACCACCATCGTCCCCGACAGCGCCAGGGAAAATCCGACCCCCACGAGCACCAGCCGGATCGGTTGTATGCCCGTTCCCCGGCGAGAAGCGAACAGATAAATCAGCGCCGCCGTAAGGCACGCGCCGAAAAACGCGACCAGCGGCAGCACGTAAACGAACGAATCCGCCTGTGCGGGGAAAAACAGAAAATAGAGGGCGACGCCCACCCCAGCGCCGGCGTTGATGCCGACGATCCCCGGATCGGCCAGATTGTTCCGCATCAGACCTTGCAGCAGCGCGCCCGACAGAGCCAGGGCCATGCCCGCTAGCAGCGTGACCGCAAGGCGCGGCAGCCGGATCGAATACAACACGAACTGTTCCTTGGCCGTCCCCTTGCCAAGCAGAACGGGAAGCAACCGGTCAAACGACAACGACGCGTACCCCCACCCCATTCCGACGACAAAGGTAAGCGCAATAAGTCCCAGCATGATGACGAGCAAAATCCGCTGTCTCCGGACAATCGCCCGTTGTCTCATCGCGGCGCTTTCCCCTCCTTATGCACAACATACAGGAAAAAGGGCAAACCGAGAAGCGCCACGATTGCCGCCATGGGCGTCTCGTAGGGCGCATTGACGGTGCGTCCGAGCGTGTCGGCCAGCAGCATGAATGCCGCCCCCGCGATGACGGACATCGGCAGCACCTGCCGGTAATCGTGTCCCACCAGGGGGCGGACCAGATGAGGGATCATCAGCCCGACAAAAGCCATGTTGCCGGCCAGCGCGACGGAACCGCCGCTCAGCAGGATCACGATGACAAACAACAAGGTTCTCGTCTGAAACCGTTTCTGTCCCAGGCCGACCGCGACTTCCTCGCTCATGCTGAGAACGGTCAGCTGTCTGGCCATCGCCAGGGCGGCCAGCGTGCAGACGAAGACGATCGGCGCGAGGATCTGTAGCTGGGTCCAGGTGGTGCCGATCAGGCCGCCCGCCGTCCACATGGAAACTTCTTTGGAAATTTTGAACAAAAGGCTGACGCCTTCCGCGACCGCCTGCAGGAACGTGCTGACGGCAGCACCCGTGAGCACGACCCGCAGCGGGGATAGACGGCCTCCTCCGAACGCGCCGAGTGCGACCACCAGCACGGCGCCGAGCGCCGCCCCGGCGAAACAGACAAACGTCGTGCCCAAAAATCCGATGCCGGGTAGCAGTGCGAAAGCGACGGCCAGCGCCACGTTGGCGCCAGCCGTCAGACCGAGCAAACCGGGATCGGCGAGCGGATTTCGCGTCAGTCCCTGCATAATCGCCCCGGACACGCCAAAGGCGGCGCCGACCAGCATGGCGCCGAGTTCGCGCGGCAGGCGAAGCTCGCGAACGATCAGAATGTCTTCTCCCGTCGCCCGAGAGGTCATCGCCAACCAAACGTCCCGAACCGACACGTCCGCCGCGCCGGCGATCATGGAAACGGCGAACATTCCGGCGAGCGCCAGCGTCCCGGCCGCCAGCGCGACGGCAAAGCGGAAAGTCCTGTTTTTCGGAATCATCGGCGATTATTCACCAAGGAAGTTTTTGATGAAAAATTCCAGCTGATATTCCAGCGTGAGCGGATCGTTGAAGTAAAACTCTCTCGCATTGGCTTCAAACACGCGGCCATTTTTGACGGCCGGTATGTTTTTGTACGTCTCCGTTTTCTGGAACGAATTGTCCGCATCCGGATCTTTGCTGATGATCAGGTAGTCGCCCGCAAACTCGGGCAGAACTTCCGGCGAGATGAGGTAGTAACCGTCCTTCAGCGCCGTTTCCCGCACCTTTTCCGGCATCTTCAGTTTCATTTCCTGATACAGGATTTCAGTGCCGCGCCCCCAGTTGTCGCCGAAGACGTACAGCTCTTTGTTGAAACTTTCGATCACGGAAACGGTGACGTCCTGGCCGATTTTGGCACGGATGTCCTCGCCGGCCTGCCGCGCCCGCCGCCTGAAATCTTCGATCCAGGCCTGCGCTTCCGCTTCCTTGTTGAGCAATTTGCCGATTTCCAGATGCTGCGTCAAATAGTCCAGCTTTCCGTAGGTGTAGGTGACGGTGGGCGCGATCTGGCGCAACCGGTCGAGATTCTTCGTGTTGGACAGACCGATGATCAGGTCGGGCCCCAGTTCGATCAGTTTTTCCAAGTCTTCGTCGGTCACTTCCGCCACGCCCTCCAGCCGCTGCCGGAATCGCGGATTCATTTTGCTCCACTGATCGACTCCGACTAGCGGCACATCCAGCGCCATCACATTGCCGGCGAACGAGGCCAGCACGACGACGCGCTGCGGATGGGCGGGAACTTCCACCGGCCCGTTTTCGGATTGATAGATGCGCGTGACCGGTTCGTTTTTGGGCGGCGACGCTTCGTTGCCGGTGGGCGGCGTCCCGTCGCCGGCAGCGGACGGCGATGCGGTGGTGTTCATGTTTTCCTCCGAAGACGCGCCTGACTCCGTTGATTCGTTGCCGCCGCAGGCGGTGAACGCCAACAGGAACAGAAATACAAGAATTGGTAACAGAATGGGGTGTTTGCGCATCGTCCAATCCTCCCGACAGGGTGATCCAACCGGATTTTTATTGATAATGATTCTCATGTTCATTTCCATACCTGATTTTAATCCCTTCATCGCCGGTTGTCAATATAAGCTCCGTCAAATCAAAAAAGCCCCGGTGCCCCAACGGACCCGGAAGCCTTTATTTCGCCGTGAAGTCGCGGTGCGGAATTTTTAACGGACCGGAAGACGTTATTTAGCGGTTTTCCCCGCCTGAAGCGGTCCATCCTTCCCAATAACGCCTCTGCGGTCCGTTACGCCCGGTAAAGTGGCTGTTTTTCCAAAAATAACGTCCAGACGGTCCGTTAGAAACGACGCGAGGCGCACAACAAAAACCGGCGCCGGCGTGCGACAACGAAATTCGCGGCCGGCGCCGGCCGGTGCGGAGCCAACCGTTCACCCCGGTGCGGGCGGGCGCCGTTTCCGCGCTTCATTCCGCCCATTTCAGGCCGATCACGCAGACCGTGATGCCGACCATGCAAATGAGCCTCAGCGGACTCAGCTTCTCCTTGTACAAGAGCCACCCGACCAGCGCGGCGCCCAGCGCTCCAATGCCGGTCCAGACGGCGTAAGCCGTCGAGAGGGCGATCTCCTGCATCGCCCGGAGCAATAACTGGAAACTGGCCAGAAATCCACCGATCAGGATCAGATGGTTGGGCCAGTTGTTCTTCATGGCCGTCCGCTTGAGGCCGATGACGCCGACGACTTCCATCAGGCCGGCCAGGATGAGCAGCGTCCAGGCCATCAGGGCGTTCCCCCTTTTTCGGACAATTTCAGGCCGATGATGAATCCGAGCAGCGCGAAAATCAACACCAGCTTCACCGGTTTGACGCCTTCATCCACGAAGATCGCGTCGACGACCACCGTTCCGATCGTCCCGATCCCTGTAAAAACCGCGTAAACCACGCCGATGGGCAGAACCTTGGCGGCGCGGATGTGGCGCGACACGGAAAAGCTGTTCGAAAGCCGCGGCGGCCCGAAACACTGCTGGTGCATGATCTGGCGGGGAAAGCCCGGGGACCGGAAAGACCGGACAAGCCGCAAGGCGGCCATGAAGCGGCTCGTGGACGACGGGGTGCCCGTGGGCATCCTCGCGTACGCCGGAGAGGAGCCCGTGGCCTGCTCGGTAGCTCCGCGCGAAACCTGAAACCTGCCGAGGTCTCGGGGGGCGGAATCCCGACGCGGCGGGGAGCGACCGCTGTGGAAGCGTATCCTGTGGACCCCGATTCGCCCAGTTACCGTTTCATGGGTTTCGTCCCGGAGTTCCGTTCGTGCGGATTCATTGAGGTGGGCCGGGCCGGAAGCAGGCGCCACGTCATGCGTCTGAGACTGGACACGGGCGAAGTCTGAAACCGGAAGGAAACCGACGGAACATTGAAGATCATTGGAAAAAAAGAAGATCCAAAACAAGGAAGGTGCGCCGATGAAACATGAAGCTTTGCGGCTGTACGATTATCACGTTTGGGAAAACGACCTAATTTTCCGGCGCCTGAAAGAGCTGCCGGAGGAGATCGTCCGCAAGGAGATTTCGAGCGTGTTCCCGTCGATTTTCGACAACGTTGGTCCATCTGTACCGGGTGGACAACACCTGGCAATTGGCTATGTCCGGCCGGTTCGCGGAAATCGTCCCGGCCAGCCAACGCATTCTGGAGGAACCCCGTGGCATGAGCCTGGAGGAACTGGAGGGAAGACACCTCGGGTTGGCCGAACAGTACCGGACTTTCCTCAACGCGACCAACATGGAGGCCGTCTCCTTCTATCCGCACCTCCAGTTCGGCACGCTCAACGCGCGTTACCGTCGACATCGTGCGGCACGTCGTCAACCACGGCACTTACCACCGAGGCAACATCATTGCTATGTTGAGTCAATTCTGTAATATTGTTTTACCTGCTATTTTCATTATATGATATCTATTTCCAAGAGATTTACAAGATATCTCACCACGGCATCGGTTCGCCGCGTTCATTGAGAAATGCTGGCCGGTCGCCGGCGTACGCCCTGTGGTTGTCGATCAGCCGCCCGACGAGTTCGGCCGCCTCGTCGGGCGACAGTTCGGCGGCTTCGTCCAGCCGGCCGCGCATATGGGTGCGGATCCAGCCGGGATGCACGACGAGCACCTGTCCGCCGAACTTCCGAAAATGGTTGTGCACGATCGCCGACTGGCGGTTCAGCGCCGCTTTCGACATCGCGTAGCCGAACCACGCGGTGCGCCAGCAGGCGGCGATGCTGCCGGCTTCGGACGAGATGTTGACGATCAGCTTGTCTTCGCCTCGCTTCAGCAACGGAAACAGCGCGTTCGTCACGCGCAGCGCGCCGAGCGCGTTGACGTTGTAGACGCGCAGCATGTCGGCGAAATCGAGCGCGTCTTCGACCGTCGCGTCGATGTCGCCGAGGACGGCGGCGTTGTTGACGAGCAGGTCGAGCCGGTCGGTCTCGGCTTCGACCGCCTGTGCGGCGTCGCGCACGCTTTCGTCGGAGCCGACGTCGAGCGGCAGGATGTCGAGCCGGTCGCCGGCAGTTGTCCGCAAGCGGTCGAGTTCCGCGCATTCTCCCAAATAACGCCCCGCAAAGACGCGGTAACCCTTCTTCAGCAGCACACGCACGAGCGCGAGGCCGAGCCCGCGGTCGGCGCCGGTGACGAGGGCGTATTTCATAGCGCCCGACTTCCTTTCTCAAAGCGTTTTGATCCGATCAAGTCGATCATACCCCCCGCGCCCTCGTGCCGCAACATCCTGCGAACGGGCACACGGTTCGACCCGACGGTTTCCTGCGCGCGATTTTGCGCATGATGATAAGGGACTGGATTTTTACGCGACTGTACTATATAATCGGGGTGAACTGTTATATCAAAAGAACGGTTGAAATTCCGGAACGTCCGGACGATCGCCGCATCAAGCCCAGAACTGTTTGCAACAGTTTGAGACAACTGCTGCAACAGTTTTCGGGCGTTTTCACGGTTTTCACGGAAGAATGAAACGGGGTGAAGCCGATGGGCTACGAGGTCCGCAAGGTGGAATTGGAACCGCTGCAAGTGTTGTCGCCGCAGGGCGAAGTCGTCGACCCGGCCCGCATGCCGAAGCTCGACGACGCCCAGTTGCGCGAGCTGATGCGCCGCATGGTGTTTACGCGCGTCTGGGACCAGCGCGCCGTGTCGCTCAGCCGGCAGGGCAGGCTCGGGTTTTACGCGCCGGTGTCGGGGCAGGAAGGCACGATGATCGGCAGCGAGTTCGCGCTTGATAAGGAAGACTGGATTTGCCCCGGTTACCGCGACATGCCGCAGCTCGTCTGGCACGGCTATCCGCTGTACCAGTCGTTTCTTTATTCGCGCGGCCACCAGCACGGCGGGCAAATTCCCGAAGGCGTGTGCGTGCTTCTGCCGCAGATCATCATCGGCGCGCAATACGTGCAGGCGCCCGGCGTGGCGATGGGGCTGAAGCTGCGAGGCAAGCGCAACGTCGTCGTCGCGTACACAGGCGACGGCGGCAGCTCGCAGGGCGATTTTTACGAGGGCATGAATTTCGCCGGCGCGTTCCGCCTGCCGTGCATTTTCATCGTGCAGAACAACGGGTATGCGATTTCGACGCCGCGGTCGAAACAGTCGATGGCGGAGACGATCGCGCAAAAGGCGGTCGCAGCCGGCATCCGCGGCGTGCTGGTCGACGGCATGGACGTGCTGGCGGTGTACGCGGCGGTCAAAGAGGCGCGCGAATACGCGCTTGAAGGTCTGCCGACGCTGATCGAGGCGCTGACGTACCGGTTCGGGCCGCATTCGATGTCCGGCGACGACCCGACGAAGTACCGGACGAAAGAAGAATTGAGCGAATGGGAGCAAAAGGACCCGCTCGTGAGGTTCCGCGCGTTTTTGAAGGCGAAAGGGCTCTGGTCGGACGAGGAAGAGGAAAAAACGATCGAGGAAGCGCGCGCGTTCGTGAACGATCAGATCCGGAAGGCCGAGGAGACCCCGCCGATGACGGTTCCGGGCCTGATCGATTCGATGTTCGAGACGACGCCGCCGCATCTCGAAGAGCAGAAGGCGTGGTTCGCCGCGGGGGAGGGGCGTTGATCCGATGGCGCAGCTGACGATGATTCAGGCGATCAACGAGGCGCTCAGGCTGGAGCTTAAGCGCGACCCGAACGTGCTCGTGTTCGGCGAGGACGTCGGGCATCTCGGCGGCGTGTTCCGCGCGACGGAGGGACTGCAGAAAGAGTTCGGCGAGCACCGCGTGTTCGACACGCCGCTGGCGGAGTCGGGCATCGGCGGGTTGGCGGTCGGCCTCTGCACGCAAGGTTTCCGTCCGGTGATGGAAATCCAGTTCATCGGTTTCGTCTTTGAAGTGATGGATTCGATCTGCGGGCAGGCTTCGCGGCTTCGCTATCGCTCGGGCGGCCGGTATCACGCGCCGCTCGTCATCCGGACGCCGTTCGGCGGCGGCGTGCGCGCGGCCGAGCTGCATACGGACAGTCTGGAAGGGCTGTTCATCCAGACGCCCGGCATCAAGGTCGTCTGCCCGTCCAATCCGTACGACGCCAAGGGGCTTCTGATCGCGGCGATCCGCGACAACGATCCGGTCTTTTTCATGGAACACCTGAAGCTGTACCGGTCGTTCCGCCAGGAGGTTCCGGAAGGCGACTACACGGTACCGATCGGCAAGGCGAACGTCGTCCGCGAGGGGCGGCACGTCACGGTGATCGCCTACGGCGCGATGGTGCATACGTCGCTCAGGGCTGCCGAAGAGCTGGCGAAAGAAGGCGTCGAATGCGAAGTGATCGACCTGCGCACGCTGATGCCGATCGACATCGACACGATCGTCGCGTCGATCCGCAAGACGAACCGCGCGATCGTCGTCCAGGAGGCGCAAAAAACGGCCGGCGTCGCCGCGGAAGTGATCGCGCAGATCAACGAAAAGGCGATTTTTCACTTGGAGGCGCCGGTGTTGCGCGTCGCCGCGCCGGATACCGTCTACGCGTTCGCGCAGATCGAGGACGAGTGGATGCCGACGCCGGCGCGCGTGGCGGACGGCGTGCGGAAAGTGCTGGAGTACTGAAACGCGGCCGGTCGATCGCGTGCGATCGGTCGCGAATCCAGGGATCGCGGACATCGGACGGTCCGTCCGCCGGGTTAGCCGGTTGGGGCCGGCGTCGGCGGCGGCCGTGTCCGTCACGGGAGGATCGAACGACATGGCGCTGTGGGAATACCGGATGCCGGAGCTCGGCGAAGGGCTGCACGAAGGCGAAATCATGAAATGGCGCGTCAAACCCGGCGATTCCGTCAAGGAAGACGATATCCTGATGGAAGTGCAGAACGACAAGGCGGTCGTCGAAGTGCCCTCGCCGGTCACCGGCAAAGTGGTCGAAATCAAGGTGCCCGAAGGGACGGTGGCTACGGTCGGGCAAGTGCTGGCCGTGTTCGAGACGGCCGGTGAAGTGCCGGGCGGAGGTCCGGCGACGGGAGGTCATGCGGCGGGACCCGTCGGCGGTGCGGGGACCGCGGCGAATGCCGCCCCGACGGCGGGCGCGCCGTCGGCGAACGCGACGGATACGTCCGGATCCGCGACGGCTGCTCCGGCCGCAACTGTACCTGCCGCAGCCGCACCTGTCGCCCCGGCCGGCGGGGCTGTTTCCGGCGCGGTTCCGGCGACCGACGTGCTGGCGACGCCGAGCGTGCGCAAACTGGCCCGCGAACTCGGCGTCGACATCCGGCAGGTAAAAGGCACGGGCCGGCACGGTCACGTCACGCGGGAGGACGTGATGCGCGCGGCGCAAGGGAAGACGGCGGATCAGAGGATCGACCGTCCCGCCGAGGCGGCCGACGCCGTCCGGGCGGCAGAGCCGCAACCGGCGCCCGCCGCACCGTTGCGAGTTGCGGCCGAAGCCGGCGGTCTGGAGGAACGCGTGCCGCTGCGCGGCATCCGTCGCGCCGTCGCCCAGGCGATGGTCAAATCCGTCTACACGGCGCCGCACGTGACGTTGATGGACGAAGCGGACGTCTCCGAACTCGTCGCCCTCCGCGAAAAGGCGCTGCCGATCGCCGAGGAGCGCGGCGTCAAACTGACGTATCTGCCGTTCGTCGTCAAGGCGCTGGTCGCCGCTTGCCGGCGGTATCCCGCGCTCAACGCCTCGATCGACGACGAGCGTCAGGAAATCGTGTACAAAAAGTATTACCACGTCGGCATCGCCACCGACACCGCCGACGGGCTCGTCGTCCCGGTCGTGTTCGACGCCGACCGCAAAAGCGTGCTGCAGATCGCCGCGGAAATCCGCGATCTCGCCGCGCGCGCCCGCGAAGGCAAGCTTACGCCGAACGAGCTGAAAGGCAGCACGATCACGATCACGAACGTCGGGTCGGTCGGAGGACTCTTTTTCACGCCGGTCATCAACTGGCCGGAAGTCGCCATTCTCGGCGTCGGCCGCATCGCGCAAAAACCAGTCGTCAAAAACGGCCAGATCGCGATCGGCCACGTCATGGCCCTGTCGCTCAGCTTCGATCACCGGCTGATCGACGGCGCGACCGCCCAGAAGGCGCTCAACGACGTGAAGCGGCTGTTGGAAGACCCGCAGCTGCTCGTCTTGGAGGTGTGAACGATGGTCGTCGGCAGCATGGCCGAAGAAATCGATGTGCTCGTCGTTGGGGCAGGCCCGGGCGGCTACGTCGCCGCCATTCGCGCGGCGCAGCTCGGCAAGTCCGTCGTCGTCGCCGAGCGCCGAGAGCTGGGCGGCGTCTGCCTGAACGAAGGCTGCATCCCGTCGAAAGCGCTGATCGAGGCGGCGCACCGTTTTGAGCAAATGAAACACGCATCGGCGATCGGCATCGCGGCGGGGGACGTTTCGGTCGATTTCGCCAAAGTGCAGGAATGGAAAAACGGCATCGTCCGCAAGCAGGCCGGCGGCGTCGCCTCGTTGCTGAAGGGCAACAAGGTGCGCGTCGTCAAAGGCGAGGCCTTTTTCAACGGGCCGGACACGGCGACGATCTCTCCGGAAAACGAAGACGCCGCGCCCGTCCGGTTCCGCTTCCGCCATGCGATCATCGCCACCGGTTCGCGGCCGGTGGAACTGCCCGGCTTTCCGTTCGGCGGCCGCATCCTGTCGTCGACGGAGGCGCTCCGGCTGAACGAAGTGCCGCGTCGGCTCGCCGTCGTCGGCGGCGGCTACATCGGCGTCGAGCTCGGCCAGACGTTCGCCAAGTTCGGCGCAGAAGTGACGATTCTCGAGGCGCGAAACGCGATTTTGCCGGAATTCGAGGATGAGGCGACGCGCTGGGTCGTGCGCGGCCTGCGCAAGAACGGCGTGCGAATTCTGACCGGCGTCAAGGCGAAGGAAGCGCGCCAGGACGAAGCCGGCGTGACGGTCGTCTATGAAGAGGGCGGTGAGGAAAAGCAGCTCGTCGCCGACTACGTGTTGGTGACGGTCGGCCGCCGGCCGAACACCGAGGGCATCGGCCTGGAAGGCATCGGCGTCCGCCGCGATGCGCGCGGCCTGATTGAGGTCGACGGCCAGTGCCGCACGAGCGTGCCGCATCTTTTCGCGATCGGCGACGTCGTGGCCGGCCCCGCCCTCGCGCACAAGGCTTCTTACGAGGGCAAAGTCGCCGCCGAAGCGATCGCGGGCCTGCCGAGCCGCGTCGATTACCGCGCGATTCCGGCCGTCGTCTTTTCCGATCCGGAGATCGCGTCGGTCGGCCTGACGGAGACGGAAGCGAAAGCACAAGGGCTCGACGTCGCCGTCGGCCGGTTCAGTTACGGCGCCAACGGCCGCGCGCAGACGCTCGACGCCGGCGAGGGCTTCGTCAAGGTGATCGCGCGCAAACCGGACGGAGTCGTCGTCGGCGCCCAGATCGTCGGCGCGGAGGCGTCGAACCTGATCTCCGAATTCGCGCTGGCGATCGAGATGGGGGCGACGCTGGAAGACGTTGCGCTGACGATCCACCCGCATCCGACGCTGGGCGAGATGGCGATGGAAGCGGCGGAAGGCGCGCTCGGCCGGCCGATTCACCAGTTGGTGCGGTAAATTTGAGCGGTCGGTTGGCCGTCTCTTATGGGCGGCCGTCGACCGCGATTCAAAAAAACGGATTGTAAACGCTATCATGGGATTGCAATGGCGATAGATAGGGCTTGGTCCTGATCGCCTGCGGACCGGAATGCTCGAAACCGGACACCGACGTCGACAGCGGGTTCTCCGGGGAAAACAGCACTTCGATTGGCGGTGTGTTCCCGTTCGATTACGGCAAGGCCGGAAGCGGCCCCTCACCGTGCTGACCGAACGGTTTCGCGCGGAAAACATGACTAGACCCATCCAGTGATCGGATTTTGTATGATTCTCCACCGCCTTTAGTATTTCTTTCTGGCGTCCTGGATCGCCGGTAACTCAAGGAACCAGGGCGCGGACGATCGTGTTTGAAAAATCGATCAGATCGCCGAGATGCCGTTCGACAATGTTGCGGACAATGTCCAAATTCACTTTTTGATCATCGTGAATTGCAATATTGCGGAAGCCGACCATGGCCTTCATTCGTTTCGCGGTGTCGACGGATATGATGATCGAATCTTGAACGGTCGGATCGTTCAGACGGGCCGGGTCGTTCCGGTATTCTTCCCGGACGCGCCGGACGCACCGTTCGACGACGGCGGCTTTATTGAGAACGGCATCCATCTTCATAGACCGTACCTCTTTCCAAAATGCCGTCCAGAATGATTTTTCTTTCCTCATTCAGTTTGGCATACATTTTATAGATTTTCGCTTCCAGAAGAAGGCGGCGCGTTTCGTCACTGCAGTGCAGGACGACGCCTTGCAAGATTTGCGTTTGCATGACGGTGGACGCCGCGTCCAGGTCGACGAGATCGACGTCTCGGTCGAGCGCTTCGGCCAATTTCTGCGCGATCTCGAAACGTCGGACGTGATCGACCGGCGTATCGCTCGCATAGGCGAGATCGACGTCGCTGTCGGGACGCGCGCGATTTTCGGCGTGTCGGCTGGATGCAAACGCCCGGATTCGGGACGCCTACAGTCCCCATCTCGACATCCAGTCGCCGATCCAGACGATGGGGCGAAACGGCGCGCCGGCCCAGATGCTCGCCCATTGCGCGAGCGCGAAGATGCCGGCGACGGCGACGGCGATCGCGTCGCGTCGGCCGGGTCGGGCGTCGGCCGGCTCCAGCGACGAGGCGTCCGCACGCGGATTGACGCGAAAGACGGCGATCATCGCAAGCGCCAGCGGAAAGATGAGCCCGAACGGCAGCATAAAGGCGAACGTATGCCGTGAATCCCATTCAAGATTTTCCAAGATGTTATGATGTTGCAGCGCCAGCCCGGCGACGAGCGCGCCGAGCGGCCACGCCACCGTCCGCCCGTTGAGGCGGAACAGCTGGCGGACGCCTTCGACGGCGGCGAACAGCGCGATCGACAGTTTCAGATAAATACCGACCAGCAGAACGATCGAAACCGTCGCCTCCAGATGCTCAAAAAAAGGAGGAATCTGCATTTCCTGGGCGATTGTAAAAAACGGATAAATCGCCCTGCTCGCCCGCGGAACGCCGAGAATGCCGACGGTGAAGAAGGTGGCGACGGCGAGCAGGACGGTGGCGGCCGCGAGTCCCCCGAGAAACGCTGCTTCCCTTCGTTTGCGGATATAAGGAAAAAACATCCATATCGCAATCGTTTCCGTAAACGGAAAACCGACCGAGGGCGCGGCGGTTTCGGCCAGACGTCGAAAGCCGATGCGGAAAGAGGGCTGCAGCCGTTCCCAATTCCATTCACCAAACATAAATACGAATATGGAAAATACAGTAAAAAGAATCAGAGACAATAGGCTTTCCGTCGTCCGCGACACTGTTTCCGCTCCGTTGCGGACGGCGTAACAGGCGATGACGAGAAACCCGAGGTGAAAGACGGTCAGCGGCGTTTTCGGCATGAGCGACAGTTTCATGAAATCGCCGAGGTTGCGGACGACCCAGGCCGACACTTGCAGAAAATAAAAAACGTACAGCAGGGCGACCGCACCACCCGCCCACGGCCCGGCCAGCCGTACGCACACGCCGACGAGACTCTGCTCGGGATATCGGCGCGCGACGAACAGCCACAGACAGGCCATGGCGACGCCTACGGCACCGGCAGCCAACGGTACCATCCAGGCGTCCGGCCCGGCACGGCGGATCCATCCGCCCGGGCGAAGGAAGAACGCGGTGCCGAGCGTGTAGCTGACCGTCAACACGAACAGTTGAAACGGGTATATGCGGATTTTGTTCACGGTGAAGACGCCTCCGATTCGATCTGCGGCCCGTACGATCCGGCCAGTTCTCCGGGATTGAGCACCCGGCAGCCGATGTCGACGCGCAAGCGCACGGTCGACCACTGCGCGGCGTCACGGCCGGCCAGCGTCATTTTCCGGCGCAGTCCGAACAAATCCCACCCGCGGCGGACGGACAGGTCGTATACCGCCGACGCACGTTCGGAGGCCTTCCGTTCGAATGCAAGACAAATGTCGCGAAGATCGTCGTGCGTCAAATCCGGCTTGTCCGGCCGGAGTCCGGTCACATGGAGGGCGGCTTTCATCCGGACGCGCCAGACGGGGGGATCCGCGTGCGCGTCAAGCCGGCTCTGTATGCGCAGCCGTTCGGTTCGGACGTCGACGCTGCCGACGGAGGCGCGCACCGTGGCTCCGAGCGCCGCCGTCCGCCCGCTCAGCGCGTGATACCACGACATGTCGTCGTGGCCGAGCTCGCCGACCATCCGGTCGCCGCAAAATACGGCGCCGCCGTGCAAATAAAGGTTGCCCGCATCGGCGTCGGACGACTGGTAGCGCCCGACGTTCCGCACCGGCTTGCCCTTCAGGCGGACGATCGGAACGACGGCGCAGCGGCCCGTCGCCAGATCTTCAAGGACGTCCTTGATGCGATTGCGGCGGCTGAGCGCTCCGTTGGCGGAAGACTGGATTTCGACCAATTTCCGCAGCGCGTTGCCCGGCCGGCGTTCGAGCGGCGTCAGCTCCGTCATCACGTCTTCCAGCGGATCGACGGCGACGAACAGCTGCACCGTCGACCGCCGGTCGAACTGGCGTTCGAAAAAATCCAGAAGTTGCATGATCTCCTTGCGGGCGCGCCGTTCGGAAACGATGATCGATTGATAATGGTCGGGGAACAGTTCGCGCGGCAGCCGAAGCGCCGCCTGCCGGCCCAGGTCGGCGATCGTCCGGCCTTCCACGCGGTAGGTGTAGACGGGCGACCGCAGGCCGGATGCCTGCTGTTGCGTGATGGCGTTCGGGTTGACGACCTGGTAGTAGCCGATTTCCATTCCCGTTTGCGGCTCGAAATCCAGGGCGGCCATGTCGACGATGGCCAGTTGGTTGACTTCCCGCATGTCCCAACAGCCGGCCGCGACGAGCGCGATCGCCGCGACGGCCGAGACCAGAGCGACAGTCCGGTTCATCGGAGTAAACGTCACATCCTTGTCCGCCGCTTCGGGCGCAACATCGCAGGGTATCGCGTCATCCACGGGTGAGGGGCGCGCACCCAGATGTCTTTCAGATCGCTCCAGAACACCGGGGCCATCGGCGAAAAATACGGCACGCCGAACGATTTCAGCGACACCAGGTGAACGAGGAGAAACAGAGTGCCGCACAGCACGCCGAACAGGCCGAGAAAGGCCGCCAGCGTCATGAACATGAACTGCAGGATTCTTTGGGAAATGCCGAAACTGTACGACGGCGAGACGAAATTCGCGATTGCCGTCAGCGCGACGACGATGATCATGATCGGCGAGACGAGACCGGCCTGAACGGCCGATTCGCCGAGTACCAGCGCGCCGACGATCGACACCGCCTGGCCGACCGCCCGCGGCATGCGCAGGCCGGCCTCCCGCAGCACCTCGAACGTCACCAGCATGACGATCGTTTCCACGAATGACGGAAACGGGACGCCTTCCCGCTGGGCGGCGATGTTGATCAGAAGCGGGTTCGGAATCAATTCCTGATGATAGGAAATGACCGAAATATAAAACGGCGGAACGAAAATGGCGAGCAAAAACGCCAGCATGCGCAACCAGCGCAAAACTGTCGCGATGTCGGCTCTTTGGTAGTAATCCTCTGGAGAAGTAAAAAATTGATAAAAAGTATACGGACCGACAAGCGCGATCGGACTGCCGTCGACGAGCACCGCGACAGAGCCTTCCAGCAAGTGCGACGCGACGACGTCGGGACGTTCCGTGTTGAGCAGGGTGGCGAACGGCGTCGATACGCTGTCCTGAATCCATTCTTCGACATAGGCGGAGTCCAGCACGCCGTCCGTCCGGATGTTTTGCAGCCGGCGCCGGCATTCGGCGATGATGTCCGGATTGGCGACGGGTTCAAGAAAGATCATGACGACGTTCGTCCGCGTCACCGAGCCAAGTGTCATCCGTTCGATTCGGAGTCCCGGGTGCTTGATCCGTTTGCGGATCAGCGACATGTTGAGCACGAGCGACTCGACGAAACTTTCGTTCGGACCGCGCACGGTCACTTCGGTGCTTGGCGTGCTGACCGTCCGATGGGCGGGGGTGCCCGTCCGGTAGAGCGTCGCCTCGCGGACGACACCGTCGTCGTCTGAAACGATCCGCAGCGCACATCCTTCCAGAAGCCCCTGTACCGCTTCTTCTGGCGACCGGATTTTTCGTTCCGGCACGAGGGGATGCGATCCGACGAAGTCGCCGTTTCCGCCGTGTTCTCGTCCGTCCGTGTCGAGCGTTTGATCGAACGACAGAACGGCTAAAAGAGTCTGCTCGATTTCCCTTTTTTCGCACATCGTTTCAAGAAAAAGGAGTGCCCCCGCCTCGTTCGGCCGCTTTCCGAGCTGCATCTCAATCAGGTCGGGCGGATGCCCGAGCGCGTCGCGGATGCGGCCGATGAACGCCGCCAGGGATGGTTCGGAAGTCATCCTGTTTTCCTCCTTCTTGGTCTGTTAGTATGGACTTCCTTCCGCAAACCATGCGAGGCTGTGGTATAATGGCGTTGATTCCTTGCCTGCGGGGAGGAAAGGACGTGTCGGGTCGAAAGGTCGTCGCCGCCGCGTTCGGCGTCGTCGCGCTGTTTTGGGCGGTGTTCGCGTCGGCTTACATCGGCGGAAAAATTGATGCAAACGACGTGATGCGGGACGAATGGCTCGCCGGTCGCGAGGCGCTGGAGGAGGTCGCCGAAGATTTGTTGCGGCGCCAGGACGTTTCCGGTGTCGTCGGCGAAACTTATCGAAACGGCGGTGCGGCCTACCGCTACGTTTTTGGCGAACGGAAATTCATGAGCGCGGAAAAGCAGGGGCATGATGCGGTTTTGTTCATCAGGAAAAAAAGTTTGGGTTTCGAGCTCGGCCTGCTGTACGTCCGGGGCGGCGGGCTTCCTGTACTCGACTACGCGCGCGTCGAACGGCTGGATTCGCGCTGGTACGCGGTGACCGTTCGCGAGCCGCAGCCGCGGTAACAAGCGGGCGGCATATAGGGGACGGCAAAGAACGGCGGCGCGCTGGCGGCGGTCTCGGGCGGCCGGCGGGTCTGGGCCGATGAGCCGGCGCTGTAAAGATGACAAAGGGGGACGTCATGTGAAAAAGCGGAAGCGCTTCATAGCGCTGGTCGTGATCGGTCTGCTTGCAGCCGCAACCATTTTCGCCGGGTCTGCCTCGGCCGAAGAGGGACAAGTGGTTCTGCGTGCGGAAGCGGGATGGGGCGGCAAAGTCCGGGAAGGGTCGCTGTTTCCGCTGAGAGTGACGGTGTCCAATCCGGGCGACCGCGACGTTTCCGGGGATGTGGTCGTCCGCGTCGCCGCAGGAGACGGGCTGGGGGAATCGGGCGACGTCGCGTACGTCCGCAGGCTCGATTTACCCGCCGGCGGCGCGAAGACGGTCTGGTTTGCCTTGCCCGGGCAGTCCTATACCGATCGCAATCATGCCGTCGAATTTTATGCCGGAGGTTATCCGCAAGGCAAACCGGCCGCGTCGGAGCCGGCCGTCAAGGCGCAGCTTCTTCCCGCAAACACCGCCGTCGTTGGTGTCATGGCGCGCGATCCGGAAGCGATGGCGTTTCTTTCGCTGCTAAACGCAAAAGGATACGACGTTCACGTCGTTCGCTTGGACGCCGCGGCTGATCGCGATTTTCCATGGGAACCCGAACTGCTCGACATGCTGGACGCCGTCGTGCTGAGCGCCGTTCCAACCGATACACTGCCGGCGAGCGCTGCCGAGCAGCTGGAGCGGTGGGTAGCCGGCGGCGGGAAATTGTTTTTGGCCGGAGGAGCGTCGTATCCGAAAACGGCCGCCGCACTGGAAGCGTTGTCGCCTGTCGCTTACCGGGGAACGACGCGGTTGGAATCGCTGGAGTCGCTTGCGGCGGCGATCGGAGAGCCGAATCCGCCGTCCGGACCGCTGACCGTGTCGGTCGCGGAACTCAGGAGCGGAGCGGAGCCGTGGGCGGTTCAGTCCGGCGTGCCCGTCGCGGTGCGCAGGCCGCTCGGGTTCGGAGAGGTCTGGTATTTGGCCTACGATTTATCCGAAGAGCCGCTTGCGTCGTGGCCGGGACACGCCGGGCTTTGGGCCGCGATGCTCGGCGATTCGCTCAAGGCGGAGGATCGTTTCGCGAAGGCGGCCGACCTCGTGAGACCGCAGTCCGTTTACGAGCTGGAAAACGAATTGGACTTTTTCCCAGGACAGAAAGCTTTGCCGCTCGGTGTTTTGTCGTTCCTGTTTCTTGTTTATGCGACGGCGGTGACGTGGGGCGTTTACTTTTTGCTTAAACGGCGCGATCGGCGTGAATGGGCGTGGTGGGCCGTGCCGGCGGTTGCGGTCATTTCGTCGGCGGCGATGTTCGCGGTCGGGGCTGCCGAACGCCGGACGGCGATCGCCCAGACGCTGGAAGTTACTGTGCTTTCCGGCGACGGGTATGCGGTACGGATGGCCGGCGTGTCGGTAGCCGTCCCGAGCGGCGGCGACTATACGTTGGAATGGCCGGAAGTGCGGTTTGCGACGGTTTTCGCTGGGTTTGGAAACGCCGGCGAACTGGCCGGAAAGCCAAGGGCGACGATCGAGCGCGTCGGAAACGGAGCGCGCGTGATGTTTTTCGATACGCCGTTCTGGTCGCTCGGCAAGGCGTTCGCGCCGTCCGAACGGTTGTCCGGCGTCGGAGCGCTCGGGTACGACGTCCGGTTTGATGGAAGCGTGCTAGAAGGCGTTCTCCACAACGATACGGATTCTAAGCTATTGGATGTGCACGTCGTATCGGGGGCGAACTGGGTGCGCGTCGGTGATCTCGAAGCGGGTGCGAGTGCGCCGTTCCGCCTGTCGCCTTCCCGTTGGGGGGGACGAATTCCGCACGATGTTCCGTGGCAAATCCCGTTAGCCTCTCCATCGCCCGGCGCGAGCCCGTCGGCGACGGATTCGGTTCCGGCGGGCGCGAGTTCGGAGCACCGTCGGTCGCTTCTGACGACCTTCGTAAACGCGACCGAATTGCCCGGGGCGAGGTTGAATGCGGTTTACGCCTTCGGGTGGCGCGAGCGGACGAAAAGCGACCTGAAACTGAACGGCAAGCCGGTGCGGGCGCGCACGACCGAGCTCGTCGTTCAGGAGCTGCGGTATCCGTTCGTCCGGGATGGGCGAATCGTCGTGCCGAAAGGAATCATCGCGCCGAAAGTCGTTTCGCCGGCCAAAGCGTCCTATTTGCCTGATTTACCCGGTTATCGCGTCGACGAAGGCGCACTTGTGCTGGAATACGCCCTTCCGCGCAGGGCGGACGCCGAATATTGGAACTTACGCCTGACATTCGGCGACGAGCAGTCGATTCAGTGGTCCGTCTGGAACGAAGCGGACCGGCGGTGGGAACCGGTCGCCGGACAGTCCGCCGAATGGGAGGCGGATCGGCCGGCGCGGTATTTGATCGGCGGTTCCCTGCTGCGGGTGCGGGCGGCCGGACCGCAGGACGCGACGATCCGGGCACCGGACGTAACCGCGGAAGGGGTGATCGCGCGATGATCGAGATCCGTGACCTGACGAAAACATACGGCGCTTTTAAGGCGCTCGACGGCTTGACGATGATGGTGCGCGAAAAGACCGTGTATGGCTTCGTCGGGCCGAACGGCGCCGGGAAAACGACGGCGATGGCGATCGTCGCGACCTTGATCCGCCCGACGTCCGGAACGGCGCGCGTCGGCGGTTACGACGTGACCGAACATCCCGACCGCGTGCGGCGTCTGATTGGCTACATGCCCGATTTTTTTGGCGTTTACGACCGGTTCAGGGCGGCGGAATATCTCGATTTTTACGGCGCCTGTTACGGCATTTCGCGCGCTGACCGGCTGAAGAAAATCCCGCGGCTGCTCGAACTCGTCGACCTGGCGGACAAGGCCGACGTTTACGTCGATTCGCTGTCGCGCGGCATGAAACAGCGGCTTTGTCTGGCGCGCTGCCTCATTCACGATCCGGAAGTGCTCGTTTTGGACGAACCTGCTTCCGGTCTCGATCCGCGCGCGCGCATCGAAATGCGGGAGATTTTAAAAGAACTTAAAAAAATGGGGAAAACCATTTTGATTTCCTCGCACGTGTTGCCTGAGTTGGCGGAAATGGCCGACGACATCGGCGTCATCGAGAACGGTCGGCTTTTGGCACAAGGGAACGTGAGGGAAATTCAGGAGCGGATGCGCGCCGGACGGCTGCTGCATATCCGGTTGTTGGACAGGGCGGGGGAAGCTGCCGAATTTTTGCGCGGAAGGCCGGGTGTGGCGGCGGTGGAATCGCTGGACGACGCCGGGGCGAGGGCGGTTCAGGTGCAGGTGCGTTTCAGCGGCGACGACGCCATGCAGCGCGAGCTGCTGCGGGCGCTGGTGGAGAGCGGGTTTCCGGTCGTGTCGTTTCACGAGGAGGAAGCCAACCTGGAAGACGTATTTCTCGAGATCACGAAAGGAGTGCGCGCATGATCAATCCCGTTCTCGAAAAGGAATTCCGCCTGCGCATGCGCACGGTCCGTTCGCCGGTTTTGTTGTTTGCCTATTTGCTGGCCGTCGGCGTGCTGGCGTTCGGATACCTGTACATCCAGAGCACTTTTACGGACGTGAGGCGGTTCAGTCCGGAGGAAAGCCGGTTTATGTTTTATTTTCTAAGCGTTTCTCAGCTCGTGCTGCTTTCGTTTCTCGTACCGGGGTTGACGGCCGGGGCGATCAGCGGGGAAAGGGAAAAGCAGACGCTGAATATTTTGCTGACCACTCCCCAGAGCTCGGCGTCGATCGCGCTGAGCAAGCTGGCTGCGTCGCTCGCGTTTACCGCGCTGGCGGTGGTCGCCACGATGCCCGTCTATGCGGTCGTGTTCCTGTACGGCGGCGTTTCTCCCCGGCAGTTGGCGGCGGTGTTCCTGTTTTACCTGCTGGTCATGCTGTCGCTCGGCTCGGTCGGCATCGCCTGTTCGACGGTGTTGCGGCGTACGGTCGTTTCGGTGGTGGCGGCGTACGGTTTTGTCGTGTTTCTGTACGGATTCACGGCGTTTTTCGCGCTGCTGTTCGGCGCGATGACGAGCGAGGGATGGGTCGCCGGCCTGACGCTCGGGCTGAATCCGATGGCGGCCCTCTTCAGCATGTTCGAGAGCGGGATTTCGGAGGAAATGTTTCGCGGCACGATCGTGCCGTGGCTGAAAATCGAGCATCTGTTCGTCGCCTATCACGTCGTGATCGTCGCTGCGGCTTTGGCGACGGCGATCCGTCGGCTGCGGCCGCACTGACAGCGCGGAGGAGGCCGCCGGTCGACCGCCCCCGTCCCTCCTCCCCGCAGTTTGGGCGAAACATGATGCTCGGCCCGCGTTCCGGGCGGCGTTCATGGGTTCACGGCAGGTCGGCCCGCGACTGTCGATCGGGCGGTTTCCCGGCCGTCGACGGCTTTCCGCCCCGCCGTCCGAGCGTCGCCCACACCCACGCCGCGTTGACGGCCAGCAGCGCGCCGCCCAGCCAGAATACGCTGCGCAAGCCTACCGTTTCCGACAAAAAACCGCCGACGACCGGTCCGACCATGTTGCCGAGCGCCAGCGCGCTCGTGTTGAAACCGTAAGCCCGCGACACCATGCCCTCCGGCGAATGATGTCGGACGAGCGCGTTCACCGACGGGATAAGCCCGCCCATGAACAGCCCGAGCGCAAACCGACATACAAGCAGCTGTCCGACGGTCGCGCACCAGGCCTGCGGCACGCTCGTCGCCGCGGCGCCGACGATCGAGGCGAACAAGACGCGCTCGGTGCCGATTTTGTCGCCGAGCCGGCCGAGAAGCGGCGCCGCGATCATGTTCGAAATCCCGGTGACCGCTCCCGCCAGACCGGACAAAAACGCCAGGTCTGCCGTCGACCCGTGCAGCTTCTGGACGTAAAGCGGCAGCACGGGCATCGCGCCGAGTAGGGCGAACTGGATGAAAAACGTGGCGGCGAACAGGGCGGGCAATTCCGGCTTGCGGACGAGTCTCCGCCAGTCGCCGGACAGCGACACGCGAGGCGCTTCCGACGGATTGCGGCGTTCGAACCGCTCGCGGACGACGATCCACGCGACCGTCGTCGCCATGAACAGACAGGCGCCGGTGACGTAAAAAATCGGCCGGAACCCGATCCGGTCGGCCAGCCATCCGCCGAACAGCGGCCCGAGGATCGTACCCGCGACGCCGCCCGACTGCAGCGCGCCCATCGCGAATCCCGTCCGCTCCCGCGGCGCCGTCGTCGACATCAGCGACACGGAAGCGGGAACGAATCCCGAGACGACGCCGTTCAGCACGCGGAGAACGAGCAAATGCCACGCGTCCTGGGCAAACCCCATCAGCACCATGATCGCCGCCATGCCGTAACCCGAACGCAAGAGCATGATTTTGCGTCCGTAACGGTCCGCCAGAGCCCCCCAGATCGGCTGGAATATGAACGACGTTACGAAATTGCCCGCGAAAATCAGCCCCGCCCACAGCGCGACGTCGTCCCGTTCGGGATCCATGCCGAGCTCCTGCAGATACAGCGGCAAAAACGGGACGATCATCGTCATCCCAGCCATGACGAGAAACTGCCCGGCGCACAGAACGAACAAATTGCGTTTCCAGTCCGGCATGCCGGGTTCGTCCGCCCCCTTTTCCCGCTTTTTTCGCGTTTTTTTCAGTATAGCACAGTGCCGTACATAACGCCCGCGCGGTCCGGACACCTTAAAATAGGGAAACCGAAAATTTCGCGTAAAAAGGAGTCGAGGCCGAATGCCGTTCGGAGCTCACGAGACCGTCGAGACACACGAAATTTTGAACGAGAAAATGAACATGATTCGTCATTTCGCGATGTACCGCGCGATGTGCTCCTCGGAAGAGCTGCGCCGCATGATCGATCGGCAGCTGACCGAGCTGACGCGGTCGTACGACCGGCTCGCCAATTATACGCGCGACTATGCCGCGCGGTTCGGCGTGCCACAGCAATATGCCCAGCCGCAGGGGACGCCGCAGCAGGTGCTTTACGGCCTGCGTCAACCCGCTCCCGTGTCGCCGCAGTTGGACGGGTCGATGGACGACCGCGGCATCGCGCTCGCCGTGCTGTGCGCCCACAAAAACGCGGCGAAAAACCAGATGGCCGCCTGTCTCGAGGCGGCCGACCCGAACCTGCGGCGGATGTTGTCGGACGACGCCGTCATGTGCGCGAACATGGCGTACGAAACGTTTCTGTTCATGAACCGGCAGGGCGATTATCAGGTGCCGACGCTGCTCGACCAGACGGCCAAGACGTTTTTGCACGCCTATCGGCCGGCGGGCGAACCGATTTCGCCGTTTGTCTCCTAAGCAAGACGCCAGCGATTTGTACCCGGCAGGCGGTCCGAAGGTTCGGGCCGCTTTTTCTGTGCAAACGACGACCTCTTTATACTACCGTATCGAAACCGTTCGACATCTTTCGAACATTTTGGTAGAATATCAGTTGACCAAACTCCATGATACCGGCCGGGAGGTTGTCGGCGCGTGTCGGAAAGAGAATTGCTGGAATTGATTGCGGAGAAGGTCGGGCGGATCGAAACAGACGTGTCCGGCCTGAAGTCGGACGTATCTGCTCTGAAGTCAGACGTGTCCGGCTTGAAATCGGATGTGTCCGAGCTGAAGACGCGGATGGACGGTCTCGAACAGCGGATGGACGGTTTTGAGAAACGGATGGACGGTCTCGAACAGCGGATGGACGGTTTTGAGAAACGGATGGACGGTCTCGAACAGCGGATGGACGGTTTTGAGAAACGGATGGACGGTCTCGAACAGCGGATGGACGGTTTTGAGAAACGGATGGACGGTCTCGAGCAGCGGATGGACGGTCTCGGGCAACGGATGGCGGGCCTTGAGACGCGGCAGGCGGCGGTCGAAACCCATTTCGCGATGATGGAAACGCGTTTCCACGCGCTGGATAACCGGTTGACCGGCATGGAGAACGAACAGGCCGCGATGAAACAGGCGATCTTCGAATTGCACGACGACGTCCGGAAAATACTCGCCAACCAGCAGGCGATGACACATATTTTGGGAGAACATGAAGTGGCGATACGGACGCTGCAAAGACGTCCGGTTTAAAGATGAAGAACCGCCGGCCGGGAGCGATCCCGGCCACTGTTTTGTGGTTAGAGCGCGCCAGAGCGAAAGGGGTCAGGATGTCTGATGCTGTCCCGGACGGAGCGCCGGCGCCGGGAACGACGCGAACGTCGGCGGCGCAGGTTGCTGGTTTTTTACTATAGCTTTTCTTTTTCGATAATAATAGGTTGCATTTTTTATTTTGTAAATTTAATCGATGGTTTTTCTGGTTGGTTCGGCAAAAACGTCGTGCTGCCGGTCGTGCCGTCGGATCCGCCCTATTTCGCTCCGGCGTCGACCCCTATTTTTTCAGATAAGGAAATTTCTGTTTCCACCACGCCTTCTACCACGCCGTCGCCCTTTGCGCCGTCTGTCGTTTTCCATTTCGTTGGCGACGTCATGTTTGCCGGCAATGTGGCGGATTTGCTCGCGCGACACGGCTACGATTATCCGTACCGGCATGTAAGGGGGCTTCTGGACGCGGCGGACGTGACGGTCGCCAATCTCGAGACGCCGGTTACAGAAGCGGGCGAACCTCAGACCAAAGAATACGTTTACCGGTCTTCGCCCGCGGCGTTGCCCGCGCTGCGGGAGGCGGGCGTCGATCTCGTCACGCTCGCCAACAACCATTCGATGGACTACGGCATTCCGGGGTTGCTCGACACGATGGCCCATCTGGAACGCGCCGGCATCGCCTATGTCGGCGCCGGCCGGAACATCGACGAGGCCTATACGCCGAAAACGCTGGATATTCGCGGCGTCAGGGCCGCGTTCGTCGGTCTGACGCGCGTCTATTCGGAACCGTGGTGGCAGGCCGGTCGCGACCCCGGGGTAGCGGGCACCTACGACTACCGTCTGCCCCAGGCGCTCGACGCAATACGGCGGGCGAAATCGGAAGCCGACCTGGTCGTCGTGTACGTCCATTGGGGCGTCGAACGGCGCGAGACGCCGGCCGACTACCAGCGGGAACTCGCCCGGCGGTACGTCGACGCCGGCGCCGATCTCGTCGTCGGCAGCCATCCGCACGTACTGCAAGGTTTTGAAAGATACAAGGGGAAATGGATTGCGTATAGTCTCGGCAATTTCATTTTTACCGTCAACCGGTACGAGCCGACGTGGGATTCCATGGTGTTGCGGGCGACTTGCAGGCCGGCCGACGGATCGTGCGCGCTGCGTGTTTTTCCCGTTTCGGTCGCGAAAGCCGCGTCGCCCGTGCCGATGGAGGGCGAAGAGGCGCTGCGCGTGCTGAGGAAACTGTCCGCCTTGTCGTCGGAGCTCGGCGCCGCCGTGCGGGACGACGGCGGCGTGGAACCGGTTGCCGCGGGCGTTGCGCGAGATTGAACCGGAACGCTTTCCGTTTCGTCCTAAAAAGATAGAGGTGGAATCGGTTGTCCGAAGAGCGGGATGCCCTCGAGCGCCTGATGCGGGAATACGGTCGGGACGTCTGGAACTATGTGTTCGCCATGGTGCGCGACCGCCATCTGGCCGACGACCTCGTGCAGGAGACGTTTCTGAAAGTGTATCGCCACTGGCGTTCGTTCCGCGGGGAATGTGCGGAGCGCACTTGGATTTTTCGGATCGCGCGCAATGCGGTTTACGATTACCGGCGGTCGGCGTTTTGGCGCAAAGTCTTACCGGTGGCGGTCGTCGCCCGACGCGAGGCCGGCCCGTCGGCGGAACAGGCGGTTCTCGAACGCGAGCTCGCCAACGACGCGTGGCGGCTCGTCATGCGGCTGCCCGTTAAATATCGCGAAGTGATCGTGCTGTTCGCCCATCATCAGCTGTCGTTGCAGGAGATCGCCGACGTACTGGGAATCAGCGTCGGAACGGTCAAATCGCGGCTGTTTCACGCCAGGCGCAAGCTCACGGAATGGAAAGGGGGTCGCGCGCCCGATGGCGGATTTCGATCTTGAACAAACGGACTTCGAACGACAATTGGCGGTTCCGCCGCTCAGCCGGTCGGGTTTTTCCGATCGATTGTACCGCTCAGTTTTGGCCCGTCTCGAAGCCGAAAAGGCGGGAGTCGGTCCGGCGACGCGGTGGCGCAGGCGCCGGTCGGGACGGTTGCGCGTCGTCAGTGTGATCGGAGCGGCGGCCGTGCTGCTCGGTTTGTTCATGATACCGGCGGTGTGGTGGTGGCGGACGGGCGGTTCCGTGCCGGCAAGCGTGGGAGGCGGAGTTCGGAACGGCGCGGCTGACGGCGTTTCGAGCGTTGTCCGCGACGATGCGGAGGACGCGGCGGAACCGATGCCTTCCGGGTTGCTTCTCGGCCTCCGGCACGAACCGACAGAGTCGTACCGCACCGTCTGGATCGTGCGGGACAAAGACGGGCGCATCCGCGCGACGGCGCAAATCGGCGCGATCATCGCGCCGTTCGGCATGGAGTTTTGGCGTATCGAACCGGTCGTTTCGCTGTCGGGCGACACCCGCGTCCGGTCGTTCGGCGCCGCCCCGGTGCCGGAACAGACGAGCAAGACCGGCGGCGGAACGGATGCGGACGACGGCGGTTCTTTCGCATACCGGGAAATTCCGCTGTTCGTCGGTAACCGGTTCGCCTCTTTTGCGGCGCTGGACGCAGCCGGGAAGACGACGGCGGTTCGCGTCAGCGCGTTCCCGCTCTTACGCCGTACGGCGGATCCGGTAGCGGAACGGGCTTCCGGCGCTGGCGCGTCCGGGCGGTTTTTGACGCCGGACGAGGCGTTCGCGCTGGTCTCGGAGCCTTCTCCCGAATGGCTGCCTCCTTCCCTGCGGGCGTCCTACGATTGGGCGATCGTCCGTGAGCCGGGCCGATGGGTCGGCCGGTTTGCGGAAACGGCCGGAAACGGCGAAGGCGCGTCCGTGCGTCGTTGGCGGGAAGAACGGCTCGACTTGCCGGAGGCGCTCGTATCGCACGACCGGCTCTGCTGCGAATGGCCGGTCATCCGGTCGGCGGAGCCCGATGCGCGCGATGCGTTTTCGTCGCCGGCCGGCGACTGGCTGGCGGCCGTCACGCCTTCCGAAGTCGTGTTTTACGCGGTGTTCGACGGCGTGCCCGACACGCCGAGCATCGGTTCACTCGAACTTCGGCCCGGCGAAGTGCCGATCATGGCGCAGTGGGCGACCGGCGAGTACGTCGCCAAATGGACCGAATTTTTGGCCGGGCGAGGTGAAACCGCCGCGTTTTTCGACCGTATGAAAAAATAAACGCCGGCCTGCCGGCGGGCGAAGGGAAGGTTTTTTCCATGTTGGAGAAATGGCTGAAAAAAACCGTCCACAAGCTGTTCGGTCGTCCGCACGGACATTTCGGGCCGTACGACGGGCATCACGTCAAAAGGTACGATTCGAGCGACAAGCACGGCGGCTATTACCCGCATGACCATCGCGGCAGCCCTTATTACAAAAACATGTTCGGCAAACGTTCCAGCAGCTGACGGCCTCAAGCCGACTGCAAGCCGACTCGGCGCCTCGCACTTCCCGCGCCGTCAGTCATCCGATGCGTCCGGCTTCCCCAGGGCCGCGATCGCCGCGTCCAGATCGCGTTCGAGGTCGGACACGGTCCCGTACGGTTTGTCCCGCCGCAACAGGCGCCGCAGCAGACGTTTCGTCCGTTCCGACAGCCGCAGTTCTTCCTCCCATCCCCGCGGCGCAAGGTTACCGGGATCGCCTTCGGGCGGTTCATAAACGCTGTAGAGCAAAAACAGCAACAGATGTCCCATCGCGTACAGATCGGCGCGGGGATGCCGCTCGCGGCGGAAAAACATTTCTTCCGCGGCTCCTCCGCGCCGGAGCTTCGCGCATAGCGGCGGCCGGGTCGGCCGGTCGGCGATCGGACAGGCGAGGCCGAAGTCGACCAGATGCGCGACGCCGTAAGGGAACGCTTGCGCCGGCGCCGCGTCCGACGCGGGCGAAGGCTCCAGGATGATGTTCGGCGGGCGAATGTCGCGATGGACGACGCCGCGCTCGTGCAGGTGGCGGACGACTTGCGCGAAGTCTTTCAGCCATTCGAGCGACTGCCGTTCGTCGAGGGCGATGCGGCCTTCCGCCAGCGCGTCTTCCAGGTTGACGCCTTCTTTGAATTCGAGGACGAGATGAAGGCGTCCCCGGTCGCGGAACAGCCCGTATACCCGGGGAATGCGCGGATGATTTAGCCGGCCGAGCAGTTCCGCTTCTTCCCGCGGCGACAGCGCGCCCGCCTTCAGCCGCGCGAGCAGACGGCCCGGACGGTCGTGCCTGACGACGACGCGCCGGCCTTCCGCCCGGTCGAAACAGAGGTAGGCGACGCTGTAGCTTCCCGCGCCGAGCGGTCGTTCCACCACATACCGGCCGCCGAGCGCCGTCCCCGCTTTATAAGGTCGGAAGAGCGTCACGGTCGGACACCTTTGCGCACCGGGCCGTCGCGGCTTTCGACGACGAGCAGCTCGCCTTCCGCCACGATCACGGTCCCCGTTTCCGCCGCCAGTTCGTTGCTGACGGACAGCGTGGATCCGGCGACGAGCACGGCGTTTTCCAAAGGATACTTGAACCCCGCCAGCGTGACGCCGCGCGCTTCGCCCGCAAGCGGCAGCAGCGATACGTACCGGTACGGCCCCCTCGTCACTGTTACCGGGCGCCCGGGAACCGCCAGCCGGACGCGATTCGTCGCGTCGCGCAGCGCGGCGTCGACTCCGCGCAAAACGGGCCGACGCAGCAAAAAAATGTTGGCCAGCGTATGGTCCAGCCGCGTTCCCGTCGCGCCGCGCAGCTCGATTTCGCCGATGCGCGGATCGACCGCGTTCTCGGTCGTCCCCTCGGACGTCCCGCCGACGGCCAGCTCGAGCACCCAGTCGAGCGCCATCTCCAGATCGGTCCTGTCCTTGTCGACGGGATCGCAGTCGAGGAAAACGCCGCTTTGCCGGCGAATGCGCTCGCGCGTCGCGGCGTCTACCGAGTCGAAATCGCCGATTGCGGCGGCCGGATGCAGCCCGTGGCGGACGAGAAACGCCGCGCCGCGATCGGCGCCGACGAGCAGATCGTCCGGCCGGATGTCGTCCAGCGCCCAGCGGCCGAGCCGACCGCCGCCGAATACGATCGCCCGCCGCGTCGCCGTCATCGCGTCTCGATCGCCTCCAGCCGGTCGACGACGTCGCGGAAAACGTCCATCGCCTGGCGGATCGGTTCCGGCGACGTCATGTCGACGCCGGCTTTTTTCAAAATGTTGATCGAGTAATCGTTGCCGCCGCTTTTGAGGAAACCGAGATACCGCTCGACGGCGGGGCGGCCTTCCTCCAGAATCTGTCTGGCGAAACTGGTAGCAGCCGAAAAACCGGTTGCGTACTTGTACACATAGAAACTGTTATAAAAATGAGGAATACGCGCCCATTCCAACTCGATATCGCGGTCGACGACCGTTTCCGGACCGTAATATTTCAGGTTCAGGTCGTAATAGATCCGGTTCAGTTCCTGCGGCGTGAGCGGTTCGCCGCGTTCGGCCATGTCGTGGATGATCATCTCGAATTCCGCAAACATCGTCTGCCGGAACACCGTCGTGCGGAACTGGTCGGCGTAATGCGTCAGCAAGTACGCCTTTTGCTTCGGGTCCGTCGCGTTTCGGAGCAAATAGTCCGTCAGCAGCGCCTCGTTCAGCGTCGACGCTACTTCGGCGAGGAAAATCGTGTATTGCGCGTAACGGTATTCCTGATGCGTGTCCGACAAATACGAATGGACCGCATGGCCCATCTCGTGCGCCAACGTGTACAGGCCGTTTAGGTTGTCTTTGTGGTTCAGCAGCACGTACGGATGCGTGCCGTACGCTCCCCAGCTGTAGGCTCCGCTTCGCTTGCCCTCGTTTTCGTAGACGTCGATCCAGCCGTTTTCGAACCCCTCGCGTAAAATCCGCAAATATTCGTCGCCGAGCGGCCGCAGGCTTTCGGCCACGATGCGTTTGGCTTCCTCATAAGAAATGTTCATGTCGAACCCGTCGACGAGCGGCACGAACAGGTCGTACATGTGCAGCTCGTCCAGCCCGAGCCGCCGCTTGCGCAGTGCGAGGTACCGGTGCAACAGCGGCAGATGCTCTTCGACCGTGCGGATCAGGTTCAGGTAGACATCTTTCGGAATGTTTTCCGCAAACAGCGCCATGTCCAGCACGGACGGGTATTTGCGCGCGCGCGCGAAAAAGACGTTCTTGTTGACGTTGGCGGCCAGCGTCGCTGCGAACGTGTTTTTCAATCTGCCGTACGTCGCGTACATCGCCTCGAACGCCTGCCGGCGCACGTTCCGGTCGCGGCTTTCGAGAAACTGGATGTAGCGCGCATGCGTCAGTTCGACTTCTTCCCCGCGCTCGTCGCGGATTTTCGGGAATTTCAGGTCGGCGTTGTTCAGCATGCCGAAGATGGTCCCCGGCGATTGCGCCAGCTGGCCGGCCTGGGCGAGCAGCGCTTCCTGTTCGAGCGACAGCACGTGCGGCTTCTGGCGCAAATATTCTTCCAGCGACCGCCGATAAAAGTGAAGGTCGGGATGCTCGATCAGCGCCTTCAGCTCGTCTTCCGACAGCGACAGCAGTTCCGGCGCGATGAACGACAGCGCCTCGTTGACCTGGACGCTCAGGCGTTTTGCCTTTTCCGACAGCGCCTGGTACGTCGGGTCGGTCGTGTCTTCGTGGTGTTTCATGTTCGCGTAGGCGTACAGCCGCTCGGTATGTAACGAAATTTCGTCTTCGAGCGCAAAACAGGCCTTGATCGTTTCGGGTCGGTTCAGCTTTCCGTGAAATTCCGGAAGTCGTTTCATCAATTTCAGGGTTTCTTCATATTCCTTTTCCCATGCCGCAATATCAGGAAACATATCTTCCAGACGCCAGCGATATTCCGTCGGAATTTCCGACCGTTTCGGCAACGCGTTCATGGCAAGCGCTTCTCCTTCCTGGACCGTCATGAGGACGATTGCCGCCAGCGCCGGCAACCATCGCCGTTTTGCGCACATTTACCGTCGATCCTTTCGCGAACCGGATGTCGCGTGCCTGCGGCACGCCCGTTCCCTATAGGATCGCCGGTCTGCCGGGGCGTCATGCGTCCGACGTCACGCCGACAGTCGCCAGCACCACGAAGACAAAAGCCAGCAGGATCAGTGCCAAGGCGGCCAGCGCCAGGCGCCTTCTCAGCCGAGGCGGCAGTGAGTCTTTTTTCAAGATGAGCACGGCGGCGAACGAAAACGCCGCCACGACGAACGCCGCAATCGCTTCGTTCGCGTTCAAGCGGCAATCCCCCTTTGCCGCCCATTATACCATAACATACCATAACGACAAGACGGCTTAATGGGCGCGAAGTATTAAGGCTTGTCCGAAGCGGCGGTCGCGGCGGAAGGATGGTTGTCGCCGTCATCGCGCTGTTGGCGGGCTTTGGCCGCCTTGACGAGATGGCCGACGAGCAGAACGCCGAGGACGATAAGCCCCATAAAGCTGTAGTGGACGACCGGATTAGCGAACCACGGCTTGACAAACGGTTCTTCGACGATCATTTTCGCGGCGGTGTAGGCGAGTACGCCGGAGCCGACATAGAGCAGCGCCGGAAACCGGTCCATCAGTTTCATGACGAGCGTGCTACCCCAGACGACGATCGGGATGCTGACGAGCAGACCGATGACGACGAGCAAGTAATCGCCGTGCGCCGCTCCGCCGATCGCCAGCACGTTGTCGAGCCCCATCGCGATGTCGGCGAACATGATCGTGCCGATCGCCGCCAGCACGCTGTTTTTGGCGGCGATTTCGCGCTTTTTCTCTTCGACGAGCAGCTTGTAGGCGATGTAGACGAGAATCAGCCCGCCGATGCCGCGCAATCCGGGGATTTTCAGCAGCCAGACGACGGCGATCGTGGCGAGAGCGCGGATGGCGACGGCGCCGAACGTTCCGACGATGATGACGAACTTTTGCCGATGTTTCGGAACGTTGCGCGCGGCCATGCCGATGACGATCGCGTTGTCGCCGGCGAGCACGAGGTCGATGATGATGATCTGCAGCAAGGCGACGAACCATTCCGGCGAAAACAGCTCCACGGTCGATTCCTCCCGGGACGAAATTTCTTTGAAGACAAAATGAAAAGACCTTCATCGGAAACAGACCCGTGCCGATGAAGGTCTTGCCGACAACGTCGCACGCGTTGCCAGTAACGCCGGGGCGGGGTCGCCGCCCGAACTGACGGCCATTACTGTGACAGCTACTCCCCTTCTTTGTTTCATTATAGGCGTGTCCGGCAGCGAAGTCAATCGCCCGCCCAGCGGCCTGTTGCGAGTTCGGCGACCAGCTTGGCGGCGGTCACGTCGGGGGATCCGGCGTTGATCCGTTTGATGAGTCGTTCATGACTCGTGTTGAATCCCTTGATCCCGGTGAAAACATAGGCGATGTCCGCCCGGCGTGCGATCCGCAGCAGAGCCGAGCTGTATTGCCCGTGCGGTAGGCAGAGCAGGTTGACGCGGTTGCCGAGTTTGGCGGCAAGAATCCGGTCAGCCGTCGTCAAATCGCCGAGCACGCGCGCCTCGTATTCCGCCTCCGTTTCGCGACGGCCCCCGGAGGCGTCGGACAGCGGCCCGACGAGCGGCGTCACGGAACGGCCGTCGACCGTCGCCGTTTCATGCGACATATACGAATGCGAGTAAAACTCGAATCCGCCGCGCCGCATTTCCGCGATCTGATCCCAGTTCAGAAAGCCGGGACGTCCGACGTAGCCGACGATCAGAAAGACGGTCGCGGTCATGTTTTCCGCTTTCAGCATCGGATAGGCGAACCGGTAGACCGATTCATACCCGTCGTCGAACGTAATCACGACCGCGTTGGGCGGCACTTGTTCCCGATGCTGCAAAAAGCCGATAAACTGCTGCATCGGGATGACGTGAAATCCGTTTCGCTTCAGCGCCTGCAAATGGGACGCAAACCGCTCGGGCGAAACGGTCACGTCGGATTCCGCGTCGTTCAGGTGATGATAGGTCAGCACGGCGACTTTGTTCCGATAATGAATTTGCTCCGCGCCGTCGTCGAACCACCGGGAAAGCGGCAGCAAAGCCAGCGCTAGAGCCGCGCACCATATCTGTTTCCGCGTCATGGCGTCTCTCCTCGACTTCATCTCGTTTTCATCATACACGCATGAGCTTGTTTTTTGAAAAGAGGGGTTCGCGATCGAGGCGAAACGCTTTGCGCAGGGCGGTGTTCTCGTCTTTTCGTGGTATAATGGGGGAAAGGAGTCGGCCGATGGCGAGGCGCATTCCGCACGATCGGCTGTTTAGGGAGCCGATCGCGGCGTCTTTTCCGGAATTTTTGAAGGCGTTCGTGTCGTTCGTCGGCGATTGAAAGGCGGGGGGCGCATGCCGCATGTCTGGTCGCATTTGATTTTCGGCGACGAGGCGATGAAGGTTGTCGGCAGGCAGGAAGCGATCGGGGACGCTTTCCTCCGCCGAGTGTTCCATCTCGGATGCCAGGGACCGGACATGCTGTTTTATCATCGATTCTGGCTTGGACCGCTGGCGGGCGTATTGCCGTCGCTGGCCGGGAACATTCATCGCTCCCGCTGCGGCGATTTTTTGCTGGCGATGGTCGACCTGGCGGTGGGCAGAGCGGCGGACGATCCGGTTGTCGTCTACACGGCGGGGTTTCTGACGCATCATGTGCTGGACCGCAACATGCATCCTTTCGTCTTTTATAGGTCCGGCTTTCGGAAATGGAACCATCAGCGGCTGGAAGTCGCGCTCGATGCGCTGGTCGTCCGCCGAAAGCTCGGCCTGGAAGCGTGGAAAACGCCGCTTGCCGAAAGAATCGACGTCGGCGGTCGGCTGCCGGACGGCGTCGCGGAGATGTGGCATGCGCTCGTAAACCGGATTTATCCGGAGCCGGCCGCCGGCCTGTCGCCTAAGGTGTGGCACGAAGCTTATCGCGACATGAAGCGCGCGCTGAGACTGTTTCATGATCCGTGGGGCGTCAAGCGGATCCTGACTCTGGGCCGGACGGCGCCGATGACGTTCAGGCGGCGGTATCCGCCCCTCGATTACGCGAACGAGGCGCATGCCGTCTGGCGGCACCCCGCGGTGCCGGAAGAAACGCACACCGAGTCGTGGTGGGAATTGTGGGCCGTCGCGCTCGAAGATGCGCGCTCGGTGCTGGAAAAGGCGTTTGCGTACCTGGAACGCGGCGGCGACGTTTCCGGGCGTGCCGCGCTGGCCGAGGCGATCGGCGACGTCGGCTACGACACGGGCAAGCCGTGCGGCGGCGGGTACGTCATTCGGTATGCCGAGCCGATTTTGTGAAAAGAACGGCCCGCGGGCTTTGTCGCCGCGCCTGCCGTCGATCCGTTCACGTCTCCGCTGCGGCGCGTCCGGCTTCCCGGGCGCCTTTTGCGAGATCAACCCTGGCCAAAAGCGCGATGCCGAGCACGAAAAACGCGACGAGCGAAAAGATGCCCGACCGGCCGGACCCGGTCAGCAAAGCGGCGGTGGAAAAAAGAAGCGGCCCGAACACCGCCGACAGTTTCCCGCTGACGGCGAAAAATCCGAAAAACTCCGCCTCGCGTTCGTCCGGCACGAGCCGGCTGAACAGCGAGCGGGCGACGGCCTGGCTTCCGCCCTGCACGACGCCGACCATGAACGCCAGCGCGTAGAAGTGCGCCGCCGTCGTCATGAAGTAGCCGAGCGAGACGATCAGCGTGTAGATCGAAAGGGAGACGTACAGCGAGCGTTTCGGTCCGTACTTTTCCGCGATTTTGCCGAACAACACCGTGCAGGGAATGCCGACGAACTGGGTGACGACGAGCGCGACGATGAGATCGGAGGAGCCGATGCCGACTTCCGCCCCGTAGACGACCGCCATCCGGATTACAGTGTTGATGCCGTCGCTAAACAGCCAGTACGCCGCCAAATATTTCGCCAGTTCGGGATAACGCGAAACGCCCCGCGCCGTTTCCGCGATGCGGCGAAAGCCGGTTCGGGCGTAGCCGGCGAGGGAAAGCGCCGGACGTCGCCGCTCGTCTCTGACCCGGACGAACAGGGGAAGCGCAAACAGCAGCCACCAGAACGACACAGTGACGAACACCGCCCGGGTGGCGGCAAGCGCGTCGGGAAGCCCGAACCAGCCGGGCTTCTGAATCATGATCAAATTCGCGACAAGCAGCAGTCCGCCGCCGATATAGCCGACCGCATAACCGAGCGACGACACGTAATCGCGCCGGGCTTCGGGGACGAGGTCGGGCAACAGGGCGTCGTAAAACGCGTTGGCGCCGGAAAATCCGACGGTGGCGACGACGAGGACGAGCAGGCAGAACAGGTAGTCGCCGGGGCCGACGAACGCGAAGGCGAGCGTAGCGATAATGCCCGTCCATGAAAACAGGCGAAGAAAAAACATTTTGTTGCCGGACAAGTCGGCGATCGCGCCGAGGACGGGAGCCATGACGGCGATCAAAAAGAGGGCGGCCGCCTGGGCGTAGCCCCAGTAGGTGGTGGCCAGATGTCCGGGCAGCTCGGCGGCGGCTACTTCCGTATAGAAAACGGGCAGGACGGCGGCCACGACGGTCGTCGCGAAGGCGGAGTTCGCCCAGTCGTACATCAGCCAGGCGCGCACGCGGGATCGGTCCATCAAACCCGCATCCTTTCTGAACGAAAGTCGGCTTGCTGTCTTCACCATACCACATGTTTGTCATCACCGCATCAAAAAAGGAGTGTCGGTTTTGAAAAAACAAGTAGGGGTTTTCGGCTTGATATTGGCGTTCGGGCTCGTGTCGGCCTGTTCGGATTCGGCCGTCGAGATGGAACACATTCACGGAGTCGGATATACGGCGGACGGTAGCCGGATTTTGTTCGCCGCCCACAGCGGTCTTGTCGCCTATTCGGACGGCCGGTGGGAGCGGGTCGACGCTCCGGCGCACGACTATATGGGCTTTCAGGCCGTCGACGACGGTTTTTATTCGAGCGGGCATCCCGCTTCCGGTTCCGGGCTGAAAAACCCGCTCGGCGTCGTCAAAAGCGTGGACGGCGGAAAAACACTCATTCCCCTCGGCCTTGCGGGTGAAAGCGATTTCCACCTGATGGCGGTCGGGTATCGCACACACGCCGTTTATGTGGTCAACGGGCGCCCGAATTCTGCGATGTCGTCGACGGGGCTGTTTTATTCGACGGACGACGCGAAAACATGGACGAAAAGCGGCGCGTCGGGTCTAAGCGGCCAACCGATCGCCGTCGCCGCCCATCCGACCGAGGCCGGAACGGTTGCGGTCGGGACGGGAAGCGGGCTTTTTGTCTCGAAAGATTTCGGCGGGCGTTTTGAGCGGCGAGGGTCCGGCCGGACGGTGACGGCCCTGGCCTACTCCGCCGACGGTCTCCTGTATGTCGCCGAAGTCGGGCCGCCGAGGTTAGTCGTATTGGACGGAGCGTCGGAACAAGAAAAAGAAATTCCGCTGCCCGAGCTGCGCGAGCAGGATTATATCGCCTGGATCGCCGTTCGGCCGACGGACGGGCGGGAGATCGCCTTCGCCACGTACGGCATGGATGTTTATGTCGGCGATGCCGACGGGACCCGTTGGACGAAGATCGCGGACGGGGGCAAGGGGCAAAACCGGTGATTCTTGACGAAGGGGGGCGTGACGCATGCCGCGGCTTGCCGACGACGAAATCGCCGATCGGCTTCGCGGGTTGCCCGGCTGGAGCCGGGAAGGCGACGGGATCGCAAAAACGTTCCGTTTTCCGACGTTTATGGACGCGATCCGGTTCGTAAACCGGGTGGCCGAGTGCGCGGAAGCTGCGAATCATCATCCGGACATCGACATCCGTTATCGCCGGGTGAGGCTTTCTTTGACGACACACGACGAAGGCGGTATCACGGAGAAAGACATAGTGCTCGCTAAGCGCGTCGAATCGCTGGTTGCGGGTTCGTGATGGGATTGCGCGTCTTGACGGACGGCGCCGCCTGTTTTATATTTTTTGATGTCGAAGGTCCGCGGATACAACGACGTATTCGCGCGAAGGCGGCGATGAAGCCCGCCGATGTTCCGGAAGTGTTCCTTTCCGGGCGTCGGCGGGCTTTTTCATCGGTGCCGACAATTCCGAAGAGGGAGGAATGGACGATGGATTACGTCCAACCCAGCCAGGTGGCGGTCTCTATGGTGGAGGCGGGGACGACCAAGGCGGACACGGATGTCGTCCGGACGGTCGTCCGCAGTGTGTTGGCCGGGGCGATTCTGGCATGCGCGACGACGCTTGCGTTTACGGCGTCCGATCAGACGGGCGTCGGGCTGGCGGGCACGCTCGTGTTTCCGGTCGGCTTCGTCCTGATCGTGCTGCTCGGTCTTGAACTGGTGACGGGCAGTTTTGCGCTCGTTCCGCTGGCCGTGCTGGAAAAACGGTGCACGGTGCGGCGGATGTTTGCCGTTTTCGGGTGGGCGATCGCCGGGCATTTGATCGGCTGCCTTGTGTATGCGGGTCTTTATGCTCTGGCGGCGACGAAAATGGGGACGGATTTCGGCGGTTCGGTTGTCCGCATGATCGTGCGGGCGAGCGAGGCGAAGACGATCGCCTACAAAAACATGGGCGTAGACGGCCTGTTGCTGGTTTTTATCAAGGCGGTGCTGTGCAACTGGTTGGTGACGCTCGGCGCGGTCGTCGCGATGGTTTCCTCATCGGCGATCGGCAAAATCGCAGCGATGTGGCTGCCGATTATGATGTTTTTCGGCCAGGGGTTCGAGCACGCCGTCGTCAATCTGTTCGTCATCCCGGCCGGCATGATGCTCGGCGCCAAGGTCGGCTTATTTGACTGGTGGATATGGAATCAAATACCTGTTTTCCTCGGCAATTTCATCGGCGGCGCGCTGGGAACCGGTCTGCTGTTTTATGCCGCACAGAAAAGATTAAATTGGTTCGATCGTTTTGCAACGTCGGTTTCCGGGCGCGCGGAGGAGCGGAAACGGGAAGCTCGGGTTTTGTAGCGTCGGATCGCACAAGAATCAAGAATGGCCCGCGAAGCGCTTTTTCCTCTGGGCGACCGCCCCGAAATGCGGTATGATGAGGACAAACGGCGCGGATCGCGGGCTTTTTCGTCGCTGTTGCGGCCGGTTCGCGGGATGAATGCGCGAAGGCGAAAGCGGGGGAGTGTCGTGCCTTGACGAGCGAAGCGGACGACGGCGATGATGTTGGCGGCGTTCGTTTTCGCCGCCGGTCCGATCGGCCGGTCCGACGGAATCGTCGAAGGCGTTCCGTCGGTTTCCGCGGCGGCGTTTTCCGACGTCGGCGGGCACTGGGCGGCCGATGCCGTCGAATGGGCGGCGGCAAACGGCATCGTCGACGGTTATCCCGACGGCACGTTTCGGCCGGACGGCGCGGTGAGCGAACCCGAGTTTCTGGCCATGCTGCTGCGGGCGTTTCCCCAGACCGTTGCGCCCGAGCCGGCGCCGAGTGAACCGTGGTACGCGGGATTTTACGCCGTGGCGCGGGCGTACGGCTGGCCGGTGGCGGGCGATCCGGACGCACCGTTCGACCGCGGGCGGGTGGCGCGGATCGTCGCCGCTTCGCAAGGCGTCGCCGGGAGCGAGGAAGAGGCGATCCGGTATTTGCTGGCCAACGGTCTGGCACGCGGGAAAACGTCGCCGACCGTGGAAGGGTTCGCGCCGCGCGACCGGCTGACTCGGGCGGAAGCGGTGACGTTCATTCGGCGTTTAACGGAACGAGGATTGTATCTGCAGCCGGCGCCGACCGACGGGCAGCCGGGGGCGGCTTCCGCGGACATCCGCGTGTTCGGCTACGCGATCGGCGACCGAGAACAAGACGTCGTCGCCGGTCTCGGCGAGCCGGCGCGCAGGGACGCGAGCCTTTACGGCTTCGACTGGTACGTTTACAACCGCGACGACCGTCGATATGGCCTGATCGGCGTGCAGTCCGGCCGCGTCGTCGCGCTATTCGGCATCATCGACGCGTGGGAGGCCGAAGGCGGTATTCGGTTCGGTTCAACGTACGACGAGGTTCGGAACGTATACGGGGAGCCGCTGGAATTTATTGAAAAGGGAAATGCCCGATATCTTTTTAAATACGGGGAACGGGAAGCGCTTCTTTATGAAACGGAAAAAGGTTACGCGACGTTTTTCTTCGACCGCCGCGACGGCGACCGGGCGGTCGCGCTGCTGACCGTGGAGCGCGAAGTCGAGCAGTCGCTGCGCGGTTTTTACGGGGAGCCGAGCGAGCGGTTGCGGCAGAGCCTGGAGCTGGAATCGTTCGAATTGGCCAACGCATCGCGCGCGGCATACGGGCTGCGGCCGTTCGCCTGGGACGAAAGCGCCGCGGCGGTCGCGCGGAAGCACAGCTGCGACATGGCGCAAAACGGGTATTTCGACCATGTCGCGCCGGACGGCCGGACGCTGGCGGACCGGCTGAAGGCCGGCGGCGTGCGGTACCGGCTGGCCGCGGAAAATCTCGCCGCCGGGACGCCGGATGCTTTTCGGGCGCACGTCGGACTGATGAATTCGCCCGGCCACCGGCAAAACTTGCTGCACCCGTCGCTGGAGCGGCTCGGCGTCGGCGTCTGTTTCGGCGGGGAGATGAACGTGTATTTGACGCAGAATTTTTATGCGCTGTAATCGCCGTAACTGTTGGCGATTTTTTCTTGACAATGATGACGCAACTGCGATATCATAATGTTGAATCGGTGTATGACATATGTATTTAAAGGAGAGATGGACTATCGGCAAAGTTCGATTTTGGCTGGCGTCCGTCGCGTTGTTGCTGATTTTGACCGGTTGCGGCGCCGATCTGCGCATTTCGACGGTCGTTAATCCCGATGGTTCCGGCACCAGGACCTTTCAGATCATCGTGCCCGACGACCAGATGAAAGAAGTGATCGGCGGTGAGCCAGCCTTGACGAAAGCGCTTACCGAGGAAAAGCCGTCGTTTTTGCAAATGGAGAAAAAGCAGGAGAACGGAGCGACAACCTATCTTTTTACACTTTCCTTCCAATCAATCGAAGAGTTAAACGGCAGATCGGGCGATCTGGCGGGCGAATACGCGGCTGAGTTTCCTCCCAAGCCTATCGAATTCACCCGGACGGGAACACCTTTTTCCCGGCACTACGAGTTCCAGGACCCGAATCCGGTCGAGCTCTATTTCGGCTGGGTCGAAAACGCCGTTCTCAAAGCGAACATCATTCCCGATGAGTACCGGGACGACCTGATCAACGATGCGCGGAGCGAGGTACTGCTGCCGCAGGATGCGCCGCAGGGCGAAACGGGCGGCGGCTCTGTCCTTCTGTATCCGGGCAAAAAGGCGACGTCGGAAAAACATTATCCAGTCGAATCGGTATACGTCCAAACGGACATCCGCAAACGCGACGAGTTCGTCCGGACGATCGCGCTGTCGGTGTCGCAGGAAACGGACCGGCAACTCCAGACGGAAAGCCCGGATGCCATCGCGACATATCTAAAAGGTTTGTCGGCCGACGATGCGGAGGAAATCGCCGTGACGGAATCAGACGGACGGAAAGAATACCGGGTGACGTTGCGGGCGCCGTCTTTTGAAAAATTAGTCGAAATGACCCGGCCGTATCTCGACGTTCGGCGCGCGGAATTCCAAACGGTCAAAAAGAGCGCGTTTTTCCCCGTCGAATCTTTTGTGGAGGAAGTCGATCTTTCCTTTTTCCTGGGCGAAAGCTACATCGTGAACAGCGGGTTTTCCTACCGGCTTTTGTACCGGGGACAGGAAGTGGCGGCGGACGGCAAATCCATCGTCAGGAGAAACGGCGCGAAGCCTGGCGAGAGACTGGTCGAATCGACGGGGCCGGTCGTGGGCGTGTCGATGTATATCCGGAGAACGACGCCGGCGTATTACGCCGCGGTCGCATCGGCCGTGCTGGTCGTGCTGGCGGCGCTTGCCGCGCTTTTGGTCCACGCGCTCAGGCATCCTGAGAAATGGAGGGAGGTTTTCCAAAAGGCATCTTCCGCCGTCGTCTCCGCTCTTCGTCCGCAACGGCGGGGCCGGTCCGAAGCTTTCGTTTTCCCGCGGTTCTGTTACGACTGCGGAAAGCCGGTCGAACGGACGGACCGGTTTTGTCACAATTGCGGTTCAAGGTTGATTCCCGAGGAAAGGAGCGAACCCGCTTGAAGTACTGTACGCAGTGCGGCGCCCCGATTGAAGAAGGGAAAGGAAAAATATGTGAATCTTGTCTTGCCGGCCGTGAACAGGTCGCCGCGCTCGATTTGGCCGAAGGCGGGGCCGAGTCGGGGGCGGGCGAGTCGGTGGTTTTGACCGCCCGATCCGTCCGATCGGTCCAGGAATACATGAGGCTGTTCGGAGATTGTTTTCGGCATCCCGACCGGAACATCCGGGAATTCGTTTCGCAACAGCAACCGGTTCCCGCGGCGGTCGCGGCGGTCGTCGCCGCGTTGATCATGAGCGCCGTGTCGCTCGTCTACATTCGCCGTGCGATGGCCATGGTCGAGCGTTTGATCGGAGGGCTGCTCGGCGACGTCTCCGAACTTTTTATGGGAGATTCATTTGGAGGGTTTGGATTTGAGAAAATAATAAAGATCCCTTATTTCGAGACGTTTATCAGGTTGTTTTTTGTTTTTTTAGGCCAGTGGGTATTATTATCCCTTCTTTTGTTCGGTATGGCAAAATTGTTCAAGTCAGACATGAAGCCTGTGCATGCCTTTAACGCGGTGGGGATTTCAAAGCTTTATCTCGCGACCGGTTCTTTCTTGCTTTTGATTTTGGGAGTGCTTCATTTATTCCTGGGAATAGCTGGACTGGTCTGGGGGGTTGTTGCGTCTTATCTCGCCGTGTATTGGGGAACAAGGCCGTATTTTGCGGCCTCCGGCCGGTCGGTTTATGCGCTTTCTTGCGCCGCCGCCCTCTATGTGTTCGCTGAACTCGTTTTGATTCGGCTTTTGATGTAGGGGCGCGGGCGTAGTACAAAAAACACGGCGGTCGAACCAATGCGTCAGGCGGAAAATGCCTCGGCGCGGCGGGGATCGGCCGTCGTTTTGTTTGGAATCCCGTCTCCTCCGAAAAATGTGACTTCCATCCATACGATCGAATCCGCTGGTCATTATGACTTTGCTGTCGACGACAGGAGACGGTTCGAATATCGGTTCGCTCTGCAGTGTTTGACGTCGTCGTCCGGGCGGTCGGCGCGTTCGACGGTGAGAACGAAATTGTGGAGCAGGAAAAACTCTGCGCTCAGCTCAGGTCGTTGTAACATACGAAAGGGCGGAGAAGAGCGGAAGGCGTTCGCGGACACTGGGCACGCGACGCGATTGCCGCCGCCCACGGCGTCGTCGAAGGCTACGACGAGCGCGTTTTCTCGACGATCCGTCCCGATGCAAGACGTTCCGTTTTCCGGACGGATGGATCGCGCGGGGTGTTGTTCGTTTTTGTGATGTATACGATGTATACTATGTTACTACGTATGTGTATAATACTCATAAAGACGGCGCATGACGCCCGGTCTTTTGTCGCTGCTCGTCATATGTCGCGCTGCGGCGTTCACCGACGGAAGGTTGGTGATCGGTATAAAAAAATAAGTATTAACCCGAAAATTTTAAAGCATATCCTCGACCAAGCAGAAAAATACAGGAGACTTTGGATTTTATAGGATCGGCACATATTTCCGATGACTTTGGCTAAATCGCCCGAAGAATAAGACAAAAACTGGGCCTTAGCAATGGCTGGGCTTCCAAGTGCAAATCTTGCGAGGAAGCTTTGCGAATGCTCATGGATTTTCACGAATGGGCGGCGCTGCACGTCGCTCGGCTGGCCGGCGGCGACGGCCGGACGTTGTTCGCGCTGACGGCGGTGCTGTGCGCGGCGGTGTCGGCGTTTTTGACTAGCGGTGGTTTTGGTGAGAATTGATATTGAAACCATTAGACCATTTTCTCTAATATTTCTTATAATAGTCATCATTTATTTAAAAATAAGGAAAAGAAAACATAATAGTTATCTTATGTTTTTTTCTCTTTTCTATTTTTATATTGTTCATGTAATTGGATACACTATTTTTCCTCTTTGGTTTGATAAAGAATTAATTGAGATATTCAGAAAGGAGGGAAACTTAATGTCAGGAATTAATTTTATTCCATTAAAAGGGATATATATAAAAGGGGTTAATGAGATTCAATTAATTGGAAATATAATTATTACAATACCTTTTGGCTTTGGTCTACCTTTTATTGTAAAAAATAATTTTAAATCTATCATGAGGAGAGGGCTCTTTTTTGCGCTATCAATCGAGATTTTGCAATTTTTAATATCAATTTTTTACGGTTTTTCTTATAGATCCGTTGATATTAACGATATTTTACTTAACTTGATTGGAATAGCTATTGGATTTTCTATATTTCGTTTATTATCAAAAATTTATCAAAAATTTTGTGAATCTAGCGAAGAGAAAGGCCCGTTCTGGTCATATCTTCATTTTGTTTTTACAGGCCACGCGAGCGAAGAACAGCAGACAAACAGGAAATCGCCGCACAACGGCGTATAAAAACATGGTGGAATACAGCGGGTATGCCTAGCGGAGGAAGGCTGACGATGACGGCGGCGTTGGCGCTTGTGATCTTCGTTTTGACTCTCGTTTTCGTGATTCGGCGGCCGCGGCGGATCGGCATCGGCTGGTCTGCGGCCGCCGGCGCGTCGCTGGCGCTGGCGACCGGTGTCGTGACGGCCGCCGACGCATTGAAAGTCGTCGGCATCGTCTGGAACGCGACGCTGGCGTTCGTCGCCGTCGTGCTGATTTCGCTCGTGCTGGACGAGATCGGATTTTTCGAATGGGCGGCGCTGTACGTCGCCCGGCTGGCCGGCGGCGACGGCCGGACGTTGTTCGCGCTGACGGCGGTGCTGTGCGCGGCGGTGTCGGCGTTTTTGACCAACGACGGGGCGGCGCTCATGATGACGCCGATCGTGCTGGCGATCGTGCGGGAGCTCGGTTTCGCCGAAAAGACGGTGCTTGCGTTCGCGCTTATGTCCGGTTTCGTCGCCGACGCGACGTCGCTTCCGCTCGTCGTCAGCAATCTGACCAACATGATCGCGGCGGACGTGGCGGGCGTCGGTTTTGCCGAGTATGCGGCCAGGATGTGGATGCCCGATCTCGTTTCGCTGGCCGTGTCGCTGGCGGCGGCGTATGTTTATTTCCGCGGAAATATTCCGGTGCGTTACCGGTTCGATTCGGTCCGGGCGCCGGAGACGGCGGTCCGCGATGCGGCGCTGTTTCGCAAGGCCTGGGTTGTGTTGGCCGTTCTGGCGGCGGCTTACGTGTGCGGCGACCGGTTCGGGGTTCCGGTGTCGCTGGTGGCCGGGGTGGCGGCCGTTTGGCTGCTTTGGCTTGCCCGCCGCAGTCCGGCGGTCGACCCGAAACGGGTGGTGCGCAACGCGCCGTGGGCGATCATTGCGTTTGCCGTCGGCATGTATGTCGTCGTTTACGGTCTGCACAATGCCGGCCTGACGGAGATGTTGGGAAGCGCGCTGGTGTGGGCGGCGGAACGCGGAGCGTTCGTTGCGGCGATGACGGCGGGGTGGTTGGCGGCTGTCCTGTCGTCGGTCATGAACAATTTGCCGACGGTCATGGTCGTGGCGCTGGCCGTCGAGGCCGTGCCGGTCGACGGGACAATCCGCGAGGCGCTCATATACTCGAACGTGATCGGCAGCGACATCGGCCCGAAGATGACGCCGATCGGATCGCTCGCCACGCTGATCTGGCTGCACGTGCTGGCGCGGAAAGGATTGCGCGTCGGCTGGCGGGAGTACGTCAAAGCCGGCGTTGTGCTGACGGTACCGACGCTGACGGCGACGCTGGCTTCGCTCGCGCTTTGGCTAGAAGTGCTTCACGACGAGCGCGCGGTCGCCGTCTGGGCGGCGGGCCTGATGCTGACGGCAATCGCGTGTCTGGCCTGGCTGACGCGAAACATACACAAACCTGCGATTCGGAAAGACCGAATCGGCGATCCGACCGAAAAGCCGCTCTAGTCATCCGGCCGCGGTTGCGGTATGATGGGGGCGAGGGGAAAGAGGGGGATCGCCGTGGCGGTCGCGATCGCGGTTTTTGTCCTGACGGTTGCCGGCGTCGTCTCCGGGTTCGTCCTGTTCCGTCCGAAAACGCTGCCCGAACCGGCGCCGGCGGCTCGGTTGGGAAAGCGGAAATGGTCGGTCATCATCCCGGCGCGCAACGAGGAAGACCGGTTGCCGACGCTTCTGAAGTCACTCGGTTCGCAAACGTTTTCACCGCACGAAGTGATCGTCGTCGACGACGCGTCGGAAGACCGGACGCGGGAAATCGCGGAGCGGTTCGGAGCGAAAGTCGTCGACAATCCGCCCCTGCCGGAGGGGTGGACGGGCAAGTGCTGGGCGGCGTGGAACGGATACCTCGCCTCGACGGGCGACGTGCTCGTTTTTCTCGACGCCGATGTGGAGCTGGCGCCGGACGCGCTGGAGCGTTTGGCGGCCGCGCTGGAGGCCGGAGGCGGCGTCGTGTCGGCCGTTCCGTACCACGTCACGGCGAAGTGGCACGAGCGGCCGGCGCTTCTGTTCAACCTGCTCGGTATGTTTGCGTTCGTGTCGCCGTTTGAGGAAAACAGTCCGCGCAAAGGGCTGTACGGCTCCTGCATCGCGACGTCGCGCGGCGATTACGAAAAAGTCGGCGGGCATGCGGCCGTCCGGTCCGAAGTGCTGGAAGACGTCGCGCTCGGCGCCCGGTACGCGGCGTCCGGCATCCCGGTCCGCCGGTTTCTCGGCTGGCGCCACGTCCGGTTCCGGATGTACCCGAGGAGCCTCGGCCAGGCGATCGAAGGATTCGGCAAAGGCGCGGCGCTCGGCCCGTCGTTTTTGAGCGGCGCGACGCTCGGCCTGTCGGCGGTCTGGACGGCCGGGCTGGTCGTCGCAGAGACGGCGGTCTGGTGGTGGGATCGGCCCGTCGGATGGGCGGCGGCCGCGGGTTATGCGCTGTATACGGCCCAAATCGCCTATTTTTCAAAATACGCCGGGCGGTTCGGCGTTTTCGTGCCGCTCGTGCACGCGGTATCGTCTTTGTTTTTCCTCGGCGTTATGGTTTATTCGCTGTGTCAGGTCGGGCTGTTCGGACGCGTCAGATGGAAAGGCCGATACGTCCGGGTGGGAGGCGAACGGCGCGGATGAGATGGTGGGGCGTCGCGGCGGCTTTTCTGTCGGGGGCGTGTATGTTTTCGTACTGGCTCGGCCTTTTGGCGGACAAAAATTTGCGCGCGGTCGGCGACGGCAATCCGGGCGCTTTCAACCTGTGGCGGGCGGCCGGCGCGCGGTTCGGCGCGGCGGGCGTGGCGCTCGATTTTTTGAAAGGATATATTCCGGTGACGCTGCTGACGGACGGCGACGGGGACGGTCTTGCGACGGCTGCGGTGGCGTTGGCGCCGGTCGCGGGACACATCTTTTCGCCGTTTCTTCATTTTCGCGGCGGCAAGGGTGTGGCGGTGACATTCGGCGTCTGGAGCGCGCTGACCGATTTTGAAGTGTCGCTCGCGTATGCGGTCGTGCTGGCGGTATTGGCCGTCGCGTTCCGGGCGGCGCACAGCGGGAAGGCGCCGACGTCGGAGGAGGACGCGCTGCAGATCGTCGGCGGCATGCTGGCGGTCGGCGCGTATTTGTGGCTGCGCGGGCTCGCGGCGGCGTTCGGCTGGACTTGGTGCGGCAATGCGTTGTTGTTGGCGTTCGCGCATCGGCGGGAGCTTAGGCAGTGGTGGGGGAAAGCTTGGTGTTTTCTAAAAGGCAGGGTATAAAGGTATAATGGAAAAAAACGATCATTCCACGCCAGGAGGTTTCCGTTCCATGCGCGACGCTCTGATTACCGCGTTGACCGTCTTGCTGGTGTTGATGGCCGGATTTTCTATCTCGGCATGGTATCGTTTACGTCGTTTGTCGCGTTCTTCGGCGGGGGGCGAAAAGGGGGACGGTTTGCGGCCGCGCGGCGACGGCGGCGGTCGTGCCGATTCCGTTTCGGCGACGCCCGGGCTCGCGGCTGAACGGCCGGCATTGCCGCCGCGTCTCGGCGTGCGGCCGGTCGGGCCGTTCGAAAAGCTTGCCGACAGGCTGGAAGCCGCGCTCGATCCCGAGTACCGCGAGCGTCTTCAACGTCGGGTGTTGGCCAAACGGCCGGGTTGGACGGAAGAGCGGTTCGAGACGGCATTTTTCGAGCTGAAGCGGTACTTCCTGATGAACCTTGTGCTCGGCCGCGTGCCGATGTTCAGCGACGAAGCGGACGAAGTTTGGCACGAAATGCTGATGTTCACGCGGGATTACCAGTCGTTCTGCGATCGGCTGGCGGGAACGTTTATCCATCATGCGCCGCACGACGCCCGGACGCCGATGCCGGAGGAGAAGGCGTGGTTCGACTGGGTGTATACGCAGCTTTTTCTGCTCATGCCGTGGAGCGGGCGAATGTGGAACGGCTTTTTCCGGTTTCCGCTCGGACAAGAGCGCGTTCACCGGTTGCATGAGGCTTCGGATGAAGCATTGCTGGAAACGATGTTCAACGGTCCGTTGGCAGCCCGTGATTCCGACGTACGGCAGGCGATCGACGTCCTGATCCGCCAGGCGAGAGAGCATGCGGCGGCCGCGGCGTCGGGCGGTGTTTCCGGGCCGGACGGAGAGAGGGAAAAAGCCGGAATCGCCGGCGGGTTCGATCTCAGTCATGTCGCGGCGGCGTTCGTCGCTTATTCGCTGCTCGATCCCGACGGCGTCGGTGCGAGGATGGAACCGTACGTGCCCGACGAAATGAAACCGAAATATGCTTCCGACGGCGACGGCGGTGTTCCGTTCGTGGTGGCGGACAGTCCGTCCGACCGGACGGATGTTTCTTCTGATACCGGCGGAGGAGCCGGAGGCGACGGCGGCGCAGGCGGCGACGGCGGATCGGCCTGCGGCAGCGGCTGTGGAAGCGGATGCGGCGGGGGATGCGGAAGTTGAAAGATGCAAATGAAACGGAACCCGTTTCATCCTGGTCTTCGATCGGTGAATAAGCCGACAAGTTCACGGATTCAGGATTGATTCAAATAAACAAAATATGTATAACATGATAGCTTCTTCTTAACTCTCATTTCATCGGAGAGAAAAACCGTGTCAATCTTCATTACGAGAGTGGCGTGTCCTTGATATAGCCTGCAAAGCAAATTGAAAATGAGGTGAATTTTGTGAAATTAATAGATTTGAGTTCATTTACATTCAAGGAAATTACATATGAAAATAATAATAATTTCATTAAGTATAATTTAATTCCTTCTATAAATTTTGAAAAAGACTACTTTTTCTTTATAAAATCTCAATTAAATAAAAAGATGAAATATACTGGGATTATTTCATTTCATATTCCATTCCAAAAAGCCGACGAACTTTTATTTCGTTTAGCTCCTGATTTCTTTTCTCAATCAGACTCTGGTTCTATCTTGTATTGCGGAAATATAACACAAGAAAATGGTCGAAATGTTCTTTTTCTTCGCCAAATTGATTGCAAACATTTAATTGAGAAGAAGGTAATTGAATTCGAAAAATGTTGCTCTTTACTCTGCAGTGACGTCCTCCTACTCGGTCTCGACGACCGTCATGTTCTTGTCTTTGATTCGAGCCCGCAACCTCGTTTTGGATGGTTTTTCCAAACCAGACTGCTGGTCGACTTCGCCGACGGTCGGACATATCCGGTGCCCGAAGAACTCGAAGGCGATTCGCTCGCCCGTCTACAGGACGCCTGGACGTTAAACAACAGAAATCACTTTGTTGTGAAAACAGGACGAATTCAATGGTGGGAAAAAGAAGAGTTCTGGAAGCAAAACAATACGGACTATACCGATCAGGTCGAAACCATCGCCCTTTGCCGAACCGAAGACCTGATTCGACATATCAAAGCAGGTCGGCCCATTCCTTGGACGATCGTCGATCGCAGTGACCGTTTCTCAGCTTTGCGGGTGTTGGAGGATCACCCACAATGTTTCTATTATTCTAAGCAAGATTTCCGGACGAACGATACAACTGTTTTCCAGTACTCCTTGTCCCCTTTTCCAATGCACGTTAAGATTTATCGCTTTAATGGAGAACTGGAAACCATGTTTTTCCGTTCGGGCGAAGGGTACGGCATTCGCTGGACGGATGAAAACCGAAACGAACTCGAACTTGTTCGTCTGAACGGAATGCGGCCGCTGTTTCGCACGCGTGACCACGCTATCATTCATACAGATGGGGAGTTCGTCCTGACCACCGGTCCCGGTGATCCATCAACCACCAGAAACTGTATTTTTCTGTACAATCTTCGTCGCGGACACCTTGTTCAAACCATCGAAGACCGATCCGCTTTCTATGACCGACACCGGGATCAAGTGATCCTTTATTGACCGGATCGAGACGACCGTCTTGTTGCAACCGAGTCGTAATGCCTTTCGAGCGTGTAAAGTTTAAGTAGGGGGATGTCCTTATAATATGCATTTTATCGATATTTACCCTTTAATCTCTTTAAAATCCAAAAACCTATCTACAAATCCCGAAACCCCTTTTTTTCGTCAGGGGATGTCCCTGCTGTAAACCAGATACCACACTTTTTATTCTTTCTTGATTATAAATTAACATTGAGAGGAATGACTTATACTTCTGCATTGATTGTTGATTTATTGTCCCAAAGAACTTGCGAATTTTTATTTGAAAAAAATGCCGATATTATTAACGGCACTAATTCAGGTCCCTATTTTTATTACGCCTATTTTGAACAAGAAGGAAAAGTTTCATTTCATCAATTTAAGTTTTTGAATTTTTCTGATAAGGAATTTATGATACTTAAGAGACATTCTACCTCTTCCCTTGGTGACGTCCGATTACTTGGACTCGACGATCGACATGTGTTTGTATTTGACCCCGGCCCCCAACCGGATATAAGTTGTTTCTACCAATTTAAACTTCTTGTTGATGCTTTAAATGGTCAGACTCACCCGGTACCCGACCGGCTGGGGAATGACTTCTTCTCCCGCCTGCAAGACGCCTGGTTGCTGGACGGAGGAAAGTTTCTGACCGTCAAGACGGGGCGAATTCAATGGTGGGAAAAGAAAGAGTTTTGGCAACAAAATGTCACTCATTACACGGACCGAATCGAGACCCTCGCCCTTTGCCGAACCGATGACCTGATCCGATGCATTCAAGCCGGTCAAGACATTCCTTGGACAATCATCGATCAAAGCGACTGCTCTTCCGCCTTGCGTATGTTGGGGATCATGATCAATGTCTTTATTATTCTAAACAAGATTTTCAAAGCGGTTGCACGACGATTTATAAATATTCCTTGTATCCTTCTCCTCATCGTGCCGATATTTTGTATCAGTTTAAAGGTGAATTCGAACAAGTGTTTTTCCACGCTAACGAAGGATATGGTATTCGATGGACGGACGAAAAGCGAAATGAACTCGAACTGGTTCGTCTAAACGGAATGTGCCCGCTGTTTCGTACGCAAGGACGAATCGTTCATACAGACGGTAAATTTGTCCTGACTGCAGAACCGACAAATCCAAAATCGGAAAAGCCACTGCTTCTTTTATATGATATTTCAAAGAAAAGTGTTATAAGGCAGATTCATGACCGATCAGTCTTCTATGATAGATATGGAGATCAGATGATCCTCTATTAAACATTCTTCATCGAGAGGTTGATCATTATGAATATTGCCGTCATCGCCATGGAAGGAACGTGTACCTTCGGCGTCCACGATACCCTGCTCGTCGGCCTCGACGACCGGCACGCCCTAATCTTCGACTCCAGCCCCGGCCCGCGCCTCGGCTGGTTTTTCCAAACCCGGCTGCTTGTCGACTTCGACGACGGCCGAACTTATCCCGTGCCCGAAGATCTGGACGGCGATTCGCTTGCCCGTCTCCAGGACGTTTGGCTCTGCGGTCCCGGCGGCGATACCCTGATCCTCAAAACCGGCCGCATCCAGTGGCAGGAAAAAGAAGACTTTTGGCGTCAAAACGATACCGTCTATACCGATCAGATGGAGACGATCGCTTTTTGCCGAATCGGCGACCTGATTCGCAGCATCAAGGCCGGACGGGCTATTCCCTGGACGATCGTCGACCGAAGCGACCGGTCGTCGGCTCTCAATGTGCTTGAAAGCGACCATCAGTATCTGTATTACTGGAAAAAAGATTTTCGCTCCGGTGTGATGCTGCTAACGCATTTTCCGCTCGACCGTTCGGCGACGCCGGATGATTTACAGCGATACCCGTTTGCAGAAAGGGAATGGTGGTGGGCCACCGAACTCGTCCGCCTGCGCGACCGCCAGCCGCTGTTTCGCACCCGCAAAGGGACATTCGTGCACGTCGATCCGAAAAACGAACATGTGTTGATGGCTCGCAACCCGGAACCGCAAAAGGACCGAGGGGGATGTCGGCTAATACTGGCTCGGTTGCCAGAAGGTACGATTCTCGAGCAATGGGAAGACCGACATTTTTTCTACGATGATCGGCACGATCGTATCGTACTATACTAAGAGCCTATTCGAAAACCATGAAGAGCAAGTAGAAAAACGGTGGAAAATGTTGAATCCTTCAAGAGAAGAGCTCGGAGATCATAAAGATTATTTTTCCTCATGCGTTTCTCTAGCGAAAGCCAAGGTGTAAACGTTACTTGGCACTTCGTCAATCTTTCGAACGGCCTAATGCGGACTCGCATGCCAGGTGGTATGAGAGGAGGGGGGCTAGCCGCCCCCTCCCATTCGATTATAGAGAGGGGGAAAGGAGTTGGATATTTTAAATATTCCCTTTATTAATGGATTATATGAAGTCTATAAATTAAATAGAGATAATTTATTTTTTTTCAAGTCAACTGATCAAATTGGATTATCTAAATATGACTCCCTTTTCATCGCCCATCGTTCTACAGGCCAAATCTTCAAATACGACCTTGAACCTCCAGCTGATTTCATCTGCAACATCAATACGGGGGATCATATCAGCTACGCTTACTTTGAAACAACGGATAATGGTCATTTTTTATGTATCCAAAGAATGAACCTCTATCCTCATCCGATTAAAACCCATCTCATCCGGATGAAAGTCACCGCTCCTGCCCATGTTCAGTTTTACGATCTGGATAGCCGCCATATTTTAGTATTTGCTGCCGATGAGGAGGAACGAGCCAAGTTCCGAACCATCGCCCTGATCGACGTCGAAAGCGGCAGGATCGATCCGGTGCCGGATCCGGTCGGAACCGATTCGCTTTCGCGCCTGCAGGACGCTTGGCTGTTCGACGACGGCCGCACCTTCATCGTGAAAACCGGAAGAATCCAATGGTGGGAAAAACAAAAATTTTGGGAACTCCACGATGTCGAATATACCGACCAAGTCGAAACGCTCGCGTTCTGTCCGATCGACGAGCTGATCCGCTGCGTGCGCGACGGCCGGCCGGCCATTCCGTGGACCGTCCTCGCGCAAAGCGATCGCACGTCCGCCCTGCACACCGTGGGGGAGGACGGGACTTGCTTTGCTTTTGCCATACAACATTTTCCCTGGAATCGACTTCAAACGTTTCAATTCCACCCTACGCAGGCTGCGGCCGCCGTTTTCGTCGGCGAAGCGGAGGGCATTTTCGAGGAAGTGCTGTACTGCGACGGCATGTGGTTCGGCTCGCGAAGGGTGCCGGGCCGACAAGAGCGAATGGAACTGGTCGATCTGGCCGCGAGGCGCACGGTCCTTCAGGTGTCGGACTGGGGCTTCGTCGCCGCCGACCGTCGGCATGCGCTGGCGTATAAGGGAGGCCCTGGATCGAAACTCGGCTTTCAGGTTACGTTGTACGATTGGGTCGACAACAAAAAAATTCAAACATGGAAAAAAGGTACTTCCATTATGATTTAAAATCCAACACTTTTCTTTTGTTTTGACGGGCGAAAACGGCCGATTCGTCGTCCGCCCCGACGCTTCTGACGCTTCTGGCAGGGGTGACCGGTCAAGGCGTCAAAGTCGCCGTGCTGGACAGCGGCGTCGCTTTTGAACATCCGGATTTTGAACGCCGGCTTCAGCCGGGTTACAACGCCCTGGATCCGTCCCGCCCGCCGCTTGACGACTTCGGACACGGCACGCCGGTCACCGGCGTCATCTTCGCGCAGGACAACGGTTTCGGCGTCACCGGTGTCGCGCCCGACGTGCAGCTTTTTCCCGTCAAAGTGCTGGACCGCTACGGAGAAGGCGACATCGCCGCCGTCGTGCGGGGGCTGGACTGGTGTATCGCCAACGGGATCCACATCGTGAACATGAGTTTCGCCGTCCCGGAACCCGACGACCGGCTGCACGCCGCGATCCGCCGGGCCTACGACGCCGGCATCGTGCTTGTCGCGGCGGCGGAAAACACGTTCGGCGGAGCGCCCGGCTATCCAGCCTCCTATGAAGAAGTCATCTCGGTGACCGCCGTCGACGCCGACAAAAAGCCGTACCGCGGAGCGCCGAAAGGAAAAATCGACTTTGCCGCCCGGGGCGTCGATATTCTCTCTACATCGACGGACGGCGGTTACGAGCGATACAGCGGAACCTCCATCGCGGCTCCTCGGGTGACGGGGTGGATCGCGCGGATGTTGCAAAAACCGGAGGCGTTTGATGTCGAAACCGATGACCCCGGCCGTCTGCATGTATCGGTTTACGAGGCTCTCAGGCAGATGGCGGAAGATCTCGGCGAGCCGGGGCCAGATGCGGTGTTTGGAGCAGGTTGGATTGGCTGAATCGACGACTACGGATTCATTCGGAAATTTGCATTCGCCCGCCGGACCGGCTATAATGGGCTTTCAGGAAAGGAGCCGGTTGTCCCGTGCTGGATCGCTACAAAACCTCGGCGGCCGCGTGGGTCGCCGCGCAGCTCGAAGGGGTAGACGCCGCCGCAGTTGCGGAACTGTTCGAATACCCGCCGAATCCCGAGCTCGGCGATCTCTCGCTGCCGTGTTTCAAACTGAGCAAAACGTTGCGCAAGCCTCCCCAGGCGATCGCATCGACGCTTGCCGAGCGGTGGCGGAAAGAAGACCTGCCGATCGCCGCTTCCGTGGAAGCCGTCGGCGGATACCTTAATTTCCGCTGGGACGCCGCGCGTTTTGCGGCCGACGTGCTGAGCGCCGTCCTGACCGAGCGCGAACGTTACGGCGCCCGGCCGATCGGCGAAGGCCGCACCGTCGTCATCGACTATTCGTCGCCGAACATCGCCAAGCCGTTCCACGTCGGCCATCTGCGGTCGACCGTCATCGGCAACGCGCTGTACCGGATTCACGCGTTTCTCGGCTTTCGCTGCGTCGGCGTCAACCATCTGGGCGACTGGGGCACGCAGTTCGGCAAGCAAATCGCCGCCTATATGCGGTGGGGCGACGCGAAGCGGATAGAGGAGGAAGGCGTCGCCGAACTTTTACGGCTGTACGTCCGCTTTCACGAGGAGGCCGAGCGGCAGCCCGAGCTGGAGGACGAGGCGCGCGCCTATTTCGCGCGTCTTGAGCGCGGCGACGAGGAATGCGTCCGGCTGTGGCGCTGGTTCGTGGACATCAGCTATCGAGAATTTGAAAAAATTTATAACTTGCTCGGCATCCGCTTCGACTCGATCGCCGGCGAAAGTTTCTACAACGACAAGATCGCGCCGGTGATCGACGAACTGCGCGAGAAGGGGCTGCTGGAGGAAGACGACGGCGCCCTGATCGTCCGCCTCGACGAAGACGGCATGCCGCCGGTGCTCATCCTGAAAAAGGACGGCTCGACGCTGTATCATACGCGCGACCTGGCCGCCGCTTTTTACCGAAAAAAGACATACGATTTCTACAAATGTTTGTATGTTACCGGTGCCGAACAGAGCCTTCATTTCGCGCAATGGTTCAAAATCGTCGAGCGGATGGGCTACGCATGGGCCAAAGACCTTGTCCACGTGCCGTTCGGTCGCGTCAGTCTCGAAGGCGCGAAACTGTCGACGCGCAAAGGGAACGTCGTCTTGCTGGAAGAATTGTTGCAAAAGGCGATCGAAAAAACGCTCGACATCATCCGTGAGAAAAATCCTGACCTGGAAAACAAAGAGGAAGTCGCGCGACAGGTCGGTGTCGGCGCGGTGGTGTTCAGCGACCTGAGTTCGGCGCGCATTAAGGACGTCGTGTTTTCGTGGGAAGAAGCGCTCAATTTCGAAGGGGAGACCGGGCCGTACGTCCAGTACGCGCACGCGCGCGCCTGCAGCGTGTTGCGCAAGGCGGGCGGCGGTGAGTCGATCGAAGGGCCGGACGCGCCGGACGAATCCGTCGCCGCGCTGCTCGTGCATCCCGCCGAACGGGCGACATTGCGGGACCTGGCGCTTTTGCCGGAACGCATTTTGCAGGCACAGGAAAAGCTGGAGCCGTCGATTCTCGCCCGGCATCTGATCGACCTGGCGCAAAGCTTCAATCGTTTCTACCACGACTGCCCGATTCTCGGCGCGGAGGCGGACGTGCGGGCGGCTCGGCTTGCGCTCGTCAAGGCGGTTCAGTTGGCGCTGAGGACGGGGCTCGGCCTGCTCGGCGTCGAGGCGCCGGAAAGAATATGAGTTTCTTACGAATGACGGCCGTTCCGGCCGGGAAAACTGGAAATGTAGAAGTTTTTCGGCCGGAGGGATGGCGGTTGAAGCCGTCGGAATGGCTGAAATGGATAACCGAGCAATTTGTGCTTTATCTTGATACACCGCGCGACATTCGGCGGGAAAGGCGTCGGCAGCGGCGGCAGATGCAGCCGCCGTGGAGCGTACGTTGGTTCGGCCTTGTGCCGCTCGGTCTATCGATGTGGTTGCGCCGTCGCCCGGGGCGATGAGCGAAAATGCTCCGCCGCCGGGCGGAATTTTTTCTCGGACGCGTCCCGCTCGTTCGAAGACGCTCTTACGCCGGCGGTTCGCCGCGGCCGTACTCGCCGATCGTCCAGCCGCCGCGGCCGTCGTCGTAGACGGTCAGAAAACCTACCCGACGGTTGTCGCGGGACAGCAACACGAGCCAGCCATGCGTTCCCGGGCCGAGCGGGAATATTTCCAAGTGCGCGCCAAGCCAGTCGGCGAATCCTTCGGCGGCGGCGATCCGTTCGATTTGCGCCGCGATCCACGCCTTGCGGGTGCCGCCGACCGGACGGCGGCTGGAGGCGATTTTTCCCGCGCGGGTGTCCGCCCGGATGACCGTCGCTGAAATTGTCGGCGGAGCGGCCGTTGCCGAAACCGTCGCCTCGACGACTGCCGTCGCGACCGCCGCTGTTGAGACTGCCGCTGCCGCGGACGCCGCTGTCGCGGCCGTCGCCGCCGCGATGACCGCCTTTGCCGGCAGGCCGAAAAACCGTCTCCTCATGACCGATCTCCCTCGGATCCGAAATCGCCGGCCGGATGAAACAGGCCCGCGTTGACGGCCCGGACGTCGATGCGCGGTTTGTATTGGCGATCGATTTCCGCTTTCCGGCGCTCGTACTGTTCGGAGGCATCGTCCTCCGGCGTTTGTTGTTCTTCGCCGCGCTTGCGGTTTACCGCGTCGTCCGCCAGCTCGGCGTAATAAGCGTCGACGCGCGCCGTTTCGTCCAGCCAACGGGCATACGCTTCGGCAGCCCACCGGCAGTCGGATTGCTTGAGGCGCGTTTTGAGCCACATTTCCAGTTCGTCGAGGGCGCGCGCGAGCGACAGGCGCGGGGCGGCGACGTAGGCGTCGGGCGGAAGTTTCGGCGTCCAGCGGCGGCCGGCGAGCCGTTCCATCGCGTTTTCCAAGATGCGGCCGCTGTTTAAGTCGATCGCGAGCGAGACGAGTTCATTGCGTTTCATGTCGCATACGTATTCGATTTTATAGTTGACGACGGCCACCGTGCCGAGCGGCTGCAGACCGTCGTGGCGGACGCGGGTCTCGCGACGCACGGGAATTTCTTCGTACAGCTGAACGAAGCGGCCGCATTGTCGAACGACGTCGAACAGCCGCGACAGCATGCGGCTTCCGAACGCGACGGTTTCGCGTGGCATGCGCGGAGCGCCGGGGCCCGGAAGCGGCGGAGGCGGCGCCCGATCGGGGTCGAACACGAACATCATCGTCACCGTTTCCGGTTCCGCACCGGTGCGCTCGACGAATCCCCAATAATAGGGCCGGTTGGTCAGCGCCTTGTCGGCTTCCGGCGACAGTTTGACGGTCGCGTGCGCCGGACTTTCGTCGAGGATACGACAACCGGACGCTTCAAGATATCGCATCACGAACGACCGCACTTGTTCCGCGTTCACGATTGATTTTCCCCCGATCGGGCGGCAAGCCGGACGCCGCCGGTCGACAAGGCCCGTTCGGATTTGACCAGACGTTCGGCGTCGCGAAACGCCCGGCCGATCCGGTCGAGCCCGGCGCGCAGTTCGTCGTCCGACTCCGCTTCCATCGCTAGGCGAAACAGATTCGCTTCCCACGGCGTATTGCTTTCCAGCCGCTCGAGAATCGCGTCGAGCCCGCCGATGACCCGCTCGAACAGATTGATTTTTTCATGCAGAAGCGTTAAAATGTGTTCCTCGATCGTACCAGTCGTCGTCAGGTTAAAAATGTAGACGTCGCGCGTCTGACCGACGCGGTGGACGCGGCCGATGCGCTGTTCGACGCGCATGGGATTCCACGGTAGATCAAAATTGATAATATAATTACAAAATTGTAGATTAATGCCCTCGCCACCTGCTTCCGTGGCGACCATCACTTGTGCGCGGTTGCGGAACAGATCGGTCATCCAATCCTTTTTGCCGCGGTTCATGCCGCCGCGGTAGGGGATGGCGGCGATGCCGCGCTCTTTCAGAAACTGGAGCAAATATTCCTGCGTCGCGCGGTATTCGGTGAATACGACCGTCTTGTCGCCGCATTCGCGCAACAGTTCCGCCGTCTTTTCCGCTTTGGTGTTGGCTTGCACAAGGCGGATGAGTTCGACCAGCGACAGAATGTCCTGTCGGACCGGAGAGTCCTGCGGCGTTTTGGCGAACATGCGGACGAGCGTCAAAAAGACGGCGTCGCGGCTGGAGCATACTTCCCGCTGCAGGACGAGAAGCGGCAGCATGCTGCCTGAGCCGCCGGACGATTTGGCTTCCCGGTAACGGTTTCGGACAAAATCGGTCACGCCGTCGTACAACCGCCGTTCATCGACGGACAGCTCCAGTCGGACGTTGCGGACGATGCGGCGGGTGAATTCGATGTTGCCGTCGCCGCGGCGGTTGCGGATCATCACTTTGGCGATCTCGCCGCGCAGACGTTCTTCGTTTTTCGGGACGCGCCGATCCAGCATGAATGTTTCTCGAAAACGTTCCTGGGCGCCGAGCTGACCGGGCTTGACGACGGTAATCAGGTTATACAGTTCGGACAGATCGTTTTGCACCGGCGTGGCGGTGAGCAGCAGGCAATATTTTTTCCGGATCCGGTTGATGAACCTGTAGTTGGAGGATCTGTCGTTTTTTAGTTTGTGCGCTTCGTCGACGATCAGCATGTCGTAGTCGATGCCGAGGACGATGTCGCGATGCGGCGCGCGTTTGGCCGTGTCCAGCGACGCGACGAGGATGTCGCAGCCCGTCCACATGTATTCTTTTTTGTGGGCGACGGCGGGGATGTCGAACTTTTGATTCAGTTCGCGCACCCATTGCAGCACGAGCGAAGCGGGGACGAGGATGAGCGCCTTACGGACGAGGCCGCGGAGCAAGTATTCTTTCAACACGAGTCCGGCTTCGATCGTTTTGCCGAGACCGACTTCATCCGCCAGCACGGCGCGGCCGCGCATCTCGAACAGCACTTTCCGCGCCGTCTCGATCTGGTGCGGCATCGGCGAAAAGCCGGACAGCCGGGACAGGCACAGCATCGTGTCGAACGAAGGCACGAGCGACGCCGTTTCCGCCTCGACCGCCAGCCGGAACATCGTCCAGTCGTCCCAGGGGCCGTTTCGCTCCGCGCGGGATACAAAAGATTCCCGCCACTTTCGGTCGATCAGGATCGGCGGTTCGTACGCCGAAACATCTTGGGCCGACGCGTTTGCTGACGGAAGATGGCGTGCCGGGACGCCTGCTTCTGCTTGTCTTTTCAAAGCTTTTCTCCCCCTCCCAGCCCGTCTGTTTATCTTCAGTATGGCCCGCGGCTGATGTCCTCAAACGCCGAGGTGTTTTTGCTTTTGCCGGGCGGACGGTGCGTCGGCGGCGGTGGTTTTTCTTGCAGAAGCTCGCCCGATTCGTTAAGATGAGCGACAAACGCGGTTATGCGGATATCGGCGATCGGCCGAAAGGGAAAGGAGACCGGTATATGCGGCAATGGCGGCTGTTGCGGACGGGTAACCGTTCGCCGGCGGAAAACATGGCGATCGACGAGGCGATTTTGATCGCGTACGGCGAGGGCGGGGGAGTGCCGACCATTCGGTTTTACGGCTGGAATCCGCCGACGTTGTCGATCGGCTGTTTTCAGAAGGCGGAGCGGGAAATCGATTTCGACCGACTGCGAGAACGCGGCATCGGGTTTGTGCGGAGACCGACGGGCGGTCGTGCGGTGCTGCACGACCGAGAGCTGACGTACAGCCTCGTCGTGTCCGAAGGCGACGTGCCGCGCAGTGTCACCGAATCGTACCGCGAGCTGAGCATTTGGCTGTTGGAAGGGTTTCGCAGGCTCGGGCTGGAGGCGGACATGGCCGCGCGGACGGACGGCATTGGGCGCGCCGGCCGAGCGCCTGCTTTCGCCACGGCCGCTTGTTTCGATTCGCCGTCGTGGTACGAACTCGTCGTCGACGGGCGCAAAATCGCCGGCAGCGCCCAGATGCGGTCGCGGGGAGCGGTGCTGCAGCACGGGTCGGTTCCACTGGAGCTCGACGCGGACAAGCTGTTCGGGGTATTGCGGTATCCGAACGAGCAGGAGCGGGCACTAGCGGCGGCTGCGTTTGCTCGAAAAGCGGCGTCGGTCAACGAACTGCTCGTCGCGCGCGGCCGGCCGCCGATCGACGTCGCGGAAGCGGAACAAGTGTTTACCGAGGCGTTCGCCGCCGCAATGGGCGCGGTACTCGTGCCGGGGGAGCTGACGGAGGAAGAACGAAAGCTGGCCGACGTGCTCGTCCGGGAAAAATACGGTGCGGACGAGTGGAATTTGCGGCGGTGAGCCGAACCGGAGCCGTTTGTTTTGCTGGGCGAAAGCAAGCGGGGCTGCTCGTGCTGCGGCAGTGCGCTTCATAAGATGAGCACCGAAACGCGAAACGAAATCGTGATCATCCCGCCGCAGGTCAAAATCGTGCGGCACGTGCGCAAGGTGTAGGCCTGCCGCCGCTGCGAGCGCGGGGAGATCCGCACGCCGATCGTGACCGCGCCGATGCCCCAACTGATATGCCCGGGAAGTCTGGCGTCGCCCTCGAGCCTGGCGTATGTCATGACGCAAAAATACGTCGACAGCCAACCGCTGTATCGGCAGGAGCAGCAGTTGGCCCGTCTGGGCCTGACGATCTCCAGGCAGACGTTGGCCAACTGGATGATCCGCGGCGCCGAGTGGTTGGCGCTGCTCTACGACCGCATGCGTGAGCATTTGCACAAGCAAGACATCCTACATGCGGACGAGACGACGCTGCAGGTGTTGCGCGAGCCCGGCAAGGCGGCCGAGACGCCCTCGTACCTGTGGCTGTATCGGACCAGGCGAACGGGTCCGCCGATCGTGCTCGACGAGTACCAGCCGACGCGAAACGGGGACCACGCGCGGAAGTTTTTTTCGGCTTTACGGGCTACCTGCACGTCGACGGCTATGCCGGCTACCCAAAGTGCCGGGCGTCACGCTCGTCGGCTGCCGGGCGCATGCGCGGCGCAAGTTCGACGAAGCTCTGAAAGCGTTGCTCGCCGGAGCCTCCAACACTGAAACGACAGCCCAGGAAGGGTTGGCGTTCTGCAATGAGCTGTTTGCCATCGAGCGGGAGCTCAAGGACGCCTCGCCGGAAGAGCGCCATGCCGTCCGCCTGGAGCGAAGCAAGCCCGTGGTGGAGGCTTTACTTGGCATGGCTTCGGAAGCAGCGGTCCCGGACCCTGCCGAAAAGTCTACTGGGACAGGCGATCGCGTACAGTCTCAGCCAATGGGAGAAGCTGACGGCTTTAATGGGCTGAATCCGTTCGAGTATCTGAAGTACTTGTTCGAGCAACTGCTCCAGCTGGAGGATCCGAAGGATCCGGAGGCGTTGGCCCGACTGTTGCCCTGGTCGTTCGAGTTGCCGCCGATCTGCCGAGCCTCTAGATCGTAAACCCTCTTAATACCTTACCCCAGCCCCCATCCGATGAACAGGTGGGGGCTATTTGACGCTTACGAGTTAAAAAGATTTTTGGGGCTCGTAAAAAGTAAAATAAATTTGTCCGGGCAAGCACAAGGAGACACCATGAAAAATGTCGAATAAAAAAGAAGATAAAGAAGATGCGTTGAACATACGATTTGCGGGAAATCAGGGGCATATCGATGGAACTCATCAACAACATTAACCACTTGCTTGGTGACAACCTTAAAACCGAACTTCGCAAGGGAAGCAAAATCTCAATAGCCGCTTCCTGCTTTTCCATTTACGCCTATGAAGCGCTGATGGAAGAACTGAACGAGGCGGAAGAAGTCCGTTTCATTTTCACGTCGCCCACGTTCGTCACGGATCAAATCAAGAAGGAGAAGCGGGAATTTTACATCCCGAGATTGAACCGGGAAAGAAGCCTGTATGGCACCGAATTTGAAATCCGGTTGAAAAACGAGCTGACGCTCAAAGCCATTGCCAGGGAATGCAGTAATTGGATCCGCCGGAAAGTGACGTTCAAATCGAATCGGACGTCCGGCTCGATGCAGGGCATGATTATTGTCCAAAACAGCAAAGAATCGGTCGCTTACGCGCCCATCGAAGGGTTTACTACTGTGGATCTCGGTTATGAACGGGGCAACGCCCTTTCGAAGATTGTACACAAGGTTACGGAAGCGCCGTTTACGCAGGAGTACCTGAATTTATTCAATCAGTTATGGAATGACAAAGACAAACTGGAAGACGTCACCCAGCAGGTGCTGGACCACATTTCCACCGTATATCAGGAGAACTCACCCGAGTTCATTTATTTTGTCATCCTATACAACATCTTCAGTGAATTCCTTTCGGACATCACCGAGGACATCATCCCCAATGAAGCCACGGGATTCAAGAATACGGAAATCTGGAAACGCCTCTACCAATTCCAGAAAGACGCCGTGATCGGCGCCATCAACAAGCTGGAAAAATACAACGGCTGCATTCTGGCGGACAGTGTCGGTCTCGGCAAAACATTCACGGCGTTGGGCGTCATCAAGTACTACGAGCTGCGCAACAAAAACGTCCTGGTGCTGTGCCCCAAGAAACTGGGCGACAACTGGTTGACGTACAAGCAGAATGTGACCAACAACATCCTGTATGCCGACCGTTTCCGTTACGACGTGCTATATCACACGGACGTTTCCCGCGAAAGCGGAAGGTCGAACGACATTCCCCTGGATCGGTTGAACTGGGGCAATTACGACCTGCTCGTCATCGACGAATCGCATAACTTTCGCAACAACGAACCGAAAAAGGACAAAGAAACCCGCTATCAGAAATTGATGCGCAAGGTCATCAAAAGCGGCGTAAAGACGAAGGTGCTCATGCTCTCCGCCACGCCCGTAAACAACCGGTTCATGGACCTGCGCAACCAACTGGCGCTGGCTTATGAAGGCAATCCGGAGGAGATCGACAGCAAACTCGGGACGGAACGGGGCATCAACGACATTTTTAGACGTGCGCAGGCTGCCTTCAACCAGTGGTCCAGACTGGACGCCCGCGAGCGGACGACGGAGAGGCTGCTGCAAATGCTGGATTTTGATTTTTTCGAATTGCTGGACAGCCTGACGATCGCCCGTTCGCGCAAGCATATCCAGAAGTATTACAAGGCGGATGAGATCGGCGAATTCCCCAGGAGACTTCCGCCGAAATCGATCTTCTGGGATCTGACCGATCGCCCGGATGTGATCGGGTTCAGGGAAATCTTTGCTGAACTTTCCAGGCTCAATCTCGGCATCTACGCGCCATTCAAATACATTTTGCCAAGCCGCATGCGCTTCTACGAGGAGCTGTATGATACCAGTGTGCGGGGCGGAAGCGGCGTCTTCAAGCAGCTCGACCGCGAGGGCAATCTGCAGATCCTGATGCGGATCAATCTGCTCAAGCGGCTGGAAAGCTCGGTGGAGTCGTTTCGCATCACCCTGTCCAAAATCATTGCCAGATTGGACCAAACCCTGCATCAAATCGAAGCCTTCGAACGAAACGGAGAAGCTGCCACGGTGGGGTTCACGGAGATTGAAGGTGCCAATTTGGACGATGACGACTGGCTGGACGACGAGTTCAGCATCGGGGATACGATCCGCATCAATCTGGCTGACATGGATCTCATCCGCTGGAAAGAGGATTTGACGGATGACCGGAGAATCCTGTCCGGCCTGCTGGAGGAAATGCGGAAAATCACGCCGGAGCACGACAAAAAGCTGAGGGACCTCAAGGAGGTCATTGATCAGAAAATCCGGCAGCCCATCAATCCGGGGAACCGAAAGGTCATCATTTTCAGCGCCTTTACGGACACCGTGGGGTACCTGTACGACCAGCTGGCTCTCTACATGCTGGAGAAATACGGGATTCACACAGCGAAGATTGTCGGCAGCGATGAAAACAAAAACACCGCGGGGCTTCGCAACGATATCCATACGCTGCTGACCTGTTTTTCGCCGCGGTCCAAGGAGCAACACCTGACCATGCCCCACGTACAGGGGGAAATCGACCTGCTCATCGCCTCGGACTGCATTTCGGAGGGGCAGAACCTGCAGGATTGCGATTTTCTGGTCAACTACGATATCCACTGGAACCCCGTCCGGATTATCCAGCGCTTTGGCCGGATTGACCGGATCGGTTCCAGGAACAAAGAGATCCAGCTTGTAAACTTCTGGCCGAACATGACGCTGGACGAGTACATCCAGCTCAAAGAGCGGGTCGAAAACCGGATGGTCATCATGGATATGACGGCCACCGGCGACGACAACGTCCTGTTCCAGCAAACCAGCGATTTGGAGTACCGGAAGCAACAGTTGGAGCGTCTGATGAAGGAAGTCGTCGATCTGGAAGAAATGAACACCGGGGTTTCCATAACCGATCTGGGCTTGAACGATTTCCGCATGGATTTGGTGAACTACGTCAAGGAACACGGCGATCTTGACAAGGTACCAAACGGATTGCACGCCGTAGTTCCGGCGGATGAAGAAAAAGGCGCCAAGCCCGGGGTCGTTTTTTTCCTTCGAAATGTGAATGAAGAATTGAATGCAGACCGGCAAAACCGCCTTCACCCGTTTTATCTGGTTTACATCAGCGAAGAGGGTGAAGTACTGATCAATCATCTGGAAGTCAAAAAGACCCTGGATCTTCTCCGGGCGCTTTGCAGGGGACAATCAAGTCCGGTGATGGAAGCGTGCCGGGACTTCAACCGGGCGACGAAAGATGGCAGGAAGATGGACATGTACTCCGGTTTGCTCCAGGAAGCCATTCGCTCCATCATCCACGTGAAAGAGGAAAGCGATCTGGACAGCTTGTTCTCGGCGGGCGGAACGACCGCGTTGCTTAATGCCGTCAAGGGGATAGAGGATTTTGAACTCATCGCCTTCATCGTCATCCGGCGGGTGAACGCCTGATGTTCGGGCTGCCCGCAAGCACGTTGGTCAACCGCCGGATTCCGAAAACCAAATTTTACGAAAAGCTCCAGGCGGATCATCAACTGAGGGAACTGTTCACCCGTCAGATCGATACGATAGTCTGGAAACACAAGCTGTCCAGGGAAACGATCCATCTGGCACCGGGCGGAGATGTGGAAGAAATTCAGATTTTTGAAATCCATCTGAAGGAGCCCTCTTGCTCCCATGATTTGCTGCGCAGCATCGACAGGGCGATTCCCTACCCGATCCTGCATGTCCTGGTTTACGGGGATCAGGTCAAACTGGCCATCGCCCACAAGGAACGCAACCGGACGGATGAAAACCGCGCTGTTGTCCATGCCTATTACGAGACGGACTGGCAGCCGGCGGACAGGATTCAGTTGAATTTCCTTCAAGCAGTCGATTTAAAGGCGGTATACGAAAACATGATCCGCCAGCTGCTTCCCCACAAGACACTGCCGGAAGCGGATTTGGCCGCCGCCCTGGAACGCCAGTCCCGAATAGACAAGCTGAAGAAAGAATGCGAACGTCTGGAAGCCAAAATCATGAAGGAAAAACAGTTCCACATCAAGGTCGAGCTCAACCGGGAACTTCAGCGCAAGAAGAAGGAATTGCAAGAACTTCTCGATGAAGGATTGGAGGAATAGAGTTATGAAAAAACTGATGATGAAATCGGTGGATCTCACTCAGTCCAATATCGATAAAATCGCCGAACTTTTTCCAAATGTGATCACCGAAGTGCGCGATGAACAGGGAAATGTAAAACGGGCAGTCGATTTTGACCTGCTCAAACAGGAGCTTTCCGACGTCCTTGTTGAGGGAGAGAAGGAGCGGTACCAACTTACTTGGCCTGGGAAAAAGCAAGCGATCCTTAACGCGAACACCCCGATTGATAAAACTTTGCGACCGGTCAAGGAAGACAGCGTGGACTGGGACAATACAAGAAATTTGTATATTGAGGGCGACAACTTGGAAGTGTTGAAACTGCTTCAAGAGTCGTATTTGAATAAAATCAAAATGATATATATAGACCCTCCATACAATACGGGAAATGATTTCATATATAAGGACGATTTCAAGGAACCCACGGAAAAATACTTAATTGATTCGGACCAAATTGACGAATATGGAAAACGTTATGTTGTAAACCTGAGTACGAATGGTAGATTCCATAGCGATTGGTTATCCATGATGTTCAGCAGGTTAAAAGTGGCAAGGAATCTATTAACAGATGACGGTGTCATTTTTATAAGCATTGATGATAATGAATTGGATAATTTGTTGAAGTTAACAGAAGAAATATTTGGAAGAAAAAACCATATTGCCACTTTCTGTTGGGTTAAAAAGAAAAAGGGGAGTCATTTGTCTAAAACGGTTAGGAGCATGACAGAATACATCGTGGCATATGCAAAAAATATTGAAGCTGTCGAATTGTATGGTGAAGATGCTTATAGCGATAAATGGCAACCATTAGCCAAAAGAACGAATTCCCAAAAGGTCTTGTCTTTTCGGGGTGGCGTTGTTGAAACAACATTGCGCGACGGTGTTTATTCAAAAGGAAAGTACGGTGAAGGAACTTCATCGATAGAATTCTTAAATGATTTTGTGGTATCGAATAATTTGATTGTCAATGATTTTGCTGTCATTGGACCGTTTGTATGGACTCAGTCCAAGCTGGATTTAGAACTTTCATTGGGGACCAAAGTGGCGTTGTCAAGCAAGTTTGGTTTTAATGTATTCCGGTCAGATCAAGACAGCAAAATAAAACGTCCGCCGACTTTGCTTGATAACAAATTGGATATTGGAACGAATGAAGATGCCTATGAGGAAACCATTGAATTGTTCGGCGAGGAAAGGATAATGGATTATCCCAAGCCTGTCTCGCTTATTAAATTCCTTATTAAAACCCTGGGTTATTATGATAAAGAAATGATAGTCATGGATTTCTTTTCGGGATCTGCAACTACAGCTCAAGCTGTCATGCAACTAAATGCGGAAGATAAAGGAAGCAGAAAATTCATCATGGTCCAAATTCCCGAGCCAACAAGTGAAGAATCGGGAGCTTACAAAGCCGGCTACAAAAACGTTTGCGAAATCGGCAAGGAACGTATCCGTCGTGCCGCAAAAAAAATCAAAGAGGAAACCGGTGCGGATATAGACTATGGCTTCCGCGTATTTCGCGTGGATTCCTCAAACATGAAGGATGTTTATTATACACCAGACAAGCTGAGCCAAGGTGATTTGTTCGGTCTGACCTCCAACATTAAGGAGGACCGGACCAGTGAGGATTTGCTCATCCAGGTCATGCTGGAACTCGGGCTTGAGCTTTCGTTGCCGATGGAGACGAAACAAATCGAAGGAAAGACGGTTCATTACGTCGACGGTAACGCTTTGGTGGCCTGTTTTGACGAAGACGTGCCGGAATCCGTCATCCGGCAGATTGCCAAAGACCAGCCGCTAAGAGCGGTTTTCCGCGACAGTTCATTTGCGGATGATTCGGCTCGCATCAATGTGGAAGAGCTTTTCAAGATGCTCTCACCGATTACGGACGTCCGGGTATTGTGAGGGGAAGGACGGAAATATGAAGCTCAAGTTCAAACACCAGCAATTTCAATTGGACGCCGTCAAGAGCGTTGTGGATTGTTTCGAGGGTCAGGTAAACGAGATGTCCAGGTTTACCCTGGACCGCGGCATCCGGCAAAAAGCCGAACAAATGACCACGGATGAACTGGAAAGTCCCGAATTTCTGACCGTCGGGTTTCGAAACAAGCCCATTATGCTTACGGATGAGGAACTTTTGGAGAACATCCGGAAGGTGCAGCGGCGAAACGGGCTTAAAGTGTCTGACCGCCTTGCCGTTACGCCAAAGGTTCGCTGCAACCTGACCGTGGAAATGGAGACGGGCACCGGCAAGACGTACACGTACATACGCACCATGTTCGAGCTGTACAAAAAGTACGGCTGGAGCAAATACATCGTTGTGGTGCCGTCCATCGCCATCCGGGAAGGCGTGCTTAAGACGTTCCAGATCACGGAAGACCACTTCATGGCCGAATACGGTTGCAAGGCACGCTATTTTGTCTACAATTCCAAGCAACTGCATCAGATCGAGACGTTTGCCAGAGATGCGGGACTCAACGTCATGATCATCAACATGCAGGCGTTCAATGCGAGGGGGAAAGACGCCAGAAGAATCCGGATGGAGCTGGACGATTTCAACAGCCGTGTGCCTCTGGAAGTTTTGGCCAGCACCAATCCCATCCTGATCATCGACGAACCGCAGTCCGTGGAGGGCAAAGAGACAAGAGAAGCCCTCAAGGAGTTCAATCCGCTTTTTGTGTTGAGGTATTCGGCCACGCACAAAGAAGAATTCAACAAGGTATACCGTCTCGACGCGCTGGACGCCTACAACAAGAAGCTCGTCAAAAAAATTACCGTGAAAGGGATTTCCGCCAAGGTCACGAGCGGGACGAACAGCTATCTGTATCTCGAACGGATTGAAATCAGCGCGAAGCACCCTCCCGTTGCCGTTGTCGAGTTTGAAGTGAAAACCAATTCCGGGATCGTCCGCAAAACGTTTCGGGTCAAACACAACGACGACCTGTACCAACTGTCCGGGGAACTGGAGCAATACCGGGGATACAAGGTCTCCGAAATCAACGGGCGCAACAACAGTATCAGTTTTGCCAACGGCGTCACGCTTTACGCCGGCGACTTGCAAGGCGACGCGGGAGAATTGCATTTCCGGCGTATCCAGATCCGGGAGACGATCAAATCGCACTTTGAGAAGGAAAGGGAGCTCTTTCACAAAGGAATTAAAGTGCTGTCGCTGTTCTTCATCGATGAAGTGGCGAAATATCGCCAATACGACGAGGACGGTTCCCCACGGAACGGGATTTACGCGGAAATATTCGAAGAGGAATATATGGCTCTTCTCAACGAGCAGCTTTCCCTGTTTTCCGATGACCCTTATATCAAGTACCTGAACGGTATTCGGGTGCAGGATACGCACAAGGGGTATTTTTCGATTGACAAAAAAAGCAATCGCATGGTCGATCCCAAGGTAACGGGACGGGAAGGTGACTCCGACGATGTGGACGCGTATGATCTGATCATGCGCGACAAAGAACGTCTGCTCAGCTTTTCGGAGCCGACGCGGTTCATCTTTTCCCACTCGGCGCTCAAGGAAGGCTGGGACAATCCAAATGTGTTTCAGATTTGCACGCTCAAGCACAGCGATTCGACCATCAAGAAGCGGCAGGAAGTCGGACGCGGCCTTCGGCTTTGCGTGAACCAGGACGGGGAACGGATGGACGACAGCGTGCTGGGGGACGATGTTCACAAAATCAATGTCCTGACCGTCATCGCCAGCGAGTCCTATGAGCAGTTTGCCAGGCAGCTGCAAAGCGAGATCGCCGAGACCCTGTCCGACCGTCCGCGCAAGGTGGATCAAGCGCTATTCCTGGACAAGGTGCTCATCAACGATCGCGGCGAAAAGCTGCAACTGGATGATGTTTTGGCCGGAAGACTGATGCATGCTTTTATCAGGAACGGATATCTGGATGAAGATTATCAGTTGACTGATGCCTATTTCGAGGCGGTGGACAACCGCAGCCTCCATCTTCCCGAAGAGTTGAAAGGGTTTCAGGCGTCGCTCGTGGAGCTGCTCAATGCCGTCTACATAGAGGGCAAAACGGCTCTTGCGGAAAACGCGCGAACCAGTGTTTCCAGTAGGGTCAACCAGAATTACTACAGGCAAGAATTCCAGCAACTTTGGAATCACATCAACCGAAAATCGGTGTACACCGTCAGGTTTGATTCCGACGAACTGGTGCGAAAATGCATCTGGGCTTTGGATACCCAGCTGCAGGTGCCCGGGATCCGCTTTACCGTTCGTCACGGCGAGCTCAAGCGCATTCAGTCCAAGGAACAGCTTCAGGCCGGGGAAGCTTTTGAGACGCGGGAAAGCAGGACGGAATTTGTCGAAGGGCAGCCGGAATTCAAGGTGAAATACGATCTGATCGGAAAGCTCATGGACGAGACGAAGCTGACGCGAAAGACGATCGTGGCTATTTTGACGGGGATCAAGGAGAGCACGTTCTTGCAGTTTCGCAGAAACCCGGAAGAATTCATGCTTCGTGCCGCCAGGCTGATCAATGAACAAAAGGCTGCGATGATCATTGAGTCCATTACGTATGATATTCTCAATGATCGTTTTGACGCGGCAATCTTTACGCAAAACACGCTGTCGGGAAAATTGGATGAAAACGCGATTCAGGTGAAAAAACACATATACGACATCGTCGTGACAGATTCCAAGGTGGAGCGCGAATTTGCCCGGGAACTGGACGCCAGCGAGGAGGTTCTGGTCTATGCCAAGCTTCCGCGGGGATTCTACATTCCGACACCGCTGGGCAAGTATAATCCCGATTGGGCGATCGTGTTTCGGGAAGGCGATGTGAAATACATTTACTTCATTGCGGAAACGAAAGGTTCCATGGAATCCTTGGAACTTCGGGAAGTAGAAAAGGCAAAAATCGAATGTGCGCGAAAGCATTTCTCCAAGCTCAGTACCGCACGGCTCAAGTACGATGTCGTGGACAGCTATGAGAAATTGCTGGAAATCGTGAAGAAATAAGATCACCGATGCGAAAGTCTCCCCAGGCGAAGGGGATGATCGTGATGACGGGCAACGTGGACAAGGACCCCGGGGAGTGGCGTGAAAGACCCGGTACGGCTGCGGTGGTCGCCAAGATGATGGGACATCTAAGTCGGACTGGAGATGGATTTACCCGATTTTTTTGGACATATCACTACCATGAAAGATGTTTCGCTCCTGTACCCGGCCATCGCCGAGAAGTTGAAGACGACGCCGTCCCGCGTCGAGCGCGCCATCCGCCGCGCAATTGCGAGGCTCGATTTTTCTCGATTTGATGTGTCTACTCTCTTGACAGAGGTCCATGCAAGACGGACGGCTGGAGCTGGACAACGACCGCAGCGAGCGATCGATCAAACCGTTCGTGATCGGGCGCAAGAACTGGCTGTTCGCCAACACGCCGCGTGGGGCCAAGGCCAGCGCGACGATTTACAGCGTGATCGAGACGGCGAAAGAGAATGGGCTGAATCCGTTCGAGTATCTGAAGTACCTGTTCGAGCAGCTGCCCAGCTGGAGGATTCCGAAAGATCCGGGAGGTTGGACCGACTGTTGCCTTGGTCGTCCACGTTGCCGTCGATCTGCCGGGCCTCTAGATCGTAAACCCTCTTCATACCTTACCCTAGCCCCCATCCGATGAACAGGCGGGGGCTATTTGACGCTTACTGCTTGATGAAGCAGGGCGGTCGGCGGCGCCAGCGGCCTGCGGTCGGACGGTCGGCGGTCGGACGGTCGATCGACTTCGCCGGCGGTCGATCCGCCGACCTATGGCGCCGAACGTCATGTTTCGGGCAACAGTTCGGCGAACGCCCGCTGAAGCCGCCGGACGACCGGACCGGGCCGACCGTCGCCGATCGGCCGGCCGTCGGCTTCGACGATCGGCATGATTTCGACCGTCGTTCCCGTCAGAAACGCCTCGTCGGCGGCGTACAGCTCGTCCACGGTAAACGGCGTTTCCTCGGCGGCGATGCCGAGCCCGCAGGCAAGGCGCAGGACGACGTCGCGCGTGACGCCGCGCAGAATGCGGTGGTCGGCCGGATGCGTCCGGATGATGCCGTTCTTCACGATCATAACGTTGGCGGCGCTCGCTTCCGTCACGACGCCGTCGCGGTGCAGCACCGCCTCCGCCGCGCCGCGTTCGACCGCCTGTTGGCGGGCGAGCACGTTCGGCAACAGATTGAGCGTTTTCAGGTCGCACCGCAGCCAGCGGATGTCCGCGACGGTGACGACGCGTACGCCCTGCTCCATGGCGGCGACCGGCCGCTCGTACGGATCCGCCCAGCCGACGACGACCGGTTCGGCGGCGGACGGAAAAGCATGTGTCCTCGGCGCGACGCCGCGCGTCATCTGCAGGTAGACCGTGCCGTCGGTCACGCCGTCGAGCGCAAGAAGCCGGTCGATCAGCCCGCGCAGCTCGTTCGTCGCAATCGGCGGCTTGAGGCCGATGCCTTCCGCGCTTCGGGCAAGACGGCGAAAATGCGCGTCCGCCTCGAACAGGCGGCCCGCATAGACGCGAATAACTTCATAAACGCCGTCGCCGAAATAGTATCCGCGGTCCAGCGGCGAAATGCGGACGTCCTCGCGACGGACGACGCGATTGCCGTAAATCATATGCATGGATGGGCGCCTCCCGCATGATTTTTCCCGTATTATAGCACAAAAAACGAAAAGCACCGCCGGGCGAGGCGGCCTCAAGAGCGAAAGGACCGGGACATCACTGGCGGGTCCATATATCGTAGTGTATAATCGTGGAAGATACTATATCTGGCGTTCGGCAATCGTCCGGCAGGCGGAAAAGGAGGTTGCGCCGTTGAAAGCAAAAACGACCGCCCGGCTGGAAGGGCTGAGCGAAAAAATTTTTCTCGACCGCTACGCGCTGAAAGAACCCGACCCAGAAAAGACGCGCGTTGGCGACACGGTGCTGGTGTTGATGAAGGACGACCCGAAGTTTCCGACGAAAGAAGTCGGCGAAGTCGTCGAACGCGACGGCGTCCACGTCGTCGTTCGGCTGCGCAGCGGCGACGCGGTGGAAACGACGATCGACCGACTGACGCTCGTCCGCGAGACGGCGCCGGAGCAAATGTGGGACCGTCTGGCGGCGGCGATTGCATCGGTAGAAGCGACGCCGGAGAAACGGCGGGAGTGGACGGAAAAATTCCGGTACCTGCTCGACGACTGGAAACTCGTCCCCGGCGGCCGGATCGCGGCTGGAGCGGGTGCCAGCGACGAGCTGACGCTGTTCAACTGTTACGTGTTGCCGTCTCCGCACGACAGCCGCGGCGGCATCATGCGCACGCTGGCGCAAATGACGGAAATTATGGCGCGCGGCGGCGGCGTCGGCATCAACCTGTCCACGCTCCGGCCGCGGCGGGCGATCGTGGCCGGCGTCAACGGCACGTCGAGCGGTGCGGTGTCGTGGGGCGGCCTGTTCAGCTACGCGACCGGACTGATCGAACAGGGCGGCAGTCGGCGCGGCGCGCTGATGCTCATGCTGAACGACTGGCATCCCGACCTGCCCGACTTTATCACGGTCAAAACCCAGATGGGGCAGGTGACGAACGCCAACCTGTCGGTCTGCGTCAGCAACGCGTTCATGAAGGCGGTCAAGGAAGATACCGACTGGGAGCTCGTCTTTCCCGAAACGCGCGATCCCGACTACGACCGGCTGTGGGACGGCGATCTGGAAAAGTGGAAGCGGCTCGGCAAGCCGGTGAAAGTGTACCGGACGGTCAAAGCGCGCGAGCTGTGGCACCTCATCATCGAATCCGCCTGGAAATCGGCCGAGCCGGGCGTCGTGTTCATGGAATATTACAATCAGATGTCAAACAGTTGGTATTTTAATCCAATTATATGTACTAACCCCTGCGGAGAGCAAGGTCTTCCAGCTTGGGGCGTTTGCAACCTGTCGGCGATCAACCTGGCGAAGTTTTACGACACCGACCGCAACGACGTCGCCTGGGACGAGCTGGCGCGCGTCGTGCGCTACGCGGTGCGTTTTCTCGACAACGTCATCGACAAGACGCCGTATCATTTTCCGGAAAACGAGGCGAACCAGAAAAACGAACGGCGCGTCGGCCTCGGCACGATGGGGCTGGCGGAACTGCTCATCCGCCTCGGCATCCGGTACGGCAGTCCGGAGTCGCTGCAATTTCTGGACAAGCTGTACGGATTTATCGCGAGGGAAGCATATCTGGCGTCCGCCGACCTGGCGGAGGAAAAGGGACCGTTTCCGCGGTTCGACGCCGAGAAGTTCCTGCAAAGCGGCTTCATGCGCAACATGGTCGCCGTTTATCCCGAAGTCGGCGAGGCCGTCCGCCGCAAAGGCATCCGCAACGTCACGCTGCTCACCCAGGCGCCGACGGGAAGCACGGGCACGATGGTCGGCACGTCGACCGGCATCGAGCCGTATTTCGCTTTTGAATATTATCGCCAGAGCCGCCTCGGGTTCGACCGGCAGGTCGTGCCGATTGCGCAGGAATGGATGGACCGGCATCCCGGCGAGCCGCTGCCCGATTATTTCGTGACGGCGATGGATCTGACGGCCGAAGACCATATCCGCGTCCAGGCGGCCATCCAGCGTTGGGTCGACAGCTCGATCTCGAAAACGGCCAATTGTCCCGCGGATTTCACGATTGAAGAGACGAAAAAACTCTATGAACTGGCGTTCGAACTCGGCTGCAAGGGCGTGACGATTTACCGCGACGGCAGCCGCGATCAGCAGGTGCTGCATACGGCGGACAAGGCGAAAAGCGTCGGCGATAACACCGACACGAAGGCTGACGCGGCGGACGTCGGCGCAGGCGAAACCGGTGCCGCGTCCCGAGGCGCGGGCGCCATCGCTTCGGGCCAGACCGCCGGTCCGGCGGACGGCAGCGCGGCCGCGACCGACGTGCTTGACCGGCAGTACCGGCGGCGTCCGCAAGTGTTGCGCGGCGCGACCTACAAGCTGAACACGCCGCTCGGCGCGGCCTACATCACGATCAACAACGACGAGACGGGCTCGCCGATCGAGATTTTCCTGAACGTCGGCAAGGCGGGGTCGGACGTGTTCGCGATGTCCGAGGCGCTCGGCCGCGTCTGCTCGCTGTTTTTGCGATACGGCGACCACGGCAACAAGGCGCGACTTCTGATCAAACATCTGAAAGGCATCGGCGGCTCCGGCGCGGTCGGATTCGGTCCGGGGCGCGTCGAATCCATTGCGGATGCGGTCGCCAAGGCGCTGGAGATGCATCTGGATGGCGGTGCGGGCGATTCCGGCGGCAGCGGCGCAGCCGGCAGGACCGAGTCCGCCGGGGGCCCCGGGGGCGACGGAGGTGTGAAACCGGCCGAACGGCCGGCGGCTGCCGCGACGCCCGACGCTGCGCCGGATTTGTGTCCGTCGTGCGGATCGGCGACGCTCGTCAGCGCGGAAGGGTGCAAGACTTGCGTCTCGTGTGGATACAGCCGGTGTATATAGAGGAGAGGTTTGTAGGTTGGTCCCCTCAGTGCCGGCTCCGTGCGTTTAGAGTAATCCTCGGCGTTTTGCCCATTCCGCCGCTTCGCGGCCGGAGGAGCAGCCGGTTTTTCGTAAGATACGATGAACGGCGTTACGGACAGTTTGTTCTGTATAATGCAGTTCTCGAGCAATATGGGAATAGGAAAGGTCGTCATAAACGAGCTGAAGAATCTTTCGCTCGTGGCCTGTGATGAGACGATTGATTTTATCTTTTTTCCATGAATAACCGATTTGGAGAAGCAATTTCGCAATTCTCGCTCCAAAAATGAAACGTTGACCCGCTAATACATTCCGAATGGCTTCAATAATAACGGTGGGGTTCTCGTCGTCATCCGGTTCGACCAGTGCATTGGGATCAAAACACAATACGTCTTCGATCCAGGTTTCAGAACATGTAGAAGTAATGATAATGGTTTTAACACATGATCGACGAAGACGTGAAATCAATTCGAAATCCGTTTCCTCTGAGTCGCTGTCAGTTTGTGGGCGGATAACGGCAGTGTCGAATGTTCCCAGTTCGCTTTCTTTCAACGCTTCTCGGGTGCTTGTCAAGATATGCGCGTAAAAGGTGCCGAATTCTGATTCCAATAAGGAATGCAAAACCGGTCGGCATGCCGGATGATTGTCCACGAAGAGGAAAGAAAAAGAGCCATTCACGACGATGACACCCTTGAAACACATTGAAATTAGATGGATATGAGAAAAATACAGGAAAATCGATTGGATGTCAATAGGGATGAGGAAGGTAATATGCAAAGATAGTACTTGTGAACAAGAAAAAATCGGGTATATTGAATGGTGAAAGGTGCGGCTGAATGTTGGGGATTAAGGGGGAATTTATATGAAATCGACTCGTAAAGTTATTTTGTTGAGTTTGACCGGGTTATTTGGAGTTTGTATTTTCGCGTCTGTGACGTGGTCTTTCGTTCCTGTATCAGCATATTCAGAAAAGATCGACGTATTTAAAAAGTTAAATTTAAAGCTTGTGAAAACAGATTCAATGCCCGACAAAATTAAGGTGCGCGTCAGGGATGCTGTATTAACAACCCGCCAATTTGAACGATACAAAGCGTTCCGACAGAGTGAAGCGGAGCTGAAAAGCGAAACACCGCCGACGGATGAGATGTTGCTGGAGGAGTGGATTACAGAAGAGCTGCTTTATCAGCAGGCAATGAAAGAAAACGTCGGTGTTTCTCTTGACGAGGCAATGAAAGAAGTTCAGAAAGCGAAGGCGTTTCTCGAAAGCTTGCCCCCTGATTCTGAAATACGACGATTTCATCGGCAAGTGTTAGAAGCCATGGGTGTAAGTGAGGAGCAATATTGGAACGAGATCATGCCGTCCGAATATCGAAAAATGATGAGTATCAGCCGTCTTTATGATGAATTGGTCAAGCGCGGACAGCTGCGGCCGCCTTCTGGTGATTCGAATGAATGGGCTGAACAGATCCGCAGGTACAGGCATCAACGCTATCAAGAATCAATAGGAAAGGAAGTTTTTATCTATTAAAGAAAAAAGAATCATAGAATGATTAGCCGGGCGGCCCCGTTCGACCGTCCGGCTTCTTTCTTTTGACGGGCGGACAAAAAATCGAGACAATAGAAGTAGTTTCTTCAGATGGATTGTAACGGAGAAGGGTGAGACCGAGACCATGCGCATTCAGTTCGTTCAACACGTTCCGTTTGAAAATCCCGGCGCGTTCGTTCGATGGGCCGAAGAGAGGGGGCATGCGTCCGGCATCACTCGATTTTTTGCCGGCGAGCGGTTGCCGCCCCCGGAAGCGTGGGACTGGCTTGTCGTCATGGGTGGGCCGATGAGCGTGCACGACGAAAAAGATTTTCCCTGGCTGGTCGGAGAAAAGCGGGCGATCGAACAGGCGATCCGAGCCGGGAAAACGGTGATCGGCGTCTGTCTCGGCGCCCAGCTAATCGCCGATGTGTTGGGTGCACACGTGTACCTGAACGACTGGAGGGAAATCGGCTGGTTTCCGATTCGGTGGACGCCAGAAAGCCGCGCGCTGCCGCTGTTTCGTGCGTTTCCCGACGAGATGGCGGTATACCATTGGCACGGCGAGACGTTCGAGCTTCCGGACGGGGCGACTCGATTGGCATCGAGCGCGGCGTGCCTGAATCAGGCGTTCATGTACGGCGATACGGTGGTAGGCTTTCAGTTTCATCTGGAGATGCAGGAAGAAAACATTCGTCTGATCATGGAACATTGCGCGCATGAGATGACGCCGGGGCCGTTCGTTCAAACGAAAGAACAAATGCTGGATGGCGCTCGGCGATATGTGGGGGAGATCGTCGCTGCGCTATATGATTTTCTTGACCGTTTCGAACGGCGGTCCACGCAGTAGAGCGATAATGACGAAAACGGAGGGAAGCCGCCCGAGGGCGGTCTCCCTCCGTTTTTTTGTTCCGGTTCAAAGCGGGTTCAGGACCGGTCAGGGTTCGACGCCCCAGATGAGCTGACCGTTCCGATACAGCGTCACCCGGTTCCAATCCGCAAAACTCGTCTTCGTCGGATCATACGAGTAGTCGTTCGCCTCGTTGTAGTTCGTCCAGTCGTTCTTGTTGATCCGCGCCTGAATGTCTCCGCTGTTCGCCCCAGGCGCCAGGCTCCCCGCGCCTGACGTGAACGTGATCTCAATATAGTAGTCCGCCCCCGTCCGGCCCGTCGAAAGCTTCACGAAGCTGCCCCGCACGTTTGAGCAGCCCACCTGCGCCCAGTCGCAGTTGAACACCTGCGGCTTGTCCCCGTCCACCGTGTACCAGTACCGAATCGAAAGCTCCGACAGCGGCACGCTCGATGTCCCGCGGTTCACAATCCGAAAATGCGGCTTCAGCTGGTTGTCGCCCGCGTTCGTGTCCGCCGCGCGATACTGCACGACCAGGCTGCCGCCGGCCGACGGCGTCGGTGTGGGCGCTGCGCTCGGCGTAGGCGTCGGTGTCGGTGTCGGTGTCACCGTCGGTGTCGGTGTCGACGACACGCCGCCCGGCTCCGTGCCCCATACCAGCACACCGTTGCGATAAAGCGTAATCCGCGTCGACGGCCCCCACGTCGTCTGCGCCCCGTTGTACGACCAGTCGTCCGTTTCGTTGTAGTTCATCCAGTTCGTGAAGTGAATCCGGTTCTGTATCTCGCCCGTGTTGCCTCCCGCCGGAATGCTTCCGCCCGTGAAGCTCAGCTCGATGTAGCTGTCCGCCCCGCTGACCGGCTGCGACAGCGACACGAACTGCGCCCGGATGTTCGAGCAGCCGATTTGCGCCCAGTCGCAGAAGTACTGTTCGGCCTGCGTCGAGTTCTTCGTGTACCAGTAGCGCACCTTCAGTTCGGTTAGCGGCACGGCTTGGGAGCCGGTGTTGACGATGCGCAGCTGCGGTTTCATCTGGTTGTCGGTGGCGCTGGAATCGCCCACGCGATACTCGACGCGCAGGGTGCCGTTCGCGCTAGGCGTCGGTGTCGGCGTCACCGTTGGTGTCACGGTCGGTGTCGGCGTCGGAGTTGACGTCGGTGTCGCTGTCGGCGTCACCGTTGGTGTCACGGTCGGTGTGGGCGTCGGCGTTGGTGTCGGCGAGGATCCGGCTCCTGCCAAATACGTCCGCAACCATTGCAACGCAGGTCGTTCCACGCCCGAAGCCGTAATTAAATGCGTGCCGGATCTCCAGGTTTGACCTTCAATATAGCCCCACAGCGTAATCCCTTGGACAGAAGGATGTTCCCATAGAATTGGGAACTTTTCTTGATATCTAGCCAATTGCGTGGCGTCATCACCCGAAATATCCAGTTCTGACACATAAATAGGCAAACCTGTTTCAGCAAGCATACCGAGCGTGGTTCGCAGCGTACTGACTGAAACCGTGTCAAGATTGAAATAATGCCCTTGAATGCCGATGCCGTCGATCAGGCCGCGGCTTTTCAACAGATTGATGATTTGGACATATTGGCTCGCCGCATTCGGGTCGTTTTCGACGCCGTACTCGTTAATCAACAACTTGGAATTGGGGAATGCGCGGCGCGCCTGTTCGAACGACCAGATGACCCAGTCCCAACCTGTCGAGCCGTCTCCGCCGATGGCATTGCGGTAGGAAGGTTTGGCGTGCAGCGGTTCGTTGACGACGTCGACGAAGTCTGCGTCGGGATAACGCTGACCGGCCGCTTGGATCCATTCGATCACTTCGGCCTGTTGTTCTGCAGCCGAAAGCCCGCTGATCCAGCCGGGCTCCTGACTCCCCCAGACCAGTGTGTGGAATTTGAACGGAAAACCGTTACTGCGAGCGTAGTTGTAAATCATATCGGCCGTCGACCAGTTCATGTTGTCGCGGCTGGATTCGACCGAACCCCACTTGGTAGCGTTTTCAGGGGTAACCTGATTCCAGTAAACAGCAAAATCAGAAGGGATGCTATTGTTGATGACATTCCCCAAGAATTTTGTCTTGGCTAGCCCTGCATCGGCTTCTTTCGGGGGGACGACCGATACCGTAAAAACGAGCAAAGCCGCAACCATGCCCCATTGGAGCCAGTTTCGCATTATCATTTTCCTCCTCTCTGCAATTTGATGCATGTGTGATCCCGTCTCAAACAGACCTACTGCCGACCTTTTCGAAAAAAAACGATGAATCCGTCCTTTTGTAATCATCTCCTTTCTGTTCATACAAGATTTACAGTAACTTATTGCCTATTCTATCGTTTCTCTCGATCCTTCGAGTACGGGATAAACTTTAGATGTCACCCCGAAAAAGTTTAGAAGGAAAGCCCTTCTTTCGATACTTCCGAAAGAAGGGCTTTGGAGAAACGACCTGGCCGAGTTGTGCTTGCCGTTATTATGGTTCAACGCCCCAGACGAGCTGACCATTCCGATACAGCGTCACCCGGTTCCAATCCGCAAAACTCGTCTTCGTCGGGTCATACGAGTAGTCGTTCGCCTCGTTGTAGTTCGTCCAGTCGTTCTTGTTGATCCGCACCTGAATGTCTCCGCTGCTCGCCCCAGGCGCCAGACTGCCCGCGCCCGACGTAAACGTGATCTCGATGTAGTAGTCCGCCCCCGTCCGGCCCGTCGAAAGCTTCACGAAGCTGCCCCGCAAGTTCGAACAACCCACCTGCGCCCAGTCGCAGTTGAACACCTGCGGCTTGTCCCCGTCCACCGTGTACCAGTACCGGATCGAAAGCTCCGACAGCGGCACGCTCGTCGTCCCGCGGTTCACAATCCGAAAATGCGGCTTCAGCTGGTTGTCGCCCGCGTTCGTGTCCGCCGCGCGATACTGCACGACTAGGCTGCCGCCGGCCGACGGCGTCGGTGTGGGCGCCGCACTCGGCGTAGGCGTAGGTGTCGGCGTCGATGTCGGTGTAGGTGTCGGTGTCACCGTCGGCGTCGGCGGCGACGATCCGCCGCCCGGCTCCGTGCCCCACACCAGCACGCCGTTGCGATAAAGCGTAATCCGCGTCGACGGCCCCCACGTCATCTGCGCCCCGTTGTACGACCAGTCGTCCGTTTCGTTGTAGTTCATCCAGTTCGTGAAGTGAATCCGGTTCTGAATCTCGCCCGTGTTGCCTCCCGCCGGAATGCTTCCGCCCGTAAAGCTCAGCTCGATGTAGCTGTCCGCCCCGCTGACCGGCTGCGACAGCGACACGAACTGCGCCCGGATGTTCGAGCAGCCGATTTGCGCCCAGTCGCAGAAGTACTGTTCGGCCTGCGTCGAGTTCTTCGTGTACCAGTAGCGCACCTTCAGCTCGGTCAGCGGCACGGCTTGCGAGCCGGTGTTGACGATGCGCAGCTGCGGTTTCATCTGGTTGTCGGTGGCGCTCGTGTCGCCCACGCGATACTCGACGCGCAGGGTGCCGCTTGCGCTAGGCGTCGGCGTTGACGTCGGTGTCGGTGTCGGCGTCAGTGTCACGGTCGGTGTCGGCGTCGGCGTTGGTGTCGGCGTTGACGTTGCCGTCGGTGTAGACGTCGGCGTTGGTGTCGGCGTTGGCGTGCCGGCCGGATCGCCGTACAGGATGCCCCGACCGTTCGTCGCCACATAAACGCGTCCGTAAATCCGCGGATCGCCGGTGATCGCCGTGTTGGTCACGCCCCATTGATGCTGGTCGTCATTAATGCGCACCCAGGAAGCTCCGCCGTCGTCCGAACGGTAAATGCCGCGCACGTTGTCGATTTGGGCGGCGACGTAGATCGCGGGATACGTCTTGCCGGGCGCCGACTTGCCGAAGCCTACGACGTCGGCTTCCTGAACGTTGGACAATTTGACGAACGTCTGGCCAGAATCCGTGGAATGCCATAGCCCGTAGACTCCGCCTTCCGTTCCTCCGGCGAACCAGATGTCGCCTTCAATGCCCGGAACGGCCTTGAAGTTCGCGACTCCCGACGTCGGCAACCCGGTGGCCGGCGTCTGCACGAATGTCGCGCCGCCGTCGGTGCTGACGTAAAACCGGCCGTTCGCGAAAGCATAAAATTTGTTTTTGTTGACGCGGTCGGAGCGGACTTTCGCCCCGGTCGGCACGCCGGTGCTCGCCGTCCAGGAGTTGCCGCCGTTTTTTGAATAGTAGACACCTACGTCCGGCGTACTCCAGACAATCGAACTGCCGTCGGCGGATACCGCGACCATGCCGCCGCCCCGGGTGCCCGGCGGTTCGGAAGGAGGATTGTACCAGTTTTCCCCGTTGTCGTAAGACAGCGCGATCGATTTGGCGTTCGGATTGGCGTTGTAATCCGCCTGTCCCACCCGCACGACGAAATTCGGATTATTTTCGGCGAAATCGATGCTGAGCGTGCTGTTGGGGCCCGCGAAAATTTTGGCGGGCGGTTTCGTCAGGTCGGTATGCCGGAAGCCGGAAACGTCGTACATCGCACTGAGCAGGGGAGCCCCCGACGGCGGGCTGACCAGGTCGACGACGGATGTTTCTTCGATGCCTTTCGCCATGACGGTGATGTTGATTTTGCCGCCGCGGTCCCAGTCGGTCAGGTTGTTGGCGCCGTAGATCGTCGCGCCGGTCACGTACATCATCCGGTCCGGGTTGAACGGGTCGATTTCGAGATCCCCGATCATCCAGCCGAGCTTCGGCGTGATTTCCGGCGGCTGCGGGTTGGCTTCAAAGTCGAGCCACGGCGCCGCGGAGATGTCCTGCGTATAGCGGAACGTCCGCGTCGGGTAGCCCGCCCAGTCCCAGATGCGCGTCCACGTCGCGCCGCCGTCGGTGCTGCGGAAAATGATGGCGTCCGGCCACCACGAGTTCAGGCTGGCCACCATGATTGTGTTCGGGTTCTGGGCGTCGACGGCCAGACCGCCGTAACCGTAGTAGTTGTCGCTGCTGGAACTCGGAACGGGGCTGATGTTCGTCCATTCGCCGGTCGCCGTGTTGAATTTCCACACGTCGCCCTTGGACCCGTCGTACGGTCCGACGCCGTTGCTGTACGTGATATAGAGATACCCGTTCGAGGACAGCACGCCGTGGTGCGGCAAAAAGCCCGTCGGCTGACCGGGAACCGCTTCCCACGTCTGTCCTCCGTCGCGACTGCGGTAAATGCTCGTTCCCGTATCGGCGACGCCGACGTAGATCGTTTGCGTCGGATTGCCGGGCGTTCCGGTTCTCGGGTCGAACGTAATCCAGGCGATGCCGACGATGTCGCCCTGATAGGAGTTGGAAGGATCCTGCACATAGGTCCCCGGATTCGGGAAACTGGTGACTTTCGTCCACGTCGCGCCGTAATCGGTGCTCTTCCACAGCCCGTTGCCGCTGCGCGCGCCGAAGAACAGAATGCTGTTCTTGTTCGGGTCGATCGCCAGCCGTTCGCCGAGCGAACGGCCGGGCATGTTGCCGCCGACCTTAAAGGGCAGGGGCGTCTGCTGCCAGGTGTTGCCGCGGTCCGTCGAGCGCAGGATGTAGCCGTTGTTCGGGTCCCACTCGTTCGTGTACATCCCGACGGCCAGGTACACGCGATTCGGATCGACGGGGTCGGTCGCCAGGGCGTCGACGCCGAGTTTGCCCCATTCGTCCCAGCCGACCCAGTCGAGCAGCGGAATCCAGCTGTTATCGGCCGGATTCCAGCGGTAGGCGCCGCCGATGTCCGTGCGCGCGTAGATCAGATCGCGCTCTTTCGTGTTGAAAATGATGCCGGGCACGAAACCGCCGCCCGCTCCGGTGACGACGTTGCGCCAGACGTACGGCTGACTCGGGGCGGCGTGCGCCTTTTCCGTCCCGCCGTCGCCGAAAACGCCGGGAAACGGCGTAACGGCGAGCAAAAGCGCCAGTAGACCGGTCCAAACTTTCTTGCGACTCATCAACGCGTTCCTCCTCGATACGTGAAAATGAAAAGATGTCGTGAATCCGTGAACTCTCGATTGCCGGCGAACGAAAGACGGGATTTGATCGGAGCCTGGAGAGAGTTCACGGATTCACAGGATGGGGGAGTTGTAAATTTCATGTAAAAGATTCCCTTCGGGCCCGCTTCACCCCTTCCTCTTTGCAAACGCGAATGAATACGCTTCCATCATATCATCCGCGGCAATCCGCTTGTACCCGATGAATCGGACAAGTCGTCATCGGCGATTTAGATATCGCGGTGTCTAAAAAAGCACAGCGGCGCGTCCGGCAAGAGAGTTAACGGCCGCTGTGCTTCGGCGAGGTCAAGGTTCAAGGATTTCGGAAGATTCATCCGATAGTGAATATTCAATAAGAATATCCGATTCTTTCTTTCCATTTTTAGAAGCCTTCAATTTTTCGACTTCTTCTCGTATCCATGAGTGTCGATTGGCGAGTCGGCCGTCGGGTTCGATCCGGAATTCGCCCTGCGTTCCGCCCATGACGCCAAACGTGTCGGGCCGACCGTCTTCGGCTTTGATTAGAAATAAAATGTAATTTTTCCCGAATTCGAGTATGTCGCCTTCAATGACATTGTTTTTAACACTTCCGTTTTGATAAATTTTAATAGTATCAAACTTTTTTCCTTTCAAAGTTGAGATAACTTTAATGTTTGAAACAACACCGTATAACCCGGTTTCAGCTATAGAAACGGGCTGGCCGATGATAATTAAATCGGATTCTTTTTTTATTTCATTTAAGGAATTATATGAATGATAAAGAGCATGAGAATTTCCATCTAAGTTTAAATACTCATTATTTGGTTTTATAAAAAATATTTCGTTATTTCTATTATGATTAAGAAATACCAAAAGAAAAATACTTGATAAAACCAGAGATATAAAGAATAGGATTTTTTTATTCCTCATGTTTATACCTCCCGCCTATTATGAATAAAACTTCGTATATGAGTTTTTAATATGGGTAAAGTCTCGAACAGTTGGACTAGTTAATTTCCATTTATCGTAAACCGCCCCTGCAGCTTCGTACATGATTGCAGGATTGTTTGCACTCGCGCCCATATCATGGCCATAATACCCCAATCCTGATGACCATTGTTGAAATCCATAGGGTGCGATCTGTGAAAATGTCGATTCGGGCATGAGACAGTTGGCCCCGCGCTCAAATTTAACTTTTATTGTGGTCACATAATTTATGTTGTGAGGAAAATATCCTATTTTTCCTCCGTCTGAATACCATTCATAGGGGAAGGACCCAGCATCAGTTGGTTGTGCCGCTAATGCTGGAATATTTAAACCTCCAATCTCAATTCAATTTGATGCATAATTTCGTGAGTCCGTGAACTTTTTTTAGATTATTCATTAAAATTCAGATAATCAATAAAGAACACCTCCTTGTATTAAAATATTTTTACCTAAGTCTCATCAGCATTCACGAAATTCATTTTAATCTCCCCCCATGTTTTTCTATCACTTTTGTGACTTCTTTAACACTTAGGTGACTTTATTTAAAACTCATTTATGTTAGAAATTTTAAAAAAAATTATAAAACCACCACGTCTTCCGCCGCACTCCCGTCGCGCCCGGGCGTGCGCGCGGCCGCCCCATATGATAAACTTTAAGAAAAGCGACGATCCTGTCCGAGGGAGTGGAAGCGAACGTGGCGACGACAACCGCGGCGAAGCGCAAAATGCGCTCCGACATGATCAAGAAAGGGTTCGACCGGGCGCCGCACCGAAGCCTGCTTCGGGCGGCCGGCGTCCGCGAGGAAGATTTCGACAAGCCGTTTATCGCCGTCTGCAACTCTTACGTCGACATTATCCCGGGCCACGTGCATCTGCAGGAGTTCGGCCGGCTCGTCAAAGAGGCGATCCGGGAAGCCGGCGGCGTACCGTTCGAGTTCAATACGATCGGCGTGGACGACGGCATTGCGATGGGGCACATCGGCATGCGGTACAGTCTCCCGAGCCGGGAGCTGATCGCCGATTCCGTCGAAACGATGGTGTCCGCCCACTGGTTCGACGGCATGGTATGCATTCCGAACTGCGACAAGATTACGCCGGGCATGATGATGGCGGCGATGCGGCTGAACATTCCGACGATTTTCGTCAGCGGCGGGCCGATGAAGGCCGGACGCGACTCGAAGGGGCGGCCGATTTCGCTGTCCAGCGTGTTCGAGGGCGTCGGCGCGTACCAGGCCGGCAAGATCGACGACAAGATTTTGCTGGAGCTCGAGCGGTACGGCTGTCCGACGTGCGGTTCGTGTTCGGGGATGTTCACGGCCAATTCGATGAACTGTTTAGCTGAAGCGCTCGGTCTCGCGCTGCCCGGCAACGGTACGATTCTCGCCGTCAGCCCAGAACGCCGGGAGTTCGTCAAACGCTCGGCGCGCCAGCTGATGAAGCTGATCGAGATGGACCTTAAACCGCGCGACATCGTGACGCTCGAGGCGATCGACAACGCGTTCGCGCTCGACATGGCGATGGGCGGCTCGACGAACACGGTACTGCACACGATCGCCATCGCGCACGAGGCCGGTATCGAATACCCGCTCGAACGGCTCAACGAACTGGCCAAGCGCGTGCCGCACCTGGCGAAAATCGCGCCGGCGTCCGACTACCACATTGAAGACGTTCACCGCGCGGGCGGCGTCAGCGCGATTTTGAACGAGCTTTTGAAAAAGCCCGGCGTGCTGCATGGCGACTGCATCACTGTGACGGGCAAAACACTGGCGGAAAACGTCGCCGGTTGCGAAATTCTCGACAAAAACGTCATTCGCCCGCTCGACAATCCGTACAGCGAAACCGGCGGGCTGGCCGTGCTGTTCGGCAATCTGGCGCCGAACGGCGCGATCGTCAAGGTCGGCGCGATCGACCCGTCCGTCGGCGACCGCCACGTCGGCCCGGCGATCTGTTTCGACTCGCAGGACGAAGCGCTCGAAGGCATCGCGAACGGCAAAGTGCGCGAGGGCCACGTCGTCGTCATCCGCTACGAGGGGCCGAAGGGCGGTCCCGGCATGCCGGAGATGCTCGCGCCGACGTCGCAGATCGTCGGCATGGGGCTCGGCGCGAAAGTCGGCCTGATCACCGACGGCCGATTTTCCGGTGCGACGCGCGGCATCTGCGTCGGCCATATTTCGCCGGAAGCGGCGGAAGGCGGGCCGATCGCGTTCGTGCGCGACGGCGACATCATCGAGATCGACCTGGCGAACCGGCGCATCGAGCTGAAAGTGAGCGACGAGGAACTCGCCCGCCGCCGCGCGGAATGGAAAGGATTCGAGCCGAAGGTCAAAACCGGTTATCTGGCGCGGTATACCCGTTTCGTCACGTCGGCGAGCACGGGGGCGGTTTTGAAAATTTGACGCCGACCTGCGGCATCGTCTAAAATAAAAAAGAAGTCGTAGTCCGAAAAGGCGATGGAGTCCGCCGTCAACCGCCGCAAGGCTGATGACTCCTACCGACGATCGGTTCGGTAGGAGTCTGTCTTTTTTGGGGAGGGAATCATCCATGAAAACGAAATGGTTGTGTCATGTCGCCGTCGGTTTGGCCGGCGCTGCGGGATCGCTGTTGCGATATGCGCTGGATGCGTGGATCGTGGTCGACCGTTTCTCCGGGTTTCCGTGGGGGACGCTGGCGGCGAATGCGGCCGGCTGTTTCGCGCTGGGCTGGCTGTCGGTCCGGTTCGGAGAAGATGACCGGCTTCCGGTCTGGGTGAAAATCGCGGCGACGACCGGTTTTCTAGGGTCGTTGACCACGTTTTCTGCTCTGGCGCTGGAAACGGTCGAGCTCGCCCGGCAGGACGGCGCGCCGGCGGCTGCGGGATATGCGGCGCTCAGTTTGATTTTGGGACTGGCGATGATGTTTGCGGGCAGAAAGACGGCGACCGTCGTCGGCGCGCTCCGCCCGAGCGGAGAGGAAGCCGCATGAAAGAAATCACGCTGGTTGTCGCGGGCGGATTCGTCGGGGCCGTTCTTCGCCATTTGATCGGCCTGTGGGCGAATCGACGGTTTCCGACGGCAGTGCCGGTCGGGACGTTCGCCGTCAACATGGCGGGATCGTTCGCCGTCGGCGTTTTGGCCGGATTTCACGTCGCGACGCAGTGGGCGATGCTGTTGGGCGTCGGGTTTTTGGGCGCGTTTACGACGTTTTCGACGTTCAATCTGGAAGTCGTCCGGATGTGGGAGCAAGGACGACGCCGGGCCGCAGCGCTGTACGTCGCGGCAAGTTACGGGACCGGCGTCGCGCTCGCCGCGCTTGGGTGGGCGGCTGGTGCGTCGTTCGGCGGGGCATAGAGCGAAATAATCGTTCGGAGCGGACGAAAAAGCGGTCCGGAGTCGTCGGCCGATGCGCGAGAAACCGGTGCGCCCGGGCTCTCAAAGCCTCCGGACCCGCTTTTTCGGCCGTCGTCAGGCGTTTTCGGGGACTTTTTCTTTCATCTCGAGCATGTTCCGGACGAATTCGGGCAGACGGAAGCAGCTGCGGAGAATGTCTTCGTTCACATACCGTGCCGGGAGGCGGAAACGAAGTGTCTCGGCCGGCGGCAGCGGTTTTTTCGAACCGAGCGTAAACGACCATAACCCCCCAGGGTATGTCGGCACGACGGCGGTATACAATCGTGTGTCCGCGAACAGCCGCCCGATGCGTTCGTACGTCCGCAGCATGACCTCCGCGTGAAAAATCGGCGACTGGCTCTGGCACACCATGAGGCCGTCAGGTTTAAGCGCCCGGAAGACGTTGCGGTAAAATTCCTCCTCGAACAGTTGCGCCGCCGGTCCGACGGGGTCGGACGAATCGACGACGACGACGTCATACGGGCGGTCGACGCTCCGGATAAACTCGACGCCGTCGGCGAACACGAAACGGACGCGGGGGTCGTTCAGCCTGCCGGACACTTCGGGCAAATGCTCCAGACAGGCTCGGACGACGAGCTCGTCGATCTCGACGAGGTCGACTTCGCGCACGGCGCGGTGTTTGCATACTTCGCGCGCCGCGCCGCAGTCGCCGCCACCGATGATGAGAACGCGCTCGGGGTTCGGATGAAAGGAAAGCGGCACGTGCGCGATCATCTCGTTGTAGATGTAACCGTCGATGGCGGTCGTCTGGACGACGCCGTCGAGCACGAGCATACGCCCGAATTGATACGAGTCGAGAACAAGAATATGCTGAAACGGGGACTGCGCTTCGAACAACACGCTTTTGATGCGGTACTGGATGTTGACGTTGTCGCGTTCCTGTTCGGTCAGCCAAAGATCTCCGCCTTGGGCGTGAAGATATTTCGGCAGCCGCATGTTTCGACCTCCTTTCGCGTTTGGTTCTATTTTATCATAAAAAATACCCCGCCGGTCGCCGGGACGGGCGGGGATCGCAAAAAAAGTCAAATCCAACCGCGAGCGTAAGGAGTGGGCGGATCAAGCGGGACGCCGAGCGCTTTCGCCGCCCGTCGCGGCCAATACGGATCGCGCAACAGCTCGCGGCCCAGAAAGACGAGGTCTGCGCGGCCGTTGCGGATGATTTCGTCCGCCTGCTCGGGCGACGTGATCAGGCCGACGGCGGCGGTCGGAACGCCTGCTTCGCGCCGGATGCGTTCGGCGTACGGGACTTGGTAGCCGGGATACAGGACCGGCGGGCCGGCGTCCGGCACGACGCCGCCGGAACTGCAGTCGACCAGGTCGACGCCGAGCGCCTTCATCTCGTGCGCGTAGGCGACGTAATCGGCAGGATGATTGCCGTCGGGATGATATTCGTCGGCCGAGACGCGAACGAACAGCGGACCGGTCCACACGTCGCGAACCGCTCGGATAACATCCGCAAGCAGGCGGAAACGGCGGGCGCGGTCTCCGCCGTAGTCGTCGTCGCGGCGGTTGGCAAGCGGCGAAAGAAACTGGTTGAGCAAATAGCCGTGCGCGGCGTGAATCTCGACGACGTCGAATCCCGCCCGAGCGGCGCGTACGGCGGCCGCGCGGAACGCCTCGACGACAGTGCGGATGCCGGCCGCATCCAGCTCGATCGGCGGGGTGTCGCCCGGCTGAAAAGGAAGCGGCGACGGGGCGAAGGCGGGACCGCCGTAAGCGGCCTTTCGCCCGGCGTGCGCCAGCTGGATGCCGGCTTTCGCGCCGAAACGGTGCACGAGTTCGACGATTCGGCTTAAGCCGTCGATATGATCGTCGCTCCAGATACCGAGGTCGCGCGCCGATATCCGCCCTTCGGGAACGACCGCCGTCGCTTCCGTCATGACGAGCCCGACGCGGCCGACGGCTCGCGTCGCGTAATGAACGACGTGCCAGTCGGTGGCCTTGCCGTCTTCCGCTTCGCAGCTGTACATGCACATCGGCGACATGACGATCCGGTTGGGCAGAACGACGCCGCGCACCGTCCACGGCGAGAACAGATGGGCCCCTGACTGGAGCGCCGCATCCGCAGGCAACACCGTCATGCCTCCTGATCGCCACCCAAAATCGCTTCGATTTCTTTCAGCTCTTCTTCCGTGAGGCGGATGCCGGACGCCTTGACGTTCTCCTCCAGCTGTTCGACGCGCGAGGCGCCGATGATGCAGCTCGAAACGTTGTCGAGCCGGAGAATCCACGCCAATGCGAGCTGGGACATCGTGATGCCGCGGCGTTCGGCGATACGCGACAGTTTTTCAACCTTGACGAGGTTTTCCTCGGTCAGCAGACGTTTGATCCACATATTCGACTTGTCGTCCGCGGCGCGGGAACCGGGCGGAATCGGAGCGCCGGGCTTGTATTTGCCAGTCAGCACGCCTTGCGCAAGCGGCGAATAGACGATCTGGCCGACGCCTTCGCGGCTGCACAGCGGCACGATTTCCTGCTCGATCTCGCGGCCGAGCATGTTGTAGTACGGCTGGTTGGACACAATGCGGTCGAAGCCGCGCTTGTCGGCGATGTGCAGCGCCTCGGCGATCTGGGCGGCCGTCCACTGGCTGACGCCGACGTACAGCACCTTACCCTGACGGACCAGGTCGTCGAGCGCGCGCAACGTCTCGTCGAGCGGCGTTTCCGGGTCGAACCGGTGGCACTGGTACAGGTCGATGTAATCGACGCCGAGCCGTTTCAGCGACGCCTCACACTGTTCCATGATATGTTTGCGCGACAGGCCGCGGTCGTTCGGTCCGTCGCCCATCGGGAAAAACACTTTCGTCGCCAGCACGTACGAGTCGCGCGGGTATTTGCGCAGTGCCTTGCCCATGATTTCTTCAGCCGCGCCGCGCGCGTACACGTTGGCGGTGTCGAAAAAGTTGATGCCGAGCGCATAGGCGCGGTCGATGATTTCCTCGGATTTCGCCGCGTCCACGGATCCCCCGTACGTCAGCCAGCTGCCGAGCGCGATTTCGCTGACCTTCACGCCGCTTCGGCCCAATCGGCGGTATTGCATGGCGGTTTCCCTCCTGTTTCATATTCGTTCGGCACCCGGTCGCCGCGGGAGGGGACCGAATCCCGTGTTCATTTTACCGCAAGCGGCGCAGGTTGCGAAAGTAGTGAATCAAACGTGATGTTGTTTCACGGAAGAAAGCTGCTATACTTTTTGTAGGACATCGACGAAAACGGAGGGAACAAAAGATGGAGTCCGACATCGCGTCCGCGCTGATGGCGGAAGGCCGCGATCCGCGCAATTATGTACCGAAGGAGCCGACGCATATCGAATGTTCAATCGAGAAGACGCTGGACGTCATCGGCGGCAAATGGTCGTTCCTCGTGCTGCGCGAGCTGTTTGAGGGCACGAAACGGTTCGGCGAGCTGCAGCGCAACATCCGCGGCATCAGCCCGAAGGCGCTGACCGACACGCTGCGCCATCTGGAGGCCAAAGGCGTGCTCGAACGGCGCGCGTATCCGACCGTTCCTGTCACGGTGGAGTATTCGTTGACGCCGAAAGGGCAGGATTTGCATCGGATTTTGAAAGAAATGAAGCTCTGGGCGGCGAAATGGACGTAAAAACAGTCAGGCGGACCGGCCGCACCTGCGCGCGTTCGGTCCGCGTTTTACCGATCGGAATCTTCGAGGCGGTGAAGCAGAACGGGCTGTATTCGTTTAAAAAACGATTTGACATCGTCCCAAGTCCACGATGTGCGAATGTTCGGCGTCGGTTCCTGTTCGGCGTCGTCGAAGTACACGAAACTTTTGAGAATGTGATAATAGTTGATCCGTTTGCCGGGAAATTTTTCAGGCAGACGATCGATCACGCCGTCCAGCGGGCAGACGGAATGGTGGATCGCGTACAGATCGATAAAATCTTTTTTCGCTCCCCGCTGGCTGAGCGCGATGACTTTCATCAGTGCGATGTCGAGTGCCGAGGCGATGCGAAGACCGGGAATGCGGTCGTCCGTCAGCCATTCGCCCAGCATCGGCGCTGCGTATCGTATAAGCGTTACGCGCACACCGTTCAGCAAACCGTGTACGGTGCCGGGCCTGGAGTCGGTCACGAGCAGTTCGCCGAGTTCGGACCATGCGGCGATGACGTCGTCCGGATCGAACGGTTCCGGTGTAAAAAAGTCGAAATCTTCAGAGTCACGATGTCCGAGCTGAAGCGCCAGGGCCGTTCCTCCCGCCAGATAGGTTCCGGGGACCGGAAGACGGGCGGACTGTTTTAAAACGGAAATTCGGGTTCCGTCGAGGATGTCCCAAAACACCGCATGTCCACCTCGTCCAGTCCGAAATAAACCTGCCAGAACCGGGCGGTTTTCTTCGTCAGCCGTCGGCTGCGGACGACGACGGCGCGCAGCTCGTCCGCGGTGAACGTCCTGAGCAGCCAGAGCAGCGCGCGATGATCCCCCTCGTTCATCAACCTTTCGATGACGAACGTTTTGTGGGCGTTGAGATCGATTTCCTCAAACCGGACGTCCCAGAAAAACGGCCGGAACGATTCCGGCAAAACCGCTGCGGCGCCGTTCCGTTCTTTCATGATGCAACCTCCCGGCGCACCGCGACCGCCAAATCAGGACGCGACGCGAGGCGTCACTTTTATTGTACCCCTTCCCCTTACCGGTGTGCAAAAAGATTTGACGTTCCGTATCATCCGGTGCGGGTGCCCCAGGGCGTCGCTCACCGGAAATCCGCGGCTTTCAGGGGCAAGATCAGTTCGTGATCGCGCGATCCGTCTTTGGCGCTATGGACGAATAAGATAAGCCCGAGATGCGCGTTGGTCGGCTGTTCGTATCGGACTTGGAACGCGAAATTCCCCCATCCCGGAGCGCCGGCGTCGGTCATTTCGTGTCCGGAAGCGAGAAGGTTATGGCCGTCTTCCAGTTCCCAGTTGAACGTCGCTTCAAACACGCGCGCCTTGCCCCGCACGACGAACGAGGAGCCGACGGCGTCGGACGGGCGCGGTTCGAAGATGCGGAACGCTTGGTTTTTCAGCCGGATGATCCGCCCGTCCGCGGCGTCGACTGAAACTTCCGTCACGCGCAAGGCGTCGTCGATCCGGACAAGACGCACCGTCCATAATTGTTCTTCAAGCGCCAAAACGGCGTCCGCGACCGCCAGGAGAGCGCGGGAATCCGCGCCGGCGCCGCCTGCGTCGGCCAGTGCCGCCGCGACGGCCGCCTGCCGGGATACCCAGCCGTCGGGTGCCGGCGCGTCGGGCAATATTTCAATTTTTGAAGCGAGGCCTTGTTCGGGGAGCGACTCCCGCAGTGGCTCACGGCTCCATACGCGCACGCGTCGGCCGAGGGCGACCGTTTCAAACGCCGCGGCAGCTTCGGCTGCAACCCGGAACCAAGCCGCACGCACTTGCGGCGGATCGCCGGCCGCTCGCGCGACGAGAAAACGGCGGTTGTCGGCGTCGACGGCGGTCACGAAACCGTCGTCGAACACGACCGACGCTTGCGCTTGATCGTTCGGCCGCGCCTCTGCCGTCGGAGTGCCGGCCGGCGTCGTTCCGCCGGATGGAATTGCGTCGGGACGACAGGACGCAAACGCCGGCGGCATCATCAGCATCAGAACGGCCATCAAAGCCGTCCGCGGCCGCATTTTTACCGTTTTCATTATTGGGTTCTCCTCCTCATCCATTAGATGTCGCGACACTCCGGAAAGTTGCGTACAGGCACGCGTGGGCGTCCGCCTACATAGGATTAAAAAAGCCGGCCGAACGTTCGCCGACGACCGAGGGAGGTGACCCGCGCGTGCCCGGGTTGTTTGCCGCGCTTGCGCTGCTGGTCAAACAATGGTCGCTGCTCATTTCCTATGTCAAAAACAACGCGTTTCCCCAGCCGCTGTCGGAGGAAGAAGAGGAGGAATGCCTGCGCAGAATGGCCGAAGGAGACATCGCCGCCCGCAACAAGCTGATCGAGCACAATTTGCGGCTGGTTGCGCACATCGTGAAAAAATTCGACAATACGCGAGAGGATGTCGACGACCTTATCTCGATCGGCACGATCGGCCTCATCAAGGCGATCGAAAGTTTTTCACCGGAAAAAGGTACGAAGCTCGCTACATTCGCCGCTCGCTGCATTGAAAATGAAATTTTAATGTATTTACGCTCTCTCAAGAAGACACGCAAGGATGTTTCTCTCCACGATCCGATCGGGACGGACAAAGAAGGTAACGCCATTACTCTTCTTGATATTCTTGGAACTGAGCCCGACGAAGTGCTGGATAACGTGCAGCTGAAGATCGAGAAGAGTAAAATTTATCAGAATCTCGATATTCTCGACGAGCGGGAAAAAGAAATCGTGCTGCACCGCTTCGGCCTCGACGGCGACGGCGAAGAACGCACCCAGCGGGAGATCGCCCGGGAACTCGGCATTTCGCGTTCGTACGTGTCGCGCATTGAAAAGCGGGCGCTAATGAAGCTGTATCACGAATTTTACCGGTCGAAGCGTTCCAAACGCTGAAGCAGGGCGGGTACAGCCACAAGAGCGCGCGATGCTCCCCCTCGAACCGGACGTCCCAAAAAAACGGCCGGAACGATTCCGGCAAAACCGGCCCTTCCCCTTACCGGCGTGCAAAAAGACATGAACATTCTCCATGGGCTTACCGGTATAAGGTCTGGTTCAATATACATCGAAGGAGGGGTGATCATCCGATGAACAGAGGATGGACGGCGGTATGTTGCGCGGTACTGGTAGTGTCGCTCGCCGCATGCGGCGGGGCGCCGAAATCAGAAGAAAGCGGGGCGTCGCCTGCGGCGTCCCCCGAAAAAGTCGAACTTCGCGTCGCCTGGTGGGGGGGAGAAGCGCGGCACAAGCTGTGGAATGAGACGTTGGACAAGTTCCAGGAAAAGTACCCGCACATCACACTCAAGCGGGAATATACGGACATCAACGCCTTTTTCGACAAACTGAACACCCAAATGGCCGCAGGCTCGGCGCCCGACGTCATGACGATGGCGCGCAAACGGTCGAGCGATTACGTGCAGCGCGGCCAGCTGCTGCCGCTCGACGACCTGATCGCGTCGAAGGCGATCGACGTGTCCGACTTCAGCCAGCCGGTGCTGGACAGCGGCAAGCTGAACGGTAAAACGTACATGATTTCCATCGGGACGATCGCTTCCGCGACGTTCTACAACGCCGATCTGTTCAAACGCGTCGGCGTCAGCCCGCCGCGGTTCGACTGGACGTGGGACGAGTTCGTCGCCAAGGTGATCGAGCTGCAGGAGGCGCTCAAGAAAAACGGCATCACGGACGTATGGGCGACGGGAGATTACGGCGGCGACGAATACGAGTTCCGGGCGTTCTTCCTCGGGCGGGGCAAAGATTTGTTCTCGCCGGACGGCAAGCTCGGCTTCGATCGTCAGGATTTGATCGACTGGCTGTCGCTGTGGGACAAGCTTCGCAAAGCTGGTGTGACGCCGCCGCCGGAGGTGCAGGCCGAGTATCCGTCTGAAATTCCGGAGCAGGGAATGTTTGCGCGCGGCAAAGTCGCGATGCTCATGCGTCCGTCGAACCAGTTCAACGCCAATCAACAGGCGATGAAGGACGAAATCGATTTGGTCCGCGTGCCGGCGGGAACCGACAGGACGAAAGGCCAGGACCTCGACGGCACCCACATCAGCATTTACGCGAAAACCAAGCATCCGAAAGAAGCGGCGCTGCTGATCAACTACTTGTTGAACGATCCGGATTCCGCCAAAATCCTGAAAATCGAGTACGGTCCGGTCGGATCGCGGAAAATGAACGACCTGATCAAGCCGCTTCTGAAACCGGCCGAAGTGAAAAGTCTGGAATTCGTCCAGAAAGTATCCGACATCGCCCGGACGCCGAACTTGTCGCCGACCGGCGGGGCGGAAATCGTCAAACAAATCAAGCTGGCAAACGAGGCCGTGGCATTCAAGAAAAAGAGTGTCGAACAAGCGGTCGACGACTTTTTCAAGGAAGCCGAACGGATTTTGAAGTAACCGCAGAAGGCCGACCTCGCGTGCCCGGGGTATTCCGGGCACGCGACGGCCATACGGCGGCGGAGGGGAAGTGGAGTCGTTGACACGACAAAACGCGGCGGCGTACCTTTTTTTGGGACCGTGGCTCGTCGGATTTTCGGTTGTGACGCTTGTGCCGTTCGTCAGCTCGTTGTATCTCGCCTTCACTAATTATGAGTTGTTTACGACTCCAAGATGGATAGGATTTAGAAATTTTATCGAGATGTTTTTAGAAGATGAGAGGTTTGCGCATGCATTGAAAGTGACGTTTCTTTACGTCGGAGTCGGCGTGCCGCTCGAGCTGGCGTTTGCGCTGGGGCTGGCGCTCTTGTTGAATCGCGGTTTGCGGGGATTGTCCTTTTATCGCGCTGTTTATTATATTCCGTATTTGTTCGGCAGCAGTGTGGCGATCGCTATTTTATGGAGGAAAGTGTTCGGGATCGACGGATTCATCAATCAGTTTTTAAGTTTATTAGGTGTTCAAGGGATAAGCTGGATCGGAACGCCGTCGACAGCGATTTATACGCTCGTTTTACTGAAAGTCTGGCAGTTCGGATCGCCGATGATCATTTTTCTTGCAGGATTAAGGCAGATTCCCCAGGAGATGTACGACGCTGCTTCCATCGACGGCGCGGGAAAATGGGGGCGTTTCCGGTATGTCACGATGCCGCTCTTGTCGCCGATTCTGTTCTTCAATTTGATCATGCAGATGGTGTATTCATTCCAGGCGTTTACGCCCGCTTACATCGTCAGCGACGGGACGGGAGGGCCGGCGGACGCGACGCTGTTTTACACGTTGTATTTGTATGAAAAGGGTTTTACGCAGTTTCATATGGGATACGCTTCGGCGATGGCCTGGTTTTTATTGGTGGTGATCGCATGCTGGACGGCCGTCGGATTTCTGACTTCGAAAAAGTGGGTGTACTACGAACAATGATGGGGGCGGCAGTTTGGAGGAATGCGACGCTGCACGGCCTGATTTTGGCCGGAGCCGTCGTCATGTTGTATCCGCTTTTGTGGTTGCTAGGCAGTTCGTTTAAACCGGAACAGGAGATTTTTGCGGATCCCGGCCTCTGGCCGAAGACTTGGACGTTGGAAAATTACGTAAAAGGTTGGAGCGGCATTTCAGGCATTTCGTTCGCGACGTTTTTTCAAAATTCGTTTTACGTCTCGTTTTTGTCGATCGCGGGAAATTTACTGTCCTGTTCGATGGCGGCATATGCGTTCGCCCGCCTGGATTTCGTGCTCAAACGGCTCTGGTTTGCGGCGATGATCGTCGGCATGATGTTACCGTACCATGTGTTGATCATTCCGCAATATATCCTGTTCAACGAGGCCGGGTGGGTCAATACGTTTCTGCCGCTCGTCGTGCCGAAGTTTCTGGCAACGGAAGGGTTTTTCGTCTTTTTGATCGTTCAGTTTCTGCGCACGCTTCCCGCTGAGCTCGACAAAGCGGCGACGGTCGACGGGTGCGGGCCGATCCAAATTTACTGGCGAATCGCACTGCCGCTTTCCGTTCCGGTGTTGGTGACGACCGCGATTTTCACGTTTATCTGGACGTGGAACGACTTTTTTAGCCAGCTGCTCTATTTGAACGATGCGAAACGCTATACGGTTTCGCTCGGCCTAAGGCTGTTTCTCGACTCCAGCAGCCAGTCGCAATGGGGGCCGATGTTTGCGATGTCTGTCGTGTCGCTCGTGCCGGTTTTCGCGGTCTTTTTGTTCTTCCAGAGATATCTTCTCGAAGGAGTCGTCGCGGGAAGCCTGAAAGGGTGAATTTTCCCGCACGGCTGCAAAGGGGGACGGGATCGTTTTGAAGGCGCTCGTATATGAAAACGTCCGCGAATTGCGTGTCCGCGACTGGCCGGACCCGACGCCCGGCGAGGACGAAGTGGTGATCCGGGTGGCGTGGGCCGGCATTTGCGGTTCGGATCTGAGCGGTTATCTCGGCCACAACTCGTTGCGCGTGCCGCCGCTTGTGATGGGGCATGAATTTTCGGGAATCGTGATCGAGACGGGTTCTCGGGTTACGCGCTGGAAGCCCGGCGACCGCGTTGCGGTCAATCCGCTCGTGTCGTGCGGACGTTGCAGGAAATGCCTGCAGGGAAAACCGCAGCTTTGCGCAAGCCGACAAATTATCGGGGCGCATCGTGCCGGTGCGTTCGCGGAGAAAGTAGCCGTGCCGGAGCGTAACGTGTTTGTCTGGCCGGATTCGGAACCGCTGGAACGGGCTGCCCTAGCCGAACCGTTAGCCTGTGCCGTCCATATCGCGCGCTTGGCCGCTCTAAGTCCGACCGAACGGCTGCTCGTGTTGGGCGCTGGGCCGATCGGGATGCTCGTTATGCTCGTCGCTCAGGTGTACGGTGTGAAGGAAACGATCGTGATGGAACGAAATCCTTCCCGACTGCGGATGGCCGCCGAGCTGGGCGCGACCACGGTCACTTCGGAAGAGGCGCTGCGGGAGTTGGCGGGAAAACGCGGTTTCGACGTCGCCGTCGATGCCGTCGGCGTCCGCGCGACGCGACGTCTGGCGGTGGAAACCGCCGCGTTGGGCGGTACCGTCGTTTTGTCCGGTCTCCATGAGGCCGACAGCGAACTTCCGGTTAATGTCGCAGTGCGCAATGAATTGAATCTGCGCGGCGCGTTTTGCTACGAACCGCGGGATTTCGAAACCGCGCTTGAGTGGCTGGCATCCGGCAAGATTCGCCTCGACGACGGATTTGTGTTCGCGCCGCTGGACGAAGGACAAGCTTGTTTCGAGAGGTTGCTGGCCGAGGGCGACGTTCTGAAAATCCTGCTTTCTCCAGAAAAGCCGAGGGGATGACGATGGGCGAGAAATTGCACGGTGTCGTTCCGATTTTGCCGATGCCTTTTACAGCGGACGGTTCGGACATCGAGGAGAACGATCTGAGGCGAATGATCGACGTCTTGATCGACGAAGGCGTACACGGCATCGCACTGCTCGGCGTCGCCAGTGAGTTTTACAAGGTGTCCGACGAAGAACGGCGACGGGCCGTCGAGATCGCGGTGGAACAGGCCGCCGGTCGCGTTCCCGTCGTCGTCAACGTGACGCGGCACGCACTCGAACTCGCGGTCGAGGACGCGCGGCACGCCCAGGCGATCGGCGCCGACGCCGTCATGGTCGTTCCGCCGTTTCTCATGTCGCCGTCTGCGGAGGCGATCGGGAGGCACTTGTTCGCCGTGGCGGAAAGTGTCGACCTGCCGATCGTCGTGCAGTACGCGCCGGAAGTGACCGGTGTCGGCATTCCCGCCGACATTTTTGTCGAATTGGCAAACCGCCGAGCCGCTCCCGTATACGCCAAAATCGAATCGGTACCGCCGGGACCGCTCGTGTCGGCGCTTATTGAAAAGACAGACGGCAAGCTCGGCGTGTTCATCGGTAACTCCGGGCGACAAATGATCGACGCGCTTCGACGGGGAGCCGTTGGCGTCATGCCCGGCGCTTCAATGGCGAAAATCTATGTCGACATTTATGAAGATTTCCGGCGCGGAGAAATGGAACGCGCGCTCGAACGGTTCGAGCGATTGTTACCAATAATCAATCATTGTTCCCAAACGGCAGAAAGTTTGATCAAATACGAAAAAATCCTGCTGATGCGCAGAGGCGTTTTTTCGAGCGACCGGTGCCGCAGTCCGTCGTTCGAACCGGACGGCCCTTATTTGCAATTGTTCGAAAAATTTATCGCCCGATTGAAAGAAGCGTTCGGTTATCCTAACGTTCGGGAAGGAGCCGGTTCGGCGTGAGCGACTTGAAGATCGTCGAGGTGGAGACGATTCCGTTGTCTTATCGCTATAAAGAAGAAGAGCGATGGAAATGTCCCGGGTGGGTATCCCTGCAACGCAACGCGATGCTGGTCCGGCTTCATACGGACAAGGGCATATGCGGCATCGGCGAAATCGGCGAGGCCACGTCGATTCCTGAAGGTGTCATGCGGATCGTGGAAGAACGGTTCAAACCGATGTTGCTGGGGGAGGACCCAACGCGGATCGAGTATTTGTGGAACAAAATGTATATCCGAACCCAGCACTGGGGGATGACCGCATTGGCCGTCGCCATCATCAGCGGTCTGGAAATCGCGTTATGGGATATTTTGGGCAAATGGTTGGGGCGCCCCGTCTACGATCTATTGGGTGGTCCGTGCAGGGAGAAAATCCGGGTGTACGCCAGCGCGGGGATGAATCAGACGCCGGAACGTTTGCAGGATGAAATGAAACGTTACAGGGAAGAAGGTTATACCGCCGTCAAAATGCGCATCGGCAACCGCGACGTCCGGTCGGACATCGATGCGGTGCGGGCGGCGCGCGAGGCGCTCGGTCCGGCCGTGGATCTGATGGCGGACGCCGGGATGTGTTACGTCGACAGTCCGTGGGATTTTCCGACCGTCCGACGCGTCGTGCGCGAGCTTGAACCATGCAGGCTGTTTTGGCTGGAAGAACCTTTTACGGCGGACAACATCGACGATTTCGCGCTGCTTCGACGTCTGACCGACATTCCGATCGCGACCGGCGAGCATGTCTATACGAAATATGAATTCAAGCGATATTTGACCGCTCGGGCGGTCGACATCCTTCAACCCGACGCGACGCGTTGCGGCGGCATTCTCGAAGCGAAGAAAATCGCCGCATTGGCCGAAGCGTTCCGCCGGCGGTGTGCGCCGCACATTTTTACGTCTGGTGTCTCGCTGATGGCCAACCTGCACGTCATTTTTTCGACGCCCAATATGCTCGTCATGGAATACGACCGCACACCCAATCCGTTGCGCGACGAACTGTTGGTCGAACCGCTGGTCTACCGCGACGGATACGTCGAACTGCCGAAGCCCGTGCCGGGGCTCGGCGTCGAGCTGACGGACGAAGTGTTGAAAAAATATTCCTATATCCCGGGGGATCCAAATTTAAAACCCAGATTTGAAATAGATTCATATATCTTTTAAAATGATAATAACCTTCTCCTCCAAATCGTGCGTTTCAGGGGGTCTCTATGCCGGGACGATGGCATCTCAGGCCGTTTATTGCGGTGTCGCTCTTGGGATTGGTGATCGCGTTTGTCCTGATCACCCTTCTTTCTTTTTATGCGGTTTTCCGCCTGTTGATCATGCGCGAAGTAGAGAGGACGAACGTGGAGGCGGTCGTCAACGACATGCTGCGGATCGAAGAGCGTTTTCAGGAAGTCGAGGAGACGGCGCTGACGGTGGCGACGAACCGACGCCTCGTCGACCGGCTCGACGATCCGCCGGCCGACGTCTACGACCGGATCGTCGCTTCGCGGGAACTGGCGGACTGGCTGAGCGGCATCGTCTATGTCAAGTCCTATTTGACGAGTATTCAGATTTATACCGACAGTCCGTTGGCCAAGGCGGGTTCCCGAATTTTGCCGATGTCTGACGTTCCCTGGGAGGGCGAATTGGTGCGCTTCCGCGAGGTCGACGCTTTCTGGATTTCGGCGCGCTCGGATCCGTGGGCGTCGGGAGGGCCGGCGCAGGTGTTGACGTTTGTGATCAAAATCTGGAATTCGCGCAACGTTCCGATCGGTTATGTGGAGATGAATTTGAACGAGCGGGCGCTTTGGGAATCGATCGGCGGTCGAGTCGACCGCGAGCGCGGAGTCGGACGGATGTACGTCTTGCTCGACCGCGAAGGCCGAATCGTGTCGCGATCTCCCGAATTCGACGAAAGCCGGCTTGCGGGCACGAACTGGCTCGAACGCGCCGCTCTCACGCGGGAAGGAGCAGAAGTGATCGGGGGCGCGCGATCCAAGGAGTTGATGGTCGTCGTCCGCGATTCGACCGGAAGCCGAAAGCTGGTGTCGTTCGTTCCCGTGGGAGAAGCGTTCCGGAACATGGAGCGTCTTCGGAATCTCGTCCTGGCCGTGGGCGCGGTCGTTCTGATGTCGACGCTGCCGACGGCGGCGTTCATTTCGGACCGCGTCATCCAGCCGATCGTCCGGTTGCTGGAAGGCTTCAAGCGGGTGGAAACGGGCAATTTCCGCTGGCGGCTCGGCCCGTTTTCCATCGTCGAGTTCGACCAACTCGCGCAAAGTTACAACGCGATGGCCGAGCAGCTCCAGGGACTGCTCGAACAATTGGAGGAAGAACACCGGAAAAAGCGCGACGCCGAACTTCGCTTGCTGCAAAGCCAGATCCATCCCCATTTTCTCTACAATACGTTGGATATGATAAATTGGACGGCCGCTGCGAAAGGTGCCGTCGAGGCGAGCGAAATGGCGGCGAAGCTGGCGCGGTTGTTGCGGATTAGCCTCGGGAAACCCGAACAGTGGATTCCGCTCGACGAGGAATTGGAACATGTGTCGCTTTACGCCCAGATCCAGCGGGTTCGGTTCGGCGACCGATTCGAATTCGTCGACCGTGTGACGGACGAGTTCCGCGATTTGTACGTGCCGCGCGTCATCCTGCAACCGCTGGTCGAAAACGCGATCAAGCACGGATTCGACGCGGACGCGGGCGAGCGGGCGCAGGTCGTCGTCTCTGCCGTCGCTCTTGACGAGAAACGGTTTTGCCTGATGGTGGAAGACAACGGCAAAGGATTTGCGCCCGGGAGTCCGGTGCGCTTCGAGCAAGCGGGCGGCCGCGGTATCGCGAACGTTCACGACAGGATCCGGTTGTATTTCGGGCCGGAGTACGGGGTGGAGTGTTCGAACCGGCAGCCACGCGGCGCCGTCGTCCGGATCGTGTTGCCGGTCATCCGGTCCGGGGAAGGAGATGATCCGCGATGAAAGTGTTGATTGCGGACGACGAGCGGCATGTGCTGGAAGGGCTTCGCGACACGATCGACTGGAAAGGGCTTGGTGTTCGGGAGTTGGAATTTACCGAAGACGGACGGTCGGCGTGGGAAAAATTCGTCGCCGCCCGCCCCGACCTCGTCATCACGGATATGAACATGCCGCATATGGATGGCATCGCGCTGATCCGCCGCATCCGGGAGATCGATCCGGATGTGCCGATCGTGGTCCTGAGCGCTTACGACGACTTTGTTTATACGAAAGAAGCGATTCATTTCAACGTCAGCCGTTATATTTTGAAACCGTCGGTGCCCCGGGAGATCGAGCGGGAAATCCGCGACGTGCTGCGGGAGGCGGAACATCGCAAGGCGAAGGAACAACTGCTCGGTGAATACCGGGAGCAGTTCGAACGGCATCTTCCAGCTCTGCGCGAGTTGATGATGCACCAGCTTCTTACGGCAGGAGAAAAGGCTGGACCACGCCTGGAAGAAAGACTTCGGACGTTGGGCGTGTCCGCCGAACTGCTGGGCGGGGGCGTTGTGATTGCGGCAAGACCTGATTTCGCGGAAGACTGCGCCCTTACGGAGCGGGACAAGGAATTGTATCTGTTCGCCTTGTCCAACATGTCCGCCGAGATTGCCCGGGAAGACGGGCCGGCTTTTGTGTCCTATTATGCGCCGGACGACTGTTTGGCTGTATTGCTTTACGGCGAACCTGACGGTTTGGCGAAGCGGGCGAAGCGGACGGCGCTTGCGCTCGCGGATGCGGCCCGGCGTTATTTGCGGTTCGACGTTTTTGTGGGAATCGGCAGGTTATACCGCGACGTCTCGAAATGGCCACAATCGTTCAGGGAAGCTCGGGAAGCGTTGAAAACCGCGGAAATGGAAGGGGAAAGCCCTGCGTTTTTCGTCGACGACCCGCAGGCGAAATATCCGGTCGAGTCGATTTCACGGCTGTTCGCCGCGCTGGCCAGGGAGGACGGCGCCGAAGTGGCGGCGTGTTGGGAAGAAATTGGCGCGTCGTTTTTCCGCAACGAGCGTGTAACGCTGGCGATGGCCAAAATGGTGTCGACGGCGATCATTTGCGCGTTGTCCGCGTTTTCCGTCGGAGACGCCGAAGCGGAGGTGGGCGCCGATCGGACGGCGAAGCTGCTTCGGGACGTATTGCGGTATACAGAGAAGGAAACCCTATACCGACGGCTGAACGAAATCGTCGAGGCGAATCTGGAAGCGTTCCGCCGGGCCGTCGACCCGAAAAGTCTTTCGTACGTCGATTATGTGAAGCGGGCGGTGGCCGAGCGTTATTCGCAGAAGGTGTCGTTTGCGGAACTCGCGCGGGAACTCGGACTACACCGAAACTATCTCAGTTTCTTGTTCAAAAAGGAAACAGGAATGAGTTTCATGCAATATTTGACACGTTTTCGTATCGAGAAGGCGAAGTCTTTGTTGGCGAAAAAACGTTACATGGTCTATGAAGTCGCGGAGATGGTCGGTTATTCCGATCCTGCATATTTCAGCCGCATGTTCAAACAGGTCACTGGCCTGTCGCCTGTCGAATTCGTCCTGCAACAACAGGAAGGCAAAGTCACACCGTCAATGTCTTGAACTGCTCTCGTACGTCGACGGCGCGCCAACGTCGACGGCGTGACCCGACCGCGCTGCCAATGGCCGTCATCGCAACGCCTCGACGACGGCCGACCAACGGAAGTACGTTTCCACGTTTTCCAGTGTCACGGAAAGCGCGGCGGCGTTGCCCGGCTTCAGCCGGCGCGTCAGGTGACCGACTTTTTCCACGGCCGTAAACGTATCGTCGTGGACGAGCAGGACGGGGACGTTTTTTTCCCGGGCGCGCGCGATGACGCGGACGTCGGGGTAAAGGCCGCCAGTCAGCACGAGCACGGAGGTGCTCGTTTCCAGGGCGGCGAGGGCGACTTCCGCGCGGTCGCCGCCGAGGAAGACCGCTTTGTCGGCCGATCTGCGGAAATAGGTCAGGGCGCTGTCGGCCGTCATCGCGCCGATGACGACTTCACCGACGAGTCGGTCGAGGGCGTTTTCGCCGGCAAGCAGTTCGCCGCCAAGCGTTTCCACGTATTCTTCAACGGTCGGCGAGGCGATTTCCCGCCGGCGGGGGATGACGCCCAGCACGGGACATCCTTCCCTCTCGAGCACGGGGCGATAGATGCCTTCCGTCTTGGCGAGAAGCGGCCGCGGCACGTTGTTCAGAACCGCGCCGAGCAGCGGGATGCCGGCTTGCCTTGCGCTTCGGGCGAAAAACAGCGCCTGATCGAGCCGGAAGTCGTTGTCCGCGGTGAAGACGAACAAGGCGTTCGCGCCGAGCTCCCCGGCCAGGGAAAGATCGTCGAGCCCGCAGCCGGCATAAGCGTACGGGTACGCCGATCCGCCGACGACGACGGCGTCGGCGGATGCCGCCTTGTCTTCGAAAATGCGGCGGACGTGCCGCCGGGCGTCGTCGTCGCGCTGCGCGCCGAGCGATAGATAGGACGGTCCGGCCATCCGGACGGCCGACCATTCGGTGCCGTTTCCGCCGTCGCCTTCGGCGCCGAGCAACGACCGCATCAGGGCGACGTCGTCGTCTTCCTCGCGCCCGTGGGCGAACTGGGCGACGGGTTTGAAATAGGCGACGCGCAAGCCTTCTTTCAGCAATTTCTGGATGAGCCCCGCGGCCAGCGCGGTCTTGCCGGCGGCGGGCGTCCCCATGATATACAGGCCTTTCGATTTCGCGTTCACGGGCCAGGCCACCTTCCTTACCGGTTGTCGGAAATCGTCATTTTGACGTCGAGCGCGCAGACGCCGCGTTCATAAGCAAAGACGGGGTTGATGTCGATCTCGTTGATTTCCGGAAAATCGAGCGCAAGCCGCGCCGTCCGCTCGACGACGTCGACGAGCGCGCCGATGTCGGCCGGTTTTTCGCCTCGATAGCCGCGAAGCAAGGCGTAGGCTTTCGTTTCCGTCAGCATGCGCTCGATGTCGCGTCGCGTCAGTCCGTCGACGAGGCGAAACGAAACGTCTTTGAGCAAGTTGACGTAAATGCCGCCCAATCCGACGGCGATCAGCGGCCCGAACTGGACGTCGCGCGTCATGCCGATGATGAGTTCGACGCCTTTCGGCATCATTTTCTGCACTTCCACGCCGTGCACGACGGCGTCGGGCAGCAGTCTGCCGACGCTTTCCACGATGTCCGCGAACGCCTTCCGAACATCCTCCGGCGTGCCGAGGCCCACTTTGACGCCGCCGACGTCGGTTTTGTGGAGAATGTTCGGCGAGGCGACTTTCAGCACGACAGGGTAGCCCATCCGGTTCGCTTCCCGTACGGCTTCGTCGGCCGTGGTCGCCAGAACGGTCGGCGCCGCCGGAATGCCGTACGCTTCGGCGACGAGAGCGGCCTCGCTGCCGAGCAGCACGAGCCGGTGGTCGCGCAGCACGTCGTAGAAAACAGCTTTGACCGTCTTTCGGTCGAGGGCACCGGGAACGGTAAGCGGTTCGGCAGGCGGGTCGCGGCGGGCGTCAGCATACCGGACGAGTCCGCGGATCGCGGCGACGGCGGGTTCCGGGAACGAAAAGCACGGCACGCCCGCTTCCGTCAGGATGCGCGTCGCTTCCGCCATCGTCTCTCCCCCGAGGAAAACGCCGACGATCGGTTTGGCGGGAAACCGGTTCCGCATTTCGACGATCGCCTTCGCCGTTTTCGCCGGCTGGGCGACCGCCGTCGGGCAAAGGAGGACGATCGCGCTGTCGACGTTCGGGTCGGCGAGCGTCGTTTCCAGCGCCGTCCGGAACCGCTCGGCGTCGGCGTCGCCGAGAACGTCGACGGGGTTATATACCGACGCCTCCGCGGGCAACGCACGGCGCAGCGCATCCGCCGTCTCGCGGGTAAAGCGCGCCATCGCCAGTCCGTCGGCTTCGATGCGGTCGGTCGTCACAATGCCGGGGCCGCCGGAATTGGTGACGACGGCGACCCGGTTGCCGGTCGGAATCGGACAGCGGGAAAAAGCGGTCGCCAGTTCGAACAGTTCGGTCATCGTCCGCGCGCGCAGGACGCCGCATTGGCGGAAGGCGACGTCGTAAGCGAGATCGCTGCCGGCGAGCGCGCCGGTATGCGACGACGCCGCCTGGGCGCCGGCCTGGCTCGCGCCGGACTTCAGGACGACGATCGGTTTTTTAAGCGCCGCTTCCCGCACTGTTTTCAGGAACCGCTCGCCGTCGGCAACGTCTTCGAGGTAACAGGCGATCACCCGTGTGTTCGGATCGTCGGCGGCTTCCGCGATAAAGTCGATTTCCGACAAGTCCGCCTTGTTGCCGAGGCTGACCATTTTGCTGAAACCGATGCCGGCGGAAAGGCTCCAGTCGAGAATGGCGACGAGCATCGCGCCGCTTTGGGACAGAAAGGCGATGTCGCCCTTAAGGGGGAAAGCCTGGGCAAACGACGCGTTGATCGGCGTATGCGTGTCCATCATGCCGACGCAGTTCGGCCCGAGCAGGCGCATGCCGTAGCGTCGGCAAAGCGATACGAGTTCTTTTTCCAGATCGAGGCCTTCTTTTCCGATTTCTCGAAAGCCGGCCGACACGACGATGAGGTGCCGCACGCCTTTTTCGCCGCATTGCCGGGCGACGTCGAGGACGGAAGCGGCCGGAACGGCGACGACGGCGAGTTCGACCGGCTCGGGAATGTCGAGGACCGAAGCGTACGCCTTCAGGCCGGCGATCACGGTTTCGCGCGGGTTGATCGGATAAAGGCGGCCGCCGTAGCCGCATTGCGACATGTTGCGGATGATGGAATGGCCGACTTTGCCCGGCTTATTCGAGGCGCCGACGACGGCCACCCCGTCGGGGCGGTAAAAATGCGCCAGTTCGCTCATCGGCACGACCCCATTTGTTTTGGATGATGAAGAGGAGTTGTTCTGGTTCCAGTATAAAGAAAATGGGATCCGATCGTCTATGGCGGAACCGTGTCGAAAAATAGGCGAACGTGTGAAACATTCGGACCGTCTTAGCATGCCCGATCAGTCGTCCGCTTTTTCAACGGCGGCGTCGTACAGCCGAAACATGGTTTTGTACCCGGATTCGTCGATCTTGACACCGACGTCCAGTCTGCCGACGACTATCAGAGGGCCGGCGATGAAGCGAATCGGCGTTTTGGGAGAGGGAAAAACGATCACGATCTTGTTCCAGTATGTTCCGTCGCCGTTGTCGAACGGGCATTCCGCTCCGGGCGCCGGAATGAGCAGAAACCACCGCTTTTCGAACGAAAACACTTCTCCCATGAAGCCGCGAAGGACGACCGTACGGCGCTGCTCGCTCAAGGTCCAGAATTTTTCCGATGGCCGGTCCTGGCGCTCGTCGTCGAAAAATTCCGCCCAGCCGATTTCGACGACGCCTTCTGCGGGGGAAAGCGTCGAGCCGGTCGTCGCGGAGGGAGCGGCTGCGCCGGGCGTCATGGCGTCTGGGACTCGGCGCGGCGATGCCGTCGTCTTCGCCGATGCGGCGGCAGGCGAAACGGACGGCGGAGGTTTTGTTCCCTCGGACAAGGAGGTCGCCGCAGGCGTATGCTCGGCCGGGGATTCGGACCGGAGCGGGGATGCCGTCGGCGAAGCGAAGGCGGCGTCGGCCGGCGCGGAGGTGTTCGCCGGGGACAAGACGCCGCCGGCCGGGGGAGAAACGTCGGTTTTCGCGCAGGCGACCGTCCCAGCGATCAGCAAAGCCGCCGCCAACGTCCGTTTGAACATGTTCGACCGCCTCCCTCAAGGCCGGAACAGCGTCAGCGGATCCAGGCGGTACGCCCGGTGCGCAGGAACGAGCGAGGCGACGACGCCGACGGCGACGACGGCCGCGGCGAGCCACCCCAGTTCGGGCGGCAACGGCCATGGTTCCAGCAGGAAGCCGTAGGCGCGGACGACCGGTTCGCGAAACGCGTACGCCGCCGCAAGGCCGACGAGCGCGCCGAGCAGGGCGCCGGCGGCGGCAAGGGCGACGCTTTCCCCGACGAGCAGGCCGACGACGGTCGCCCGTGGCTTGCCGACGAGTCGCAACAGGGCGATGTCGCGCATCCGCTCGTATACGGCGGCTGCCATCGACAGCGCGAGCGTAGCCGCGGCCAACCCCCCGCAGACGGCGACGGCCAGCCCGAACATGCGGGAACTCGAATCGAACTGACGGAGCAGTTCGGCGACCGCTTTTCCGGAATAGACCGCCTGTACGCCGTCCAGACGGTCGTATTTCGCGCGGATCGCCATAGCGTCGGGGAGCGATTTCGGCCGGACGACGACGGCGGTGACGTGCCGCTCTGCGTCGCCGTGTACCGCCCACGCGTAGTCGACCGTCGTGAAAACGGCGCGGTCGTCCGGCGTCCCGAGCCTCGGCAAAATGCCGACGACGCGGTAGCGGAACGCGTCGTGACCGTCGTCCCGACGCTCGAACGATTCTGCGGTTCCGTGGATGCCGTGGAATTCGTCGCCGATCCGCAGCCCGAGTTCGGAAGCGGCCGTCCGACCGACGACGACTTCTCCGGTCGAAGCGTACCAGCGGCCGGAGAGGTGTCCGGCGTTCGGATACCGCACGCGGAAATAGGCGGGATCGACGCCGACGATCGGCGCGCCGCGATAACTGTCGCCGGTCGTGACGGCGAACGCCGCGGCGACTGAGCCGTCGTCGCGCAGCGCCGTGAAGACGTCGTAAGGGATGTTGCCGGTCGGAGCGCCGACGTGATAAAACGTGTTCATCACCAGCTGAAGAGGGCTGCCTTCCGCGCCGACGACGACGTCGAACGGACCGTAACCCGTCGCCGCGCCGCGTTCGACGCTGCGGCCGGCGACCGCGAGCAGCGAAAACAGCGCGACCGCCGCGGCGACCGACGCGACGGACAGGCACGTTGCCCCTTTGCGGCGCATCATGTTCCGCCAGATCCATTTCGGCGCGTTCATCGGCATCCCTCCGGACGGGCGACAGCTTGCGGATCGGCCGGGCGGCTCAGATCGCGCATCCGCACGGTACGCTCCAGCAGATTCGCGACGTCGGGGTCGTGGGTGACGAATACGAGCGTCAGGTTTTCCTCCCGGCACAGGTCGACCAAGATGCGCGTCACGTCGAGCGCCGCCTCCGGGTCGAGGCTGGCCGTCGGTTCGTCCGCAAGCACGACGGGCGGCTTGCGGACGAGCGCGCGAATGATCGCGACGCGTTGGCGTTCGCCGCGCGACAGCTCCGACGGCATCCGGTTCATGCGGTCGGCCAGGCCGAGTCGGGCGAACCAGTCGCGCAACAGGCGGTTTTTCTCCGATGAAGGCATGCGCCGCGGCAGGACGAACTCGACGTTTTCCCGCGCCGTCATCCCGGGGATCAGATAGAAATCCTGAAAAACATATCCGATCATGCGCGAACGGAACGAGTCCCTCTCGCGCTCCTCCATGGCGGAGACGCGTTCGCCGGCAACGAACACGTCTCCTTCTTCCGGGGTCAGCACGCCGGCGATCAGGTGGAGAAGCGTACTTTTGCCGCTGCCGCTCGGGCCGACGACAGCGACGCGTTCGCCGGCTTCCACCGTCCAGTCGGGGATGTCGAGCACCGGGATGCGCTCCTTGCCCGGCCGATACGATTTTTTCACGCCGCTTAAGCGAATCATCGGTCTCACCGCGCCTCAAGACAGGACGATCCGTTCGGAGAGCGGGTCCCATTTCAGCGGTCTGCCCGTCAGCTCGCTGAACGCGGACAGCGGCAGGTACAGCTTGCCGTCGTCCAGCCGGCCGAGCGGACCGAGGTCCCGGCCGTTCAGACGCGTTTGCCCGCCAACCGCCGACACTTCCATTGTTCGGTCGCCGAGCGTCAGCACGACCGCGGCGCGCGCCTCATCCCACGTCACGCGGGCGCCGAGCGATTCCGCCAGCGGGCGTGCGGGGAACAGCACCCGGCCGTCGCGGTCGATTTTGAACTTCGGGTAAAGATATCGGGCCTGAAGTTCTGCGGTCGTCCGCGCGAGATCGACGCCGATCGCCTCGGCCGACGCGAGGGCGATCCGCGTGTTGTCGATCTGGCCCCTGACGAGCTCGGCGATCGGACCGTACGCCCAGACGCCGACGTCAACGCCGGAATGGCCGTGACCGCTCCAGCCGACGAGCAGGCGTTTGGACACCACGGCGTTGTACGCGCCCTCGCGACCGTAGGAGGAGCCGTCCCCGCGCAAAATGAACGCCGCTTCTTCGTCGCTCAGGTCGCGGATCCACGTGTTGTCGGCCACGATCGCGCGAACGTCCTCCGCCGTTTTCGCCGCTTTCAGCCGGGCGGCGATCGCTTCCGAGGAACGGTTTTGCCGATCCCACAGCTCGATGTTCAACTCGTAAATGTTGTCGCGGGAAAGCGACAGTCCGCCGGTTTCGTGGTCGGCCGTGACGACGACGGACGTCCGCCCGTCCTTTTTCGCGAAGTCGAGCGCGACGCGCACGGCCTCATCGAACTCGAGCGTCTCGCGCAGCATCGTGGGAAAATCGTTCGCATGGCCGGCGTGGTCGATGCGCCCGCCTTCGACCATCAACACGAAACCGTCGGGATCGCGCGACAGGAAGGAAAGCGCGCGGCGCGTCATCGTCGCCAGATCGGGAACGGAGGCCGGACGGTCGGATACGTAAGGAATGTGAGAAGAAGAGAAAAGACCCAGAACCTTGTCGGTATCCGCCGGCAACGCTTCAAGCCCCGCCTTGTCGGTCACGAGACGGTAGCCTGCCTTTTGAAAATCAGGCAGCAGCGTGCGGTCGGGGCGCTTGCCTCCGTCTTGTTTGCTCGTAAAAAAGTCGCGCCCGCCGCCGAGCAGGACGTCGACGCCGCTTTCAAGGTACTGGGACGCGATCGCATTCTCGTTGTCGCGATGGCGGACGTGGGCGGCGAACACGGCGGGCGTCGCATGGGTGATGCGCGCAGTCGTGACGAGCCCCGTCGCTTTCCCGGCCTGTTCCGCCGCCTCGATGACGGAACCGAGCGGTTTGGCGACTTCTTCGTTCGAGACGCTGATCGCGGCGTTGTACGTTTTGTAGCCGGTGGCGAACGCGGTTCCGGCCGACGCCGAATCGGTGACGACGCCGGAGACGACGGAACCGCCGTCTTCCCCGCGATCGGCATAAGTCGTCGCCTGTCCGACATAGATCGAATCGAGCGCGAGATCGCGGACGCCGCGGCGGTGCATCAAGTAGAGGCGAGCCGCCGTAACCTGGGCGGGGCCCATGCCATCGCCGATCAGGATGATCAGATTGCGCGACGTTTCCACCGGACGGGACGCATCCCCCGCCGGCGACAAGGCGACGGCGGACGCCGTCAGGGCGGTCGCGCCCGCGGCGGCGGCTAGCAGCGTAAGGCAAAGCTTGCGTTTCAACGCCGATCCCTCCGTCAATCGGATAATGGCTTCGCCTTTCACTATCGGCGATGAATGTTCGCGGAACATCAAGCGCCGTTCAACCGGCGGTCAAAAATTGAAAAAGCCGGCGTCCGAGAGGACACCGGCTCGGCAAACTATCGGCTTTCCAGGAAACGTTCGATCAGCCTGACAGCATTGTCGGGATGGCGGGCGTCGGCGCGCACGGCGGCGATCATTTCCTTGCCGCGCAACGGTACGACGTTTCCAAGCGACGTCCCTGTCAGATCGATGCCGTACACGCGCGGCGCGGATTCGCCTTCCGCCGTCTCTGACAGCGCGACGCCCGGAGGCAGCAGCGGCTTGAGCCGACCGGCGATCTCGTCGTCGAGCGGTCGGAACGCGCCCTGCCTGGCGAGTTTTTCGAAATTGACCCGGTCGACGATGTACAGGTCCGGTTTTTCGGTCATGAGCGCGATGACGCTTTTTTGCAGCAGGGCTACGTCGAATTCGGTTTTCGGTTCCGCCGGAACGAAGGTGACGGTAACGGCGATGCGTTTCCATTCGGGAAAACGGGCGAGCAGCGCGTCTTCCACCGGTTTCGGGTCGGACGGCACGCCGCTGTCGGCGTAAAATTCCCCGAAAAACGAGACCGTTAGATCGGCCGGCGGCAATTTGGCCAGCGCTTCGCGTTCCGCTTGCCGATCGAGATACGTTTTCACGCCGAAGCCGACGAGCAGGACGAGAGCCGCCGCACCGAGCAAATAGTATTTATAGTAATGGAGAAAATGATCTATTTTTTCTACAACCGAAGACCATTTCTTATATTTCCCATAATACGATTTCCTGAGCTCTTCCTGTTCCGCCCGTTCGGCGGAGGCGACGATCGTCCGGTACGCGCGGTTGACGGCTTCCAATTCCGCTTCCGCGGCGCGCCGTTCTTCCTCGGTTCCGCGCAGCTGGCGGGCCCGCGCCTGGCGCACCAGCAGAAAATACCGCTTTTCGACTTCGGATTTTTCGGCGTTTTCGGAAAGGCCGAGCGTTTCGTAAGCCTGTTTCAGGTCGTCCACGGGCGATCACCTCCGCATTCGCTTGCGTTTCGACCAAGGTTACGACCGAGACTTCGCAACGATCGTCGAAGAAGAGGCGACTCGGCGGTAAAGAACAGGACGGCGCCGATCCAGCCGCAGAGCGAGGCGGCCGCCAAAATGACCGAAAACGGCGCGACGCCGACCAGTCCCGTGCTGAGGAAAGGCGCGATCGACCCGCGAATGCCGAACAGCATCAGGTGAAGGCTGAAGACCGCGGCTTCCCGCCCGGGGGCGATCCGGAACACGTAGTTGAGGATGCCGATGTCCCATATCGCGTCGCCGACGCCCTGAACCCCGCTTGCGACGAGTACCGTTCCGTAATGCGGGACGAAGGCGTACATCATCGGAACCACGGCATACGCGAGCAATCCGCACGAGAGCACGTTCCGGACGGGCATCCGGTCGATCGCCCTGCCGCCGATCAGGTAAGCGGCGAGCAAGCAGGCGACATAGACGGTGCGCGCAGTTCCGATTTCCGAATCGGTCAGCCCCAGATGCCGCACCTGGATGATTTGGTAAATCGGGTTTGCGATCAAGTTGCCGAAACCGGCGAACGACGTCGCGATCAGAAATACCGCCAGTGCGCGGTCCCCTTTCAGCGACGGTCGGCCTTTTTCCTGTCGATTCTCGTTCGTCGGGCGTTCCGGCGAACCGGACGCCGGCAGAGATTCCAGGGGCCGAAGCGGCAAAAACGCGAGCGACGAAGCGACTCCGAACAAGGCCGCGGCGACGAGCGGCCAGAACGGGCCCGCGACATCCAGCCATTTGCCGACCGCGTAGGACAGCGGGATCATGCACAGCCCCATCGCTACGCGCACGGAACCCATCAGCCGGCCGCGAACCTCTCCCGGATAGACGCGCGTCATCAGCGCCGCGTAGGCGGGCGCTTGAACGCCCATCAACAGGTGGAAGGCGAGGCTTGCCGCAATAAACGCCCATGGTTCGCCGAAAAGAGCCGGCAACAGGACGAGCGATCGCCCCGCCAGGTTCGGAAGGATGACGAACGGCTTCGGATCGCGTCCGGCGATCCGTCTCCCCCACAGCGGCGAAAACAGCATGCCGAACGCCGGGGCCGCCGTCAGCAATCCGACTTCGAGCGGCGTCGCGCCGGCGCGTATGGCGATCGGAACGTAAAACTGGTTGAAAACGACGTTGAATCCGCTGAACAAAACCGCTGCATACAAGTCGCAGCGAAAATTGCCGCGCACCCGCGGACTTATGCCGGCTTTCAAAGTCGTGCCTTCTTTCCGGTCGTCTCGATTTCTACTTTAGCCCGACGAGGCTGCGGATGCAAGCCGGAAGAATTCGGCGGTCGTCTTCTCCTAACCCATCTTGGCGCAGACGTGGCTCTCGGTCGGATTTGCAATCCGCGGACCGATTCGCTACAATGAAAATAGCTCAAAAAGCGAACCGCTGCGGACGGAAGCACCGTTCGGACCGGGTTGTCGGTTGTGCGTTTAGTCTTGCGCACGACTGGCCGCCTGGCTCCGGGCGGTTTTGTTTTGTGGTACAATACTTGTAAGCGAAAGGACGAAGGGTGTTGGTCGAACGGCAAAAACAAGATGGCGGAGATTCGGAAAATAACGGTCGGTCCGTAGACCGTGATTGCGATCATGCCGAGCCGGGGAGCGCGAATGCTCCAGCGGAGATCGCCGCTGCTGAAGCGGCGGCGGCCGTCGAAAAAGCGGCGCATCCCGAAGACTTGTCGGCGGCGACGGACGCACGACCATCGCGGCCGACGTCGCC